>Ga0315910_10003045_pt1 | contig 14419 bp, 11 predicted proteins | sample EdamamesoilMG_FD_204470 | JGI IMG/M metagenome (GOLD analysis project Ga0315910, IMG submission 204470) | Garden soil microbial communities collected in Santa Monica, California, United States - Edamame soil | ecosystem: Environmental > Terrestrial > Soil > Garden | place: USA: California...
CGCGTGTTCCTGGAAGAGGCGGCCGGCATCTCGCGCTACAAGGAGCGGCGCAAGGAAACCGAGCACCGGCTGGGCGACACGCGGGAAAACCTCGCCCGCGTCACGGACATCCGCCTCGAGCTGGGTGCGCAGATCGACAAGCTCGATGCCCAGGCCAGGGTGGCGACGCGCTACCAGGAGTTCCAGGCCGAACTGCAGCTCAAGCAGCAGCTGCTCTGGTTCCTGCGGCGCCGCGATGCCGCGGCGGAACGCGAACGCCACGCGCAGGAGATCGCACGCCAGGCCAACGAGCTCGAGGCGCGCACGGCGACGCTGCGGGAAATCGAAAGCCGCGTCGAGACCGCGCGGGCCGCGCATTACCGCGACGGCGACGCGATGAATGCGGCGCAGGCGTCGCTTTACTCGGCCAATGCGGAAGTGGCGCGCCTGGAGTCCGAGCTGCGCCACGTGGAGGAAACCCGCCAGCGGCTCGAGTACCAGCATGCCGAGCGCCGCACGCAGCTGGGGTCCTGGCGCGAGCAGCGCGCCCAGCTGACGCAGGCCCTGCACATGTGGGTCGGCCGTGCCGAGGGTGCGCGCAAGCGCGTGGCCGAAGCGCAGGCGCGCCTGGCCGCCGAGAACGCGAAGCTGCCGGAGACGGAACGCGCGTTCCGCGCCATCCAGGAGCAATTGAATGAGGCGCGCAGCCAGCAACAGCGCGCCGAAAGCCGCGCCCAGCTCGAGCAGTCCAACCTCGCGCACCTGGAGCGCAGCCTGCAGACGCTGGCGCAGCGCCGCGAGCGACTGGACGGGGAACTGCAGGCGCTGCCGCAACCCGATGCGGCCGCACTGGCGGACCAGGAGGCCAAGCGTGGCGACAGCGATTCGGCGATCGCATCGGCCGAGGAGGGGCTCAGCGCGTTGCAGCAGGAATGCGATGCCCTGGATGCGTCCCGCGCGCTCGCCGCCGAAGGCCTGTCGACGATATCGCAGGAGCATGCGGCGGCCGACGCGCAACTCTCCACGCTGCAACAGATCCAGGCGGCCGCCGAAGACAACGCACCGCTGCGCGACTGGCTGGAGCGCAACGGCCTGAGCACCCTGCCGCGCTTCTGGCAGCAGGTGCGCATCGACGCCGGCTGGGAGGTGGCGGTTGAATCCGTGCTGCGCGAGCGCCTGCATGCGCTCGACCTGTCCGAGGGCGCACGCTTCGACGCGGTGATCGCCGACGTCCCGCCCGTCAAGGCCGGCGCTTTCCGCCACGGCGCGCCCGGCACGCTGGCGCCGCTCGCGGCCTATCCGTCCCTGGGCACCAAAGTCCACGCCGCCAGCGCGGACCTGGGTGGAGCGCTGGCCGACTGGTTCGCGCATGCCTACGCCTGCGAAGGTACGCCGAGCGCGGCAGAGCGCGACCGCCTGCCGCCCGGCGTCCTGCTGGTGAATCGCGAAGGCCACCAGTTCACGCGACATACCGTCGCCTTCCACGCTCCCGATCCGGCGGATGCCGGGCTGCTGGCGCGGCAGGCGGAGATCGAGGCGCTGCAGGCCAAGGTCGCCGAACTGGCGCAACGCGTGGCTGCCGCCCGCTCGGCCAGCGAGCGGGCCGCGGCATCGCTGGATGCGCGCACGGGCGAACTCGAAGCGGCGCGCGACGCGCTGGCCGAGCGCCAGCAGTCGCGCCATGAAGTGCAGATCGAACTGCTCAAGCTGCAGCAGGCGCAGGAGCGCTATCGCGAGCGCAGCGGGCAGATCGCGCAGGAGCTGGCGGAGATCGCCGCGGAGGCCGGCCGCGACGAAGTGCGTCGCGCGCAGTGCCAGGCGGCGGCGCAGAGCGCGGCCGAAGAGATCGCGGCGGCGCGCAGCCAGGTCGGCGCGGTGCGCGACGCCTACGTCGGCGCCGAGACCGCGCTCGCCGCGCAGCGCCTGGCGGGACAGCAGGCGGAGCGCGAGGCGCAGGACGCGGTATTCGGCGAGCGCGAATGCGCCTCGAAGATCGCCGAGATCGACAGTTCGGTGCGCCTCATCGACCAGCAGATCGAGCGCGCCGACGCGGAAGTGGCCAAGCTGACCGAGGAGCTTGCGGTGGATCCGGTACCGGCCGTGCGTGCGGCCCTGGACACTGCGGTGGAAGCGCGCATCGCGCGCGAAAAGACGCTAGCGGAGGCCCGCAACGCCGTCGAAGCCGCCTCCGGCGTGCTGCGCGGGCTGGAGGAGGAGCGGCTGCAGGCCGAGTCCGCGCTGGCGCCCCTGCGCGAGCGCATCGGCGAGTTGCGCCTCAAGGAGCAGGCGGCGCAGATCAATCACGACCAGCACGAGGGCCAGTTGCGGGAGGCAGGCGCGGACGAGGCGCGCCTCAGCACCGAGGCGGAGAATGCGCCCCGGCCCTCGTCCCTGCAGGGCGAGATCACGCGCCTGACGCAGGCGATCGCGGAACTCGGGGCGGTCAATCTCGCGGCGCTTGACGAACTGAAGACCAGCCAGGAGCGCAAGGGCTTCCTTGACGCCCAGTCGGCGGACCTGGAGGAAGCGGTGACGACGCTGGAGGACGCCATCCGGCGCATCGACCGCGAGACGCGCGAACTGCTGCGCGAGACCTTCGACAGCGTGAACCGGCATTTCGGCTCCCTGTTCCCGGTGCTGTTCGGCGGCGGCGAGGCCAAGCTGATCATGACCGGCGAGGAGATCCTCGATGCGGGCGTCCAGGTGATGGCGCACCCGCCCGGCAAGCGCAACAGTTCCATCCACCTCCTGTCGGGGGGCGAGAAGGCGCTCACGGCCATTTCGCTCGTGTTCGCGCTGTTCCAGCTCAACCCGGCGCCGTTCTGCCTGCTGGACGAGGTGGACGCGCCGCTCGACGACAGCAACACGCAGCGCTTCTGCGACCTGGTGCGCAAGATGTCGGCGCAGACGCAGTTCCTGTTCATCAGCCACAACAAGATCACGATGGAGATGGCCGCGCAGCTGATCGGCGTCACGATGCCCGAGTCCGGCGTGTCGCGCGTGGTCGCCGTGGACATCGACGAGGCGCTGCGCATCCGCGAGGAGCTTGCCGCCTGATCCCGGGCCCGCTGCCATGAGCGACCTGCAGATCGGGCTGCTGGCGGCAGGGGGGCTGGTGGTCGCAGGCATCTTCGCCTACAACGCGCTGCAGGAGCGCCGCGCCCGGCGCGCGGCGGAGCGCGCCTTCGGCTCCAGCCACGCCGATGCCCTGATGGAAGGCGACGCCCAGCCGCGGCGCGAGCCGGGCTTCGAGGCCGCCGCGCGGCGCGAGGTGCTGCTCGAAACGCACGCACTACCCGATGCCAGGCTCGACTACGTCATCGCGCTGAGCCTGCGGCAGTTGATGTCCGCTGCCGCTGTCGCAGAGCATTGGGCGCCGTTCGAGCACCGCTTTGCCGGTCGCGCCCTGTTGGCGGCCAGCCCCGACCGCAGCACCTGGAAACCGCTAGCCGCGGCGGGGAGTTGCGCGGCCGTGCGCGCCGCGCTGCAGCTGGCGAGCCGCAGCGGGCCGACCGGCGAGGCCGAGCTGATCGAGTTCCGCGCCGCCGTCGATACGCTGGCGGCCGGCATCGGTGCCACGGTGGAGGCCCCCGAAGTGCGCCAGGCGGTGGAGACCGCGCGGGAACTCGACCAGTTGTGCGCCGACGCCGACATCCAGGTGGTGCTGCATGTGGTGCCGCAGCCCGGCGGCACCTTCGAGGGCGCAGCCGGCGGGCAGGCGGGGCCGTTCACGCTGAGCCGGCGCGAAGACGGCGCCTTCAGCCTGTCGCTGGACGTGCCGCGCACGACCGAGGTGCGGCGCAGCTACGACGCGATGGTGGTGCGCGCGCGCGACCTGTGCGTGTCGCTGGGCGGGATGATCGTGGACGACAACGGTCGCGTGCTCGACGAGCGCGCATTGGCGGCGATCGGCGAGCAGCTTGACGCGGTCCGCGACGCGCTGGCGGCGCGCGGCATCGAGCCGGGCGGGCCCGCGGCGCTGCGGCTGTTCGCCTGAGGCATGGCAATACCAAAGCAAGTCCGCACGGAAGCAAAAAAGCTCCGACAGGAGATCGATCACCACAACTATCGCTATTACGTGCTCGACGATCCGGAGTTGGATGATTCAGATTTCGATTTGCTCTTCTCCAAACTCCTCAGACTTGAGGATCAGTACCCAGGCCTCCAAACCGCCGATTCCCCAACTCGCCGAGTTGGCGGAACTCGCGCAGTACACCTGCCAATTGCCAAGCATGAAGTGCCAATGCTTTCGATTCGGAATGCATCAACTACCGATGTTTCGGAATGCATAGCATTTGATGCTCGTATTCGTAAGGATCTGAAGCTTTCAATAGACGATCCACCAGTTGAGTACCTGGCAGAGCTAAAGATTGATGGCGCTGCTGTCAGTTTGCGATATGAGAATGGACTGCTAGTGCGTGGGGCGACGCGTGGGGACGGGGAGACAGGTGAAGACATAACACCAAACGTGAAGCACGTTAAGGGTGTTCAATTGCAACTCGCCACAAGTTCGCCGCCGACTCGATTAGAGGTGCGTGGTGAGGTCTTCATGTCACGAGAAGACTTTGCCAAACTCAACGAGTCCCGCGCAAAGTTCGGTGGTAAGACCTTCAAAACACCTCGCAATGCCGCAGCAGGGATTGTTAGGCAACTGGATTCTGGCGACTCAACACTATCGACCCTTAGTTTTTTAGCACATGGATTTGCTGATGCAGATGAATGGGACGTACCTCCCAAGCAGTCGGACATCCTGAAGGCGTTTGAAGCTTGGGGCCTTCCGGTGAGCCCCAAGTCTGCGATCTCAGTGGGTCCAAAAGGGTTGGAGAAGTATTACAGGGATACTCAAAGTGAACGAGGAAAGCTCGAGTTCGAAATCGATGGTGTTGTCTACAAGGTCAACTCTCGTCGAATGCAGGAAATACTGAAGTTCACAGAGCGTGAGCCAAGGTGGGCAATAGCACACAAGTTTCCTCCAGAAACAAAGGCTACAACTTTAGTGGGAATCGACGTACAGGTAGGGAGAACTGGCGTGCTAACTCCCGTTGCCAGATTGGCTCCTGTAATTGTGGCTGGTGTAACTGTCACGAACGCAACGCTTCACAATCTTGATGAGATATATGCCAAGGATGTTCGCATCGGAGACACGGTTCTGGTTCGAAGAGCAGGGGACGTAATTCCGGAGATCGTATCGGTTGACATGTCGCAGCGAGTGGAAGGCCGCGAGCGGTTTACGATGCCCTCGGAGTGTCCAGTCTGTCATTCACGAGTAGTTCGAGTTGCGCGTGAAATGCGACTTAAGACAAAAGTCCACCAAAAAACAGAGGCTGTGTATAGATGTGTTGGCGGACTCTTTTGCTCTGCGCAACGCAAGCGTGCGCTGCGTCATTTCACTTCGCGACGCGCTATGAGCATTGATGGGTTTGGGGAGAAGCTGATAGACAGGCTAGTTGACTCGAAACTTGTCAGTACCCCAGCAGACATTTATACCCTAACAGTGCGACAGTTGGCCGGAAACGAGGGAAATCGCGAGGTCTCCGCGCAGAAGCTTCTCGCAGCCATATCCAGCAGCAGGTCAACATCGCTCGCGCGCCTGCTTTACGCATTGGGTATACCCGGGGTTGGCGAGGCAGTTGCGAAGGACCTCGCGGCAAAGCTGGGGAGTTTGAAGAAAGTAATGAATGCCCTCCCGCTTGTACTGCGGTTTATCCCCGGCCTTGGGAAGGAACTTGCGAATTCCATCCATGAGTTCTTTGCAACGGAGCACAACCGCGTAGTTGTTCAGAAGTTGCAAGACAATGGCGTTTCATGGACTGAGCTGAGCAGCGTACATCCCTCTATCGCAGTTCGACCAACTTTAGCTGGACTGGTCGACATGTTAGAGATTCCAGGCGTAGGCACGAAGGCAGCGCAAATTCTTGGAAATGCAGTCCAGGATATCGTCGCTGCTTCCACGCTATCCAGCTCTGACGTTGAGCAAATCCTGAGAACTGGCGGGATGCCACCACAGGTTTGCAGGAAAGCATCTGCGGCTTTGAGCCAGTATTTTGCTTTGCCGTCGAACTCATTGCTCGCGACTAGGGTTGACGCTCAGCTTCGTGAGTATGGAATGCATTGGTTGGGTCGAAATCACGATCACACCGAGAATAAGCTACCCTTCGATGGTCAAACCTTCGTGATCACCGGAACTTTTCAGGGCTTCTCCCGCGAAGAGGCAAAGACATGGATCGAGGCTGCAGGGGGGCGCGTTGCGGGTAGCGTATCCCGCAAGACCAGGTATCTCGTGGTGGGTGAGGACGCCGGTAGCAAGCTGGCGGATGCCGAGAAATTCGGTATCGCTCAATTGACAGAGGAGCAGTTTCTGCAGCTAATGGAAGCCAATGGCCGTGGCAAGAAAAGACCTTGACAGCGACGGTCAGCCCGGCAGCGATCACATCGGTCGCTTGCGTCGCTCTGCGCGCGATGTAGACGAATTGATTGGCCTTTGCAAAGGCTTGGCTGCGGACGGGAGGATTAATGATTCGGAGGCAACGTTCCTCAATGACTGGTTGCGATTGAGTTCTGAAGCGAAGGACGAATGGCCCGGCGATATTTTGTATGCGCGGATGCAGGAATTTCTGGTCGACGGACGCATAGATGACAGAGAAGAGCGTGAACTCCTTGATCTCCTTATAAAGGTTTCGGGCGGCAACGCCGCGAAATTGAATGCGGCCAGTCTTTCAGCAGGACTCCCAGTTACCACTCCTCTTCCTACATTGGAGTTCCAAGGTCGCACGTTCTGCTTCACTGGCAAGTTTGTGTTTGGAAGCCGAGATCGGTGCGAGGGAGAGGTCGTGGCCCGTGGTGGTGGTGTGCAAGACTCTGTGACCAAGAGTCTTGATTTTCTTGTTATTGGCGTTGTTGGCAGTAGAGACTGGTTGCATTCCAGCTTTGGCCGGAAGATTGAAAAGGCTGTGACTCTAAGAAAAGCCGGAGCAACTCTGGCAATAATTCCAGAAGAGCACTTTGTTTCTACAATTCGATCATAGAGATTCTGAGCGTATGACAGGACTTGGGAAGCTACAGCATGCTTAGAAAGGCGGTTTTCCCCGTGGCCGGCCTCGGCAGCCGCTTCCTGCCCGCCACCAAGGCGAGCCCGAAGGAAATGCTGCCGATCGTCGACAAGCCGCTGATCCAGTACGCGGTGGAGGAGGCCGCCGCCGCCGGCATCACCGACCTGATCTTCATCACCGGCCGCAACAAGCGCGCCATCGAGGACCATTTCGACACCGCCTACGAGCTGGAGAGCACGCTCGAATCGCAGAACAAGCGAGCGCTGCTCGACTCGGTGCAGAGCGTGCTGCCCGTGGGCTGCCGCTGCATCTACATCCGGCAGGCGGAGCCGCTCGGCCTGGGGCACGCCGTGCTGTGCGCGCAGCCGGTGGTCGGCAACGAGCCTTTCGCCGTCGTGCTGGCGGACGATCTCATCGACGCCACGCCGCCCGCGCTCGCGCAGATGGCGCAGCAGTTCGCCAAGGCCGGCTGCTCGATCCTCGGGGTGGAGGAGATCCCGCGTGCACTGACCGGCAGCTACGGCATCGTCAGCACTGACAGCGCCGGCGCCGAACTGAGCACGATCAAGGCCATCGTGGAGAAACCGGCGCCGGCCCAGGCGCCTTCGACGCTCGCGGTGGTCGGCCGCTACGTGCTGACGCCCGCCGTGTTCGGCAAGCTGGCCGCCGTGAAGCCGGGCCGCGGCGGCGAGATCCAGCTCACCGACGCGATTTCCGCCCTGCTCGAACTGGAGAAAGTCATGGCCTACCGCTTCAGCGGCCGGCGCTACGACTGCGGCTCGAAGCTGGGCTATCTCCAGGCAACGGTGGAACTGGGCGCCAAGCACGCTGAAGTCGGCGCGGAATTCGCGCGCTACCTGTCGGGACGGCGCAATGCCTGAGGTGAAGGCCGCCTGGGATTTCCTGGAGAACTCCGACCTGGTCGCGGGGGCGGTCGAGGTACAGGCGGCGATCGAGCGCCTCGCCGGGGACATCTCGCGAACGCTGGCCGGGGCGTACCCGCTGGTACTGGTGGTGATGGGCGGTGCCGTGGTGTTCGCCGGGCAGCTGCTGCCGAAGCTGCGGTTTCCGATCGATTTCGACTATGTGCACGCCACCCGCTATGGCGCGGCGATCAGCGGGGGCGGGATCGACTGGAAGGTGACGCCACCCGAAGGCGTGCGCGGACGCACTGTGCTCGTCCTGGACGACATCCTGGATGGCGGCGAGACGCTGCGCTCCATCAGCGACCGCCTGCTGGCGCTGGGGGCAACGAAGGTGTTTTGCGCGGTGCTGGTGGAAAAGACGCTGCCACGCGCCAAGCCGATCGTCGCCGACTTCGTCGGCCTGCGCATTCCGGACCGCTTCGTGTTCGGCTGCGGCATGGATGCCAAGGGCTATTGGCGCAACCTGCCCGAAATCCGCGCCATCCGGGGGCAATAGTGCTCGCCATCATCGGCGGTAGCGGCCTCTCGCAACTCTCCAGCATGGCGGACACGCGCCGCGAAGTGGTGCGCACGCCCTACGGCGACCCCTCGGGCGCGCTCACCTTCGGCCGCATTCGCGGCAAGGACGTGGTGTTCCTCGCGCGCCACGGCTACGGCCATACCATCGCGCCGCACGAGGTGAACTACCGCGCCAATCTCTGGGCGCTCAAGGAAGAGAAGGTGGAGGGCGTGGTCTCCGTGGCCTCGGTGGGCGGCATCCGCAAGGATCTCGCACCGGGGACCCTGCTGTTGCCGGACCAGATCATCGACTACACCTGGGGCCGGCGGTCCACCTACTTCGAAGGCGCCGACACCCAGGTCACGCATATCGATTTCACCGAGCCGTATTCCGCAACGCTGCGCAAGCGCCTCCTCGCGGCCGCGCGGGCGTGCGGCGAGAAGGTATTCGAGCGCGGTACCTACGCCGCGACCCAGGGGCCGCGCCTGGAGAGCGCAGCCGAGATCAACCGGCTCGAGCGCGACGGCGCGGACGTCGTGGGCATGACCGGCATGCCCGAGGCCGCGCTGGCGCGGGAGCTCGGGCTGGAGTACGCGGCGCTGACCGTCAGCGCGAATTTTGCGGCAGGCCGGGGCGACAGCGCGCACGCCATCGAACTCGAGCGCATCGAAGCGGTGCTCGAGGAAGCGATGGGCCGCGTGCGCAGGATCATCGAGCAGCTGGTGGCCGGATGATCCGGCCGGTGCTGCGCATGGGCGACCCGCGCCTGCTGGAGGTGTCGCGGCCGGTGGAACGCTTCGGCACGCCGGAGCTTGCCGCGCTGCTGGGCGACATGCGCGACACCATGGCGCATCTCAACGGCGCCGGGCTCGCGGCGCCGCAGATCGGCGTCGGCCTGCGCGTGGTGATCTTTGGCGTGACGGCCAATCCGCGCTATCCCCACGTCGAGGAGGTTCCCGACACGGTGCTGATCAACCCGGTGCTCGAAGTGCTCGGGCCGGAGCAGGCGGAGGACTGGGAAGGCTGCCTCTCGGTACCGGGCATGCGCGGCGTCGTGCCGCGCCACCTGCGGCTGCGCTACGCGGGTTTTGACGAGCAGGGACGCAGGTTCGAGCGCAGCGTGGAGGGCTTCCACGCCCGCGTCGTGCAGCATGAGTGCGACCACCTGGACGGCATCCTCTACCCGATGCGCATCCGCGATTTCAGCAGGTTCGGCTTCATCGAGGAGCTGTTCCCGGGACAGGACCTGCCGCCCGAGGACTGAGGCCTAGCGGACCTGCAGTTCCTTGAGCAGTTCCTGCTCCAGCTGCAGCACTTCCTTCGGCTTGGACAAGGTGTCGCCGGATACGAGGAACACGTCCTCCGCGCGGTCTCCCAGCGTGTTGACCTTCGCCGTGTGCAGGCGCACGCGATGCTGCGCCAGCGTGCGCGCCACGCCATAGAGCAGGCCCGAGCGGTCCGCCGCCACGACCGACAGCACCTGGTAGGTGCCGCGCTCGTCCGGCCGCAGGTTGACCACCGGCGTGATGGGGAAGTGGCGCACGCGGCGCGACAGGCGGCCGCCGCGCGGCGGCGGCAGCGGCGCCTGCGACTGCAGCTCGAGCGGCAGCTCCCGCTCGATCGTTTCCAGCATGTCGCGATAGTGCTCGCCAGGCCCCAGGCCCATGACGAGGAAGGTGTCCAACGCGTAGCCGTGGCGCGTGGTGTGGATTTTCGCCTCGACGATGTTGAACCCGGCGCGCTCGAAGTAGCCGCAGATGCGGGCGAACAGCGTCTCCCGGTCCGGCGTGTAGATCATCACCTGCAGCCCTTCGCCGATCTGCGCGAGCCGCGCCTTCACCACCGGGGCCGGCGTGTCCACCCGGTAGTGCAGGTTGCGCGTCTGCCAGGCAATCTCCTGCGCGTCATGGCGCAGGAAATAGGGCGTGTCGAGCTGCGCCCAGAACTTGTCCTTGACGCCGTCCGACAACGCATAGAGCGCGAGCAGCCGGCCGGCCTCGGCCTGCTTTTCCGCCAACGCCACGTCGAGGCCCTGCGTCTCGCCGGTCAGCACGCGGCGAGTGGCGCGAAACAGGTCCTCCAGCAGCTTGGCCTTCCAGGCGTTCCACACCTTGGGGCTGGTGCCGCGGATGTCGGCTACCGTCAGCAGGTACAGCGCCACCAGTCGGCGCTCGCTGCCGACCATGCGGGCGAAGGCCTGCACCACCTCGGGGTCGTGCACGTCCTCCTTCTGTGCAGTGCCCGACATGGTGAGGTGGTGCTCGACGAGGAACGCCACCAGCTCGCCATCTTCGCGCGCCAGGCCGTGGCGCCGCGCGAAGGCGCGCGCATCGTGCATGCCGAGCTCGGAATGGTCGCCGCCGCGCCCCTTGGCGATGTCGTGGTAGAGCGCCGCCACATACAGCAGCCAGCGCCGCTCGAATCCCTCCATCAGCTGGCTGCACAGCGGGAACTCGTGCGCGAACTCCGTCATCGTGAAGCGGCGCAGGTTGCGCACCACCATCAGGATGTGCTGGTCCACGGTGTAGACGTGGAACAGGTCGTGCTGCATCTGGCCCACGATGCGGCCGAACTCGGGCAGGTAGCGTCCCAGGACGTCGTACTGGTTCATGCGGCGGAATTCGTGCACGATGCCGCGCGGCTGCTGCAGCATCTGCAGGAACATCAGCCGGGCCGTGACGTCTCGCCGCAGGCGGGCATTCACCCGGCCGCGCGCCTGCCACAGCGCGCGCAGGGTCGGCGCCGTCATGCCGCGCAGCCCCTGGTGCTGCTGCAGGAGCAGGAAGCTCTCCAGGATCGCGCGCGGTTCGCGCTCGAACAGGTCCTCGCGGCAGGCGTCGAGCCGTTCGCCGCGCACCTGGAAGCGCTCATTGAGAGCGCGCGGCGCCGCTTCCTCCTGCGGCAGCAACCGCGCCTCCAGGTTCAACAGCAGGATCGTGTTGAGCTGGGTGACGCCCTTGGCCGCCTGGTAGTAGCGCTGCATCAGTTGTTCGCTGGCGCGCCGGGCGGGCGAGCCGCGAAAGCCGCATTGCTCGGCCAGCGCGGACTGGTAGTCGAACACGATGCGGTCCTCGCGGCGGCCTGCCAGGTAGTGCAGCCGCACGCGCAGGTCCTGCAGCAGGAGTTCGTGGCGTGCCAGCTGGCCGGCCTCGGCCGGCAGCAGCAGGCCGCGGCGCTGCAATTGGCGCCAGCGCCAGCCGAAGCCGCAGGCACGCGCGATCCACTGGATGGTCTGCAGGTCGCGCAGCCCGCCGGGCGCTTCCTTCAGGTTGGGCTCCAGCGCATAGGCGGCGTCCTGGTGCTTGGCGTGCCTTTGCTCCTGCTCCAGCACCTTGCCCTTGAAGAATTCCGCGGCATCCAGGCTGCGCGCGGTGGCGGCCGCCAGCTTGTCGAACTGCGCGCGGCTTCCCGCGAGCAGGCGGGCCTCGAGCAGCGCGGTTCGGATGGTCACGTCACCCGCGGCGGCCTCGACGCAGCCTTTCACGGTGCGCACGCTGTGCCCGACTTCCAGCCCGATGTCCCAGAACATGCCGACCAGCCGCTCCAGGCGCTCGCGCTCCGCGGCGCCGGGCTCGCGCGCCAGCAGCACCAGCACGTCGATGTCGGAGCAGGGGAACAACTCGCCGCGGCCGTAGCCGCCCGTCGCCACCAGTGCCGCGTTCGATGCCGGTTGCAGGTCCCGCCACAGGCCGCGCAGGATGCGGTCGATCAGGCGCGCGTGGCCACGCAGGAGCTGGGCGGGCGAGGGGTTGCGCTGGTAGGCCTCGCGCAAGGCACGGCGGCCGGCCAGCAGCGACGCGCGCCACTCCTCGGCCGGCACCAGGACGGCGCTCATCTCATTGCGGGCGGGCGGGCGCCGCCGGCGTTCCGGCGGAGGTGGTGAGGACTTCGTAGCCCGTCGGCGTCACCAGCACCGTGTGCTCCCATTGCGCCGACAGGCTGTGATCCTTGGTGACGATGGTCCAGCCATCGGCAAGCTCGCGGATGCCGGGCTTGCCCGCATTGATCATCGGCTCAACGGTGAAGGTCATGCCCGCCTCGAGGCGCAAGCCGGTGCCAGGCTTGCCGTAGTGCAGGATCTGCGGGTCCTCGTGGAACCGGCGGCCGATGCCATGGCCGCAGAATTCGCGCACCACGGAGTAGCCGTGGCCTTCGGCATGCGCCTGGATGGCGGCGCCGAGGTCGCCCAGTTGGGCGCCGGCGCGCACCTGTTCAATGCCGCGCCACATGCACTCGTAGGTGACTTCGGACAGCCGCCTGGCCTGGATGCTCGGCTCGCCGACGTAGTACATGCGGCTGCTGTCGCCGTGAAAGCCGTCCTTGATGACCGTGACGTCGATGTTGAGGATGTCGCCGGGCTTGAGGACGCGCTCGCCGGGAATGCCGTGGCAGACCTGGTGATTGACAGAGGTGCAGATCGATTTCGGGTAGGGCTTGTACCCCGGCGGCGCGTAATTGAGCGGGGCCGGCGTGGAGCCCTGCACCTTGACCATGTGGTCGTGACACAGGTCGTTCAGCTTCCCGGTCGTCACGCCCGGCTTGACGAACGGCGTGATGTAGTCGAGGACCTCCGCCGCCAGGCGGCCGGCGAGGCGCATCCTGGCGATGTCTTCCGTGGATTTCAAGGCGACCGGCATGGGCTAGAGGGGGCTGATTATGCTATGATTTTGGGCTGGCCAGCGTGTGGTTCAAGAGCACGGCAGGCCAAATTTCCCTCCCCGGCCGGTTAGGGTGCCCGCAAGGGTTTTCGGATGGACCGGGGAGGCAGACATCAACCCTAAGGAGTGAATTGTGTCGGCAACCATGCGTGAAATGCTAGAGGCCGGGGTCCATTTCGGACACCAGACCCGGTACTGGAACCCGAAGATGGCGCCTTACATCTTCGGCCACCGCAACAAGATCCACATCATCAACCTGGAAAAGACCCTGGCGATGTACCAGGACGCGCTGAAATACGTGCGCCAGCTGGCCGCCAACCGCGGCAGCATCCTGTTCGTGGGCACCAAGCGCCAAGCGCGCGAAATCCTGCGCGAAGAAGCACTGCGCTGCTCGATGCCGTTCGTCGACCACCGCTGGCTCGGCGGCATGCTGACGAACTTCAAGACCGTCAAGCAGTCCATCAAGCGCCTGAAGGAGATGGAGCAGATGGCGCAGGACGGCACGTTCGAGAACATGGTGAAGAAGGAAGCGCTGGGGCTGCAGCGCGAGCTGACCAAGCTGCAGCGCTCCCTCGGCGGCATCAAGGACCTCAACGGCCTGCCCGATGCGCTGTTCATCATCGACGTCGGCTACCAGAAGGGCGCGGTGGCGGAAGCCACCAAGCTCGGCATCCCGGTGGTCGGCGTGGTCGACACCAACCACACGCCCGAGGGCATCAGCTACGTGATCCCCGGCAACGACGACTCGAGCCGGGCGATCCGCCTGTACGCGCGCGGCATGGCCGATGCGGTGCTGGAGGGACGCTCGCAAGCGGTCGAGGAAGTCGCGGCCGCCTCGCGCGACGAGTTCGTCGAAGTGGAAGAAGACCGGAGCGCCTGAGCGGGCGCGCCGGACGCATGCAAAAAGGGGCCCCTGGCCCCTTTTTTTGGACCTGAGGAGTGAAACGGCAATGGCGGAAATCAGTGCAAGCCTGGTGAAGGAGCTGCGCGAGCTGACCGGGCTCGGGATGATGGAGTGCAAGAAAGCGCTCACCGAGGCGGGCGGCGACCTGAAGAAAGCCGAGGAATTGCTGCGCATCCGCAGCGGCGCCAAGGCGAGCAAGGCGGCCGGGCGCGTGGCCGCCGAGGGCGTGATCGGCGCGTGGCTCTCCGCCGACGCGAAGCTGGGCGCGCTGGCGGAGGTGAATTGCGAGACCGATTTCGTGGCGAAGAACGAGGACTTCATCGCCTTCGCACGGGAAGTGGCGGAGGCGGTGGCGAAGACCAACCCTGCGGATGTGCAAGGGCTCTCGAGCTTCGAGGCGCGCC
>Ga0315910_10003046_pt1 | contig 14418 bp, 16 predicted proteins | sample EdamamesoilMG_FD_204470 | JGI IMG/M metagenome (GOLD analysis project Ga0315910, IMG submission 204470) | Garden soil microbial communities collected in Santa Monica, California, United States - Edamame soil | ecosystem: Environmental > Terrestrial > Soil > Garden | place: USA: California...
AAGCTTGCCGGCCTCGATTCCTCGAGGCGACCGACGGCCCCCAAACTCCACCTTGCTGCGCGCCTTGCCGACCGAACCCTCGGGCGCGATGAGTACGTCGCAATTCGCTTCATGAAGAACGCGGTTTGCCACACTGCCAACCAGAGCGCGCCGCAGGCGACCGCCTCCACGGGTTCCCAACACCAGCAAGTCCGGTGAAAAGTATTCAATCGCTTGCAGGATGCCTGGCGCTGCCGGTTTCTTCTCGATATGGATATCGTAGCGTGAGGCGTCGTTGCTCTCGTGATCGAGGAACTCGCGCACGACGTGGTTCGCATCACTCCTCCAATTTTCAGCGTACCGCCCAATCGTCTCAGGGCTGACGTCTGCGGAGTACAGCATTCCTTCGTACGGCGGCCTGTGAGCATGTACGACCGTTGCGCTCATTTCTGGAGTCAGCACGAGCGACTCAACCGCGCGGATGGCGGACGCCGATGCATCCGACTCATCCAGCGCCAGCAGCACGCGACTGTAGGGGTTACGCGCGTCATTGCGTACAACAAGGACGGGGCAGCTCCGCGCGGCGAGCGCCTTTTCGGCGATGGTTCCTTCGAGGGCATCGCGCACAGGTCGCTTCCGATGCGGTCCCAGCACCAACAGCCGCACGTCCGATCGCGCTGCGGCGTCGAGAATGATGCTCGCGGCACTTCCGGTATGTACCGCCACGCTGGGAGATCGACGCGCGCGCCATTGTGGTGGACGAACACGCGCCTGAATTTCACGGGATGCATGCTGGAGCGATTGCTCGAGCGCGATTTGGGACTCGCCTGGTACCACGACATGGAGAAGCGTGACGTCCGCGCCCATTTGGTCCGACAGGACTCCGGCGCGGCCGATGGCGGCGTCCGTCTTGGACAGCAGATCGGTGGCACAGAGAATTTGCATTGCCTCACCTCCAAATCAGGTCTTCGTAGGCTCATCCGACCGCGCTTGCGCACGACTCGCGAGCGGAGGAAGCACGTTCGATACGCAGGCGAAAGTGCGAGTGAGACCTGACTGTCACCTCATCCACCAACCGACGCTGCGCGCAGTCAACGATCAGAGATCACTTCTTCCGCATTCCGACTGCGCCGCGCCGGTGGATGACGGAATTGAAACGATTGCCTTTCCATTGACTGCTCATGCGGCTTCTCCATCGGGCGGCGTATTTTCGATCGGGGCGTAGTGGCTCAGCCAGATTGCATGCTGTGCGGTACCGGAAGTGATCATCTCCAGTGCCAGCCGGTAGCCCAGAAGGGAGGCGAACGGCGCTCTCGCCTGGATGACGGACTGTGCGGATTCGATGTCGCTGCTGACGATCGCCGCTTCTCGATCCATCAGGTCCGCAGTCACGGCGTCGAGATGCTCAGCCTTGCATCTGACTCGCAGGCCCATCCAGGGTTGCTCGAGTGATCTGCCCAAGTGGTAGCGAATCGTGGGTGGGCCAATTCGCACGTTCGAGCCGTAGAGATCTTTCAGGATGACCGTCGCGGCATTGACGGAATCTTCGGTTTCGCCGCGGATCGTCAGGCCCTTGTGAGACGCAGCCACTTCCACATCCTCGCGCGTCACGAAGTGTTGCTGGGCATTTCGCGCAAACGTCAGCTGAAATGGCTCATGCAAATGCGAACACAAGCGCTCCAAGGGAAACTCCGGATGACTCTCGCCTTGGAGTCGCAGCGATTCTGCAACCGAGGGCGACAATGGGCGAACCTTGCGCCGCAGTGGTTTCGTTCTTGCGGTGATGGTGCTCTCGCGGTGAACGTGCTCGACGAAAGTGACATTGTCGTGTTTTGAACGCACGGCTCTGTTCTCCTTGTGCCGGGGGTCGGCATGAATCGTGGATCCTGAAATCAACTCGTATGCAGAATTGGCCTCACTACTCTTTCCTCCTCTTCCGGCCTCGTCGCCGCAGTGATGGTGTTCCTGAGAAACTGCGGTAGTGCGAAGGCAGCCCGGTGGACCTCGGGTGTGTAGTAGTGGGCCTCGATGAAGGAATCGGCAAGTCGACTTGCCAGTACCTCGGGGGCCGGTTCATCCGCACGCAGCACATTGCTCGCCCATCCAATGGCCAGCGGTCCACCCAACGAGCTGGGCACGGGCACCAGGTATGCCGCTACGTACGGGAACACGGCCGAAAGGCGCTTGATCGCCATCGAAAAGGCTAGTGGATGGAGAAATGGCACGGCGAGCCTGCTGATCAGGAGCCCGCCAGGACTCAGGCAGCCACGTGCGGCGCGGAAAAATTCCCGGGTGAAAGGTGAGATCTCGATGCCGGGCGGATCGGGAATGTCGGCGAGGATGACATCGAAGCGCTCATCGGTCGTCGTGAGAAACCGGGCCTCCGCGATCTCAATCAGCTCGAAGCGACCATCCTCGAATACCGGGCGATTGACGCCAGCGAAATGCGAGCGTGCAAGTTTCCGAGTCTGATGATCGGAGTCGACCTGTACCAGCCTTCGCACGCCCCGGTGCTTGAGAACTTCCTCGGCAAGACCGAAATCGGCGCCTCCAACTATGAGCACGCGTTCAACCCTGCCGTGCCCGAGGATCGGCACGTGGGTCATCATCTCGTGATAGATGAACTCGTCGGCGCTGCTCGAACGCAAGGCGCCGTCGACGAACATCAAGCGGCCGAAATGCCCGTTGTCGATCATCAGCGTCTCGTGTCCGCCGTTCCTGGCGCGAGCCACGATGCGGTCGGCTTCATAGGTGACCCGCACTCCCGGTGCGACTTGCTGCTGGATCGCGCCAGCCGGCATGGAGAAACGTTCATCGTGTTCGGTCATGACTTGGGCACGTGTTTGCATTCCGGCTCCTGAGCGAAGTTCCATATGCCACCTGAGGGTTGAGGGGTGACGTGAAGGCACGGCTTCGCCGAGACGATGGTGCGGTCACGAGCTGATTAGATCAATTGGAATTACTCGGCAATTTGTTTTGGTTTTCTCTAAGGGATATTGTTCAGCAGTGGATCAGTAGTTGGCGCGAAATCGCGCCGAGGAGTGCGGCGATGGCAACGATCAGACGGCTCAACTACCAGCATCTGCTCTATTTCTGGTCCGTGGTCAGGACCGGCAGTCTCACACGTGCCTGCGAAGAGCTATCTTTGTCGGCGCCGACGATCAGCATGCAACTTCGCACGCTCGAGGAGCGTCTGGGCGAAAAGCTGCTGGCAAAGTCAGGGCGCACGCTCGTGCCGACTGAAGTGGGGCGGCTCGTATTCAGTTACGCCGATGAAATCTTCGGGCTGGGACAGGATTTGATAGAGGCACTCGAGCATCGTCCCACCGCCAGGCCCCTGCGCCTGGTGGTAGGTATCGACGACGTGGTACCGAAGGAGATCGCGTATCGCATCCTGAAGCCCACGCTGGGACTCAAACGGCCTGTGCGCCTGTCATGCCGCGAGGGGACTCTGGAGCGCCTGGTCGCGGACCTCGCAATTCACGAGGTTCACGTCGTCCTTTCCGATGCGCCCATCACGCCCAGTCTCAACGTTCGCGCCTACAGCCACAGCGTCGGAACGAGCGAAGTCCTTTGGATGGCAACACCGACATTGGCGAAGGCACTCCGTCGCACTTTTCCCAGGTCCCTGAACGGTGTGCCAGTCCTTCTGCCGACTGACGATACGGCCATTCGCCGGGCTCTGGATCAATGGTTCGAGAAGCAGGAGTTGCGCCCAGTCATGATCGGCGAGTTCGAGGACTACGCCATGCTGCGCGAATTCGCACGCGGCGGTCACGGCTTCTTTCCCGTGCTGTCCATCCTCGAAGCGCAGTTCAGCAAGGAGTACGGTGTCGCTCGCGTCGGAGCGGCAAGCGGGATCAAAGCGGAGTTCTATGCGATCTCTGTGGAACGCAAGATCAAGAATCCCGCGGTTGCCGAAATGATCGAGCAAGGACGGGATGCATTCGCCGGGGTAAAGGGTTCCAAGTCAGGCTGAGTTCGCGCGAAGGGTGGTGGCGGCCGAGGCGCAGCGAACTGAAACCGCTCGTTCGAGGGAGCGGTCCCCACGAACACTCAACTCAGCCGAAAGAAGAATCTCTCGCCACACAACCGAAATTTGCGCGGCCCGATTCAACGGACAGGCGACTCAAGATGTTCGATACCCGCTGGAGGCAATCGGCATTCCCGCCAGCATTGGTGTCCGCGCGAAGCATGCTTTCCTCGTCTGCGATGAGCAGCTTCTCCAGTTGATCTTTCCACTGAGTGAGGATGGCACGCTTCTGAGCTTTCGTGAATTCCGTCGAAGCCTCGACCACCTCTGGTGATGCGAACAGCGCATTCGGGTGCTTCATCGCCTGCTGCAGATTCATCGTCATTCTCCTGCTTGTTAGCGCCACTGTGCCCGGGTTCGATGCGCCACCCACGCGGCGGTGAACGGCAACCTGCGCCGCAGTTCCCCGGCCCGACCAGCCAATAGTTTCCTCATCAACAACTGCCCCGCACTCCGCCGCGCTCGCGCCGTCCCAGTAGATACACCCGGCGAAGCAACCCGCGGATTCCCGGAACTCGGCTGAAACGCCGGACGGGGCGACGCCACGCAGCCCGAAACAAAGATACGCGACTGCCGCGACCTCGATCGGCCCTTATCGCTCTGAGTCTCGCCACTCTCAGGCGAACATCTTCGCGCTGTTTCCAGTCGAAAGCTGACAATCGCTTGAACATTCCCGCTCCTGGCCGCAGTCAACGGGCAGATCGCCCGCTATTCGAACGAGAGTTGTAGCGGTTGAGGTGTATTCGATCAATTGGAAAAAATTGATCCACGACTTCGAGTATTACGAATAGACCGGTGGCGGTGATGGGTGCGGTCAAACACCGCCCGATGAGTGACCGTCGACCGGGACGAGCATCAGCATGAATGGGCTGGGACTCGTCAGCTCCCAGACGATACCGAAGGCGATCGAAGGACAAGCAGAACATGCCCGCAGTGGACCGCCAATTACTTCGAGAAAACCGAAGGGGTGGCGCCACATATTTCCAATTGTTCGAATGGCGGAGTGCCGGTAGAACGTAGGCGGCCGCCACGAACGTGGGGTCGCAGGTTCCGCCCACGTTGGTGCGATGCGCAAACGCGGCGGCTCATTTTCAGAATCATCGGGATGTTGTCCTTCATTCCTGATGACGCAATGTGAGGTCCAATCGTGCGTACATCCGAACAGTCACGGCAGATGCCGATCCACATTCGCGCAGCCCAGGAAAGATTCGGTGCCGACGCGAGCTACTACGTGCGGAGGAAGCTCGGCTACAAACTCGCGAGGTTCGGCAGGTTCATCGAGCGCGTCAGCGTTCGAGTGAAGGATGTCAATGGTCCGCGCGGCGGAGTGGATCAGCTGTGCCAGATCAAGGTTGTCATGCGCGGCCAACCGAGTGTGATATTCGAAAGCCGTGACTCGTCGCTGAACGCGGCCCTCGACGTCGCGCTGGCCGGCGTGCAGCGAGCCGTACGGCGTACAACTGCGCGGCGCCGCACGCGGCCGCTGCGATCGATCCAGTAGTCATAGGGAACCTCCCCAACGGGACGGTCCTGTTCCGAAGGAGAAGTGAGATGCGTGAATACCCCATCATCGTGACCGATCGGGATCTGAGCCGATTGCGAGGCTTGCTTGGCAGAATGAGTCAGGCATCGATCCTGGACCGAGGCCACCTCAGCCAGCTGCAGTCCGAACTGGATCGCGCGCTGGTTGTGCCGTGCGATGAGGTTCCGGTCGGTGTCGTCACCATCGACAGCCTCGTCCGGGTCGTGGACCTGGACACCGGCAAACGCAGCGTCCTCACGCTCGTTCTTCCCGATGAAGCGGACATCGCAGAGCGGCGCATCTCGGTGCTGGCTCCCGTTGGTACGGCACTGCTCGGCTTTCGTGCGAGCGATGACGTCGAATGGACGATGCCCGGCGGCAAGCGCCGCCTGCACATCGAGCACGTGACCCAGCCGAACCAGATCGCCGCAACCCGGCGCTCGCGGCATGCGCAGCGTGCGCGGCACAGCTTGATGGGAGCGAATTGACATGAAGGTACTGTGTGCAACTGATCTGACGTTGAAGAGTGACGCCGCGGTTGACCGAGCCGGCGTGCTGGCAACCCAGCTCGATGCCGAACTGGTTCTATTGCACGTAGTTGCGCCCTCGGCATTCGCGAGCGTTCTCGAGCAACGCCTTCAGTCTTCCATGGAGCGGATGAAGGAGCGCATTCGCCCGCCGCAATGGCGGCATACGCTGGCGCCGAACACGATCATCCGCATTGGAGGCGCGGCGGAGGTGGTCTCCCGTACGGCCGAGGAGATCGGGGCTGACCTCGTGGTACTGGGCCCGCATTCCCGCGAGGCTCGCGGGGCATTGATGGGAACTATCACGGCGCGCCTGCTGAACGAGCGGCAGTGGCCGGTTCTCATTGCGCGCCAGCGTGTCCACGGTAGCTATCGTCGCGTTCTGATGGCGCTGGATCTGAATCCGGAATCCGCGGCTGTCATACGCGCCGCGGAAACGCTCGTGTTGCGTGATGAGACCAAGGCGTCGGTTGTGCACTCCTGCCATGTTCCCTTCAACGCGCTGCTCGATGCCGCCGGCATGGATCAGCAAACCATCGCCGATTTTCCCGGGATGGTCATCGCCCAGGCACGCGAGAACATCGCAGAGTTGCTGGAGCGGGAGAGTGGCGGCTCGATCGACTACAGCGTGATAGTCAGCAGGAGCTCCGCAGCGGTCGCGATCGAGAAGGTTGCCGGCCGTCTGCAGCCGGATCTCATCATCTTGGGTACTCGGGGCCACGGACCTGTGCGACGTGCGCTGCTCGGCAGCGTGGCTAGCCGAGTCATGGAATCGGTGCTGACCGATGTCCTGGTGGTGCCAGAACGCAAGACGGCGGGATCGCCTCGCGTCTCGCCGATGACGCACGGAATCTCGCAGTCCGCCGCGGCACTGTCCGTTGCCAAGGACTCACGCGGGGGCCTGCTATGAAAACATCATTACCAGTGCGGCCGAGATGAAGAACGCCACCATTGCGATGTTGATGGCCCAAAGCGGGTTCGGAACCCTTTCGTACCTTTTATTGCGCGCGAGGTCGTCGTTGGCAGCCATCTGCGAATCGATCGCGGGAGGATTGGGCGGCATGTGCATGGCGGCGCCTGGCTGCTCGATGTCGGGCTTCGGGATCATGTGATGGGATTTCATGTTGGCTCCTCACTGCTCTAACAACCGAAATCCAACATAGAGCCAGGTCTCGACGCAGACAAACGATGAATATTCACCGCCCGCATCGGAATTGCCGATGGCGGACCGATCGGAAAAGGGCATGGAGTTCATCGAAATAAATCGAATGTCCTCAGCCCGTGGGACGAGTATGTTGACCACTGAAGTTGGGCGGAGAAACGTGACTATCGACTAACAAGGAGAGGGCTTTGCGTTCGCTGCACTTGATCAACCGTGAAGATCGTGATCGCGTCAGGAGATTCATACTGCTGAACGAAGCGCGCCTTGCGAGAGAAGAGGAAGCACTGGCGCTCATGAGTGCAAAACTGGAGCGCGGCCGCCTGATGGAGGCTGGGGATTTCCCCGCAAACGTCGTGACGCTGCACAGCCAGGTGCGAATGCGCGATGCCGACAGCGGACGAACCTACGTGACCACGGTTTCACTGCCGCGCGACGGAGAAGTCGGAAGCGGCGCGTCCTTGCTGCGTGCATACGCGAAGATCGCCCTGCTCGGCGCGTGCGTTGGCGACGACATCGTATGGCGTTCCGCTGGTCGCCTGCGTCGCGCACGTATCGAGCAGATTCTCTTCCAGCCGGAGTCTTCGTCACGGCGTGAAACCCCGCGGCTGCGACACATGCCGTCAGTGGCAACTCGCGAGCTGCAAAGAACTGCGCCCTGAATGAAATCAATTGGATCGGCCTTCGGAGGCAACTATGCGAATTCTCTGTGCTACGGATCTCCTGCCAAAAACCGAAGCGGCCATCGCGCGCGCTGGCCTCATGTCAGGCCGGTTGGGAGCAGACCTGACACTCCTGCACATCGTGTCGGGCGAGCAGTCGCCCGCAGTTCAGGAGAAAAATTTGCGAGATGCGTTTGCGCGTGCGAAGAGGCGCTCGGAGCCATTGGTGTCCCGCACGCATCGGACGGCAGTGGTGACGGTGCGAGTGGGTGATCCTGCAAGCAGCATTCTGGATACCGCCTCTCAGGCGAGAACTCAGCTTCTGATTCTGGGGCCCCATCACAAGCGTCCCCTGCGAGATACGCTCGATGGGACAATCCTGGAAAAGGCGCTTGCGGCACGCAGCTTTCCTGTCCTCGTCGTGCGCAACGAAGTGAAGCAGCCGTATCGCCGCGTGCTCATTGCGGTCAATTTCTCGGAGTCATCACTCGCGGCGCTTCGTGCCGCGGAGTCACTCGTCCTCACGCCGGAGACAGAAGCGGCCGTCGTGCACGCGGAGAGACCGCCGTACGAAGGAATGACACCCTTCGCGGGTGTTGGATTCGATCCCCTCGCAAGCTACGTGGGTGAGTGTAAACAGGAGATGAGCGATTCGATCCGTGGCTTGCTCAAATACGAGAGCGCGAACTTCGCCCGCTTCGATATCCAGATCGAGCGACAATCGGCAGTTCCCGGAATTGCGGACGCGACCTCGCGCTACGCGCCAGACTTACTGGTGGTCGGTATCCGTGGCGGAGGGCACCTCCGCCGGATGTTGGCCCGAAGTGTCGCGAAACGTATTCTCCACGACACGAGCTGCGATGTGCTCATCGTACCGGAGGGTTCCTTCGGTTTGTCGCAAAGCAAGCTGTTGACCGAGGGTCGCCGTCCGCGGGAGGCTGCCAGAACTCTCGAGACTCCCGCCCACTGACCGAAGTCGCGCGGCGGGAGCATCGGGAACGGAAATTGGCGAGATTCGAAAGACTTGATCTGTGCGTACCGTGAGAGGCCTTCACGTGCCCGATCCGCCGCGCGGCTTCGCGCTGTTCAGCTATGGATTCCGGCCCTTCTTCCTGCTGGCCGGCGCCTATGCACTCATCATGATGCCGTGGTGGATGCTTGGGTACGCGCACGGCAGCCTGTCATTCGGCGGGCTTCCGCCCATGTATTGGCACGCGCACGAAATGATCTACGGCTTCGTGATGGCGGCCATCGCCGGCTTCTTGCTGACCGCTGTTCCGAGCTGGACGGGTGCGCGAGGGTTTGCCGGCAAGCCGCTGATGGCAGTAGTAGCACTCTGGCTGGCCGGGCGCATTGCCTTGAGCATGGCGGGAAAATGGCCGTTTTGGGTGGTCGCGCTTGTCGAGCTCGCTCTCGTTCCTTCGCTCATTGCGTTGCTGGCGCCCCCCATCCTGCGCACGCGCAACCGCAATCTGCCGCTTCTCGCGGTGCTCGTGGTGCTCTGGTTCATCGACGTGGCGCTTCTCGCGGCAATCGCTCGCACTGACGTCACACTCGCGGCCGGTTCCATGCGGCTCGCCATCGATTTCGTGCTGGTCCTGATCACGGTGATCGGGGGGCGCATCGTACCGGCGTTCACCGCCAACGCGCTTCGCCGACGCGGCGAGGAACCGCGCGTCGTGACGCGGCCTCCACTCGAGTTCACCGTCATCGGGTTGATGGTCGCCGTGGCGATCGCCGATGTGTTCGTGCCGGATGGCATCCCGAGTGGCGTCCTCGCGGCTCTCGCCGCGCTCGCGCACGTCTGGCGACTGAGCGGCTGGCGCAGCTTCCGCACGCGAGGCGAACCCATACTCTGGATAATGCACGTGGCTTACGCGTGGATGCCGCTGGGGCTTGCGCTCAAGGCAATCGCGATCCTGGGAGACGCAGACTGGGCTTCGAAATGGCAGCACGCGCTCTCGACCGGCGTGATAGCGACGATGATCCTTGCCGTAATGACGCGCACGGCCCTGGGTCACACTGGCCGGCCGCTCGTGGTCTCCCGGGCGATTGCCGTTGCCTATTTGCTCCTCACCTTCACTGCGGTCCTGCGTACCTTCGGCGTGGCACTCTTTCCGGCGCACTATCTATCGACGCTGACGGTCGCGTCAGTTACCTGGTCTACGTGCTTCGCCATCTTTCTCTTTGTCTACGCGCCGATACTGTGGCGATCGCGAGTCGACGGGAAGCCTGGTTGAAGAGATCGGTGCGCCGGTCACCTGGCGGCGAATGCGGCACACCAGCCTTTGGCATGCACGGCACCCTTGCCGGCGAATATCGAGCAGGGACCACACTCGGTGTTGCCCTTCGCCTGAAAGTAGCGGCAATCCGCGCAGATCTGGGTCGGTTTGTGCAGCGGATATTTGGCAGCGCGGGAAGACCGATATGACAGACCCGGAAAGTCAAACTACCTTGCGCCGCGGAATGCGCCATGCATCGGCGCAATCGATATCCAACTCCAATTCTTGTCGCTTGCAGATTATTTGGAGCGAACTAGCCTGTGTGTGAGACCAGAAGTGGAGTGCATGTAAATGACCGAGATCTATCCGATGCCCACAGAGGCGCTGGCCGCGGCGCGCAAAGAGCTTGCACCAGCGATTCACGAGGCCTTCACCAACTTCAGCGCGCGGGTTCTTGCCGAGGGCGCGCTGCCGGTCAAGACCAAGCAGTTGATCGCCGTCGCGGCGGCACATATCACGCAGTGTCCATACTGCATCCGCAGCCATACGAAGGCGGCGCTACGCAGTGGAGCCAGCGCCGCGGAAGTCATGGAATCCATCTGGGTGGCCGCTGAAATGCGCGCGGGCGGAGCCTTTGCGCACTCCGTGGTTGCACTCGACTCGATTGCGGAGGTATCTGAACATGATTCGCATCAGACGCGCCTATGAACCGGCTGCCCGCGGCGATGGCCGTCGGCTTCTCGTCGAACGTCTTTGGCCGCGGGGCATGCGCAAGGAAGCGCTGCGCCTGGACGGGTGGGTGAAGGACGTTGCGCCGAGTACGGAGTTGCGAGAGTGGTTCAGTCACCGGCTGGACCGCTGGTCGGAATTTCAGCGGCGATACCGGCGAGAGTTGAGTGCGCACCGTGACGCCTGGTCACCCATTCTGGAGGCCAGCAGGCGGGGGCCGGTGACGCTCGTGTACAGCGCTCACGATGCCGAACACAACGCCGCGGTGGTGCTGCGAGACTTCCTCACGAGGCGGGCCCTCAAGCGCGCTCCGCGGCGCAAGCCCGGTACATCTGCACGGAAGCACTAACCCAACGAACCGCATTCGCGCGGATGCGGCCGGCCGCGCCGTCGACACTTTGCTTCCATCTAAATGGAGATTCGGCTATTTCAAATTGATCGAAGTGTGATCCTCCTCTAGACAGGGAATAGCACCATCAGTTGGAGAAGAAGATGCGCTATCCATGCAATCTTTACGGCCAGCCCGCCAGTCCGTGGCTCTTCTGGAGCAAAGGACCGCCGAATCACTCCTTTCCCACAAGTTTGCTCAGACCGTGGTTGAACGCCGCGGCAAAGGACGAGCAGGCACATTGCCAGCCGATCGTTCACAGGGGGTGCGCAGACTGGAGGTCGAGCACCCGACGTTCGTCGAGGCGACAATGACCCGCCAAAACGCGAATTTGCGCGATTTCTCGCTCTTGAGTGATGCGAGCAAACCCGCTTCGGGTATCACCGCGAAGCCGCGGTTGCTTTGCGCAACAGACTTGTCTCAGCACTCACTGAAGGTGGTGGGGCGCGCTGCGGCAATGGCGAATCAGCTCGACGCCACGCTCACGCTCCTGCATGTCATGAGTGCGGAGGAGCTAGTTGGCGCGGCCTATTCCGAGCGGATTCAGCTCCAGCTGAAATCGATGCGATCCGCTTTCCGGCACGAGCCCGCCGTTTGCATGCATGCGGGCGATTATGTCCCCACGATTTCGACGATCGCGGCTGAAGCTGGCGCGAATCTTGTGGTACTGGATTCGAGACCGTGGAAGCCTCTCCTGGCGCCGATTGCCACGGTCTCCGGAACGCTTGCAGGCCTGGTTCGTCGTCCCGTATTGATCGTCAAACGCAGCTCACGATCGGCGTATGGGTCGGTGTTGATCGCAGCGGAGCAATCCGCTGCCTTCGATCGGGTGCTGCGCATGCTTTCATCGTGGCGGCTGCTGGAGAGCGATTCCGTCGCCATTGTTCACGGCTTCGAAGCGCCTTATCGCGGTCCGCTTTACGCGGCGGGCTTCGATCGGCACGCCTCGAGACGCAACACCGGAGAGTGGGAAATGGCGGCTCGAAGGCGACTCCTGCACGGCCTCGAGGTCGAAGGAGTCGAGAGCGACCACTTCCGCATCGTATTCTCACAGTCGCGGTCCGTACGTGAAGTGCAGAGAGAGATCCGGAAACTGGCACCCGATCTGCTCGTGATTGCCACCGGAAATCATGCGGCGGTGGATCGCGTGATGCGGGCCAGTATCGGCAATGACCTCCTGCGCAATATCGAATGCGACATCCTGGCTGTGCCCATGAAGCCTTCATGACTTGGCCGCGAAGCGGTCCGGAGACTGCTTCGCGATGCCATCCGCGATCGCATCGGCGATCACCAGCATATGGTGCCGCATGCCGTGCCAGGTCTTGGCCTCGCCAGCGAAGTCACGAGTGCCGACTTCATTGATCTGCGAGATATGGTGAACTCCATGGGATGAGAGCAGACCGAAGACCGCATCCTCGGGCAGATTCGGATTGGCGCCGCTCAGGAACTTGGCGATCTCGTGCGCGTTCGCGATGATTTTCGCAGTGGCCTTCTCCTGGTTCGCCTTGGAGTGCGCTAGAGTCGCCGTGTTGTAGTCGCGAACCGCGCCCCAGTGGCCCGCGAGCAGATCGAACAGCTTGTCCGAGGCCGCCTGGCCATAGAAGGGCGTGATCGTCGCGCCGAGCGCCTTTGCGTTGGAAACCACTTCCTGCTCGGCGACCTTGCTCTGCACTGGATCGTGGGCATGAGTCGCCATCACGTAACTGCGGATCCAGAAGACGTGCTCGACCCACAGGTCGCGCAGGGCCAACTTGGTTTCCAGCACGGCGACCCGGTCCGGCGATGCGTGCGTTGCCGGCGCTGCGGCAATACCGGGCTGGGAGAGGCCGAAGACCATCAGGGCAAGGGCCGGAAGACCGGAAAGCGAAACCAGATTGAAGCGTGGCATTTGTGCGCACTCCATTGTGAAGTGCGGAGAGCGTAGGGTTGCCTTGCGCCTCTAACAAACGACAAATATCGACCGCAGGTATCGAAGGCTTCGATTCGTTTCCGAGAAGCCGGCCCAGCTATCGCTTACACGGCATCCGCCGCGATGCGGCGGATGGTGTCCAGCGCCAGCGTGAGTGGCTCTGAGTCGACCTTCGCCGGATAGCAGAGGTAGGCAGGCAACCGGAATTCCGGCGTATCCCGGACTCGATGCACGCGGCCACTGAGCTCGTGCTCGCGAAGCATGCGCGTCGGGAAGTATCCCGTGCCGCCATGCGCCAGCAGGCGCTGCAGCCCGAGCCAGCCGATATTCACGGTGAGAGCAGCACCCACGAAGTTCGGAAAAGCCAGCGAGTGCTGCGCGAAGAATTCCGAGCCCCAGTCGACATATATGTAGTCGCTCGCGGGTTCGCGGGACGGCGCTGCGCGCGTGGAGACCATGACGAGCTGTTCTTCCAGCAACGGCTCGACGATGAGTCCGGGGCGCGAGTGCGGCGTATACATCACGCCGATATTGGCGCGGCCATCGATGAGCGCTTCCATCAGCTGCTCCTCGAAAGCCACCAGCGCGCGCACGGCGACGTCGGGCGCGAGCGCGGAAAACACCGGCAACCAGCGCAGCAGCAAGTCTTCCCACAAGCCGATCCGGCCACCGATCGTGATGGAAGCGCGATAGCCGCTGATGACGCCGATCTCCTGGCGCGCCTGTTCCACCGTCCGCGTCAACAGCGCAGCGTGCTTTTGAAACTGCTGTCCGGCAGCGGTCAGGGTCGTTCCAGACTTGTTGCGAACGAAGAGCTCTGCGCCGAGAGTTTCCTCGAGCCGCTGGATCCGGGTGCTGACCGTCGACTGCGTGACGTGCAGTCGTTGGGCGGCTTCCACGAAGCTGCCGGTGGCGATGACGACGAGGAATGTGCGGGCAAGTTCGGTATCCATCGGAATGAGCGATATATAACTCCGATTTTCATCGCTTGCAAAAGAGGTGGGTAAAGTTAGGCTCAAAGGCCTTCGAGACTGGAGGTCAGATGAACATCACCCTTCCATCATTGCCTTATGCGGTCGACGCCTTGGAGCCACATCTCTCGCGGCGCACGCTTTCCGTTCACCATGGGAATCACCACGCCGCCTATGTGGCGAAGACGCGCGCATTGATTTCCACTCCGCCGGATACCACCGAGCTCGAGGATGTCGTGCGCACGAGCGCGCAGAAAAATCAGGCGCTGTTCAACGCCTCAGCCCAGGCGTGGAACCACGCATTCCTCTGGCGGAGC
>Ga0315910_10003047_pt1 | contig 14417 bp, 9 predicted proteins | sample EdamamesoilMG_FD_204470 | JGI IMG/M metagenome (GOLD analysis project Ga0315910, IMG submission 204470) | Garden soil microbial communities collected in Santa Monica, California, United States - Edamame soil | ecosystem: Environmental > Terrestrial > Soil > Garden | place: USA: California...
CTATTGGCGGCGCGGCTATTGGCGGTGCGGGTATTGGCGGCGGAACGAGCACTCGTTCGGTCGAAGGTGGCAGCGGCGGTGGCTTGAGCGAGGGCGCTCGGGAGTAGGTGGCGACGTATTCCTCGCGCCGCTCGGGTTTGGGTGGCGGAACGAGGCGGCTCGGCGGGGTCGAGGCAGCGTTGCTCGGTGGCGTCAAAGCCTCTCCGGCCGCTGTTGAGGGAGGCGCTGCTGCGGCTGAGGGCGGGATCACTCTTGAGGTCGGCGGCGCGGCTTTGGGGGCCGCTGCCGGTGGCAAGATCACGCGTTCGTCGCTGCTGGCGTGGGCCGCGCGCACATCATCGTCGATCTCTTCTCGCAGCGTTGCCATGCGCTGCCGCGCTGGCGATTCGCCGGGCGGGCGCGCTCCGCTGGCTTCGGGCGGCGTGCGACCTCGGAGTGGCGGAGAGGGCGCTGGTGGCACGGAGGGCGTGCGCGCGGGATCGCCGCCGACCGACACCGAGACGCTGGGGGCGAGCGGGCCATCGCCAAGCATGTCGTGGGGACGGGCAGGGGCGGGTGGAACCACCGCTGCAAAGAGTTCTGGGTCGCTGCCAGCGTCTGGGGGGGGCGTGCGTGGGCGAGCAGGGGGCAGGTCGGGGCTCGAGATGACCTTCTTGCGTGGCGGAGGCGTGCTCGCATCTGCCGAGGCCGCTGGCGGTGGATACTTCGAGTCTTTCAGTCGTGGCTTGGGCGGCGGCCCCGACCGATACTGGTGCGCATGCCCGCGTTCGTCATCGGGGTAGTTGTCGCTGAAATCGTCGACCACGGGGTGAGCCGAGACGCGCGGCCCAGATTCATCGTCGGGCCGTCCGGTGCGTTCGGCCTCGGCAACGTGTGGTTCCCCTTCCTCGCGGGTTTCGTTGTCGTGGTCTTCGTGCTCGCCGCTCATGGTTCCCTGAGAAGCGTTTCGCCGTATTTGACCGGTCCATGGGGTCGACGCAGCGTGACCCCCGGTTCGAGCAAGGCGACGACTGTGGAGCCGAGGTGGAAGATACCCACCTCATCGCCGCGCTCGACCGTGACGGGTGCCGTCAGGCGAGTCAGCCCGGGCAAGGGGCTCTTGTCGTCGAGCGCACTGACGCCGATTCGACCGACGATGGTTGCCCCGACCATCACCAACGTGACGCGCCCCAGCGTTTCGGTTTCGAAGTGGAAGGCGACGCGGTTGTTCCGAACGAACAAGTCTTGCACGTACCGCTCGCCGATCGAGTTCACTGGGAACAGGTCGCCCGGAATGGCACGGAGCGACGTCAGCTGGCCAGCGACGGGCGCGTGCACGCGGTGATAGTCACGTGGAGACAAGTACACGACGAAGAACGATCCGCCCAGATAGCGTTCCGCGTCGTGCGTGCTTCCGAGCAGTTCTGCCACAGCGTAGTTCTGCTCTTTGACGAGGATGCGACAGTTTTCACTGACTTTGCCGCTCGCGGACAAAAGTCCGTCCGCAGGACTCACCACGAGGTCATCGCTCACCGAACGCACGCCGTGACGCAGACGGCGCGTGAAGAAAGCGTCGAAGCTGGCGAATGGGCCCTCGACGTGAGCTTCCTCCATGTTCACACGGTAGGCTCTGGCGTAGGCCAGAGCCACCACTTTCGACAAGTTAGGATGGAGTTGGCGCTCGCAGAGACGCCCAACCGCGTTGCTCAATCGCACGCGAGGAAGAACCCGAATCAATTGCGCAGCTGCGTAGGTCGTAACACTCACCAGGAATCCCTGTGTTTACTATCAGTTAGTGGGGCCGCATGGTAGGCTGCGGAGTGCCTTTTGGTCAACGAGCCTTGCTCCATGACCCGAGCCACGCAAGCCCGGCCCACGCTGCTGGGAGGAGGGCGGTAGGAGGGAATCCTACCGCCGCGCAGTTCCTCGCTTATCGAACGATCTGGCGAGCGGCACGGCAGAGCTGGTCCTGCGGCGCCGACGGGGGGGCGAACTTTTCGTGCCGCGCGCGCCCGTGGCAGGCGACTTCGTCGAACAGTGGATCCACCGAGAGGCCCAGGTCGAACGCCACTTTGGCCTCACTCGCGGCCCCGCTCCGTTCGAGGAAGCGGCCGCGCAGTGCAAACCAGGCACCGTGCAGGATGTCGATGTCCGAAATGCCCCCCAAGAGTTCGCTAGCTCGGTCGGGCTGACCTTCCGCCAAGCTCGCTCGGGCCGCTCGCCAGCGCACGAGCGCCAGGCTGCCGGCGGGTTCGAGGGCGGGCGCGATGGCCTTGGACGCGGCGTGGTAGTGACCCTGTTCGTGCAGCAAATCGGTCAGCCGCACCCAGCGCGCGAGGGCTTGCCCGTTCAGCCCCTCGGGAACGCCGTGAAAATTGGGCGCTGTGGTTGGGGGAGGTTGGCGTTCGAGGTGATTCCGCCATTTGATGTTCCACTCCGCGAGGGTGTAACCGCTGACGCTGCGCAGCGCCGCGTCGGCATTCATCGAACCCAAGCCTTTCAGGTCGGCGAAGAGAAGCTTGAGGGCCGCGTCCCCGTTCTGTTCGATCCAGTAATTGATGAAACTTTGGACCTCGGCGTAGGCAATCGACGCGGCCTCGGGTGTGGGCAGCATGGCGATGGACGGGCCGAGTTTGTCGATACCCACCGAGCGACCGTTCATCATCGCGTGGTACGCGATGCTCTCCGGCGAGGGTTGCCCGTCACCCGGGCGCGGCTCGCGCCAGCGCGTCTCTTCTCGCTTGGCGATGCCTTCTTGCAGCCAGAGCGGGGCGCGGTCTCGAGTCGCGCGCGCTAGCGCCAAGTGGGTGATCTCGTGGGCGAGCGTATCTTCCCAGCCGTATCCCTGACGCGTCGCGCGCGGGGAGATCATCGTCACCCGGCCCCAGCGCGCGACCGCTAGCGTGCCGGTAGTCTCCGCAGCCGTCACTGGTAGGCCCGTCACCGCTGAGAGTGAGAAGGTGTCTCGCACCATGTCGATCCGCAGCGGGCGCGGCAGATCGACTCCGAGATCGCGCTGCATGGCCGCCCGCGCGCGCTCCGCCACCTGGACGATGAACGGTACGAGCGCCTCGTCGCGCCCATCTTGGAGCCGGATGTGCACGCCCGCCTTGTCGTCCTTGACGATCAGTGCTCCCGCGGTAGCGCCTGCACATGCGCTGGCCACTGCGAGCAGATCGACCCCCTCGCGCATCACGCCGGCGCCAGCGCCGACCAGCACGGCCTGGGCGCCTTCGCAGTCACCCGTGTACAGCGCAAGCCGCGCGCGCTCGAGTGGCATGGCCGGTGCATCGCTGTGCGCGTCGAGCAGTTCGCGAGCGCGCGTCACGTCGAGCTCGACGATGGCGTCGAGCACCCGCCCCGGGCTCGCTCCGGCTCGACTCGACTGTGGCAGCGCGAGGCAGCAGGCGCCGAGCAGCAAGCTCCGGAGCCAGGAACGTTTCCGACTGAAGGTCATCTCAATAGTTCCTCGGCATAGCGTTTCACGGCGGGCGCCAGACGGCCTTCGCGTTCCCTCCCGAGTCCGCGCAGCACGCGCTCGCGAAAGTCGGCGGCCTCGTTCTCTGCCTTCGGGTCGGGGACCTCGCCGCCGGTTCTGAGGTTCTGGCCCCCGTCGTCGGAGGCTTCCGAGCGCCGGGATTCTCCTTTGTCGGAGGTCTTGCCAGTGCGCGATTGTTCGAGCAGTCGCTGCGCGTCTTGCTGCAGGCTGAGGCCCTTTTCAGCGCTGCCCTCGCTCAGTTCTCGAGCCGCCTGTCGCATCAGCTCTTCAGCTCGGTCGAGGCGCTTGAGCACGTCTTCGGGCAGCGGCGTCTGATCGTTCTTGCCGCGCCCCGACAGGTTGCCGGCGCGTTCCGCCATGCTACGCTCTCGCTCACTCGCCTGGTTGAGGGCTTCGCGGGCTGCGCGCTCGGTAGCGGCCTTCTGTTTTCCGAGCTCTGCTTTGGCCCACTCGAGGTCCTGTTCGATGCGAGCGCGCGCCTGCTTCAGCTCTCCGGGGTCGAGCCAGTCTGCGAGCGACCCCTCGTTCGCCTTCGTCTCGGCCTCGCGCAGCGCCTGCAGCGCCTGCTCGGCGCTCTCGACCGCCTTGTCGAGATCGAGGCGTTCCAAGTTCGAAGCCATCGCGCGACCGTGTTCGCGGGCCAGGGCCGCAGCGGCTCGCGACGAGCCCGGGTCGGCGCCAACCTCGGGGAGGTTGGCGACGCTGCGCCGAATGGCATTCGCCCGCTCTTGAGCCTCGGCGCGGAGTGCGCTGTCGTCGCTCTCCTTGGCTGCGCGCTCCATCGCCTCTTCGACGTCGGCGAGCCCGCTCGCGTGTTCTTGCGCGAGTTGCTCGAGCTCGTGCGCGAGCTGATCGAACTGCTGGTCGGATTCGGACGCTTCGCCCTGCGGCGGGCGCTGGCCGGCGGAGCCCGATTCGACGCCGCCCTGGCCGCCAGCAGTGCCGAACGACGGGTTCGGCCGACGCAGCCGATCTGCCAGGTGGCGCGCGGCGCGTTCGGCTTCCATGAACGCCTGTTGCTGCTTGGCGCGGTCGACGCGACCGAGGTCGCCTTCGGCGACACCCCCCAGGTCGGCGCCGAGAACGCCGAGCTTCGAGAGCTCGCGCGCACCCTCGAGCGCCAGGCGCCAAGAGTGCTCGAGCCGGCGTAGGCCCTTGTCGCGTGCGCCGGTCTCGCGCGCTTGCTTTGCCCCTTCGGCGGCGTCTTCCACCACATCGGCGAGCAGAACGGCGACCGAGCGCGCCTCGCGCGTGGCGAGCCGCCCGAGCGCGACGTCGACCGCGAGCACGGCATCTTGCAGCTGTCGTTCCGCCGAAACCCCAGGGCGCGCAGGACGTTTCAGTACCTTGAGCTGCCCGAGCACGAAGTTCTTCATCCCCGCAGGGACCTCGAGCCCCGCGTAGGTGCGATCGAGCGTCGCCTTGAAGTCGTCGATGGCTTTCTGCTGCGCCTCGCGGCGCCGCTTCAGCTGTTCTTGACGCTCGCGCACGTCTTCCACCGCCGGGTCGGAGTAGAGCGCGAGTACGTCGACGAGCCGATTGCGCGCCGCTTCGAGCGCCGTGAAGCGCTCCGCTTCTGGTTCGCCCACTACTGGGGGCAACACCATGATCGCCGCGCTCTGTCCCCACTTGGGCCCCGTGATCGGATCATCGTCTTTGGCTTCGACGGTGATCTGCACCGGCAAGAACATACGCTTCAGCGTGTCGTCGCTGGCTTCCAGGGAGTAACCCCCGCCCGCCTCGCGATCTTCGCCGTCGAGCTTGAGCAACACGCGCCGTGAGTCGCGCTTGCCGGAGCTGATGACCAGGTCGACCTGGCGGATGCCGTGGTCGTCTTCGGCGCGGTAGCGGATGTCGAGCGCTTCGATGTCTTTGAGACGCACGCTCTTCGGCGCGCCCTCGACCCAAACCTTGGGCGATTGATCGACGATCGCTTCGATCGGGAGGCGGTCAGGTTCGGGTATGGTGACCTCGCCGTAGCGCGAAGCCACCCAGAGCGTCGTCGAGGTTTTCAGCGTCCAGTTCGCAACGATGCCCGCATGACCATCGCTGACGAACGGGACCTCAATCACGCCATCCGTGAGCACGAGCTGTCGATCTTGGTAGCGGGGTCGGCCTTGCATCACCACGGTGCTGCCCGTAGCGAAGCGTCCGGAGACGCCGAACATGGCCGTTCGCACCGGCTCGCGCAGGTAACTCGGTGGCTTGACGCTGACGCGCTTCAAGTCCACGAAGCCGAGCTCGACCGGCGCGCGACCCTTGTGCGCCAGCAGCACGTCGAAGCCCTCCACGAAACGCATCGGATCTGGCACGACCAGCCCCAGGAAGATGCCAAACGCTGCCAGGGCCAGCCAGCGCCAGCGCATGGCGCGCTTCGACGCCGCGTGATGCACCGCGTCCAACGACGCGCGTCGGAGCAGCTTGTGGTAGTGATGTCGGGCGAGGTCAGGGGAGCCGAGCGCGGCGTCCTCGCTCGTCTGTCGTACGACGTTGTAGGCGCGCTCGGCGCGAGCCCCCAGGTCCGTGTCGATCGCTCGCAAGATCTTGCGCAACACCTGGCGCTCGTCGCGCCAATTGCGCGAGGCCAGAATCAAGAGGACGCCGGTGGTGACGGTTACCGCACACAGCCCCAGAGCGGCGAGCCCGCGCGCGCTCGTGGTTCCGCTGCGTGCGGCGTGAGCGACGACGGCCAAGAGGGCGAGGCCACCGGTGGTGAGAGCCCAGCGCACCGCAGGCGACTCCCGCTTGCGCCAAGCGCCCATCAGTCGGGTGAGCAATGTCGTCAACATTGTTTGCGGAGGTGCGGGAGGAACCTGGAGCGTAGCTTAGTGCCGGGAGGCGATGGAAGCGAGGCGATCCGGGTGTGCCAGACCTCGCGCTGGCCGTGCTATCATGCTTCCTATCGTGGGGCAGTCCGGCTTGGAATCCGAAGGTTCGCGTCTAGAACGGGTGCTCCTGTCCTTGCCGGAACTCGAGCTCCGGGTGAATTGGCTGAACGATCAGTTCGAGCGCTGCAGAACCAGCACCATCGCGGCCCGCCTCGACGAGCTGTGTGCGCGCAGCGAGGCGTCGGAGCCAGCGGCGCGGGAGGCCATGCTGGCCGTCGTCTGTTGCGTGATCGCTCAGGCCGAGTCCGAGCTCGTGCGGGCGTTGCGAGCGCTGGCCGAATCCGCGCATCTCTTGAGCCTGGGGCGGCTGCTCTCCGGTGAGCGCAGCGAAAAGAGCGAGCGCATGCCCCGCAGCGTCACCGCGCCTCCGCCAGCGACGGCCGATGTGCCCGACTACGGTGCGGGGCGCGAGCTCACGCTGGGAGAACGCCGAACCCTTGCCCGCCGCCCGTCTCGTGGACACATCGAGCGCTTGCTGACCGATCCCCACCCGCTCGTGATCCGCGAGCTGTTGCTGAACTCGAAGTTGACCGAAGACGACGTGCTGCGCCTGGTCTCACGGCGCCCGGCTCACGTCGCCGCGCTCGAAGTGCTGACGCACTCGACGACCTGGCTCTGCCGTCCGCGCGTGCGCTTCGCCATGGTGCAGAACCCGGGCACGCCACTTCGGATTGCGGGGCCGCTCTTGGTTCTATGTAATCGGAAAGAACTGTCCGAGGTCATCAGCAACACCACGATACCGCTCGTGCTACGATCCACCGCCCAAGAACTGCTCGCCTTGCGGCCGCCATTTCGCCACGGCGACGCAGATAGCGAAGGCATGCTGCAGTAGCGATTCGACGCTGCTGCTAGTCCTCGCTGCTGTCGTCCGTGTAGACGTGGTACGCCCCCAGCACCAAGCGCGAGGCGCAAGCACGGCAGAGCGGCGGCTCTTCGGTGCGGATCTCGCTGCCGCGCGTCCACATGAACAGCCCGCTGCCCTCGGGTAAGCCCTGGAACGTCTCGCCGCACAGATCGCAGACGAAGCAGCGCTCGTCTCCCGCTTCGGGCGGGTAGCTTGCGTCGACCAAGGGCTCCGGTCTAGGTTCCGGCACAGCCGCTATTATAGCAGAGGTTCGGGGGGGCTCTCCAAGGGGCCGCGTGCGCTCGCTGAAGAAACTATTGCGAAACGGCAGCCACCGGGGCCGCACTCGAGGCAGTTCTGCTCACTCGGCGGCTGCAGACGCGGAATCACAGGAGAGATCGAGCATTTCGACGACGTCGAGCGTGCGCACCTTTTCTTCGGCGGCGGCGGCTTTCACGCCGTCGCTCAACATCGTCATGCAGAACGGACAGGCGCTGGCGATCGTATCAGCGCCTGTGGCCAAGAGCTGCCCAGTGCGCTTGACGTTCATGCGGTCGTGATTCTGCTCCTCCATCCACATCTGCGCGCCGCCAGCGCCGCAGCACAGGCCCTTGTCACGCGAGGCCGCGACCTCGACCAGCTCGACGCCGGGAATGCGCCCGAGGATCTCGCGTGGTGACTCGTAGATGTCGTTGTAGCGGCCGAGGTAACACGAATCGTGAAACACGACGCGAGCCTTCACCGGTGCTCGCGGGACGAGCTTGCCCGTCGCGACCAGCCCCAAGAGAAAGTCGGTGTGGTGTACGACCTGGTATTTGCCGCCGAAGTCGGCGTATTCGTTGGCTAGCGTATTGAAGCAATGTGGGCAGGTCGTCACGATCGTGCGCGCCCCGCCTTGGGCCTGGTAGCCGTTGAGCGTTTCGATGTTGGCTTCGGCGAGCATGCTGAACAGGTATTCGTTGCCCGCGCGTCGCGCGGGATCGCCCGTGCAGCTCTCTTCGTCACCCAGGATCGCGAATTCGACCCCCGCTGTCTGAAGCAGTCGCGCTGTCGCCCGCGCGATTTTCTTGGAGCGGTCGTCGTAGCTAGCAGCGCAACCGACCCAGAAGAGTACCTCGGTCGCGGGAGCCTCGGCGAACGTGCGGAGACCGAGGCCTTCGGCCCACGTCGCCCGGTCGACACGGGCCAGGTTCCAGGGATTGCCGTTGGTTTCCATGCCCTCGAAGGGTTTGTTCAGCTCGCTGGGGAACTCGCCGCGGATCATCACGAGGTTGCGCCGCATCTGCACGATCTTGTCGACGTACGTGATGTTCACCGGGCACTGCTGCTCGCAGGCGCGGCAGGTGGTGCAGCCCCAGAGAACGTCTTGATTGATGACCTCCGGCACCAAGTCGACCGGCTGCTCTTCGGCAGCGCGCTTGGGTGCTTCTGGGGGGGCGGCCGTTTCTTCGCCAGCGGGTGCGCTCGCTGCGTTGGGGTCGGCGCCCGCCGCAGCTTTGGGCTGGTGTTTGCCGGGTTTCAAGAACTCATCCTGCCGCGCGTACAGGTGGTCGCGCAGGTGCAGCGTGAAGTGCTTGGGACTCAATAGCTTGCCGGTGGTCGTCGCCGGGCAATTGTCGGAGCAGCGGCCGCATTCGGTGCAGGTGTAGAAGTCGAGGATGTCTTTCCAGGTGAAATGCTGAATACGGCTGTAGCCGATGCGAGCCGCGTTCATGTCTTCCTGCTCGCTGGCCTTCTCGACCATGATCATCAAATCTTCGGTGTTTTTGGCCAGGGGCCGGAGCCGCCCGCGCGGGGTCAGGTCCGTCAGGAACACGTTGGGGATGGCCGTGATGATGTGGAAGTGCTTCGAATAAGGCAGGATGTTGAGGAAGATCAACACCAGCGTCGAGTGCGACCAGTAGCCGGCGTGCGCGAGCACGACCAGGGTGCTGGTCCCCAAGGGTTCGAACAGCACTGCAAAGAGTGAACCAGCAGGCTCGGGCCAGAACGCGTAGCTGAGCGGCTCTGCCACCGGTTCGGAGCCAAACTGCGCGATGAGAGTCGCCGCGCGCGCGCACCAGGCGTCGCTCTCAGCGCCGCCGCACTCACCGACGAAGCGCGCTTGGAGCGCCCGGCTCGCGCCATCGTAGACCATGTCGCCCAGCATCATGGTGCTGATAATGCCCAGAATCAGCAGACCTTCCCCGCTGAGCGTCATGCGTTTCTGCGGCCGAATCGCGCGGTAGTAGACGAAGACGGAGACTCCCACGAGGACCAGCGTCGCGAACACGTCCTTCAGCCAGGAATATGCGTGCCCGAGCGGGGTGTCGCCCAAGATCCAGAGATTGAAGCTCGGATCGAAGCCTCTGCCCCACAACATTACGCTGCGGGCGAGCAGCACCAAGAACCCGAGGAAGATCAGCTGATGCGCGAGGCCCGCCCCCAAGTAGTAGCGCATCTTTTTCTGGAACAGCGCAAAGGTCCACACCTGCTCGAGGCGCTTTCCGACGCGATCGACGCGAGACTCCCAGGTTCGTTCGCCTACACCGAGCAGTTTGCCTCGATGCGAGGCGCTCCAGGCGAAGAGCGAGACCAGGCTCAGGATGATGAAAGCCATCAGCGCTGGGTTCATGACCACGAAACTGTAGCCCAGATCTCGCGGGTTGTACCCCTGAACTCTCGCCCGAGCCCGCGAGCCAAGGGCAGCATCGAGCGCCCTGCAAGCGCTGATTCATCCGTTAGAAAGCGGCGCTGGCGCAGGCGTGCGAGCTCTGCCTACAGCCAGCCCGACAGGTGCAGCATCCACAGGAACACCAGCACCAAGAGGCCACCCAGGACCACGCTGCGCAGCACGACCTCGCGGGGGGCACGGATCTCGCGTAGGGCCTCGGGCGGCACCAAGTGCACCGAAGCGTCCGGGTCGCTGGCTGGGGTGATTTGCAGCATCAAGAAGCCACGCGGCAAATCTTCGGTGAGGGCCCGCCCACCCGCGTGCGGGATGCGCAGCAGGAGCGGTCTACCCCCCGGCTCGGCCAGGCTGCTCGCGTCCGGGAGCGAGACGCGCACCGTCTCGGCTGGTTCGTCTGCCTGGCGCAACCGGATCGCGCCGGCTCGTTCGCACTGGTCGCAGCCGCCGCCCTGGCAGTGGGCGCAATTCAGCTGGCGCGGCAGCTCGAGCTCGATCGTTTCGCCGCGGGCGAGCCAGGCTTCTGGGACTCGGATCGCATGCGCGAGATCCGGGCCGCGCGGTTCGGTCAGCGACTCGAGCGTGACTTTGGCGAGGGTGGTGCTCAACCCTCGGAGCTTAGCCAGAACCGGCGCCCGCGTCGAAGGCCCTATCGGACTTGGTCTAGAACTCGAGGGTTACCTGCTGCTCGTCCTCGGGCCGTTTCAAGCTGAACTCGAGGGAGTACGTCTTTTGGCCGACGCGCGCGCCGAGCATGACCGCGATCGGCGGTTCGTTCTGTCCCAGCTGCTCGAGGCGGACGGACACGGCGTACTTGCCCGCGAGTGGCTCGCCGTCCTCGAGGTAGACGTTTTCCATGTTCTGGCCGCGGCACGCGTTGCTACGGCCCGGACAATCGCGCTGCTTGGTGAGCCCGCTCTGAGTGACGCGACCGACTTCGACGAGTTCGCCATTCGGGTCGATCACGTTCAAGTCGACGTCGGCTTGTGGGTCGTCCCACGCGATCGCGAATTGGATGGCGCCGGTGTGAACGCCGCAGCCCTCGTCGAGGATGCCATTGCAGTTGTCGTCGATGGCGTTGAAGCAGAGCTCCGGACCGCTGGGTACGCAGGCTCGCTTCACGACGGCACCAGGTTCCGCCTGGATGCCCTTCAGCTTTGGCTGTGCCGGATCCTCCGGGGGTGCCGTCATTGGCGTACGGCACCCCACGGGCATCAGACCGAGCGCCGCCAGCACTAGGCCGGCGAGGACGCGGCTTGGGCGCGTCACTCTTCCGTCTTCTTCTCCACTTCGGCTTCGGGGATCTTCACGCCCGTCACGACCGTCGGGTTCATGAGCTCGTGATACGCCTCGCGAGCAAGCTTGCCGGCGTCACCTTCTTCATCCCGCAGCGCCAGCAGCACACCCTGTTCTTTCATGAACTTGAGCGTGCGGATCGAGCCTTCGCGTTGCGCCTGGTCCTGACCCTTGGCCATGTCGTAGAGGCGCTTGCGCAGCACGACGCGCGTGAATGAGTGGGGACCGTTGTCGAACTCGAGGTTGTCGAACTGCCGCTCGAGCATGATGCGGGCCCACTCTTGGCGAGTCTGCATCACCTCGATGCGCGAGATCGCGACGGCGTTGTCGACGTACTTGAACAAGAGACCTTTGGCCAGGTCTTCCGTCGACCAGTAGCCGAAGCTGTTGAACCAAAGGTGCTGCAGGTCTTCGAGTGCGGCTTTCTTGCTCTCGTCGGAGTAAGTGGCGACCGCGCGGGCGGCAACGTCGGGCGAACCTCCCAAGATCAACGCGAGCGCCGCGTCGTTCACCAACACCTCGTCCTTCAGCATCTCGAACAGCTTGGCTTCGGTGTCCTTGTCGATGCCGCTCTTGGCGATCGCGCGCGCCACCTGGTGCCGAGTCTCGATGGCCGAGTCCTTGGTCATCAGCTGCATCAAGGCGGGTCCCGTCCCGGGCATCGGCTTCTGGATCAGCGTCTCGAGCAGGCACTCGCGGCGGAACTGATCCTTCTTTTCGTTGCCAGAGTATTCTTGGATCTTCTTGGCGACGGTGAGGATGTCGTCGGGTGTCGCCACCCACGCCATCGCGGCGCACGCCGCCGAGCGGGACTGCTCGTTTTCCTTCTCGTCTTCGACGTACTTGAGCAGGGGCTTGAAGGCCTTGGTGTCGCCCCACTCACTCATGCCGTGTGCGGCGCCTACACCGACGGCGCGTAGCGACATGCCGAGGATGGCAAGCCCGCCGGCCATCAAGCCATCCATGGTCACGGTGAGCTCTGGGGGCTTGCGCGTCAGCATCTTTTCGAAGACGGGCCAGGTCGTCTCGTCCTTCATCCAGCCCGCGTAGCGGAGCGCGCTCTGGGCGATCACCCATTCTTCCGGCATCGGGGGCTGTTGACCCTCTTTGGGCAGCGGCGCCTTGGGGTTCGCCCAGTCACGCAGGGCTTCGATGTCCTTGGTGGAGTTCATCGCGGCCAGCGCGCGTAGCCCGTTGGCGTGGGGCGAAGGGAGCTCGTGAATCCAGAAGATCACTGCATCTTCCGCCTGGTCGCGGATGGTCTCGGCCTTGTCGGGGTTCAGCACCGCAAGATCGGCGATCATGCGTGCGGCGATCACGCGCTCGTTGTCGTCGCGCTTCAACGCCATCTCCCAATCGTATTGGTCGGTGTAGATCTTCAGCGGGTCCATGCGCAGGCGCTTCGCCAGGGTGGGAACCGCGCGCACGTCACCAATTTCAGCCATCAAGAAGGCGGCACGAGTCTGGTAGTGGATGTGGGGCTTGGTCTGGAGGTACTCGTAGAGCGCCGTGCCGGCGCGGGGGTCAGCGAGCTTCTCGACCATGTTGAAGATCTGCCGGGTCCCGTACCACTGCTCCTTCGGATCGTCCGTGCGGACGCTCTGCAGCGCCAGCACCAGGCCCACGGAGCCGACGCCATCTCGGATCGCGTCGAGGTACTTCTCTTTGGCGTCCTTGTCGGCGTCGCGCAGCTTGGCGAGCAGCGGATCGCGGGCACTGGCGTCGCCGATCTTCCCGAGGCCCGGGGCTGCCTGGCGTGCGACTTCGCCGTCCGCGTCGCCAAGCAACTTGATCAACGTCGCGGTGTACTTCGATTCTGCGTTGGCCGAGAGCACGGTCGCGACCATTTGCCGCACCGCTGCGCTCTCGTCGCCCGCGTAGGTGGCGAGCTTGTCGAGCGTGATCAGCTTGACCAGCTTTTCCGGATCGAAGGCAATGCCCCCGCCCAGACGTTCGACCTTCGACAGGTGACCGGCACGGTAGAGCTTGAGGACTTCGTCGAAGGCCCGCGCGTCGCCGAGCTCGACGAGCGCCCAGCCGATCTGGGGCTTGGTGCCTTGGCCAGCCTTGGGCAGCGCTTGCAGCAACGCGTCGCGCGCCGGTTCACCGTCGGGCTGCCCGTAGTAGGCGAGCGCCATGGCCGCCATGCCAGCGACCTTGTCGGACGGCGAGGCCAAGCCCTTCGCGATCAGGGGCAGCGCATCCTTCTCCTTGTGCCAGGCTAGCTGCTTGAAGGCTTCTTGGCGCAACTCGCCGATGCCGCTGTCGTCGCTGCCTTCGACGGCAGCCCATTTCTTCCAGCGGCCGAGCTGTTCGCTTTCGGGTAGGACGTAGATCGCCTTTTTCTCGTCCTGCGCCTGCTCCACCGTCAGACGTTCGGCCTCTTGCTTGGCGCCCATCAGTAGGAACGCGGCGAGACCGCCCGCGGCCAACAAACCGATAATGATCACCCAGGGATTGAAGCGCCCCTTCTTGAAGTCTCCGCCGCCTCCAGGATCGAAGCCAGCCGGCACGCCTCCGCCGGGTGGGAACCCCCCGGGCGGCCCCGCGTCGAAATCATCGGGGGGGAACTTGGCGAGATCCATCCGCGGCGGGATGGGGTTCGCGGTTGGCTGGGGGTGGTTTACGTCGAGCATGAAATCCTCCCGCAGGCTGTGCGGAGCTGAAACGAGACGGGCTTGGCCTCTTTGTGAGCCCGAAACATGGGGTGGCGGGCACCTTACTCGATCAAAGACAGCTAGTGGAGATCTCCCACCATCCCCTCTCGTCCGTCTGTTCGGTTGGGACAGAATATTCGCGCCCCACTCTCCCGCGCCTTGGCCGCGCGGCTCCCTAGCATCCTTCGCACCTCAGACGCGGCTCCAAACTGATGCGCTGGTCAACCGCCAAGACGCCAAGGCCGCCAAGATCACGCCAAGATTTCTTTTTTCCGCTCGGCGCACTCAGTGAGCTCACCGCTCCGCTTGGTCTGTCTTGAACAACGGATATTCAAGTTTGCTGGCTGCTCCCTTGAGCGATGGCGCACCCCAAAATTAAAAAAAACTTGGCGTAGCTTGGCGTTCTTGGCGTCTTGGCGGTTAAGAAACGCCTCAGCATGCTGCATGGTTGGGTACAACCGAGTGTAATGCGCAGGTGCGGGCGAAGGTGTGACCTCGGAGCTGCGGCGGTGGCGTGCACGTAAAACAGCCGGTGACGCGGGCTCCGCTCTGGGTGGCTTTGCTGGTAACGCTGGGCGCTGCAGCG
>Ga0315910_10003049_pt1 | contig 14414 bp, 11 predicted proteins | sample EdamamesoilMG_FD_204470 | JGI IMG/M metagenome (GOLD analysis project Ga0315910, IMG submission 204470) | Garden soil microbial communities collected in Santa Monica, California, United States - Edamame soil | ecosystem: Environmental > Terrestrial > Soil > Garden | place: USA: California...
GCCGCGTGCAAGGCTGGCAGTTCCCAGTATCGAGCGGGCAGACCACCGTGAACGTCCCGTTCGTCTTTGCTGCTCAATAGACGAGCCCGAGCCCGCATCGGAGCTGGCGTCCAGCTCGCTTCTTCCAGTGACAAACAACGTCAGCCCAGGGTTCGCGGCCCGAGCGCTCGCGTGGCAAGCTCGCGCCCATGGATCTGACGCTCATCGGCGTGCTAGCGCTGGGCTTGTCGTGCGCGCTGTTCTGGCTCTGGCAGAGCCTCGCGCGCGCGTGGGCCAGCCGAGTGCGGCGTCGCCGGGCTGCGCTGGCACGCCGTGGTGAGCTGAGCGCTCGAGTTCTACTAGGAGAGCTCGGCTACGCGATCGAAGCGGAGCAGCCGGCGCAACCTTGGCCCGTCGTGGCAGGCGGCGAAGTCATCGAAATCGTGCTGCGTGCGGACTACCTGGTGAGCAAACGGGGCGAACGTTACGTCGCCGAAGTGAAGACGGGCGACCTGGTGGCGAGTCTCAGGCACGGACCCACGCGGCGGCAACTGCTCGAGTATCAGCTTGCCTACAGGGCGAGCGGCGTGCTGCTCGTCGATGTGCTGAGCGCGTGTGTGCTTTCCGTGCAGTTTCCGGCGACGGATTGAGGGCGGCTGCGCCCTCGCCCGCTCACTTCGGAATGATGATGTCGCAGGGGAACCCGAACTCGATGCCGGTGGTCTCGGGGTCGCGCAACGCTTCGCAGGCGGCTCCGACGAGCTCGATCTGCGTGCCGTTGTTGACGAGCCAGCCGTCGCCGCCATCGGGTGCATAAGCTTGGGGCGCACCCGTCGGGTTGGAGATGCTCTCAATCACCACCGAACCTTCGTCCTCGCGCCCCGCCACGATCTGGAGTTCGCCTTCGAGATCGAAGGTGCAGCTCTTCACGCCCGCGATCACCCCGGAGATTTCTTCGACCAGCTGGTCTTGTTGCGCTGGGTCGACATTGTAGGGCTGTTCGGGCCCCATCGTCTCGCCGTAGGTGCCCTGAGGCCAGACGGTGGGATCGAGCTCGGGGAGTACGGCAGCCGTTTCGGGTAAGATGTCGTCGCAGAACTCGGTCTCGCGCGGCGCGGAGACGGGCTGGCCGGCACCGGCGTTGGCGAACGCGGTGAGCCAGTCTTGATCGATGCCCGGGTCGGGCAACGCGACGACGAAGGTGCGGATGGGTACCTCGGCGTCTGCCCGCAGATCTTGAAGTACCCGCACCGTCACGTCCGCGCGGCACTCGGTCGCGCCGCTGTCGCAGTAGTCGGGGTTGCCATCGGTGACGAGCAGAATGAACTTGGGCCCGGGCAAGGTCGCGAAGTCGGCCTTGAGCAAGTCTTGAGCCTTGCGCAGGGCCGCCGGTGTGGGCGTCTCGGTGGATACGCCCGGATGCATGATCGGCTGATAGAAGCCTGCGATCGCATCGTAGTTGTTCTTGTCGATGATCCCCACGTCCTCTAGGTCGAGCGGACAAGTGTTGCCCTGGATTCCAGTGTAGGTTCCGAACCCGAAGCGCACATCTTCGTGCAGTCGCGACACGACTTCGAGCACGCCGTCGCGCAGCGGGTCCCAGAACATGTTGTCCCACATGCTGGATGAACGATCGACCAGGATGAACACGGTCGGAATCTGCGGCGTGAACGCGATCTCCAAGCCTTGGCAAGCATCGGTCGTGCCGTCGTCGCGCGTGCCCACGAAGCTCCCGCCCACGCCCGTGAGGAAGAGCTCCCCCGTCGTGTTGGTGACGGCCGAGCCGCCCGCGCTCGTCGTGACGGCACCGGTGGTGTTCGCGGCCGTCGTCGCGCTGGAACCCTCCGTGCTGACGGTGCCAGTCGTGGCGTTACCCATGCCACCGCTACCCGTACCCGTGGGGCCCGCGCCCATGTCACCGGCACCGTCACTGCCCGAGCCGTCGCTCCCGGCCGCATTGCGATCGCTCTCGGGTGTATCTGACGAGCTGCAGTTCAAGAGGGCCAGTAGCGCGAGGCCACTGATGAGTGAGGATCGAAGTAAGGAAAGGGGACGCATGGTAATTTGGGGAGCGGGCGTTCGCGCGCTACGCGCTCGCCGAAGACACAGCGTCGAATACTAACGTCGCGCGGCGGGCACGACCAGCTCGAGGCGGTGGTTCGGCAGCTTCGGGGCTGTGATCGTGAGGGCTCGGTCGGCGCCGCGGCAACAATGGCGTAGGGCTGTAGGGGCTCGGGCCCGATCGATCCGTGCTCTCATCCTGCGCCTACGCTCGGACGACCGAAGCCTTGGGGGAGGCGAACGAACAGCAACCTGTGGATGCAGCACGAAATCAGGCAGGGGTGGGGCGGCGCCGGTCCCGCAACGAGCACACGGGTCCGCCCCGCTGCCGTGCAGTGTTTCGGTAGTTTTCGACCGCTCGTGCGCTCGAGCGAGCGAGCGCTTGTCGTGAAACGTGGTTATCGACGCGAATTTCCTAGCCTACCTCGATTTGGGCGAGCCGCCTTGTCGGCCCCATGGCACTAGAACCCTAACGTCTGGTGCGCGACGCGAGCGCACCCCGGTGACCCCGAGCCGGATAAAAGCAGTCTTGGTTACTAAACTTCTGGACCCGGCCTCGAGGGCGAGTTTGCGCGCGAGCGGGCCGATGCGAGGAAAAAATGCTCAGTCACCGTAGTCTCATCGCCGCTCTAAGCGTGCTGTCGCTCGCTGCCGCGTGCGGCGGTTCATCCAAATCGGGGAGCGACGACGACGACGGTACGGCAGCCGCCTCTGGAAACAATGCCGTCGGCGGCATCACCGTCGGCAACATCACCAGCGGCAGCAGCGGCTCGGGTGGACCGACCGGCACCAGCGGCGGAAATGTGGACGGTTGCGAATCTGCGCCCGACGACCAGGGCTGCGTGGGCACCGCCTACGAGGGCGAGAACATTCCGCTCGATATCTTCATCATGTTCGACCAGTCCTGTTCGATGTCATGCCCCATCGAGCGCACGGGGCCTGGGCAGTGTTGCTGCCAGCCACCCCAGACTGGCTGTACGGATCAGCGCATCGATCCGGTGCGCTCCGCAGTAGATCAGTTCTTGCATGACCCGCTGAGCGCCGGCATCGGCGCTGGCATCGGTTTTTTCGGTTACTTCGAAGTGGGTGACACTTCGTGCGATCCGGGAGACTACGCACGCGCGGCCGCGCCGATCGGGACCTTACCCGGTAACGCCGACCTGGTATCGGCTGCGTTGAACGCGGTGGTCCCGACCGGAGAGACGCCGACGGACATGGCGATCCAAGGCGCGTGCGACTACCTGCGCGGGTACCACGAGCAGCGACCCGGAAGTAAAAAGGTCATCCTGCTCGTGACAGACGGTGTTCCGGAAACGCCGCAGAGTAACTGCGATCCTTCCGTCGAGGGCGCGTCGCAAGTGGCGCAGGACTGCTTGAACGGCGACCCGAACATCGAAACGTACGTGCTCGGCGTGGGGCAAGCCCTCGACAGTCTGAACGCGATTGCGGCTGCCGGCGGCACCGAACAAGCCTACTTGGTCGAAAGTGGCGATGTGGCCGGCTCCGTGCTCGAAGCGTTGAACGCGATCCGTGCCGACGCAGCCATTCCGTGCACGCTACCAGTGCCGCCGCCCCCCGACGGTGGCGTGCTCGACTACAACAAGGTCAACCTGGGCATCTGCGACGCGGGTGGTGACTCGGTCGCCACATCGTACGTGCCTTCGGCTGATGATTGCCAAGGGGCCGGCAACTGGTACTACGAAGACACCGCGACCGGTAGGAACATCACGTTGTGCGAAGCAACCTGCGAGACCGTCACGGCGGCCGGGGCGAAGCTGTTCTTCAACGTGGGCTGCACTCGCATCGACGACCCCGACGTCGAGTAGACGACCGGGGCGGGGTTGATGGCCCCCGCACGCCGCGGCATTTCGCGGTATCGCAGAAATCGTTTCCGCGGCTTAAAAGCTCGCCTGTTGGATCGAAGGAGCCCTAAAATGTCCCTCGACCGTGCCTGAGGCTGGGTGTGGTCGGTGACTGTTCAATGAGGAAGGCGCGTCGGTCCCCGCCTGCGGGGCATTAACGCACGGATTTCTCTCACTTTTTTGGAGTTTCTTGCAATGAAGGCTTCTCAGGTACTCACTAGGCGCTCGCGTCGTTGGTTGCTCAGTGCGGGCACGCTGACCACTCTGGTGACCGCTCTCGCGAGCGGCTGCGGTGGCGACGATGGTGGTGGCGGCTCGTCGAACTCGGACGGCACGACGTCGCCGACGACGACCACGGGCGGAACCACCAGCCCCAGCACGACGGGCAACGGCACGACGGGCAACGGCACGACGGGCAACGGCACGACGGGCAACGGCACGACGGGCAACGGCACGACCGGCAACGGCACGACCGGCAACGGCACGACGGGCGGTGCGGGTGCTGGGGGTGACGGCGGTGCACCGAGCACGAGCGGTGGCGGCGACGGCGGTGCTGCAGGCAGTCCTGACACCAACGGCGGACCCACGGGAGGACCCGGCAACTGCGGCGAGGCAGGCGAGGCGTGCTGTCAGGGACGCGTCTGCGACGCAGGCGTCTGCATCGGCTTCATGGACAGCACCTGCGAGACCGAGTGCGGCGCTCCCGATCAACCCTGCTGCGAAGGCGGCCAAGGCGACGGCAGCTGCCAGCGCGGCGTCGAGTGCAACGACGGCACCTGTGAAGGTGAGCCGTGCGGTACCGTCGGTCTGGCGTGCTGCGACGGCGGCGGCCCTGACTGCGCCGGCGACGGCGAGTGCGTCGATGGCACCTGCGAAGCAGGCAGCGACGAAGAGTGCGGCGGAAACGGCGAGCCTTGTTGCCCGGGCGACGAGTGCAACGGGTTCCAGCTCGAGTGCAACGACGGTATCTGCGAAAACTGATGCTTCTCGGGTAGGACGGCCGTCCCCGCGCGGCGGCCGCTTACCCTACGGCGGCCGCCCCAGCTGGGGCGGCCCCACCGACATGATGGGCGTTCGACTCAGGGTCTGCCGGGAGGGGGACCGTAAAGGCTGGTGCGGAACCAGGCGTAGCCGAAGCCGCCCATTCCGCCGCCCCCGCCTCCTCCGCCGCCAGACGAGTAGCTGCTGATCAAGGTCTGCGAAGCGTCTATCAGGTGCATCGTGCCTGAGTTGCTCGCGGTGACGAGAAAGGTACCGTTGGGCAGGTGTTGCACGTCGCCTTGGGTCATGGACGGGCCAGCCGCGCTGTAGGACCAGTCCAGCGTCGCGGAGGCCCCGCTGATGGTGTAGTGCAGCATCGCCGAGCCGCCGTTGGAATTGTTCGAGAAGACCAGCAACTTGTCGTCTGCGTAGAAGTGGTGGCCGTGCTGCACACGCCAGTCACTGCCAGCGCCTTCGGCTTGGATGTGGTCGGTCCAATCTCCGCTGGGAGTGGTCCCGATCGACGTGATGGGGGTGCCATCGCGCTCGAACAGCGCGATGGCGTCCTTTTCGCGATCGGACACGGTGAAGATGTCGGCGTCGACGAAGTAGTGGATGCGGTTGGCGTGGCAGAGTTCGCGTGCGCCGCCGTTTTGGTCCGTGAAGTACTCGAAGATCTGCCAGGTGTCGAAGACCGGCGCGCCGTCGGTGATCGCATCGCTGGCGGTGAAGACCTGATCGCATTCCCCAGCCGCTGTCTTGCCTAGATACGCGATGCCTCCGGGGATGGCCGCGAAGTCGTGATGGTCGCCACCAGGGGCATCGAAGCTGTCGGCACCCGAGCCGTCCATTCCCACGCGGCGGAACGTGCCGCCGCTCGCCGCGTCGAACGGTCCCGTATCGCGGCCAAACATGTACTGGCCGTCCCAGGACATTTGCGCTGAAAAGACGCCGCCCCCGAAGCTGTAGCCCCACACGAGCTCGCCTGCTTCGTTGAAGATGATGACGTCGCCGCTGCGGGAGGTGACGATGAAGCCGCTGGGAGCGCCAACACCTATGCTGACGTCGGCCAGATCCGAGACGTCGAGTGATCCGGTCTGGATGGTCTGATTGTCGCTGTAGCAAACCTGGCTCCCGTCCGAGACAGCGATGCGATAGCTGAAGGTGCTGTCCTGGGTCATGCCGAGGAGCAAAGTACGGTAGTCGGCCGCGTTCAGATCGACCGGAGCGACGAGGCCGTAGTTCGTGTCCTTGCCGAATTGGATCTGAGCTTGCGTGATGCCGGGGAGATCGGCGGAAAAGGTCACGACGCCGACCGTCGCGATCGCCGCGAGCTCGGAGCTTAGAACGCTTACGTTGCAGTCGGTTTCCGGCAGATCGTCGATGGCGCCGCCGCTACCGCCCGCGCCGGTGCTGGACGTGGAGGCATTCGACGTGGTTGCGTTGCCACCCGCTCCGGTCGACGTAACGCTCGTGGTCGTTCCGCCGGCAGCGCCCCCCGCCGCGGTGGCAGCGTCCGTTACCCCGGTCGTGGTGTTGGCCGTCGTTGTACTGCCCGTGACGCTGCCGCCCACAGCGGAGCCGCCCGTTGTGGTGCCGCTGGTCGCCGTGGTGCTTCCGGTTACCCCAGCGTCGCCAGCGCTGGCCGTTGCATCACCGGTCGTGGGGGTCCCGCTGTCCGATGCGTTTTCGGATGCGTTCGATTTCGGATCACCGCTGCAGGCCACCGCGGCAAAGGAGAGAAACGGTAGTGTGAGCCACCGCGTTGCGTGAACCAAGCTCGCCAAGGATTCGCCTTTCATGAAAATCACCGAGCAAGCCTGTCGCTTGCTTTTCGTTAGTCACCGCACGCTGCGCGAGCAGTCTAGCAACCGGCAGGGGGGGCGCCGTCGCGAGCTGGACTGCGCGCTGTAAACTTGTAGGGCAAGCCGGTACCCGAGGCGCCCGCTACGGGCAAATGCGCGGGTCGCTAGCCGAGGTCGTGCCGGAGCACACAAGCGGTTTGCCCGCGTCCGTAAAAGTCCCCGAGGCGGCGCTCGATGCGGAATCCTCGGCGGAGGAACAGGTCGATCGCTTCGAGGTTGCAATCGGCCGTGCACAGCTCGAGCGTCCGAAAGCCGCGGCGGCGTGCGCGCGCCTGCTCAGCCGAGAGCAGCGCGCTGCCGACGCCGACCCCGCGGTGTTCGTACTCGACGGCGATCGCGGACAGGTGCGCCACGCGCTCGTGGAACTCGGAGACAGAAAAACCCGCGGGACGGCCGTTCAGCTCAGCGATCAAGGTGGACCCGTTGCGCAGCATCGACAGGGTGTGCGACCCCGGGCGGTGCGAAAACTCGGCGAACGCCTCCGCGGCGAGGCGGGCTACGAATGCCTCATCCGTGCTCTGGTAAGGTCGAACTCGCACGCCTCGGTGGACCATGGTGCCGCGCTCGGACAAAGCATCCCACACGCGAGCTCCCCTGGCCAACGCGCCGAGGCGCGCGGGCTTCACTTGGGAATGACGATTTCTTTGACCTTGTCCATCAGCGGAGGAATCACGGGGCGATAGCCGTAGTCCGGTGCGGTGGGGTCGCTCAGGTTGCCAGGGCAGATCGACGACACCACGGCGCCCTGTGAGAGTCCTCGGAGGACCTGTAGGATGCGGGTGCTCGGATAGGCCTTCGCGTAGCGCTGCAGCGTCTCGGGCGTCGTGGACCCCGCGGCTTGGCACAACGGGTTCTGTGCTTCGACCAAGGTCGTGGTCTGACCGTCGATGCAGTCGCAAGATCCGCTGGTTTCGCTGGCGCAATCGCGCGGTTCAGGGAGCTCGAAGGTGCAGGCGTATTGCAGGTCGCCGTCGCCGGTGTTGTATTCGTGCCCGTTGATGGGGTTGGTCGCGCCCGCTGCGGTCGGTGGCTCCATGGCAACACCGGTGAGCGGGTGCGTGCCGCTGCGCGGCACCACCGACTCGATCATGAACGGGTCGCTCGGCAAGGTGCCGGTGGCGGGGTTGCCGAGCATGAGTTCCCAACGTCCCTGAGCTGCGAAGTCTTCGGTGCGGAGCAGGCCCTGACTGAAGTCATTCGGGTCGACGGCGACGTCCTGCCAGGGCACCCCGACGATTCCGATCCAGAAAATCAACCGGCGGTCGCGCGGACCCTTGCAGTCTTGGGACCCCGGCTCACACGTCAGGTCGTCGTAGATCGGGTTCACGACGCCGGCCGGATCGAGAGGATTGTCCGGGTTCGGCACGCGCTGGGATTCGACGCCCTGGATGTAGCGTTCGACGGGGTACAGCATGTCGACGCCGAAGCGCTGCTTCTGGTTATAGCAACGCAAGTTCACATTGTCCTCGCTGCGCGGGTACACCGGGTCGCTGCAGTCGACCTCGCAGCCATCGGGCACGGCAGCGCCGCAAGAGACGCAACAAGGGTCGTTGGGGTCGAGGTTGCACTGCGCCGAAGCGCGCCAGAGCGGCTTTGCCTCGGCCGCGACGTGGAATTGCGTGCCGGCCATGCCGCTCGCGCTGGGTTGGGTGACCGCGAACGAACAGTCGTTCTCATCGGTGATGGTAAAGATGGCCAGGAGCGAATCAGGTCGCAGGAATGCCTTGCGTTGAGCCAGAATCGCGTCGTCGACGCCGGTCGGCACGGCGACGTAGGGTGGGTCGTCGTCGCCGGGTACGTCGGGCTCGAGCGATGCGTAAGGCTTCGGATCCATCAGGAATCGGTAAACGGACTCGAGCTGGGCCTCGAAGCCGCACCCCTGCTCGCCCACGCCGGTGACCAGGTCGGCGAAACTGCTGGTGAGGTTCGCGAGATCGGTCTCACCCCCGTAGTCGTTGTCCGGATCCCACGCGAGAAAGCCCAAGTCTTGGAAGGTGGCCACCGTGCCGCTCGAGCCGCGTGTGAGCAGGCGCGCCATGTCTTCCTGGGTGGCGTTGTAGTTGGCGCCCCCGTCGGCGCAGATCTCGCCGGTTCCCGCGGCGCCGAGCGATGACGAGATCACGGCGATGTGGATGTCGGTGACGGGGACGAACTCGAGCTTGCCCCCGTTCGGGCACGCGCCCCCGACCTCGGACGGTACCCGCCCGCCGTTCGAGTCGATGCAATCCGGCGTCGCCATGCGACCGATCAGGTCGGGTACGGTCTGCGCCAGAAGCCGCTGCTTGTCCCCCATCGAGAGCGAGTTGTCGATCGCGAACAGCAGATCGACCTTGCTGGTCTTGCTCAGGTCATCCGGATCGGGTTGGCCGCCGATGCTGAGCCCGCCCGTGGTGGGCACGCCAGTCGTGCTCGAGGCGGAGGTGGTGGCGGAGGCCGTGCTCGTGTTCGAGGCGCCGGTGTCGCTGGTAGGCCCGGTCGCTGCGGAATCCCCGCGCGTGCCCCCTTCGGCCTTGTTGGTGGAGCCGCATGCGGTAGCGCCAGCGAGCAAGAGGACGGCAAGACAAAGAAGACCCTTCATGGCTACCGCAAACGATACACCATGGCTCCGGACGGAACCACCTGCCCAGGGCGAAGACTTCGGCGCTGACGGCTCGAGAGCTCTCACCTCGCGCCTTCAGGCAGCTTCCGGACCCTGCAGCGTGAGGCGCGGTGGCGAGCGTTTCGAGCAACGCTCCGACTTTTGCTTGACACTAGAACCACGCCGGAAGACACGATGCGCTGTCATGTGGGTCAAGCTAGCGGTCGTGGTGCTGGGTCTCTCGTTCGGGACCGGTTGTGAGAACAAATTTCGTCCGCAGCGGGCGCCCGCAGACCAGAGCTTGCCCCAACCCGATCGCGGGCCTTGCGCGAAGCAACCGGCGCCTGTGCTGTACGTACGGTTGCCGAGGTTCATGCGCGACGAGCTGCGCGAGCGGCGCTATTGCGCACCGCTCGACAAGGTCCTGAAGGAGCAACAGCTGGGCAGCGCCTCCAAGACGGCGCCAGCCCCCCGCGACGACCGAGGCTTCGCCGGTTGCGCCGTGCACACCTCGGATGTCGATCGCACCCTGCCGCTCTTGAAGAGTGAGCTCTTGAAGCTGAAGGTGCCTGTCCGCACCGTCGTCGAAGAGCTCTGCACGGGCGTCGGCGCGGTCCACGTGCTCCGCTAACCCGCCGATCGCTCGCGCTGAGCCTCTACGCGCTCGCGCAATCGCTCAATCGAACAGCCAGATGTCGTCGAGCCACACGTCGAACACCGCGTTGGCGTCGAGGATGAAATCGATGGTGTAGATGTTCGCGAGGTCGACTTCGTCGCCTTGCAGGCCGAAGTTGCGCTGAGCCAGGGAGTCGAAGCGGATCTTGTAGAGCTGCCATTCGGTGCCGATCGGAGCAATGTCGGTACCCCAGCCGTCCCAGCAGGAGTCTTCGAGGCCTGATTCGTCCTTGCACAGCCCGCCCTCTTTGTGGGTGGTCGAATCCTGAAACTGAATGCGCACGTTGCTGGAATGCGTTTCACCGACGCGCGCCCACAGCATCACGCCGTCGAAATCGCTCAGGTCGACGGCTTCTTCCTTGTCGACGTAGCGCATGCCCAGGGACAGCACCGCGCCCCAATCGCTGAAGTCGGCGCCCGTGATGTGCATGCCGAGTTCACTGTCACAGCGCTTACCCAAGATGCGCTCCGCGGGGGGCGCCATGTCCGCTTCAGGGGTGACGATGCCGTCGGTGCCGTCGGTGGTGACCCACCAGCTGCCGTTGCGCGGTCCAATCTGCGCAATCTGACCGTCGCCGTCTTCGAGGTCGTCGATCAGCGCGGACGGATCGACGGGGCCGTTGAATTCGCTGTTGCAGCTCTCGTCCTCCGTCGTGCCATCGTCGCTCGAATCCGACTCACCACATCCGATGCTGAAGAGGCTCAGGCCGAGCGCTGCGGCGATGACGAGAGTGGAACGTGTTCTTTCATTCATGATTTCGTGACCTCACCTTGATTGGAAACCGCGCGCTTCAGACGAAGCCAGCGAGCGGACCGGTACACCAGTCGGGATTACCGAAGCTCGAGTCTTCGATGCCCAGCGTGTGGAGCAGCGATAGGAGCAGATTGTTGTGAGGCGTCCCTTCCGGGTACCTCAAGAAACGCCCGGTGCTTAGCGCGCCCCCGGCGCTGCCCGCCAAGACGTAGGGAGCTTTTTCGCGGCTGTGGATGTTACCTTTGCCGAGCTCGTTGCACCAGACTAGCAGGCTTTGGTCGAACAAAGTCCCATCCTCGACCTGGTAGCGCTTGAGCCTGTCGATGAGTCCCGCGAAGCGCTCTGCGTACCAGGTGTTGATGCGCACCAGTTCCGCCTGCGCCTCGTCGTCGCTGTCGGGCAGGTGCGAGAGCTCGTGGTGACCGCGATCGATGCCGAGCCAGGTGAATCGCACCATGGAGACCGAACGCGACCATTGGAGCGAGGCCACGTTGGTGCGGCCGCAAGCGAGCGCGAGGACCAAGAGGTCGAGCATCAGCTCGCCGGTGTCGGGAAAGGCATCGTTCGTGGTATCGACCTCCGGCGGCCGATCGGGCAAGCTGCACTGATCGAGTGACAGCGCCTGCTGCGCGAGGCGCCGCTCGACGTCGCGCAGGTAAGTCAGATGCAGGTCGAGGCGTTGCTTGTCGGAGGCGCTGACCTCGTCGGCGAGGCCCTCGAATTCGGTTCGCACGTAGTCGAGGATGGACTCGCCGCGCGCGGTCCGTTTGGCCTGTTCGTCCGGATCGAGTAGGGCGAACCCGAACACGTCGTCGAAGACGCCCCTCGGATTTTCGCGCGGGGCCAGCGGCTGGTTACGGCCCGCGTAACACATGCGCCCCCAGTTGTCGGCGGCGCCGGTCTGCACCCCCAGCTCGAGCGAGCGAAATGTGGTCACCCCCGAGATGGCCTGGGCGATGCGCTGGTCGACGGACGGTCCCTCCGACCAACCCGCGGGGGCGGACCCCTGTCCGGCAAAACGACCGGGCAAGAGCTCCGCCCCCGTCAGCATCCCTCCCATCCCATTCTGGTGCCCGTCACCGCCTCCGCCCTGCTGTGTGAGTCCTTCGACGACCACGAGATCGTTCTTGTGCGCCTCGAGCGGCGCCAAGATCGGCGAGAGCTCGAAATCGGTCTCGCCGCCCTCGGGTAGCCACTGGTCGTAGATGGTTCCGTTGGCCGAGAACATCGCGATGAAGCGCTGCGGAATCGCGTCCTGCGCTTTGCTTTCGCGGACATCGAGGCTTTCGAGCCAGGGCAGGCCGACGACGGCGGCGAGTGTTCCTTTGAGCAGGCTGCGGCGTGTGCCGCGCAGGCTCCGCGACGACAATGGCTTCCGAATCATGGTGTGAGGTCCTCCGCCGCGGGTACGGGCGCGGGCGCGGTGAAAGGGTCAGTCTGTGTCACGGCTACGAGGAGCTCGCGCAGGTCTCCGTCAGAGGCTGCGAACTGCTGCGCCAGGTTGTCGATCGTGCAGCTGTCGCGTTCGGTTTCGCCTCGGCCGAAGGCATAGCGAAACACTTGAGTCACCATGCAGCGCCGCACCTCGGGGCTCTCAGCGAGCTTATTCGCCAGGTCTGGCAAGCCATCGATCGGGCCATCCACGTCGGTGTCGACGAGGTAGCCGGTGGCATCGATCGGCTGATTGGCTTCGTCAGCCCGGTACTGACCCACCGCATCGTAGTGCTCGAAGGCCAGGCCGATGGGGTCGAGCAGCTCGTGGCACTGGGCACACACCGGGTTTGCTCGGTGCTCTTCGAAGCGCTCCCGCGTCGTCTTCCGAGGGTCGATTTGGGGCGCCGTGACCACGATATTCGCTGGCGGCGGCGGTGGCGTCGTGCAGAAGAAGCGCTCGCGCACGAATTTCCCGCGGTGGATTGGTGACGTCTGGTCGACCTTCGCCAACCGACTCAAGAGCGAGGCTTGGGTCAACAGCCCGAAGCGCGGTTCGCCCTTGGCGAAGTCCACGCGCTCGAACTCGTCCGCGGGCCGCGAGTCAATGGGTAGCCCATAAAAGTCCATGAGACGCGGTGTCAAGTAGCTGTAGCGGGCGCCCAGCAGCGTTGCGAAGCGTGCATCGTCTTCCCACAAGGCCGAACGCAGAAACAGGCGCGTCTCCTGGTGGAGCTGCTCGCGCACCTCGTCGTCCCACGAAGTGAAGAGCCTGCGGTCCTTCTCGACCTGATCGAAATCGGTGAGCTCGAGCCACTGCTCGAAGAAATGGAGCACGCCGCGCTCTGCGCGTTCGTCTTCCAGCATGCGGCGCGCCTCTCGCTCGAGGTCGGCGCGGGTGGAGAGCTGCCCGCGCTCGATGGCGTCGAAGAGCTCGGCGTCCGGGGCGGACCCCCAGTAGAGGAACGATAGGCGTGAGGCCAGCACCTCGGGACTCGAGGTGACAGGGGCCACGTCGTCGTCGACGTTGGCGTCGTCGTCGACGCTTGCTCGTTCGAAGCGGTAGAGAAAATCGGGCGACTGCAGCAGCGCGGCGATCGCACGGTGCATGCCTTCCTGGACGCCGTCGGCGGCGAAGTCGTTTTCGAACAGGGTCAGCAGTTTGTCGGCTTCCCGCTGCGAGGGGCTGCGCCGCAGCAGGCGCCGAGCGAGCGCCTCGACGGTGCGCTTCGCGCACTCGCGATCGGGTTCGGAGCAACCGCCGAACTGGTGGAGCCGGTCGGGCTTTTCGAGCAGCGCTGCTGCCACGCGATCTGCTGCCTTGAAGTAGGCGTCGACGTGGAGATCCGTGACGCTCAAAGCACCCGCTTGATTGTCCAAGCCGAGCGCGACCTCGTCTCGAGGCAGCACGCGCTCGAGGTCGAGATCGTCGAGGCCGAACACGTCCGAGACGATGTTGGTGTACTCGAAGCGAGTGAGTCGGCGGCTGGGAGCCTCGCTGACCTTGCCATCGGTGCAAGCCCAGTCGGTCACCGCTCGCGTCGACTCAGCCGGCGGATCGGACGTGCAGCCTGCGATGAGCGACGCCATGAATCCGGCCGCTGCCTGCGCACGCCAGCCTAGAGAGGAATGCCGCATGATCTAGTCATGGCCGTTAGCGAGCCGTTCATCAGTTTTTCTGTCTCATTCAGGTTCGCCCTCGCAAGTGGGTAGGAGCAGAGGTGAACCGAAACATACCCCAACTCACTGGAATCGTTTGCGCTGAACCAGAGGCGAGGGCACTTGTGAGAGCACGGGGAGCGTTTGTGAGAGGGCGGGCTGAGTGACTAACGTCGCCGCGCGGCGATCGGAGCGTGGGTGCACGACGTGCGAGTCTCCACGCTCGCCGACGCGTGCGCGGACAGCGCTCGAAGACGGGGACCGACACCGCGACTCCCGGTCCCCGACACAGCGACTCCGGTCTTCGCGACTCCGGCACCGGGCACGTCGAGACACGCGCTCCGTCGCTGCCGCGCGTCGGCGGTCTCGCGCTGAGTGTCGATCGCGACCGCGCTGGGGCCTCCAGCAACCGTCGGGTGATCGAGGCTAGAACGACGCGGCTTTCTCGGTGACGACGCGTCGGCGCTCGCGATTCGTCGCGGGACGCGCCCCGTCAACCACACGCGTAGCGCCGGTTGACTCTGGGTGAGGTTCGGAGTGAGATACGGTGAGATGACAGCTTCGGTTGA
>Ga0315910_10003051_pt1 | contig 14410 bp, 18 predicted proteins | sample EdamamesoilMG_FD_204470 | JGI IMG/M metagenome (GOLD analysis project Ga0315910, IMG submission 204470) | Garden soil microbial communities collected in Santa Monica, California, United States - Edamame soil | ecosystem: Environmental > Terrestrial > Soil > Garden | place: USA: California...
ATCTCGAAGTCGATGGGCAGCGCGCCAAGCGGCACCGGGGTCGCCACGTACCAGGCGGCATAGCCGCCGGCGGCGAGCACGGCAACGACCACGAGCGTGAAGAGGGCTTTGAGCAACGGAACGGAATAAAATTCGCTCCATTCTACTGTGGCCACGACGCGCATCGCGAAGCTGGAACACTACGGCCTGCTGCAGGCGGCAGGCGCCGACGCGCGCGCATTCCTGCATGCGCAACTGACCAACGACCTGGAGAATCTCGCGCCCGGGCGCGCGCGCTACGCGGGATGGTGCTCCGCCAAGGGGCGGCTGCTGGCGACCTTCCTGGTGGTTCCGCACGGCGAGGGCTTCCTGCTGCAGCTGTCGCGCGATCTCGTCGCCACGGTGCTCAAGCGCCTGTCGATGTTCGTCCTGCGCTCCAGGGTGAAAATCTCCGATGTCAGCGGCGCGTGGACGCAATACGGCGTCTGGGAGCCGGGCGGCGCGGAGCCGCTCGCCGTCAGCGAGGCCGGCGGATCGGTATCGGTCGCGATCGATGCGGAGCGGCGCCTCGTGCTCGCCCAGGAAGGCCGCCACGCGCCCGATGCGCCGGAGCACGACTGGATGCTTGCCGAAGTCCGCGCCGGCCGCCCGCGCATCGCGCTGCCGACGCAGGATCAATTCGTGCCGCAGATGGTGAACCTGGAGCTCTCTGGCGGCGTGGATTTCCGCAAGGGCTGCTATCCGGGCCAGGAAGTGGTCGCGCGCGCGCAGTACCGCGGCGCGGTCAAGCGGCGCATGTACCGCCTGCGCGGCGCGGCGCTGGCGCCGGGACAGGAACTGTACAGCGACGACGCGCCCGGCCAGCCGGGCGGCATGGTGGTGAACGCGGCGGGCGACGAGGCGCTGGCGGTGCTGCAGGTCGCTGCGGTGGAATCGAAATCGCCGATCCGCCCGCAGCCGCAGGGCGCGCCGCTGGAAGTCCTGCCCCTGCCCTATTCCCAGTGACGAACTACTACGTTTACTACCGGGTCGATCCGGCCCGGCTGGATGTTCTTCGTCCCGACATCGAAAAACTGTTCGAGACGGTGCGAAAACATACGGGCGTGCGCGGCCGCTGGATGCGCCGCCGGGACGATCCATCGACGTACATGGAAGTCTACGAGGCGGTCGAGGACGAAGCTGCCTTCGAAGCGCTGCTCGCGCGCGAGTCCTCGGCGCTCGGGCTGGAGCGCAGGACTGAACGCTTCCGCATTGTGCCGACATGTGTCTGATCCTGGTCGGCTGGAAGACGCATCCGGAGCACGCGCTCGTGGTCGCGGCCAACCGGGACGAATTCCATGCGCGCCCTGCCGCCGGCGCCGCCTTCTGGCCCGACCACCCGCAGATCCTCGCCGGCCGCGACCTGCAGGCGCGCGGCACCTGGCTCGGGATCGCGCGCGACGGCCGTTTTGCATCCGTGACCAACTACCGCGGCGGCCACGATCCGGGAGCCGCGGAATCGAGGGGCGCGCTGGTGGCCGGTTTTCTCTCGGGTTCCGGTACTTCTGCATCCTTTATTTCGGAGATCGACAAAAAGAAAAACAACTACAGCGGTTTCAACCTGCTCCTGGCCGACCGGAACGAACTCTGGTGGCTGTCCAACCGCGACGGCGGGTCGAAGCGCCTGGCGCCTGGCTATTACGCGCTCGGCAATCTGCTGCTCGATACGCCCGAAGTCATGGACGTCAAGGCGCGCTTCCAGGCCGCGCCAGTGGCGGTCGAGCCGCTGTTTTCCCTGCTGGCGAGCGCGAAGATCGTGGCGCCGGCGTACGGCACGCGCTGCTCCAGCGTGGTGCTGGCCGGCCATTCGGGACGCATGCAGTTCGCCGAGCGCGCCTTCGATGCTTCCGGCGCGGACGGCAGCACGCTGCGCTGCGAATTCAGCCGGATCGGCTAGAGCTTTCGCACCATTTTCTGGTGCAGGATGCCGGCTTCCGGATAGACCTTGCCCTCGGCGACGAAACCCAGTTCGCGGTAGAACTCGGCCGCCTGCAACTGCGCGGATAGGACCACTTGCTTGTGGCCGCGCTTGCGGGCCTCGGACATCAACGCGGCCATGATCTCGGCGCCGATGCCGCGGCGGCGCCATTCCTTGACCACCGCCATGCGGCCGATGTGGCCGTCGGGCAGGAGCCGCCCGGTGCCGATCGCCTTGCCGTCCACGTCGTAGGCGACCGCGTGCAGGCAATGCGCGTCCTGGTCGTCGAGTTCGATGCCGGAAGGCACGTTCTGCTCGTCGACGAAAATCGCGAACCGCAGCGGACCTGCGACCGGCTGCGCCAGTTCCCAGCTCATCAACTCAATCCGGGCCATCAACCGAAAGTATAATCCGCGCCAATGAAAAGTTTGTGGAACGACGCCGAGGCCGCGACCTTCGGCGGCCCGCTCGGGGCGCGCGTCTATACGTCGCGCCTGCTCGGCCGCGACAAGTCCCTGGTGCTGCACGGCGGCGGCAATACCTCGGTCAAGATCGAGGAGAGCAACCTCTTCGGCGAGCGCGAGGAAGTGCTCTACGTCAAGGGCAGCGGCTGGGACCTGGAGACCATCGAACCGGCCGGCTTCGCCCCCGTCCGGCTGGACTACGTGCGCAGGCTCGCTTCGCTGGCATCGCTGCCGGATTCCCGGATGGTCAACGAACTGGCGACGCACACGCTGCGCGCCGGCGCGCCGGCGCCGTCGGTGGAGACCATCCTGCACGCATTGCTGCCGCAGAAGTATGTCGACCATACGCACGCCGACGCGGTGCTGTCGGTGTCGAATTCGCCCGACGGCGACCAGCGGATGCGCGACATCTACGGCGACAAGGCGGTGGTGATTCCCTACATCATGCCGGGCTTCGACCTGGCCGCTTACTGCGCGCGCGAATACCCGAAGCAGGAAACGAAAAACACGGTCGGCATGGTGCTGCTGTCGCACGGCGTGTTTTCGTTCGCCGCCGGCGCCCGCGAATCCTATGAGCGGATGATCGAGCTGGTGTCGATGGCCGAGAAATACCTGGCGGCAAGAAAGGCGTGGAGCGTGGGCCTGCCGCCGCAGGCCGCGTCCCCGTTCAGGCGCGAGGATGCGGCGCGCCTGCGCAGCGACGCGTCCCGCGCCGCCGGGTTTCCGATGCTGTGCCGCTGCAACGACGCGCCCCATTTCCTCGGTTTTGCCCGCCACCCCGAGGTGGCGCGCATTTCGCAAGGCGGCCCCGCAACGCCCGACCACGTGATCCGCACCAAACCGCGGCCGATGCTGGGTAGAGATGTGGAGGGTTTTGTTTCTTCATACAAGAGTTACTTTGGAACAAATTCCGAGAAGACCAAAGAACCCAGAACCATGCTCGACCCCGCGCCGCGCATGGCCCTCGATCCCGAATTCGGACTGGCGGTGTTCGGCCGCACGGCGAAGGACGTCGGCATCGTCGAGGATCTCTACGAGCACACGGTCGAAGTGATCCTGCGCGCCGAGGCGCTGGGCGGCTGGAAGGCGCTGCCCGACCGGCATATCTTCGATGTCGAATACTGGGACCTGGAGCAGGCCAAGCTGAAGAAGTCGGGCGAACCTCCTGCCTTCACGGGCGAGGTCGCCATCGTCACCGGCGCGGCCTCGGGCATCGGCAGGGCCTGCGTCGAGGCGCTGTTCAAGCGCGGCGCTGCCGTTGTCGGATTGGATCGCAATCCGGCGATCGAGAGCCTGTGGAAGCGTCCGGATTTTCTGGGTCTGCTTTGCGATTTAACTGAGGAAAAAGAGATAACGGCGAAGATCGATCAAACCATCAAACATTTTGGCGGTGTCGACATGCTGGTCCTCAATGCCGGCATTTTTCCGGCGTCCCAGGCCGTGCAGGACATCGGCGCCGACCTGTGGGCCCAGGCGATGACGGTGAACGTGCAGGCGAACCTCAAGGTGATGCAGGCCTGCCATGCCCTGCTCAGGCTCGCGCCGCGCGGCGGGCGCATCGTGGTGATCGGCTCGAAGAACGTGCCCGCCCCCGGTCCCGGCGCGGGCGCCTATTCCGCCTCGAAGGCGGCGATGAACCAGCTGGCGCGCGTGACCGCGCTGGAATGGGGCAAGGACGGCATCCGCATCAACAGCATCCATCCCAACGCGGTCTATGACACGGCGCTCTGGACCGGCGAACTGCTTGCAGCGCGCGCCAGGGCCTACGGCCTGACCGTCGAGGAATACCGCAGGAACAACCTCCTCGGGACCGAAGTCACTTCGAGGGACGTCGCGGAACTGGCGGCGGAGATGTGCGGGCCCCTGTTCGCCAAGACGACGGGGGCGCAGGTTCCGGTGGACGGCGGCAACGAGCGCGTCGTCTAGTGGCGATCGAACCTGTCCGGTGGAAAGGCGACCGGCTTGAATTGCTCGACCAGCGCCTGCTGCCCGAGCAGAGCGTTTACCTGACCTGCAAGACCGCGATCGAGGTCGCGGCGGCGATCCGCGACATGGTGGTGCGCGGCGCCCCCGCGATCGGCTGTGCGGCTGCGTTTGGGTTCGCTTTGGATAAAAAAAACAACCTGAGTGAAAAAAAAGCGTTTGAAATCCTGGCCGCCAGCCGCCCTACTGCCGTCAATCTGTTCTGGGCCCTTGAACGGATGAAGGGCGCGAAGGACGCGGAAGCCGAAGCCATCGCCATCTTCGACGAAGACCTCGCCGCCAACCGCGCGATGGGCGAGCACGGGGCCGCGCTGATCCCGCGAGGCGCCAGGGTGATGACCTATTGCAACGCGGGGGCCCTGGCCACAAGCGGCTACGGGACCGCCCTTGGGGTCATCCGGGCTTCCTTCAAGAAAGACAAGACCATCACGGTCGTCGCATGCGAGACGCGTCCCTATCTGCAAGGGGCGCGGCTCACGGCCTGGGAGTGCGTGCAGGAAGGCATCCCCTGCACGCTCATCACCGACAACATGGCGGGCCACCTGATGGCGACCGGACAGGTGGACGCGGTCATCGTCGGCGCCGATCGCATCGCGGCCAACGGCGACACGGCCAACAAGATCGGCACCTACATGCTTGCCGTGCTGGCATGCCGGCACCAATTGCCGTTTTACGTGGCAGCGCCCTTCTCCACCTTCGACCTGGCCATCGCAGAGGGCTCGGCAATCCCGATCGAGGAGCGGCCGCCCGGCGAAGTGGCGGGCTACCGGGGCCTGCGCTGGGCGCCGGAGGGCGTGAAGATTCGCAACCCCGCGTTCGATGTCACGCCGGCCGAGCTGATCACGGCGATAGTCTGTGAGAGAGGCGTCGTGCGGAAACCGGACCGCGCCAGGCTTCGGTCGTTGCTGGGCTGACCGCGCAAGGGGGCCCGCCTCCGAGGAGGCCGCGCGCGGCCGTGCGCACGGCCGGGTCCGACATGCGGTAGACGGCGCGGTCGAGCCAGTAGTGCAGGAATCCGCTCGCGAAACCGAACGCCAGCAGCGCCGGCACCCATTCCGAGGCACGCAGCGCAGCGCCGAAGGCGCCGAAGATGCGGTCGCCGTAATAAACCCCGTCGACCTTGACCGCCTCGACCTCCATCACCGGAAGCAGCAGGACCGACAGCGACCCGAGCGCCAGAAGCAGCGTCCATGGCCGCCGGTTGAGAGCGTGCAGCGCCTTGCCCGCGGGTGACGCGCGCAGCGGCGCGGGCTCGGCGCAGGCGATGCGCGTGGCCAGCGCGGTTGCGACCAGCCAATGCTGCGCGGACCAGACTGCGACGAACAGGAACGGCTGGTCCGTCTGCAAGCCGATGCTCACCATCAGCGCGACGCCGAGGATGTAGAGCACGCGCGGCATCGAGGGCCGCGGAGCGCGCGCTTCCACGGCAAGCACCGCGGCGCTAAGCACGGCGACCAGCGCGCCGGCGCATGCGCGCATCCATTCGGTGGCGTCGGCAATCCACGCGCGATCGTGCCAGGGACCCTGCCAGAGTTCCTGGAACGCGGTGGTTTCCGCGACCGCTTCGATCACCAGGACCAGGGCGCCGCCGACCCCCAGCGCGAACAGGCGATCGAGGCGGCGCGAGCCCGCGTCGGCCGCCCTGCCGCTGCGCGCCCGGTACAGGCTCAGCACGCCGTAGTGCTGGGCCGCGAAGTGGTAGGTGACCAGCGCAAAGTCGAGGGTTGCGAGTGCGACTACGCGCTCCGCACGCGTGTACGGCAGGGCGTCGTCGCCCGGGAGCAGGACGCCGAAGCACGCCGCCACGATGGCGATCGGGACGACGGCAAAGCGCACCGGATCGGCGCGCAGCAGCGGCCGGTAGGCCGTGGTCGCGTACGCCAGCCAGGTCGAACTGAAGCGGTGCGCGAGCCAGAACAGGGCCGTGAAGCCGAACACCATCAGGTCCAGCGGGCCCTGCGACGGATCCTCGTGGCCGTGCGCGAGCAGCAGGGCCAGCGGCACGAGCCACAGGGCCGACTGCAGCCACAAGGCATCCCACCCGGTACTGCGAACCCAGCTAGAGGGTTTCACTCTTGCCCAGCACGCCGACCGAACGCAGGCCGTCCTCGACCCAGGGCTGCGCCACTTCGCCGCGGCCGATGGCCTTCATGCGCTGGTCTTCGGCATCCACCTTGGCTTGCGCGGCGCCGACGATGGCCGCCGCCGTTTCGCGCGGCACCACGACCACGCCATCGGCGTCGCCGACGATGAGGTCGCCGGGATTCACCGGGGTACCGGCCAGCGCGACCGGCCAGTTGATGCGCCCCGGGGCGTTTTTCCACGGGCCGTTCGGATTGGCACCGGCGGCAAAGATCGGGAAATCGCCGCGCGCGCATTCCTCGGTGTCGCGCACCGCGCCGTCGATGACGAAGCCGGCGATGCCCGCCTTCTTCGCATGCGCGGCCATGAGCGCGCCCGTCAAGGCGCAGCTCAGGTCGCCCTTGCCGTCCACCACGATCACGTCGCCGGGCTGCGCGAGCGCGAGCGCGGCGTGGATCATCAGGTTGTCGCCCGGCCGGACCTCCACGGTGAAGGCCGGTCCGGCGACCTTCATCGCCTTCGCCAGCGGCTGGATGCGGCCGCCGAGCGCACCCCGGCGCCCGCCCACGTCGGCGAGGATGGAAGCCTGGAAGCGCTTTGCCTTCCCGACCAGGTCGGCGGAAACGCGGTCGATGGTCCTGCGGATGGCGGCGTTGTCGGTCATGGCTGGATGTCCACGGATGTGTAGGGCGGGATGAGGTCGAACAGTTCGGCGACGTCGGTATTGCGCATGCGGATGCAGCCATGCGAGCCGGGCTTGCCCATCTCGGCATAGTCGTGCGTGCCGTGGATGTAGATGACGCGGCGCATGGTATCCACGTCGCCGAGCCGGTTGAAGCCCGGCTCCTTGCCCGAGAGCCACAGGATGCGCGTCAGCATCCAGTCGCGCCCCGGATAGCGCGCATGCAGTTCGGGCGTCCATACCTCCCCGGTCGGGCGCCGGCGCACGAACACCGCGCCCAGCGGCCGGCCGGCGCCGATCTTCGCGCGCACGATGTGCCGCCCGCGCGGGGTGCAGAAGCTGCCATTCTTCTCGCCGCAACCGTTCTTCGCGGTCGATACGGGATAGATGTTCCTGCCGAACGTGAGTTGCTGTCTGCCGATGTCGATGACGATCTTCATCGGCGGGCAGCGAAAAAATCGGTCAGGATTGCGCCGCACTCTGCTGCGAGCACGCCGCCCTCCACGACGGTCTGCGGCTTCAGGACCTTCTTCTTCGGGTCGGCGGCGCCATAGACGGCGCGCGCGATGCGCGCATGGAACATCGCGCCCAGGCACATCTCGCAGGGCTCGAGCGTGACGTAGAGCGTCGCGCCCGTCAGCCGGTAGTTCTTCAGCGCGGCGGCGGCCGCGCGCATGGCCTGGATTTCCGCGTGCGCCGTCGGGTCATGGGCGCAGATCGGCCGGTTCCAGCCCTCCCCTGCGATGCGGCCCTCCTGCACCACCACCGCGCCCACCGGAACTTCGCCTTCCGCCCCGGCGCGCCGGGCCAGGTCCAGCGCCCGGCGCATGAATTGTTCGTCATCCATTCGGATTTCAGGTCTGGCTGAATTTTAGGGAGTATGAGGCATGCCCGTCCTGGCCGAGCAGTTGCGCCAGCGCCGGCAGCGCCGCGTGCAGCGCCGCTTCCAGTTTCCAGGGCGGATTGAAGACGAATACGCCGCTGCCATACAGGCCCAGTCCATCCTCCGGCGGCGTGCAGACCCTGAGCGAGGCATGCAGCCAGTCGCCGCGGGCGAGATTTTCCAGCTCGGCGGCCATGCGATGCGACTCTTTGCGCTGCACGAGCGGGTACCAGACCGCGTAGATGCCGGTGGGGAAACGCCTGAGCGCGTCGCGCAGGGTGTCGAGGACCTTCGCGTAGTCCTCCTTGTCCTCGTAGGAAGGATCCATGAGCACCAGGCCGCGGCGCGGGGGCGGCGGCAGCAGCGCGCGCAGGCCGCCGAAACCGTCGGCGGCCCGCACGGACACGCGCCGGTCAGAGCTGGCGAAGTAGGCCTGCAGCACCTCTGATTCGGTCGAGTGCAGCTCGAACAGGTGCAGCCGGTCCTGCGGGCGCGCCATCTGCAGCGCGATCTGCGGCGAGCCGGGATAGAAATGCAGCCTGCCATCGCGATTGAGCGCGCGCACCTGCGCCAGGTAGGCGCCTAACGCCGCGGGAAGCTTGTCCGCCTTCCACAAGCGCCCGATGCCGTTCTCGAACTCGTGCCTCTTCTGCGCGAAATCGCTGCCGAGGGAGTAGCTGCCGGCCCCGGCATGGGTATCGACGAACGAAAACGCCTTTTCCTTGGCGGCCATGTGCGCCAGCAGCTGTACCAGGACGACGTGCTTCAGGACGTCGGCGTGGTTGCCCGCGTGAAAGCCGTGGCGGTAGCTGAACAACCGCCCCTACTCCCACTCGATTATCAACCCCAGGCCGTAAGGCTCTGTAGGGACGTCATTTTTCGCCAGTCGCATGAATTGGATACCGTCAGAACTACCGCCAGCCCATCCCGCTCAAAGATTCGCCAGACGGTGTCTGAAGAATCATCTCGGGCACCCTATCATGCGGGTGTTTCGTCGTTGACCGCCTCTGTCCAGGGCCTGATCTTCGCGAGCGTTTTGGCGAGAGCGGGATTCGCAATTTCGGTGTCGTAATCGGCCTGCAGACGCAGCCACCAACCGTTTGATAGCCCGAAAAAACGGCATAGCCGCAGATCGGTATCAGCGGTGATGGCCCGCTTGCCGGCCAGGATCTCGCCGATGCGCTGCGCGGGCACGCCAATCTCTTTCGCCAGGCGATAGTTACTCATGCCGAGTGGCTTCAGAAACTCCTCGGCTAGCATTTCACCGGGCGATACGGGCTTCAATTTCCTGGCCATGTCCCTCTCCGTCAGTGGTAGTCGACAATCTCGACATCCTCGGCGTCGGTGCCGATCCAGCGAAAGCAGATACGGAACTGATCGTTCACGCGGATGCTCCACTGGCCGGCGCGATCGCCTTTCAATCGCTCGAGCTGGTTCCCGGGTGGAACGCGCAAGTCCTCGATTCGTCGTGCCAGATCAATCTGCTTGAGCTTGCGCAGCGCCGGGCGCTCGATATTCGCAAAGCGCGGGACACGCCTAAGCCCGAACAGGGCCGCAGTGTCGACGTCGTTGAACGTCTTGATCGCCACCGTGCCGATAATAACGCTTGGCGTGATTATCGTCAAGCATGACTAGTCACTCCCACTCGATGGTAGCCGGCGGCTTGGAGGATATGTCGTAGGTGACGCGGTTGATGCCGCGCACCTCGTTGATGATGCGGCTGGACACCTTCGCCAGCAGCTCGTGCGGCAGCGGCGCCCAGCCCGCGGTCATGAAGTCGGAGGTCTCGACCGCGCGCAGGGCCACCACGTATTCGTAGGTGCGGCCGTCCCCCATCACGCCGACCGACTTGACCGGCAGGAAGACGGCAAACGCCTGCGCCGTTTTGTCGTACCAGCCCGAGTTTCTTAGTTCCTGGATGAATATGTCGTCGGCGCGCTGCAGCAGGTCGACATGTTTTTTTTCGATAGATCCCAAAATTCGAACACCCAACCCCGGTCCCGGGAACGGGTGGCGGAACACCATCTCGCGCGGCAGGCCGAGCGCGAGGCCGAGTTCGCGCACCTCGTCCTTGAACAGTTCGCGCAGCGGCTCCAGCAGCTTCAGCTTGAGCGATTTGGGCAGGCCGCCGACGTTGTGGTGCGACTTGATGGTGACGGCTTTCCTGGATTTGGCGCCCGCCGACTCGATCACGTCGGGGTAGATCGTGCCTTGCGCAAGCCATTTTGCGTTCTTGATCGTTTTTGCTTCTGATTGAAAAATATCGACAAACAATTTGCCGATGATCTTGCGCTTCCTCTCGGGATCGGCGACGCCTTTCAGTGCCGAAAGAAACTTCGCGCTGGCGTCTACGTGGATCACCTTGAGCTTCATGTGCCTGGCGAAGGTGTCCATCACCTGCTGCGCCTCGTTCAGCCGCAGCAGGCCATGATCGACGAATACGCAGGTGAGCTGCTGGCCGATCGCCTTGTGGATGAGCGCCGCCGCCACCGATGAATCCACGCCACCGGACAGGCCGAGGATGACTTCCTCGTCGCCGACCTGGTGCTTGATCTTCTGCACGGCTTCGGAAACGTAGTCCGGCATGTTCCAGTCGCCGCGGCAGCCGCTGATGTCGCGCACGAAGCGGTGCAGCAGCCTGGTGCCCTGCAGCGTGTGGGTGACCTCCGGATGGAACTGCACGGCGTAGTACTTGCGCCCTTCGTCGGCCATGCCGGCGATCGGGCAGGCGTCGGTGGAGGCCATGAGCTTGAAGCCCTTGGGCATGTCGACGACCTTGTCGCCGTGGCTCATCCACACCTTGAGGAAACCCTCGCCGTTCGGTCCGACCGAATCCTGCAGTCCGTCCAGGAGCCTGGTGTGCCCGCGCGCGCGCACTTCCGCGTAGCCGAATTCGCGCAGCTTGCCGGCCTCGACCTTGCCGCCCAGCTGCTGGGCCATGGTCTGCATGCCATAGCAGATGCCGAGCACCGGCACGCCGAGCTCGAACACGGCCTTCGGCGCCTTCAACGTCGAATCCTCGTAGGCCGAGGCATGGCTGCCGGAGAGGATGATCGCCCTGGGCGCGAACTCGCGCACGAATCCGTCGCCGACGTCGCAGGGATGGATTTCGCAGTAGACCTTGGCTTCGCGTACCCGGCGTGCGATCAACTGCGTGTACTGCGCGCCGAAATCGAGGATCAGAATTCTGTCGTGCACTACCCTACTCGACGCGGTAATTCGGGGCCTCCTTGACGATCTGCACGTCGTGCACGTGCGACTCGCGCATGCCCGCCGAGGTGATCTGCACGAAGCTCGCCTTGCGGCGCAGCTCCTCGATGGTCCGGCAGCCGGTGTAGCCCATGCTCGCGCGCACGCCGCCGAGCAGCTGCTCGATCATCGTCAGCGCGCTGCCCTTGAAAGGCACCCTCCCTTCGACGCCTTCGGGGACCAGCTTGTCCACGTTCATGTCGGAATCCTGGAAATAGCGGTCGGCGGAGCCCTTCTGCATCGCGCCCAGCGATCCCATGCCGCGATAGGACTTGTAGGAGCGCCCCTGGTAGAGCTCGATCTCCCCCGGCGCCTCCTCCGTGCCGGCGAACAGCGAACCCAGCATGACCACGTTCGCGCCGGCGCCCAGCGCCTTGGCGATGTCGCCCGAATAGCGGATGCCGCCGTCGGCGATCAGCGGCACGCCCTCCTTTGCCATCGCCTCGGCCACGTTCATGATCGCCGTGATCTGCGGCACGCCCACGCCGGCCACCACGCGCGTCGTGCAGATCGACCCGGGGCCGATGCCCACCTTGACCGCGTCGGCGCCGTGGTCGACGAGCGCGCGCGCGCCATCTCCGGTGCCCACGTTGCCGCCGATCACCTGCAGGGCGGGGTACTTCTTCTTGATCCATTTGACGCGATCGAGGACACCCTTGGCGTGACCGTGCGCGGTATCCACGACCAGGACATCGGCGCCGGCCTCCACCAGCCTCTGCACCCGCTCGTCGGTGCCTTCACCGACGCCGACCGCCGCGCCCACGCGCAGTTTGCCCTGCGCGTCCTTGCAGGCGTTGGGGTGCTCGGTTTCCTTGATGATGTCTTTCACCGTCACGAGGCCCTTCAGGCGCCATTGCCTGTCCACCACCAGGACGCGCTCGAGGCGATGCTTGTGCAGCAATGCCAGCGCGTCGGCCCGCGTCGCGCTCTCGGGCACGGTCACCAGCTTCTTCTGCGGCGTCATGATGTTGCGCACCGGCTGGTCGAGCTTCTTTTCGAAGCGCAGGTCCCGGTTGGTGACGATGCCGACCACCTTGCCGCCCGCCACCACCGGGAAACCGGAGATCCGGTGCTTTCGCTGCAGCGCGATGACCTGCCGCACGCGCATCTCGGGCGCGATGGTCATCGGGTCGCGCAGCACGCCGGATTCGAAGCGCTTGACCTTGGCGACCTCGGCGGCGTGCTCCTTGGGGGAGAAATTCTTGTGGATGATGCCGATGCCGCCTTCCTGCGCGATGGCGATCGCCAGCCGCGACTCGGTGACGGTGTCCATGGCGGCGGACACCAGCGGCATGTTCAGTTCGAGCTTGCGGGTGAGGCGGGTTTTCAGGGAAACGTCGCGCGGCAGGACGCGCGAGTGGGCCGGCAGGAGGAGCACATCGTCGAAGGTCAGCGCCTTCTGGATCACCCGCATGATTCAGCTTGCTCCAAATCCGCATTATACGCGAGCAAGCGTTTGACTCAAAGTGGGAAAGCCGCTAGCGTTTCCCCCCTTGTCCTCCGGATCGCGCTTGGTGCGTTAAGAGGTGCAGACATGCGAAAAACTCTGCTTATTCTGGCCTTCGCCCTGGCGGCAGGCGGCGCGCAAGCGCAGATCAAATGCTGGAACCAGGACGGCAAGCGCGTCTGCGGCGACGCGCCGCCGCCCGGCGCGAAGGTCACGACGCTGAAGAGCCCCTCCGCGCCGGAGGCGCCGGCCGCGGCGGCGAAAGACGGCGCCAAGGACGGCGCGAAAGCCGCCCCAAAGGGCCCGCTCACGCCGGCGGAGCAGGAGCAGGATTACCGCAAGCGCCAGGAGGAAGCGCAGAAGGCGAGCGCGAAAGCGTCGGAAGAAGCGCGCAACGCCGAGGCAAAACGCGCCAATTGCGCGCAGGCGCGCCAGGCGCTTGTCGAACTGGAGAGCGGCCAGCGCATCTCGCGCATCAATCCGGCCAACGGGGAACGCTACTTCCTGGAGGAATCCCAGGTCGCCCAGGAAGCAGGCAGGGCGCGCGAGGCGATCCGGACGGCCTGCAACTAGCGCTTGCGCGACCGGCGGCTGGCGTTCGCGCGCCGGCGCCTTGCATCTCTCGGGTCCAGCGCAAGCGGCCTGAGGATTTCCACGCGGTCCCCGTCGCGCAGTACGCGACCGGCCTCCACCCGTTTCCCGCCGATGCCGATGCGGCCCGTCCCCTGCAGGCCGCTCATGGCCACGGCCTGCCCGGCGGTCGTGCCTTCGGGAGGCCGCAAGTGAACCACCGCCTGCCGGTCCCGCGCCGCGTCGACAATCTCCACGCGCACGCTAGCCACCGCTGCGTCCTGCTGCACGGCGCGCAAATGCGCTCACCGTGTCGTCCGCCAGGCGGTTGAACACGGGATTCAGCAAGGCGGCCACGACCCGGCTGGAAAATTCATATTCGAGGGTGAATTCCACCTTGGCTGCGTCCGCCGACAGCGGCGTGAAGCGCCAATGCGCGCGAAAGCGCCGGAAAGGCCCTTCCAGCAGCCGCATGTCGATGGACCTTCCCGGCAGGTTGGCATTTTCAGTCGTGAACGAATGGCGCAGGCCCTTTGCCGCCAGCGTCAGCGTGGCGACGGTTCGCGCGGGCGCGCGTTCGCGCACCTGTGCCGCCGCGCACCAGGACAGGAACGACGGATAGGCCTCGATGTCCTCGACCAGGGCGTAGAAGGCGTCCGCGCTGCATTCGACGATGGCCGAGCGGGCGATGCGCTTCATGGGAGAATCCGGGCGCCATGTCCATCGTCGAGAACCGCAAGGCATTCCACGACTACTTCGTCGAGGAGCGCTACGAAGCCGGGCTGGTGCTCGCGGGCTGGGAGGTGAAGGCGATCCGCGCCGGGCGCGCGCAGATCAGCGACGCCTACGTGATCGTCGACAAGGGCGCCCTGTGGCTGATCGGCGCGCACATCAGCCCGCTCCTCTCGGCCTCGACGCACGTCACGGCCGATCCGACGCGCACGCGCAAGCTGCTGCTGAACGCGGAGGAGATCCGGCGCCTGATCGGCAAGGTGGAGCAGCGCGGCTACACGCTGATCCCGCTCGACCTGCATTTCGCCAAGGGCCGCATCAAACTGCAGATCGCGCTTGCCAAGGGCAAGCTCAAGCACGATAAGCGGGCGTCGGAGCGCGA
>Ga0315910_10003052_pt1 | contig 14401 bp, 10 predicted proteins | sample EdamamesoilMG_FD_204470 | JGI IMG/M metagenome (GOLD analysis project Ga0315910, IMG submission 204470) | Garden soil microbial communities collected in Santa Monica, California, United States - Edamame soil | ecosystem: Environmental > Terrestrial > Soil > Garden | place: USA: California...
TCTCGCGAGGCTTCCCAGGAGGGCGATCAGCCGAAGTTGAGGCCGCAACGCTCACGCCGTTCGGTCGCGGCTCCGCAGAACGAGCACTAGAAGACCCAGGTTGAGCGTTCCATGCCGCAGCTCGCCGTGCTGGAGCAGGAGTGGACCGCGGGCATATCGCGTTCTTGCAGCCGCGCGGGGCGTGAGAACCGGGATGCACGGAGTGCATCACTCACGGCGCGCTTCTTGCTCGGAACGCCGCTGTCGCAACGAGCGACATGGCGGTCGACGCGGCGAGTTGCTCGTGCGCGTTACGCCCGCATCAACATCAACTACATAGGGACACCATCATGAATCTGCAACTCAAGAGATCCGCGATTGTCGCATTGAGCATTGTGAGCGCTTGTCTGGGCTTGAGCTCGAGCGCCCACGCGGTCAATCATCCGATGCTCGGCGCTGCCTGTCAGAACAGCGACTTCGACTCGAACGACGAGGTTTTTCGCGATGACGGGTTCGTTCAGAACTTCGACACTTCTAACACCGCATCGGTGTATTGTCCAATGGTGGAGAGTTCGTTCACTGACGACCCGGAGTGGCAAGCACGTATGGGCTTCGGGAGCCCGCTGGACAACCTGTTTTGCGTCGCGGAGGCCTTCGCGGCCGACGGCACGCTCGAGGGTTTCGATAGCGACAGCGAGGTGCCGGACCGCGGCAACGTTCTGACCCTGAGCGGCGACTTCGACTTGGGTAACGATGTGCCTCCCGACACCTTCGTCTACGGCTTGCTCTGCAACTTGCCGCGCAACGGCGGCACGCTGATTTCTTACCGCATCGACGACTGAGCACACGATGAAGCGATGGATCGCTGCCGGTCTGTTGCTATTGGGACTGGGCGTGGCGCTGGGTTGGGGATGGGCTAAAACAGCACCCCAGTCAGCGCCGCGCGCCACCAAGCAGCATGCCGAAGACGAAGACAGAGCATCAGCGAGGCCCCTGACCAATCGCTCGAGGGCCAGCGCTCAATTGGCCGACGCACTAGCGTTGGCTGCGCAGAATACGGCCCCCGAAGCGTCGGAAGAACCGGAACAACCTCCGGAACTCACCGAGGAGGAGCGAGAAGCAAAAGTGCGCGCAGTCCGAGCCGCGAAGTTCGCGGAGTTGGATGAGCTCTTGGTGCAGCAAGGGCGCGACGTCGCATGGGAAGAGGCCACGACGGATGACGTTCGCCAAGCCACGACCGCAACGGGCGACGGACTCAGGCTGACCGAGACGGTGTGCGGCGCTGAGCTGTGCCGCTCCACTCTGGAGCACGACGCGGTCAAGCCGCACCCCGGATTGGTCAACCGTGTCGTCAGGAACCTGAAAGGACGTTATCAGGGGAACCTCAAGTACGAAGCAGGCCGAGTATACCTGTACACCCGTCGCAAACCCGATCGCGTAGCGCACCCCTCGGAGGACGGCTGATTGCGCCTACAACACGGCTTGACGTTTGGCGTCCGCGCCGATCAACGCGCCTAACAAGTGCTGCTCGAGCAGGTGATCCCCGGTGGACGAAGCGGCATACGAGCGGTCGTGCCCCAGGGCGATCGCCAGCCGCTGCATCGATGGCGCCGTTCCAATCACTCTCGGATAGCGGAAGTTCCGGGCTGCTCAAGAGCTTCATCAAGGAGGTGCCCAGGCCCCGGCCGCTACTGACCGAACGTCACGTCTACAAGCGCCGGGGTTTCTGGTCAGGATCATCCCCTCATCCGTCGCGACACCCGCCGCGTAGCGGCTTTGTCCAACGCGCCGGTTCAGCGGCGGGCCGTGCAGCGTACCGTCCGCTGCAACGTTAACTCGAGTCATAAGCAGCGACTAGGGCGGCAGGAGTTGATCCGCTTCGTGTTAGTCTCGTGTGGTCATGCACCTCTACGGACCCGACCTACCGACGCACCGTCTGCTCGAAGAGATCCGCCGGCTCCTCCACCAGAAGGGGCGAGACGAGCAGCTAGCCCTGCGACCGGGGGTGAGCGCCAGGGCCCTCGCCGACCTCGCCATGTCGCGGGATCGTTTCGTGGTCCCGTCCACCATCTCGAGCATTTTCTACAGCGTCGACGGCCAGCCGCAGGGCGCGACGCCCTTTGCCGCGGAGCGCGGCTGGCGCCTGGTGTCCCTGGAAGAGGCGATGGCGCTCCGCCGCGAGGCAGAGCCGGTCGAAGCGGAGCAGGGGTGGCTGCCGCTGTTCGTGGACGCTGAGGGCGACGCGGTCTGCTACGTGGGTAAGCCGCACGAACCGCTGCGCTACTACTATCGCGACACCGAGCTGCCTTCGCTCCACGCGCTGCTGCTCGAGATCCTCATCGGGCTCGGCTCTCTGGGCTTGGAGGCCGCGAGTCCGCTTCGCATCCCGGCCTTGTGCGAGGAGCTCGATGTGCTCACGGTCGCCTACGGTAAAGGCAGCGGATGGAGTCCCCGGTTCAACCCGGGTGCTTCGGATGAGAAGCTGTCGGAGCTGAGTACCGCTTACGGTGAGCTACCGGCGGAGGTCTCGGCCTTGCTGCGCTGGCACGATGGCCAGCACGAGTCGCCCGAGGATCGCCGGCTCACTCGACTCCACGTCGGCGTGCCTGGGATCTTGATGTCGGTCGACGAGATCCTGAGCGCGCGCGAGCTCATGGGCGAGGAAGCGATTTGGCGCGACGAGTGGCTGCCGCTTTTCCGCGCCGAAAAGACACTCTTGGTTTACCTGCTCTCGGGCGCGCAGCGCGCGGCGTTGCTGCGTGTCGACCGGACCACTGGCGCCGCCTCCCTGCTCTCGGGCAAGCTCGAGGACTTCCTGTGGCAAGGCGTGCTGCGGCACCGTAAGGAACGCGAGGCCGAGGCCGCGAGCCGCGAGCTTTCCGAGGCCGCTGCGCCTGCCCCGGAGCAGCGCTGGGTGCTGGCGGTGGGCGCCATCCTGATCGCGATCAATCAGCAGAACCCGCTTTTGCTCGGCGGGGCTCGTCGCCTGACGGGTGCGTCGTCGGTGCTGCGCGGGTTGTCGCGTTGGTGGGGTGTCGACGAACGCACCGGCGCGATGCAGGTGCTCGAGCATCTGCTGGCGCCTCACGAGGCGGCGCGGCCTGCCGGTGGTTCTGGCGATGACTCTGGTGTTTCGCTGGCGTGGGATTGCGGTCGCGCCGCGTGGGTCGCCGGGAGCGCGTACGTGTGTGGTCTCGTGAGCGCCGCCGAGGCTTGGGCTTACCAGCTTCGGGCGGCACGCCTCGTGCGCACGGCCTTCGCTTCGTGGAAAGGCTTTGGTGAGGCGTACGCCGACGGCCGCATGGGCTGGGCAAGCGGCGAGGGTGAAGACTCCGCCGAGGGACTGGGCAGCGAGGCGCACCTGGCGGTGGCCCGGCTCCTCGCCAAGGGCGGGGCGTGGGCGGAGCTTGCGTGGGACTTGCCGCTCGGTGAGCCCGAGCCACCGCTGCCGCCGTCGCCTACCGTGCGAGTGCGGACATCCGAGGAGCTCGTGGCGGCCTGCGAGACCGCGGTGCCGGGAAGCACCGTGCTGCTCGAGCCGGGGGACTATCACGGTAGCGTCACGCTGTCCGCCGACCTGCGCTTCGAGGCGCTCGGCGAGGTGCGCTGGCACGCTACCGTGACCGGCGCGTGTCTGCGCGAGCGCTACGAGCAGTCGGTCGAACTCGTGGGCATACACTTCTTGGCGCGGGGCTTCGAACAGGGCGAGAACCCGCGCGCCGTCGAGGTGCACGCGGGCCTCGTGCGCTTCGTGCGCTGCCGCTTCACGAGCGTGATGCAGAGTGCGAGTGCCCACGGCGGCCGAGTGTTCTTCGAGGACTGCAGCTTCGATGAGGCGCTTGCGGCCGTGGAAGGGTACGGGCGCTCGGTGGTGGACCTCCGGAGCTGCCAGATCGCCGGCGCCCGCGCCAACGCGGTCAGCATCGAAGGCAGCGGCGCCAAGGCCTTCCTCACCGACGTGACGGTGGAGGGGAGCGCCGCGCACTGCGTGTATGTCGCAGAGGCTGCGGCCACCCTGCGCAATACGACGCTCGCGCACTCGGGCTTCGCTGCCGTGGCTGGCGTGAACGCCAAGCTCGACGTCGAGCAGCTTCGCATCGAGGCTTTCGCCGGGATCCAGTTGAACGGCGGCTCTCTCGCGGCGCGACACCTCGAGACGAAGACGCACAACGCTGGGGTCGAGCTCTCCGGTGTCAGCGAAGCCCTGCTCACCGAGGTGACCCTCACTTCCACGGCGTCGAGCGCCTTCATTGCCCGCGGCTGCAACGCCGACGCGGTGCACGTCCGAGACGCCAGCTTCCAGTGCGGCGGATTCAGCCTGATCGAGCTCCGCGATCTCGACGCGCCGATCGTCTTCAAGGGCTGCTGCTTCGGGTCCGCACCCGAATGGTACGGCATGCAGATCACCGATTGCCGCCATGTGATGGTCTACGGCTCGAGCTTCATGCCCGGTACCAAAGCGGTCATCTTCACCAAGAGCAGCCAAGTGGAGCTCCATGACTGCAGCTTCGAGCCCGGCGGGGCGCAAGCGGCATGGGTGCAGGGGGCCTCGAGCCTCGAAGCGACGCGCTGCACGCTGAGTGGCTTTCGCGCTTCGGGGGTGCTGGTGGCTGCGGGCTCGTCGGCGCGGCTCATCGATTGCACCTTGAAGGACGCCGCCGGGCACGGTCTCATCGTCGGCGGTCGACTCGAGGCGCGCGGGCTGACCTTGCGCGGCCTCACTGGGGTGAACCTGTGTCTGACGGCCAGCGGCCGCGCCGTGGTGATGGACTCGGCTATCGAGGGTGGCAATTGCATCTACCTCGAACCGTCGGAGGGCGGCGCTCCGGCGCTGCTGATGCTCGAGAGCCGCTTCGCCGAACCCACGAACAGCGGCGTCATGGTGTCGGCGGGAGAGGCGCTGCTCGTGGGCTGCACCATCCGCGGCGCCGACGAGGGTGTGTGCCACAAGGGTGTGAAGAGCCAGGTGATCGACTGTGACATCGACGGCGGTGCGGCCACCGGCGTCAGTGCCCACGCCGGTGAGGTGCAAGTGGTCGGCGGCCGCGTCGGCGGCAAGCAGGTGGCGGTGCTGGCGACGCAGGGGCGGCTCGTGGCCACGGGCTCGCGCCTGGTGGGCGGCACGGAGGGTGTTCACGAGGCCACTGACGGTTCTATCGAGCTCGTGGGCTGCGAGCTCGAGCCGCTGGGCGGGAAGCTCGGGGAGCCCAAGGGCGTCACGGTGTTGCCGGCTCCGGAGCTGCCCGCTCCCGTCGGGCTCGAGGCTCTCACCCGAGGTTATCGGCTCACGCTGGAGGTTCCAAAATCGTGGCCGCCAGCGGCCGCTGCGTTGCGCGAGGAACAGCTCGCACGGCTCGCCGCGCGCTGGCCAGGAGAGCCCCCGCCGCGCCCGGAGCTGGAGGGGATCCATTGGGGCAACACGCTCGAGGGCTTTGGGCGGCTCTTGCTCGGAGACGCCAACGGCCGCTGCCTATGGGCGGCCGGTCAGATTCTCCATGTCGCGGTGCCCGATCCCGAAACCGCTGCAAGCCTCGATCGCGCCTACCGCGAGTGGCTCCGCGACCCGAGCCAAATCGTCTGGGCGATGGAGCTCGGTAACGCCGACCTCGCTGCGGCGTTGCCTTGGCAACATGTGGTCCGGGCGCTCACCACTTGCGACCTGCCTGACTTCCCGAAGAGCGGCACCTACCGCGTCAGGACGCACCCGGTGCGGCGCCACGGAGCCGGCGGTTTCGAGCTGTTGCTCGAAGCACCTAACGACGATATGGCTGCGCGCTTCGGGAGTCGCTGCGACGCCCTGTCCGAGCTCCTCGGTCACGCTGAAGGGCGCGACGACGCGCGTCTGCGGGCCCGCTGGGTCGTTCCCGGCGGTGAGGTCCAGCTCGGGGTCCCGAATGAGGTGCTAGTGGCTCGCGTCACTGTCCGCGCCGCGGGCGGTGAAAGCCACTAGTACGAGCTGGCGCAGGGCTTCTGCCCCAGTTGCTTGGGAAGACGGCACAGGCAGAGTGGTCGATGCTCCGCGCGTGTCTCGAGCCAAGCCCTCCACGCTGCGAACACCTGGCGCCCTGTGTGTGCGCACGGAGGAGCGCCGTGCGCGCACGGGTGTCACCTACGAGATCTGCCGCAGATCGCGGCCCTGAGTCGAGCACGGGGCCCGGCACGCGAGTTGCTGTGGGGGGGCGCGCGGAGGCAGGCGGCGCTGATGCGGCACGAATCCGGGGGCGCCGTCCGACCACGCGAACGTCAACACTTGAAGGGAATCGACATGCAAACGAACGCTACTTTTTTAACCTCGGTCTTCAGCGTGGGTTCGGGCGAGAAGCGACCTCGAGCCGTGGCACGAGGTCTTGCGATGGGTCTCGCGACGCTAGCGCTTTCCGCGGTCGCCTATGCCGCGTGCCCGACCAATCCAAACCAAGTCGGCAAGGACTTCGACGGTGACAACCTGGCCGGCTGCAACCTGGCGGGGTTCAACGTGACCGGGGCGACGTTCAGGCTTGCCAACCTCCGGCGCACGAGTTTCTACGGAGCGACGGGCACCGGGGTCAACACGATCTTCAACGGCAATTCAGGGCAAAAGACCGACATGTTCGACGCCACCTTCTACGGCGCGAACTTCCTGCAAGCCCAATTCAAGCACACGCGCCTCGAGGGTGCCGATTTTTACGGCGCGACCGTGGCCCATGCCACCTTCCGCTATTCCGACCTCAGGCAAGCGGTCTTCGACGGAGCGAACCTCTTCAGCGCCGACCTCAGGAACACGCAAAACAGCTACGGGATCCGGGCCAATGGCGCGAACTTTCAGGAGGTGGAAGCCCGGGACGCCGTACTCCCGCAGATGACGGCACACGGCTCCGACTGGCGCAATTCCTACCTCCAGAACACGGACCTGAGCGGCGGGTACTTCCAGCACGCGGACTTCAGCGGTGCGGTACTGGAGGGCACGAACTTCAGAGGCGCGAACCTAGACTACGCGAATCTCTGCAATACCGATCGGAGTCCGGCGCCGAAGAAGGACGGCTCCACTTCGCAGATCGGTACGGCGTGCCCGATCTGACGAACCGCAGCTGAACGCGTGAGGATCGTTTGCGGAGAGCCAACAGCTCTCCGCAGCGACCACTCGTGCTGGGTTTGACCGCGCGCGAGGCGGGCGTGGCAGCACGGCATTGCCGCCTCCCGTGCTCGCAGTCGCCTGCACCTCGGAGGGCCTTACTCAGGGGGGCGTAGTGGTGACGGAAAACACGAACGCCGCTGCAAGGTCCGGGGACGAGGCAAACTCCGCCAGCTGCCTTCCCGCGGCGGGGTCGGGGGACCGCTGGGCCGGGACCAGCATCGGGTTGGTGGTCCTTCCAGAGACTTATCGCACATAGCCCCGCCTCGCTTTCTTGGAGTGAAGCGACGGCCTCGTGAAAATCGTGAAGATGCTCAGCTGTACCAATCGTGAAGCTGCTCGGCAGTGAAAATGCGGTACACCTAAGCAGCGGGCTCGGTAGGGCGCCCGTTTGTCCGTTTGGGCAGAACCTTCCTGCAGTCAGCTCTCTTGCGTGTCTCCAATGAAAGCTTCCCAATATTCGATTCTTGGCTTATCCGCTCTGTGCCTCACGGCGTCCCTTTCAGCCTGTTCGTCGAAGTACAGAAGCGACGGCAAAGACACCAACCCAACCACGGGGGGAACCAGCGGCGGGTCGACAAGCGGCTCACTGGGTGGCAGCTCCTCGGGCGGCAGCTCCTCGGGCGGCAGCAGCTCGGCTGGAACGACTAGCAACGTTGGAGGAGGCAGCGGCGGCAGTTCTTCGGGCGGCGTGGGCGGGACGCCTCCGAACGTCGGGGGTGGAAGCTCCCTAGGCGGTACCGAGGCGACCAGCGGCGGTGGCACGGAAGCAGCCGGGGGCACCAGTGCCGGCTCAGCCGGAGAAGGCGGCGCCAACGGAGGCGCGAGCACCACTACCGGAACCGGAGGAGGCGGCACCGGAGGAGGCGGCACCGCCGGCACCGGAGGAGGCGGCACCGCCGGCACCGGAGGCACTCTGATCATCAAGTGCACGGAGGGCGAGGCCTTCTGCGAGTGCGACGACGTGGGCTGTTTCGTCACCGTGGGGGGCCCCTGCACGGAATCCGGCGACTGCCTGACTCAAGAGTGCGGAGTCACTCAGGAGGCCACCAACGTGTGCTGTGCCGAGGACTGCGGAGCCGAAGAGGTGTGCAGCGCCGATGGCACGACGTGCGAGATCGCCAATCCCTGTCCGATCGGCGACTTTCGTTGCAACGGTGACTACGAAGAGTGTGTGGCTGGCGAGTGGGAGCTCGAGGATGCGTGTGACGGCCTTGGTTGCGACCTAGCTATCGGAGGCTGCAAGCTCGATACGGGCGACGCCTGTGCGAACGACAACGAGTGCGGGGTGGGAACCTGCCAAGATACGGCGAGTGGCGGCAGGGTGTGCTGCGCGTCCTCCTGTGGTGTCTGTCAGATGTGCGATGACACCGGCACGGGTTGCGCAACCCCGACTACGATTCCCGACGGTTGCGAGTGCACACCGAGCGATACGTCGCAATGTGCGGACGCTCATGCCTGCACCAACGACATTTGCGTCGACGAAAGCTGCCAGAATCCGGTCGCCACCGGTTGCCTGATCGCAGGGGAGTGCATCAGTGAGGGCGCGCGTGAGCCAGGCAATCCGTGCCGGCAGTGCAATTCGGCCCTGAACACCACGGGGTGGTCGAACGTGTCGAACGGAACGTCCTGCGACGACGGCCTCTGGTGCAACGGCGACGGCGACCTCTGCGACGGCCTCGGCACGTGCTCGCATACCTATCCCACGGGCAATCGCTGCGCGGGGTCGACCGGGGCTTGTGCTGTGCAGACCTGCAGCGAAAGTAAGCAGAATTGCTTCAGGAACGCGGGTTACGTCTGCGACACGGATACCTATACCGGATGCTTGAACGGCAGCGCTTGCTCGTCGGAGGTCTGGAGCTGGCCGGTGGAGTACACGTGCTCGGGCACGAGTGCCAACTGCGGCACCACTCCGATCGAAAAAACCGGCGAGGCTGTCGTCAGCGAAAACTGCGGCTCGGACGAGGCCTGCTACAGCCCAACATCCGAATGTCGGCCAAAGCTCGGCTGCGACACGAGCTTCTGTCAGGATGGATATTGTTGGACCACGGACAATGCTCCCACCACGTACGCCCAGGACCCAGCCCGGGCGTACTGCGGCGACCTCACCCTCGGGGGACTGCCCGCAGGGGCCTGGCGCCTTCCCACGTTCGAGGACTACGAGCGGATCATCGAAGGCCCCAATGGTGAGTGCTATTGGCCGGTCGAGATGGGATCGTGCGAACAGCCAGATCCGCCCGGCGGCTTCTACGAGTACTGGACGAATGAAAGCGCCATTACCTTCGCGCCCTGGGTCGGCACGTCGGGGTTCTGGCCTCCCGACGCGCTGCTCTATGTCCGTTGCGTAGCGACCCAGTAGACGGGCCAGTGAGTAGGCAGGCCACCGAGTAGGCAGGCTCGAGCGATCTGCCTACTCGATCGTGGGCGTTTCCCAGTCGACCGCGTCCTCCCAGTTCAGCTGGATGCCGCCGCCGGAGGGTGCGTTGTGGATGTTGGTATCGGCCTCTTGGTCCTTGAGGAACTTGTTGACGAAGGCGTTGACCGACGCGGTCTGGCTCGAGGAAGCCTGGCAGTGCCCCTGGGTGGTGTTGAAGTCGAACCCGAACTTCTCCTCGATGCCCATGGCCTTCCAAACTTCCTGAGCCGCCATGAGTGACTTGTACCCTGACTCGTCGGACAACCAGGATTGCGTCGGGTTGCCGAGCGCGATGATTGCTCGCGGTGCGATCATCGCGATCAGCTCATGGTGGTCGTGCGGGAGCTGGTGAGGATCGAGCGGCGGATTGAGCATGCTATCGATGAACCAACTCCAGTTCGTATTGTCGATCTTCTCGACGTCCGTCCCGGTCCGCATGTTGAAATCCTCCGACAACCTCCACGACGGAATGCCGCCGCCGCCGGATTCCTGAGCGATCGTGAGGGCGATGCGCTCGTCGAGCGCCCCGGCGAACAGCGCCATCTTGCCCGCGTAGGAGCAACCGTGTACGGCGATCTTGCTGGTATCGACGCCGAGATCGTCCTTCACCTGCTCGATACCGTCGATGAGCCGGCTGATGCCCCACGACCAGGCGCTGTAGCTGCCGACGAGCAGGTTGCCGTTCTCCGTGGAATTGGCGCCACCGTTCGAGGCCTCTTCCCATAGCTCGGGATAGACGGTGTAGTAGGGGTCGTCGGGTGGCTGATCGCTGTTCAGCATCGACACTTGCACGACCTGACCAGCGGTGAACGGGATCTGCGTGCAGCCGCTCACCATGTTCGAATTGCCGTCCATCCCGATGACGACGCACGAGCCGGAGCCGGAGACGTTCGAAGTGAGCGTGATGGAGCCTGCCTCCGTCGTCACTTCCACGCGCAGACTTTGGCCCGTGAGCGTGGCCGCGACCTCGGGCGGCTCGGGCTTGGGCCCGATCTCGTATTTTTCGAGGTCCTTCTTGATCTCGTTCCTCCGGCACGCCCATTCGTCCATGGTGCTGACGAGCGAGCCGTCGTTCATCGCGAACGGATTCGGCAGGTTCGCGTTGTCGCCGCCGTAGGACCCAGCCTCGACGTCGCAGCCAGCGCCGGTGTTTTCGGGATAGGTCTTTCCACCCGTGGTCGTTCCACCCGTGGTCGTTCCACCAGTCGTCGACGTGTCGGTGGAGGTCGCGCCACCCACGGACGTATCACCGGTGGTCCCGGTGGTGGCCCCAGTTGTGCCACCCGTCGTTGCTCCCTGACCCGTGCTTCCGTCGGTGCTACCGCTCGTACCCGAACCCGTGGTGGACGTCGTCGAAGCAGCCGTGGTGCTGGCGGGACCATTCGTGGTGCCGCCGCCCGTCGTGGGTCCCGCGCCGGTGGATTGGGTGCCCAGCGTCGTCGCGGTCGACGTCGTCCCACCCACCGTGTTGACGGGATCGTTCGCCGCGTCGTTACCGCCATCGCTGCACGCTGACAGAACGAAGCAAGCGCCAAGAGTCACGGGGAGTACGGAAAGTCGTCGAGTCATCACGTCAGCACCCAGCTTTCGGGCTGCAAAAGCTAAGCTCGAAGATAGCTCCCAGATGCCAGATTTCAACCGAGTTTGCTCGCGCTTGCTGGAGCTTCGCGTGGTCCCCGCGCTGACCACGACCTCACCGTTTGCATCGGGACGGTAGACGTGTGGTCTTGCTGAACACGCGTGGCGCCGCAATGACTCCGAGGGCGGGCGGGCATGAAGCCGAGGTGAAGCGCGGCGGGTGGCCGGCAGCGTTCACTTTTGCCTGCCTAGCGGAAAGCGACCCAGCGGACGCCCACCGAATGCGACAAGTTGGTAGGTCAGCGGCGCCCGAGGGCGCTGGAGATCGGCTCCGGGTTCTTTGCTGCAGGGCCCGTGGCCACCAACAGACCGTCTTCGCGATGGTCGACCCAGACGGTGGAGCGATCAGTCACTACGTACCAACGCTTGAGTCGCCCTGCGGCGAGCGCGTCCCCCGCGGCTTGGAGCTGGGCGCCCGCCACTACACCAACGGCACATAGCGTATCTGCGTCGCAACTCCCCGCTTGCTCGCTGACCACTCCGTGGGCATCGGCGAGAGCCACCCCCGAAAGTCCCCGGACTTCTTTCATGATGGCCTGGGTCGTCTTCTTGGGTTCAGTCATCGACGGTGTAGACCTTCCCGCGATATACGTAGGTTCGCTTCTTCTTGCCGGGCTTCTGCGGTTCCGGGTCGGGTTCGACCGAATCGATCTCGGCGAGTTCAACGGGCGCACCGACCTCGATGCTAGGCTCACTGGTGATGTCCCTGGCGCGCTGTTCCGTCGCGGGCCCCCAGGCGACAGTGCGCTGAGACGCATCGGAGACACTCGCGGCGGCACGACTCGTGGCCGGCTGCTCTGCAGCTCGCGCTTCGGGCGGGGAAGGCACGGCTTGCGCGTCGGCGAGCGCCGGAATCAAACGCATGGCGCTGTCGACCAGGCGACTCCGCTGAGCCGGGTCGCTGCCCGCCAAAGCCGCAATGCGATCGGCGAACTCCCGGAAGCTGCGGAACGTGGGAGCGCCGTCGCGCTTGACCAGTCGTTGAATACCGATGCGCGCGAGCGGCCCCAGCTCTTCGGCCATGATGCTCGCCAGTCGCGCCATCACGTCGGTCGGGACCACGTCGTCGAGCGAAACCGTGGCCACTATGCCGCTCGCGCTGTCCGGTGGGCGAGCGGACGCTGAGGACCTACTGAACGCTTTTGAACCGCCGTGCTGGCGTGCTAACGCGGTGAGCTTCGAGGCAGCGCTGCTCAGGCTGACGGACAGCACCGTGGGGTGCACGGTCTCGATACCGATCACGATCAGCGGGCACCCCTCGATCCAGCGCAGGAGGACGATCGAATGTTCGAAGTGCAGACCTACGGCGCTAGGCTGCGTCATGTCGACAGCGTCGAAGCTGTCGGTCGCGTCCCGAACGGCTGCATGCGTTTCAGAGAAAGCTGCCGGATGCATGCCAACCGCGCTGTAGTGCGCGATGCATTGCCCTGAGGCATCCAGCAGGGCGACTCCGAGGACTCCTTGTACCTCGGCCACTTGCGCGAGGGCACCAGCCACATCGCGCAACGGCGTGTTGTTGGAGGCGCTGAACGAGCTCGAGCGAGCTTCGCTCGCCGCGACCCCGTTGAGTCCCGAAGCGGAAGCGTCTTGGCTGCTCGATACAGTCACCGATTTGCCGATGGCTGTGGCGAAAGCGTCCGACATTTCGCGCGCGCTCGCATGCCGATCGTTGGGGTCTTTGGCGAGAGCCTTGGCGAACCAGGCGTCCAGAGATTTGGGGAGCGTACGATCCAACTCGGTGACACGGGTTGGTGTACTGTTGATGATGGCCAGCAAGAGTTCGCCGAGTCCGTCGCCCGGGAAGGGCAGGCACCCCGTCAGGGAGTGGTACGCGACCACGGCCAACGAGAAGAGATCCGACCGATGATCCAGGGCCTTCGCGCCGCGCGCTTGTTCGGGGCTCATGTAGGCAGGGCTGCCGATGAGCTGTCCCACGCGCGTCCCGTGGAACTGTTGGCGGACGTCCTGACCCGCCTTGGCTACCCCGAAGTCGAGGATCTTCAAGACGAAGTCGTCACCAGCCTGCTCGCCACACAGGAACAGGTTTTCTGGCTTGATATCTCGGTGCACGACGCCCAGGGCATGCGCCTTGCTAAGTCCGTGGCACGCGTGGCTGATCACTCGCGCCGCGGTGGCCGGGCTGAGCGGTCCCCGTCGTCGTAGCAGGTGCTCGAGGTCTTCGCCCTCGAGGTACTCCATGGCGATGTAGAGCCGTCCCTCGTCGTCGCTGCCGAAGTCGAGAATGTTCACGACATTGGGGCTGTTGATCTTCGCCGCAGTGCGCGCCTCCACTGCGAAGCGCGACCGGTGTTCGTCCTTGTCTCGAAACGCTGCATCGATGAACTTTACCGCGACGGGTACGTTCAACGACAGGTGTTGCGCCAACCAAACGCTACCCATCGATCCGCGCCCCAGGTGCCGTTCCAAACGGAAGCGACTGGCGATCGTGGCGCCAGGAATGACGCTAGGGTGCGGATCCGATGCGGGTGTCACGACTGCTCCCTCACGACTGCTCCCTCCTTCCGCAGCGTCCGTCCTGCGGGTGCTCTAGCCAGTACGGCTCCGCTGCGTCCAAATTCAACCAAGCGCCGGTGTGCGCGAGCTTTTTTTCGCGCGGACTTACGGCACCGAATGTTGCGAGCGTGTTTCATCGCTCGGGTCACCACCGCTACCACTGCGCACGCTCGACGAAACGCAGCACATCTGAGGCGGTTGGTGAGCACATGCTGCGAAGCTTCTTGCCCTCCACACGCAAACGTCGGGTTCCCTTCGAACCATCGACCAAGTCGCCGGTCGACGTAAGCGTTGAGGAGGTGAACGAAGCGAACCTGACGAAATGTGCGGGCACTGCCTGCTCCCTCATAGCGAACTTGCACAATCGAGCTTTGCAGTGCTTCGAGCTCTGTTACGACTGCGTTAGGTCGACAGGATAGGCTTCGGCTCCATGTTCACCGAGGTCGAGCCCCTCGATTTCCTCGTCTTGGGTGACCCGCAAGCCGACGGTCCACTGCAGCACCTTGAACAAGGCCATTCCGCCGCCGAATGCCCAAGCGAATGCGACGGTAACTCCGATCGCTTGAGCCACCAACTGAGCAGCACTGAAACCCGAATGGTGGAAGAGAGCTACTGCCAGCGTCCCCCACGCACCGCAGGCGCCATGCACACTGATCGCGCCCACTGGGTCATCGATCTTCAGCTTGTCGAAGAATTGCACGGACAACACGACGAGCACTCCGGCGATGCCACCGATCGCGACC
>Ga0315910_10003053_pt1 | contig 14399 bp, 13 predicted proteins | sample EdamamesoilMG_FD_204470 | JGI IMG/M metagenome (GOLD analysis project Ga0315910, IMG submission 204470) | Garden soil microbial communities collected in Santa Monica, California, United States - Edamame soil | ecosystem: Environmental > Terrestrial > Soil > Garden | place: USA: California...
ATGAATGCCAGCGTCTCGAGGCTCGCGCGCCAGAGGTAGGAATTGACCCCGATGCTCGAAACCTGGGCCGCAGCCATGTCCATCCGCGGCCGGTCGTCGTCACCGCGGCCGCAGCCTGCAAGCGTCGTCCCCGCAAGGGAGAGCACCGCCGTCGCCAGCAGCACGCGCCCTGCGCGATTGGTTCCGATGGTGCCGAAGGTGCCGCTGCCAGTCATCAGTTCGCCGTTCCCGTTCAAATTCGCTGCTGCCGCGAGCAGTCCAAAGCCTCTATAGCCGCCGCGCCGCGCGCGGCAAGGGGAGCTTCGCGGTCATGCGCAATGTTGCGCTGAATGGCCGGTTAACGGAAGAATCGTGCTGTGGGCGCACTGCAACACTCCTGTAAAACTGGCGGGTTAAGCGAAATCAGAACTGGCCTTGCGCCTGTTGTAATTCTATCAGAGGAGACGAATCGTGAAGGATTCCCGCGATTTCCGGCCTGTGGTCAGGAAGCGTTCAGGGTGCCTGCGCGACAGCTTGTTCGATGAGGAGTGAGGCGATTTCAATGGCTAACCGGCGCAAAGCAGCATGGCGCAGCGGGATTCCCGCAGCGGCGCTGTATGCCGGTGCCATGGCGCTGGTGATCGTGCCGAGCGCCGGTTTTGCGCTTGGCGCGATCGATGGCGATGACGTCCGCGCCGGGATTGCCGGTTTCACCCCTGCGACAATCGATGCCCGGCTTGCTGAACTCGTCGGGACTCACCGGGGAAACAGCCTGATGCGGTTTACCCCGGCCGGAGCCACCAGCCGCCAGGGCCGCTCGGTGACGGTAGCCGTGCGTGTCGATGGTGGTGTCGCCGAGGCGCTCTCGGTTCGTACCGCGCTCGGCGCGGCGGCCGAGCAACCCAACAGCGTTGCGGTTGACCCGGTCGCGCCGACGCGCTTCAATCTTGGGATTTCCCGCGGTTACCAGGGCTTCGCCAAGGCCCCCACGCTCGAACGCGACCTCAACAATACAGCAATTCCCGACCTTGCCTCGTTCCGGCCCTCGCCGGGCGTCAAGGAAAAGCCGAGCCGCTTTGCCGCACGGATCGAGGTCGAGGGAGAAGCCGGCACCGCGCGTACGGCACGCCCGCTCGCATCGGACGGGGACCAGACTTTCGATCTCGGCGGCTCCTATCGCGTGACCCGCAACCTCGATGTCACCGCCGGCGTGCGCTATTCGCAGGATCTCGACCGCATCGCTCCGCTGACCAACGGCAAGCAGGACAGCCAGGCTGTCTATGTCGGAACGCAGTTCCGCTTCTAGGCTAACTCAGTCGCGCCGCTTTTAGAATCACCCCGCCTCGGCGGGGTTTTTCTTTGCCTGCCGCCGCGAGTCACCGTAACGGAAAGCGGGTAGAGGACTGATATCAAGGAGTGGAAATGGCACGCGTCGCGATCGTAACCGGCGGCACACGGGGTATCGGCAGGGCAATTTCGCTGGCATTGAAGGAACAGGGCCATGAAGTGGTCGCCAATTACGCCGGCAATGAGGAAAAGGCGCGCGCCTTCACCGCCGAAACCGGAATCAAAGCCTATCAGTGGGACGTGGGCGACCACGAGGCGACGATTGCAGGCTGCGCCAGGGTCGAGGCCGAAATCGGCCCTATCGATATCGTCGTCAACAATGCCGGGATCACCCGCGACGGGACGCTGCTGCGCATGAGCTTCGAGGCGTGGAACGATGTCATCCGCATCAATTTGGGCGGCTGCTTCAACATGGCCAAGGCCTGCTTCGAAGGGATGAAGGAGCGCAATTGGGGCCGGATCGTCAATATTGGCTCGATCAACGGCCAGGCCGGGCAATACGGCCAGGTCAATTACGCCGCGGCCAAGAGCGGGATCCACGGCTTCACCAAGGCGCTGGCGCAGGAAGGCGCGCGCTTCGGGATCACCGTCAACGCGATCGCGCCGGGCTATATCGATACCGACATGGTCGCCGCGGTGCCCGAGCCGGTGCTCGAGAAGATCGTCGCGCGTATTCCGATCGGGCGGCTGGGCCATGCCGAGGAAATCGCCCGCGCGGTGGCGTTCCTGACCTCGGAAGACGCCGGTTTTGTTACGGGTTCCACCATGTCTATCAACGGTGGCCAGCACATGTATTGAGGCGGTGGCAGTTCCCTACCACCCCCCGGTCAAACGCTCGGTAGAGATCGCCGGGCACAAGACCTCGATCAGCCTCGAACCTTTGTTCTGGGACATGCTTCGCGCAGCGGCGGCGCGCGAGGGCCTGCCGGTGAACGCGTTGGTCGCCCGGATCGATGCCGAGCGGATCGCAGCGCAAACCCCGCCGGGCTTGGCGGGGGCGATCAGGCTGTGGCTCGTATCGAGAGAGGGCGGAGAGTGAAGGCAATGCCGGCCCTGTTCGCGGCGCTGGCGCTGGCGCCCATGCCGGCCGCAGCGCAGGGCAATCCGGAGCCTCGAAACTTCGTTTTCGCCGGTGGAAGCAGCGTCGAGGAAATCGCGCCGCTTCTGGCCGACCCTTCCATCGAAGGTGTCCAGATCGTCTATAGCTGGAGGCAGCTCGAAACCGGGGAGGGAACCTACGATTTCTCGCCGATCGAACGCGATCTCGCCGCAACAGAAGCAATCGGCAAGAAACTCTGGGTCCAGTTGCAAGACCGCTTTTTCCGGCCGCAGGACCGCCTGCTGCCCGAATACATCCTCACCGAAGCGCAATATCAAGGCGGGCTCGCGCGCCAGTACGACAATCCGGGCGAAGGCCGGCCGGTTGCGACCGGCTGGACCGCGATGCAATGGAACCCCCATGTCCGCGCCCGGTTCCAGGCGCTGATCACTGCGCTGGCCGAACATTTCGACGGGCGCATTTACGGAATCAACCTGCCCGAAACGGCGATCGAGCCGAAGGACGGGGAAGAAGGCGATTTCGATTGTGATGCCTATTTCGAGGCCGAACTCGAAAACGCCCTGTTCGCCCGCAAGGCGTTCACAAGCAGCCACGTCGTCCAGTATATCAACTTCTTCCCCTGCGAATGGAACAACGATCAGGGCTACATGGAGCGCTTCTTCGACACCGCGGTCGCCAACGGTATCGGCCTTGGCGGCCCCGACATCGTGCCCTGGAGACAGGGGCAGATGAAGAACTCCTACCCGTTCTTCAATCGCCTGCAGGGCCAATTGCCGCTCATCGCGATGGCAGTGCAGGAGCCGACCCTGACCTACACCGATCCGGCAACGGGCAAGGCCTTCACCCGGCAGGAATTCGTCACCTTCGCAAGCGATTACCTCGGGGTCGACATCGTCTTCTGGAGCGAGGAGGCGCCCTGGTTCGGGCAGGATCAGTAATTGCCGGGCGGGTCGCTGGCCGGGAAGCTCTCGTCGATTTCCTCGTCGGTCTTGGTCCATGGCCGTTTCGGCTCGTCGCGCATCGCCTCGGGTCCGGCATCGCGGACCGGGTTCGCATGGCCGCAGTCAGCCTGCCCATGGGCAAAGGCGGCCGGCGGATGGTCGTGCTGCCCGCGCAGCAGGCGCCACAGGCCGTAGGCGAGGCCGCCGAGCGCGGCAGTGCGGAAAAGGTTCATCGGCTGGGGTCTCCGGGTTGGTATAACCCGTAACGCCCGGCGAGGCGGAATCGGTCCCGGCGAGACCTGCTATCCGTCGCCCACCCGCTCCACATTCGCGCCGAGCAGCGCGAGCTTCTCCTCAAGCCGCTCATAACCGCGATCGAGGTGGTAGAGGCGGTGGACCTGGGTCTCACCTTCTGCCGCGAGCCCGGCGATGACGAGGCTCATCGAGGCCCGCAAATCGGTCGCCATCACTTCGGCCCCGGTGAGCCCGGCCACGCCATGGACCACCGCGGTGCGGCCCCGTGTCTCGATATTGGCGCCCATACGGTTCAGTTCGGGGACGTGCATGTAGCGGTTCTCGAAGATCGTCTCGGTCAGCACGCTGGTGCCCTCGGCGCGGCACAGCAGCGCCATCAGTTGCGCCTGCATGTCGGTGGCGAAGCCCGGGAACGGCGCAGTCGAGAGGGTTACCGGCCTGATCGGGCCGTCGGCGGCGAAATGGAGCCCGCGCTTGGTCGGCTCGACCGAGAGCCCGGCGGTTCGCAGCGCCTGGACGGTCGCCTCCATGTCCTCGAACCTCGCGCCTTCGAGCGTCACATCGCCGCCGGTGATCGCCGCCGCGCAGGCATAGGAGCCGGCCTCGATGCGGTCAGCCATCACCTTGTAGGTCGCGCCATGGAGCCGTTTCACGCCATGGATGGTGAGTTCCGAGGTGCCAATGCCTTCGATCTCCGCGCCCATCGCCACCAGCAGATTGCACAGATCGACGATTTCGGGCTCGCGCGCGGCGTTGTGCAGCTCGCATTTGCCGTTGACCATCACCGCCGCCATCAGAGCGTTCTCGGTCGCCCCGACCGAGACCACCGGGAAGCTGAAGCGCCCGCCCGGAAGCCCGCCATCGGGCGCGATCGCGCGGACATAGCCCTGGGCGAGCTCGATATGCGCACCGATGGCTTCGAGCGCCTTCAAATGCAGGTCGATCGGGCGGTTCCCGATCGCGCAGCCGCCGGGAAGCGAGACCGTCGCCTCGCCCGCGCGGGCGAGCAGCGGGCCGAGTACCAGGATCGAGGCGCGCATCTTGCGCACGAGGTCGTAAGGCGCGGTGGTCGAGGTCAGGCGCGGCGCTTCGAGGCTCATCACCCGGCCGAAATCCTCGGGCCGGCTGCCCTGGATCACGGTGGTGACGCCGAACAAATTCATCAAATGCTGGAAGCTGTCGATATCGGCGAGGCGCGGCAGGTTCCGCAAGGTCAGCGGTTCCTCGGTCAGCAGCGCGCAGGGAATCAGGGTAAGCGCCGCATTCTTCGCGCCCGAGACCGGGATGGTGCCCGAAAGGCGCTTGCCGCCCTCGATGATGATCTTTTCCATCCCCGCCGTTTAGCCGGATTGCCCGGTGAGGCAATGGCGATGGGGAATAGATCGGGCTTGCCGGTTGACGCCCTGCCCGGGCGCCCCATAAGTCAGCCCGCATGAGCAGCCGCAAGCCGATCAGGAAAGCCGTGTTCCCGGTCGCCGGGCTCGGCACGCGTTTCCTGCCCGCGACCAAGGCGATCCCCAAGGAAATGCTGCCGATCATCGACCGGCCGCTGATCCAGTATGCGGTCGACGAGGCGCGCGAGGCGGGGATCGAACAGATGATCTTCGTCACCGGCCGCGGCAAGACCGCGATCGTCGAGCATTTCGATATCGCCTACGAGCTCGAGACGACCATGGCCGAGCGCGGCAAGGCCATGGACATCCTCGACGCCACCCGCGCGACGCCCGGCGACATCATCACCGTTCGCCAGCAGGTGCCGCTGGGTCTCGGCCATGCGATCTGGTGCGCGCGGGCGATCGTCGGCGAGGACCCGTTCGCGATCTTCCTCCCCGACGAGCTGATGATCGGCGAGCCCGGTTGCATGAAGCAGATGGTCGATGCCTATGACGAGGTCGGCGGCAATCTCATCAGCGTGCTCGAAGTGCCGCGCGAGGAAGTCTCCTCCTACGGGGTGATCGATCCGGGCGCAGCCAAAGGCGCGCTGACCGAGGTCAAGGGCCTGGTCGAGAAGCCGCCGGTCGAAAAGGCGCCGTCGAACAAGATCATTTCGGGCCGCTACATCCTCCAGCCCGAGGTCATGCGGGTGCTCGAAGCGCAGGAGAAAGGCGCGGGCGGGGAAATCCAGCTGACCGACGCGATGGCAAGGATGATCGGCAGCCAGCCGTTCCACGCAGTGACCTTCGCCGGGCGGCGCTTCGATTGCGGGAGCAAGACCGGCTTCGTCGAAGCCACCCTGGCGCTGGCGCTCGAACGCGAGGACATGGGCGAGCAAGTGCGCGCGATCGCCCGCAGATTGCTGGGATAGGGTTCAAATCCTAAGCGAGTGCGGGCGCTGGGCAGTTCCGGGCAATGAACTCGTCATGCAGCGGCATGCGGCTGGCCGCCTCTTCCACCTCGCGCGCGACCTCGCGGATCTTTGCCGCGGCGTAACCCGGCGGCGCCCGGTCGGTGAGCGCATGGACCCCGGCAGGTAGGAAGCGCTGGCCTATCAGCACCGAACTCCAGCTGCCGAGCTGGAACAAATGGTTGCCTTCGACACCGACGATCGCGCGCTCCTTCCACAGTGCCAGCACCTCGGCGAGGCTGTCGGGGATTTTCATGCTGGCGGTATATTTCCAGAACTCCGAATCCTCGCGCTGGGTGAGGTGGTAATGCGCGATGATGAAATCGCGCACCCGTTCCCATTCGACCCGCGACAACTCATTGAAACGGTCGCGCAGGACCGGGTCCATGTGCCTTGTGGGGAACAGGCCGATTAGCCGTTCGAGCGAGGCCTGGACGAAATGGATGCTGGTCGATTCGAGCGGCTCGAGGAACCCCGAGGCAAGGCCGATGGCCACTACATTGCCTGACCAAGGCCTGCGATGCCGCCCGGTCCGGAACTTGAGCAGGCGCGGATCGTCCAGCGGCTTGGTATCAAGTGTCGCCAGCAGGCGCTTTTCGGCCTCGCTTTCGCTGCCGAAGGCACTGGCGAAGACATGGCCGTTGCCGGTGCGGTGCTGCAAGGGAATGCGCCATTGCCAGCCGACTTCGTGCGCGATCCCCTTGGTATAGGGCGTGAGCGGCCCGTCGCCGCGTTCGGTCGGGATTGCCAGCGCGCGGTCCGCCGGGAGCCAATTGCTCCAGTCGTCGAATGGTTCTTCGAGCGCATCGCCGAGCAGCAAGCTGCGAAAGCCCGAGCAATCGATGAACAGATCGGCCTCGAGCCGCCGCCCATCGGCGAGCGCCACCGCCGCGACATGGCCGCTATCGCCGTCGCGCTCGACGTTTTCGATCAGGCCCTCGACCCGGGTAACGCCCCGCTCCTCGGCCAGCTTGCGCAAATACTGCCCGTAAAGCCCGGCGTCGAAATGATAGGCGTAGGTGAAGCGGCCCAGCACCGCCTGCGGGTTGGGATCGGGCAGGCCGAAGCGGTTGGCCTTCGCGAGCGCCCTCGCCGGAAACAAATCCTCGAAGGCGGGATAATCGTCCTCGCCCGCCAGCCGCCCGGCCAGCCACCAGTGGTGCAGCTTGATGACGGTATCGATCTCGCGCCCGACGCTGCCGAACTGGTGGATGTAGCGGTCGCCGGGCCTTGCCCAGTTGTGGAACTCGATCCCGAGCTTGAAACTACCCTGGGTTGCCTTGATGAATTCGCGCTCGTCGAGCCGGAGGAAACGGTTGAACTGCTTGATCGGCGGGATCGTCGCCTCGCCCACGCCGATGATGCCGATCGAATCGCTTTCGACGAGAATGATACGCACATCGCGCGACAAAGCGGTCGCAAGATAGGCCGCGGCCATCCATCCCGATGAGCCGCCGCCGACTACCAGCACGTTGCGGACGCGCTCTTCGCGCGGATCGGCGGGCAGGCTTTCGTCGGTGGCGAATAGCGACATGCAATTCACCATGGCGCTTTCGCGATGGATGACAAGCGCTCAATGCGGGCATGAAAAAGGCGGCGAAGGAATTGCCCTTGCCGCCTTGGGAACGAACCGCCTGTGTCGCGTCGGGCCTATTCGGGGCCGCCCATCGCTTCCTGGTCGACAATCACGGCCAGCTGTTCGGCCGAAAGCTCGCCGGCAAGGTAGGGTGTGGGATCGACCGCTTCGCCGGCAACGCGCACTTCGTAATGGAGGTGGGGCCCGGTCGAACGGCCGGTCGAACCGACATAGCCGATCAGATCGCCCTTGCGCACCCGGTCACCCGCCATCACCGCGTAGGCGGAGAGATGCGCATAGCGGGTCTGCATTTCGCCGCCATGTTCGATCTGGATGTAGTTGCCGTAGGTGCTGTACCATTCGGCGCGGGCGATCAGCCCGTCGGCGGTAGCATAGACCGGCGAGCCGCTCGGCGCGGCAAGGTCGATGCCCTTGTGCTGGCGGCGCTGGCGCAGGATCGGATGGGTGCGCATGCCGTAATCGCTGGTCAGGACCATCGCCTCGAGCGGCATGCGCGAGGGAACCGACACCGCGGCGGCATAGACCGGCGCGGCAAAGCCGCTGCCATTGTCGAGCGAACGCCAGTTCGCGAACAGATTGCTGAATTCCTCATCGCCCTTGCCGAGCGGGGAATCTTCACTGACCGAAATCTCGCCGATCTTGCCGCTGATCTGTGCCGAAGTGGTTTCGGTCTGGGCCTGGGCGGGCGCCGCTGCGATCAGCATGGCGGCCGCGAACGGCAGGGCAAGGAATGTCTTGCGGGTAAGACGCATTACGATGATTGTCCCGTCCTCTTAATGGCTTATTGCCAGTGCGACCCCATTTTTACAGCCCGCCCGCGATTCCGGATTACTCCATTTCCGTGGGCCCAAACTGTCGAGACAGACCCCCATCGATCTCGTGCTGGAGGGGAGCTAACCGGCCAATCGTTAATCAGGCAAGTGGACAATAGAATCCGCGCGACAAACCGGCAGCGAGACGGGCTGAGTCGTTGAATGGAGGTTTGAGCGCCCCCCGAAAGTGGGTTTCGACCAGCGATTTCCAGAGAATCTCGGCCATTACGCCCGATTTTTCGCAAAGTTCGACGAAATGATTTGTCCCGATCCGCACGTGGCGGATTTCGTCGTCAAGGATTCGTTCGAGAATTTTCGCCCCGTTTTCATCACCTTGTGTGCGCACCCGGGCAAGGGTTCCCGGGGTAACGTCGAGTCCTCGGGCCTCGAGCACCATGGGAACCAAAGCCAGTCGGGCCAAAACGTCATGGTTCGTGGCGTGGGCGGCTTCCCACAGCCCGGCATGCGCGGGAAGCGCGCCGTAATGCGAGCCCAACTGCCGCAATTTGCGCTCCAGAAGCGCGAAATGCATCGCTTCGTCGGCCGCAACCGAGAGAAAATCGGAGACGAAGCCCGGTCCCATGTCGCGGCCGAAGCGTCCGGCCATGTCGAGCGCGAGGTCGATGGCGACGAATTCGATATGGGCCAGCGCATGCCACAGCGCGATCCGCCCGCGTTCCGAGCCGCCCTTGCCGCGTTTGGGCATGCGGTTCGGTGGAAGGAGTTCGGGCCTCTCGGGCCAGGCAGGCCGATCCGGCACCTCGGCGTCGAACGCGAACGCCAGCCGCCCGAGCCGCCAGTCGCGCGCCACCTTGCGCGCCGCCATCGCCTTGGCGCGGGGATCGGCGGTGAGCAGCGCGCCGCGAATCGCGGAAGCGACCGAAATCACAGCGCCTTCGCCGCCTCCAGCACTTCGGCGGCGTGGCCGGGGACCTTCACCTTGCGCCAAACGCGCGCGATCTTTCCTTCGGCGTCAATGAGATAGGTCGTGCGGTGCATGCCCATGAACAGGCGACCGTAGAGGCTCTTCTCGCCCCAGATGCCGAGCGCATCGGACAGGCCCCCGTCGATGTCGGTCGCAAGCGGCGCGGTAAGCCCGTGCTTGACGATGAACTTGGCGTGCTTTTTCGGCGGATCCTTGCTGACGCCGAGTAAAGCGGTCCCGGCCTTCTCGAATTCACCCGCGAGCGCCGAGAAGTCCCGGTTCTCGACTGTGCAGCCCGGAGTATCGTCCTTGGGATAGAAGAACAGCACCAGCTTTCGGCCCTTGAAGTCCGAGGGGCGGACGCTGCCGCCATCGGGGGTTTCAAGTTCGATGTCTGGGATCGGGTCGCCGATATCGGAACGGGTGCTCATGGTTCGATCTCCAGTTTTTCGCCGAATATGTCGCTCCACGCCGCCGCGACAGCCAGCCGCGCCTCGCGCAGCGAACCCAGCAGCGCTGCGTAGTTCTCGCCACGGCAGGCCGCCGCCAGTGCTTCCCGCGCAGCTTCGGGAGGTTCCTCGGTGTCGGGCGCGAGCAGGCGGGACGAGACCAGCACGCGGATCAGCAGCACCTGCGCCGCGCGCAAATTCGCCGGCAACAGGCCCGCCTCGATCAACCCGCCGAGCGCCGAGACCATTTCGGGAGTGATCGCAATACGCTCGCGCAGTTGCAGATAGTGGATCAGGAATTCGAGGTCGACCAGCCCGCCGCGGTGCAATTTAGCGTCGAGCACGCCACGGGCGGGCTTATGGGCGGCCATTTCGGCGCGCATCTTGAGCACGTCCGCCTTGAGCTTGGCCGGATCGCGCTGCGTGTGGAGCACTTCGCCGAGGATAGAATCCAGCCGCACACGCGCTTCGGGCGGCCCGGCAAGCACGCGCGCCCGGTTGAGCGCCATGTGCTCCCAGGTCCACGCATCCTCTTTCTGGTAGCGCTCGAAGCCCGAGAGGCTGACCGCGAGCGGACCCTGGTTGCCCTGCGGCCGCAGCCTGGTGTCGACTTCGTAGAGCGGACCCTCGGCGGTCGGGACGCTCAGCGCGGCGCTGACCCGCTGCGCCAGCCGGTTGAAATAGAGCGTCGCGCCGAGCGGCCGGTCACCGTCGGATTCGGCCGCGGCGCCGTCGCCGAACAGGAAAATCAGGTCGAGGTCCGAAGCATGGGTCAGCGCCCCACCGCCCAGCCGCCCCAATCCCAGCACCAGCAGGTCCTGCCCGGCGATCCGCCCATGGACCCGCGCGAATTCCTCCTCCGCGCCCTTGAGGCATACCGCCAGCGCCGCCTCCGCGGTGCGCGACAGTGCTTCGGCGATCGCCAGCGGATCCTGCGCGGCCTCGATCAACTGGACCCCGAGCGCGAAGCGGGTTTCGCCGACCACCTGCCGCACCTGCCCGAGCAAGTCTTCATAGGAGCCGTCGGCGGCCTCCATCCGCGCGGCCAGTTCTTCGACCGATCCCGGCAGGTCGAGCGCGCTGGTATCGATCAGCGCGTCGAGCAGGTCGGGACGGCGGGCGAGCGCATCGGCCAGCGGCGGCGCGAGCGTAAGGATCTTGACCAGCTGGTCGAGCAGGCCTGGGCGCGCCTCCAAAAGGCGGAACAGGTTCACCGCGCTGGGCAAATTGACCAGCAGCGTTTCCCAGCGGGCGATCGCCCGGTCGCGGTCGGGCGAAGCGCCGAGCGCCTCGAGCAGCGCGGGAAAAATTGCCTCAAACGCCGCGCGGGCGGCATCGCTGCGCAATGCCCGCACCCGCCCGTCGCTCCATCCCACGATGCGCTCGGCGAGCCTGTCCGGTTCGGCAAAGCCGAGCGCGGCGAGCCGCTGTTCGAGCGCGCCGCCAACGCCCGGTGCAACTGGTTCGGCCCGGCGATCGGGCCCGTCGAGCAAGGTGTCGTAACGCCGCGCGACCTCGCCGGTGATCGCCCGCAATTCATCGACCAGCGCCGCGCCATCCGCGAGCCCGTCGAGCATAGCGACATTGTCGAGCGCCGCGGTGTCGCGTGGAAGTTCGTGGGTCTGGCGGTCGGCGACCATTTGCAGGCGGTGTTCGACCTGCCGCAGACGGTCGTAGCAATCGCCCAGCACCTGCGCGTCATCCCCGGCGATCAGCCCTTCGGCCGCCAGCGCATCGAGCGCGGCCCGCGTCCCCCTGACCCTGAGCGATGGTTTGCGCCCGCCATGGATCAGTTGGTGGGTCTGGGCGAAGAATTCGACTTCGCGGATCCCGCCGCGCCCGCGCTTGAGGTCGAAGCCCGGGCCCGGCTCGTGCGGGCCGCCATTGTGCGAACGGATTCGTGCGGTCAGTCGCCGGATTTCCTCGATCGCCCCGAAATCGAGGCTGCGGCGCCATACGAACGGCCTGATCGAGGCGAGGAACGCGTCGCCCGCGCCGATATCGCCGGCGCAGGCCCGCGCGCGGATGAAGGCCGCCCGTTCCCAGGCGAGCGCCGAGGATTCGTAATGCGACAAAGCCGCGTCGAACGAGATCGCCAGCGGCGAGACTTCCGAAGCCGGGCGCAACCGCAGATCGACCCGGAAGACGTAACCTTCATGCGTCACCTTGCTCAGTGTCTCGACCACCGCGCGCGCCACCCGGTCGGCAGCCTCGCCGGGCTCGTCGCGCTCGCGCCGGGGCAGGCGCGCGGGATCGTAAAGCAGGATCGGATCGATGTCGGAACTGTAATTGAGCTCGCCCGCGCCCTGCTTGCCCAGCGCCAGCGCAGTGAAACCGGCGGGTTCGGCATCGGGCGCGCGGCGCAGGATCGCATCGGCGATCGCGGCGTCGAGTGCGCGGTCAGCGAACACGGTGAGCTCGCCCATCACCAGCGCCAGCGGGAAGGCCCCGGCAAGGTCGCCGATCCCGAGCGCCACCGCCAGCGCCAGCCGCTCGCGGCGGAGCGCGACGCCGATATCCTCGATCCCCGCGCCCGCCAGCCTTGCCCGGGCGCGCGCCTCCTCGCCCTTGCCCGCGGCCAGCAGGGCTTCGAGCTCGGGGAACTTGTCGAGCCCCTGCGCAAGGAACGGCGAATGCGCCCGCGCCCGCCCGATCGCCGATTGCCAATCGCCTGCCATGCCCGCTCCCTGCCCTGCGCGGGAACCGGGGGCAAGCGCCACGCTTGTCTGGACAGGGGGTCTCTGCCATGGCGAAGCCGCAAATGATTACAGGTGAGACTTTCCCATGATCCGCATTCTTGCCGCCGCCGGGGCCCTGCTCCTGTCCGCCTGTGCCGCGAACCAGCAGGCAAGCATCGCGCCACTCGACCTCCCCGAAGTCCGGCCGGGCGAAATCTCGATAAATACGTTGCGCGATGTAACCCGCGAGCTATCGAGCGACCGCTTCGACGGCCGCATGCCCGGGACCGAGGGCGAGCGGCTGACGCTCGATTATTTGGTCAAGCGCTTCGAGGCCGCAGGGCTGCAGCCGGGCAACAGAGGCGGCTGGTTCCAGGACGTGCCGCTGGTCGAGATCACCGGCACCGGGCAGGCGCCGCTGACAGTCAAGGGCAGCCAGGGTGAAGCAAGCTTCGCCTTCGGCGATCAATGGGTCGGCGTGACCTATCGCGAAGTCCCGCGCATCGACGTGAGGGACAGCGAGCTGGTGTTCGTCGGCTACGGCATCAACGCGCCTGAAAAGGGCTGGAACGACTATGCCGGGATCGACATGCGCGGCAAGACCGCCGTCATTTTGATCAACGATGCCGACTGGGCGAGCGAGGAACTGACCGGCACCTTCAACGGCCGCGCGATGACCTATTACGGACGCTGGACCTACAAGTTCGAGGAAGCCGCGCGGCAAGGCGCGGCCGCCGCGCTGATCGTCCACGACACCTTCCCCGCCTCATACGGCTGGAACGTGGTCGAATCCGGCTGGACCGGCCCGCAGGCGCGCGCGGTGAGCAACGATGGCGGCGCAAGCCAGACCCTGCTCAACGGCTGGGTGCAGAAGCCAGTCGCACAGGAAATCCTCGCGCTGGCGGGGAAGGACCTCGACAGCCTGTCCGCCGCGGCGGCGCAGCCGGGCTTCAAGCCGGTTCCACTGGGCCTTACCGTCTCGACCGGGTTCGACAACACCATCCGCCGTTTCGATTCGAAGAACGTGGTCGGCCTCCTGCCGGGCACGTCGCGGCCCGACGAGTACGTGCTCCACACCGCGCATTGGGACCATCTCGGCCGCTGCACCCCCAACGATGCCGGCGACGATTTGTGCAACGGCGCGGTCGATAACGCCACCGGCACCGCGGCGCTGGTCGCACTTGCCGAAGCCTATGTGAAGGCCGGGGCGCCGGCGCGCAGCCTGGTGTTCCTGGCGGTGACGGCCGAGGAGCAGGGCCTGCTCGGCTCCGAATATTACGCCGCCAACCCGGTGTTCCCGCTGTCGCAGACGGTCGGCGGGATGAACATGGATTCGCTCCATCCCAAGGCGCCCGCGCGCGATGTCGGGGTGGTCGGCGGGGGCAAATCGCAGCTCGACGAGTACCTCGCCAAAGCGCTGGCGTGGCAGGGCCGCTACCAGTCGTCCGATTCCTCGCCGCAGGCGGGCTATTATTACCGCTCGGACCATTTCAGTTTCGCCAAGCGCGGCGTGCCGATGCTCTATGTCGATCCGGGCACCGACCTCACCGAAGGCGGCAAGGCCGCGGGCGAAGCGTGGGACGCCGATTACCGCGACCGCCGCTATCACGCACCCGACGACGAATTCGATCCCAATTGGCGCTGGGACAACGTCAAAATGGACGTCGAATTGTACTACGCGATCGCGCGGATGATCGCCGAGAGTTCGTCATGGCCCAACTGGCTCCCGGGCGACGAATTCCGCCGCCTGCGCGACGAGAGTTGCGCTGCTGAAGGCGGCTGCTGAGCCTGTCTTTGCCAGTTGGAAGCCTTGGGACGGAGCCGATTTTGGCCCAGTGCAAGGCGCAAGGAGGGAGCGATGCCGATAGCATCGTGACCGACGAGCAACGCAGCAATGGGCCAAAAGCGGCCCGCCCCGCAGGGGTTGTGCCGGGAAGCCCGCTGGAGTTCGTCGCGACGCTTGCACGGGGTCGATGGACCCGCACTGCGCGCCGCTCCTGCCCAGCGGGCTT
>Ga0315910_10003054_pt1 | contig 14398 bp, 14 predicted proteins | sample EdamamesoilMG_FD_204470 | JGI IMG/M metagenome (GOLD analysis project Ga0315910, IMG submission 204470) | Garden soil microbial communities collected in Santa Monica, California, United States - Edamame soil | ecosystem: Environmental > Terrestrial > Soil > Garden | place: USA: California...
CGCAGCAGCAGTTCTTTGGGGAAGTGATCGAGAGCCTGAAACGCAACCCCCAGGTGAAGGCCGCGGCCTCCGCCGTCGGCGTGCCACTCACGGGCTTCGCGCCGCAGGCACCCTACACCGTCGGCACCGACGCCGCGCTTCCGCTCCCGCAGCGCCCGCTCGCCGGGCTGCGGCTCGTGAGCGAGGGATATTTCAGGACGATCGGCATCCCGCTGCGCGAGGGCCGTGAGTTCACCGAGCTCGACCGCACCGGCGCACCGCTCGTGTGCGTGATCAGCGAGTCGTTTGCGAAGCGCCTTTTCCCGAACGAGTCGGCGCTCGGCAAGCTGATGCGGCGCGGACGCGACGCGGAATTCGCGCACGAGATCGTCGGCATCGCGGCCGACGTGAAATCGGTCGGACTCGCCGCACCGGCGCCCGACGAGATCTACTACCCGATGCGCCAACTCCCGCGCAGCGGCATGTCGATCGTCGCACGCGTCGACGGCGATCCCGCCGCGCTCCAGTCGATCATGACAACGGCCGTCGCGGCGGTGGACAAGGACCAGCCGATCTCGTTCTTCCAGACAATGGACACGATCATCGGGCAGAACCTCGGCTTCCAGCGGATCGTGGCCACGCTCACCGGCATCTTCGCGTTCGTGGCGCTGCTGCTCGCCGCGGTCGGCCTCTACAGTGTGCTCGCCTACAGCGTGGCACAGCGCACGGCCGAGATCGGCATCCGGATGGCGCTCGGCGCCCAGCGCACGCAGGTGCTCCAGCTCATCGTGAAACAAGGCATGGTTCTCGTGGCGATCGGGCTCGCCGTCGGCCTCGGCGCCGCGTTCGGAGCCGGCACGCTCATCGCCTCGCTGCTGTTCGAGACGCAGCCGTTCGACTCGGCGATCTACGCGATCGTGACTGTGATGTTCGCAGCGGTCGCGCTGCTCGCATGCACGCTGCCCGCGCTGCGCGCGGCCAAGATCGACCCGATCGTGGCGCTGAGGGCTGAATGAGCCTGTTGCCGAATCGTTCTCGTAATCTTTCTCGCTCTCTTTCTTTAGTCATCCATCTGCCCCAACTCGGAAAGAGAACGATTAGGATTACGAGAATGAGAACGATCTGCATCGCCTGCGTTGCGCTCTTCTTGTGCGTCGGCCTCGCCGCCCAGTCCGACACGCTCTTCGCCGTGCGATTCACGGTCGGTCCAAACTGGGACGCAGCGAAAGCGCCAAACGAGCAGGCGCACTTCGCGGAACACAGCGCGAATCTTTCGCGGCTTCGGAAGGAGGGAGTGCTCGTGATCGGCGCGCGGTTCGGCGAAGTCGGGCTCGTTGTGCTGCGGCTCCCCGACGAGGAGGCCGTGAAAGCGCAGCTCGCGCGCGATCCGTCGATCGAAAGGGGAACCTTCAAGGCGCAGATCGACCGGTTCATGCCGTTCATGCACGGCTCGACGCGCGCACCGCTCGCGACGCCCGAGGCTTTGGCGCTGCGCGCCTACTACGATGCCTTCAATCGCCATGACGCCGACGGCACGGCAGCTTTCCTCGCAGAGGAGGTGAAGTGGTATTCCGTGTCGGGCGACACGCAGTCGCTCGACGGCGAGGGCCGCACCGCGGTTCGCGACTGGCTCGCCGGTTACTTCAAGCAGTTCCCCGACGTGAAGTCCGACGTGCTCGAGCTCCGGCAGACCGGCGCCCACCTCTTTGTGCACGAGAGCGCCTCGTGGACGGCAGCCGACGGTGCGAAGAGGAGCCAGTCTGCCTTCGCGATCTACGAGATGCACGACGGTCTCGTGCGCCGCGTCTGGTATTTTCCCGCGGTGAAGTAGTCTGCGCCGGCCTAGCCGCTCCGCTTCAGCAGCAGTGCGCGCGTGAGCACGATGTGCCCGGCGATCGCGCCGGACACGCAGATTGGTGCAATCAATGCGTAGGGCAGGTGCAGCGCGAGCAGCAGCGGTGGATCCTGTCCCCAGCCGATCGGGATCGGCGACGAGAGCAGCGCCACGCGGATCACGTTCAGGAGCAGCACGGCACCGACGACGTTCGCGCCCCAGGCGAGCGCGCGGCTCCGGATTGCGAACGGTGCCACGATAATCGCGATCGCTCCCGAGATGATGTCCCAGTTTTGCCCGTCCCAAGTCATCGTCTGAGGAATCGTGCCTTGTCCCGCCCAAGTGTGCAGCACGAGCTCGAGCGGCACGCGAAACGCATGGAAACCGACGAGCGCGACCAGCGGAACATTTGCGGCGATTCGACCCCCGAGGGGCGACAACCCCGACCACACACCAGCTACCAACACCGCTCCGAAGAAAAACGGCAGGCCCCGCAGCGGCAGCCGCTCCATCGCACCGCTGCCAACCGCGAGGCACACGAGCAGGATCCATGCGGCGACGCCCGCTGCCGTTAACACAGCCTCGCGACGACCGCCACCCGGCGCGTTTCGATTGGCGAAGAGCGCGGCCACCGGGATCGCCGCAGCGACAAATGCGACAACGGCGAGAAATGCCACGACGGATCCTGGGCTGGCAGGCGTGAACCCCACGGGATTCGTATTGCATGAATCTCGCCACGGCTGCAATGCCGCCGAAACACATTGGCGGCAAAACGCGTGACCCCGCGCGCGCATGCCGCCTATCCTCCTACGCCATGGATGCGCCCCCGTTCACGCTGAACCTCGACGCCTATTTCGCCCGCATCGGCTACGCCGGACCGCGCGCGCCGACACTCGACACGCTGCGCGCCATCCAGCTCGCGCATCTCAACACGATTCCATTCGAAAACGTCGATGTTCTCTTGGGCCGACGCATCCACATGGATCCCGCCGCGGTGGAAGCCAAGCTCGTGCACGCGCGACGCGGCGGCTACTGCTTCGAGCAAAACACGCTCCTGCGCGAAGTGTTGCGCGCGCTCGGCTTTAAGGTCACCGCCCTGCTCTCGCGTGTGCGGCGCAACGTCCCACCCGACATTCGCACTCCGCTCACGCACATGGTCCTCGTCGTCGCGATCGACGGGCGCGAGTGGCTGGCTGACGTGGGTTTCGGCTCGGTGGGCATCACTTCCCCGCTCGCGATCGACATCGAGGGTGAGCAGGAGACGCCGCACGAGCCGCACCGCCTCGTGCGGAACGGCCGCACCATCCTCCACCAGGTGAACCTCGGCGCCGACTGGGTCGACGTTTACGAGTTCGTCCCCGAAGAGCCTGCGCCGATCGACTTCGAGCTGGGCAACTGGTTCAGCTGCACCCACCCGAAGGCGCACTTCACAAACAACCTCATCCTCTCGCGCGTGGACGGCCCGCGACGGCTGGCGATCCTCAACCGGGAGTTCACGGTGCGCGAACGCGATGGCCGCGCCGATTCGCGCGCAATCGCTTCGCCCGGGGACCTGTTCGAACTGCTAACACAACGGTTCGGACTCAACCTGCCCGCCGGCACGCGGATCGACATACCTGCGGCGCCGTGGGATGGGTGAGTCGCTTGAGGCAGGGCGCGACCGCTGGGCGCGCCGTTGGCAGTCGCGGCGGGCCCAGCGGTCCCGCCCTACCGGCGCTGACGCGCCAAAGGCACAGAATGAGCGAGCCCTTACTCCGCCCGGCCTTCCTGCAGTTCGATCAGATCGAACGACGTGCACTCCGGCCGGTCGCCAAAGCCTTCCTCGACCTTCCACTTCTGGATGTATTTCGAGAGTGCGTCGTTCCAGCCGAACTTGCGCGAGCACTCGTTCCAGATCCGCGCCTGCATCTTGTTCGGCCGCATCCCGCGCGAGAAAATCCATTCGACGATCTCGTCGTCCGTGCCGCCCTCGGCGACGCGCGCCTCGATATCCTTGAACGGCACGTTGAGAAACCCGCACAGGTGCCCGTCCATCCCGACCGAAAGACCATAGTTCGCGTGATAGTCCTCCGGCAGCCGCCCGGCCTGCATCAGGCGGATCTTGTCGATCATCCGGCCGAGGTGGTGCAGGCCGCCGGCTTTCTTGTCATACGGGCTGCGAAAACCTTCAACAGGAGGCATGTCGTGATGGAAGCCGCGGGCATTTCGGTTTGCGAACGCATTTTATCGAGCCACGGGATTGCGGGCGCCCGTTTGGCGCGATACTCTCGCCGGTCATGCAACATCGTCCGTTTGGGAAACACGGTTTCAACTGCTCGGAGATCGGCTTCGGTGCCTGGGCCATCGGCGGCGCCTGGGGACCGCAGTCGGAGAGCGACTCGCTCGCCGCGCTGAATCGCGCGCTCGATCTCGGGTGCAACTTCATCGATACCGCCGCCGGCTACGGCAACGGCCGCAGCGAGCGGCTGATTGGCCAGGTCCTCCGCGAGCGCGCGACAAACGGAAAATCGGATCGCGTCTTCGTCGCCACCAAGACTCCACCCACCGGCGGCATCTGGCCACCGTCGCCCTATTGCGTGGCCGACGAGCGCTATCCCGAGAGTTACCTTCGCGAGAATCTCGCGACGCGCGCGGCGAATCTCGGCGTGCAGAAGGTCGACCTTCTTCAACTTCACACCTGGACGCGCGCATGGAACCGCAATCCGACGCCATTCAAGACGCTGCGCAAGCTTCAGGCCGAGGGCCTCGTCGGCCTTATCGGCGTCTCCACGCCCGAGCAGGATCAGAACAGCGTGATCGATCTGATGCGCGGCGGCTGGATCGACAGCGTGCAGGTGATCTACAACCTCTTCGAGCAGGAGCCCGCGGCCGAGTTACTCGATGTCGCGAAGGAGTGCGGCGTCGGCGTGATCGTGCGCGTGGCGTTCGACGAGGGCGCGCTCACGGGAAAGTTCACACGGGAAACGAAATTCGCCGCGGATGATTTTCGCGCAAAGTATTTCGAAGGCGACCGTATGGGCCGCGCGGTCGGCCACGCCGAGGCGATCAAGGCCGACCTCGCGGGCACTGGTTTCACGATGCCACAGGCCGCGCTCAAGTGGGTGCTCGCGCATCCCGCGGTCTCGGTCGTGATTCCCGGCATCCGCAATGTCGCCCAGGCCGATGCAAACTGCGGCGTGAGCGATCTGCCTGCGATGCCCGATGCGCTCGTCACCAAGCTCCGCCGCCACAACTGGCGCCGCGGCGTGTGGTATGGTGGGAAGTGAGCAAAGCGAGCCCACCCCCCGCGAAGGCACCACATGCCACAAAGAGAGTGTCACGTAATACGTGACACTTTTCTTGAAAGGCTGCCCGTGGAAGATGTCACGTATTACGTGACATCTTCCATTTACGCCGGCGCGAGACGTGGCCCGGGAGGCGGGCTGTTCCGTCATTCGTTGCGCAGGGCCTCGACGGGATTCACGCGGAGTGCGCGCAGCGCGGGAATGAGGCATGCAGCGATTCCGGCGATGCCGAGGGTGGCGAGCGTGCCGGCGTAGGTGACCGGATCCTCGGGTGTGATTCCGTAGAGCGAGTTGGTCTGCAGCTTCGCCGCGAAGAACGCCAGGCCCAGGCCGATCACGAGCCCGATGCCGAGCCGCACGCCTCCCTCGCGAAGGATGAGCCGCAGCACCTGCCCCGGGCTCGCGCCGAGCGCCATGCGCACGCCGATCTCCTGCGTGCGCTGGCTCACACTGTAGGCCATCACGCCGTAGAGTCCGACACCTGAGAGCAGAAGCGCGACGAAACCGAACACTCCAAATATCCATGCGAAGAGCCGCTTGAAGAACTTTGCGTTGGCGACCATCTGCTCGAGCGTCATCGGCCAGTAGATGGGCAGGTTGTCGTTGAGTTCGCGCACGGTGCCGCGCACGACTGGCGCAAGATTCGCCGGATCGCCCGCGCGCGCTTTCGAAAACACCGTCATGAAGCGCGTCTCACCGCGCTGCGTGAACGGCAGGTAGGCCTGCGGTATCGAGTCCTGCGGGCCGTGAAAATCGCCGACGAGCGTGCGGCCGACCACGCCGATCACGGTCACCCAGATGATCGACTCCGGGTTCGCGCCGTCGTTGTAAGCGAACCGGCGCCCGAGCGGATTCTCGCCGGGCCAGTGCTTCTCGGCGAAGAGCGGGCAGATCACAGCCACCGGCATCGCCGTCGCTGTGTCGCGCTCGTCGAACACGCGTCCCTGTAGCAGCGGAATGCCGAGCGTCTCAAAGTAGCTGCCCGACACATCCGACTGCGTTGCGAACTTCCGCGGCACTTCCTTCCCGAACGGCTGGCCCTCGATGATGATCACGCTGCGGTTGTTCCAAGTCGGCTGGTTGGTGGACACGGCCGCTGACTCGATCTCGGGCCGCGCCTCCAGCTTCTCGACAAGCTGGCGATAGAACTCCTTCTGCGCCTCGGGCTGCGGATACTCGGCCTCGGGCAGGCCGACGCGGTTCGTGAAAGTGCCGGCGGATTCGTAGCCGAGTTTGCTCGACTGCATCTTGATCACGGAGCGGATCGCGAGGCCGGAGAGCACAAGCAGGATGCACGAGAGCACGACCTCGCCCACGACCATCGCGCGCGTGAACCGGCTCAGCGAAAAGCCCGTAGAGCCGCGGCCGCCATCCTTGAGAACGACCATCAGGTCGCCGCGCGAGGCGCGCCACGCAGGCCAAAGACCCGCCGCGAGGCAGGAGAACACCGCGAGCCCCGCGACGTAGAGCACGGAGATCGCGTCGACCTTGAACACCATCCAGTAGGGCGGCGGATTCGTAGAGTGGATGAAGTGGTTGAATATCTCCATCAACCCGTAGCCCAGTGCGAGACCGAGCGAGGCGCCGGCGACTGAAAGAGCGAGTGCCTCGGAGAGCAGGAAGCGCACGATCCGCCGGCGGCCCGCGCCCAGCGCACTGCGCACCGCGATCTCCTTCTGCCGCACCGCGGCGCGCGCGAGCAGGAGGTTCGCGAGGTTGGCGCACGCGATAAGCATCACGAGAAACACCGAGCCAAGCATCACGCCGAGGATCGCGCGCGTCTCGTCGCCAACGAACTCGTCGCGAAGCGGTTTCACGACGGCGCCGATGTTTTCGTTGGTGCCGGGGTGCGCCGCTTCAAGCTGCTTCACAATGCCGGCGATCTCCGCGCGCGCGGCCTCGATCGTCGCGCCGGTTTTGAGCCTGCCGAGCACCTCCCAGTAGCGGTCGTCGCGCTTGTCGTCCTTCGGCCTGTCGCGCAGGGGCATCCATGCGTCGGACTCCTCGGGGAAGCGGAAATCCTTCGGACCGATGCCGACGACGGTCGCCCACTCGCCGTTCACCTTCACCTGCGCGCCGACGATCGCGGGGTCGCCGCCGAAGCGGCTTTGCCAGACGGGATAGCCGAGCACGACGACGGGCGCGGTGCCCGGCTCGCCTTCGTCGGCGTGAAACCAGCGTCCGAGGTGCGGCGGCACGTGGAGCATCGCAGGCCCGCTGTGCGTGATCCGGCAGCCGGTTATCCGCTCGGGATCGCCGCCAGGGCCGCTGAGGTTGAAGGTGGCTTCCTGGTAGGCGGCGAGGTCCTCGGCGGATTTCTGCGCAGCACGGACGTCGATGAAGTCGTCCCACGACATCCCCATGCTGTCGATGCCCTCCTTGAGGTTGTTGTTCTCGAGGTGGATGATCCGGTGGGAATCGGGAAACGGCAGCCCGCGCAGCACGGCGCCGTTGACGATGGAGAACATCGCGGTGTTCACGCCGATGCCGAGCATCAGCGTGACCAGGGCGACGGCGGTGAAAACCGGGCTCTTGGCGAGAGCCCGCAGCGAATGGCGGAGGTCTTGGAGCATGGCAGGTCGGGTCGGGGGACCCGTCTATAACCCCCGTCCCCGACCGCGAGTTGCAGCGATTTCCGGCGTGAACCGGCCTTTCCCACCGCGGCGCCGACAGCCGCCACGTGAAAAATCTTCCAGAATCTCGAAAGTTGCTATTGACAACTGTCGCGACATGGTTGCTATTCACAACCGTTGCAAGGACCCAATATGAAAACCTCCGAATTCCTCGATGCCCTCCGCTCCCGGCCTGAGCTGCCGCTGGAGTTTTCGACGGCCGCGGGCTCAGTGCCCGCGGGTTATCACCTCACCGAAGTGAAGCGCGTGGCCCACGACACGGTCGACTGTGGAAGCAAGGCCCACAGCTGGACGGAAAACCACTTCGAGCTCTGGGCACCCGCTGACGCCGGGCCCGGGCGCACTACGATGCGCGCCGGCAAGTTCCTCTCGATCGTCGAGAAGGTGCGCCCCACCCTCTCGCTGGACGAGGGCGCAGAGGTGCGGGTGTTCGGAAGCGTCGGCGGTGGACCCGACCAACTTCACACCGTCACCTCGATCGAAACCGGCGCCGACTCGATCTCCGTTCACCTCGAGCCGGTCAGCGCGCAGTGCAAGGCCGCGCAGTCGGAAACCAGCACCGCATGCTGCACGATGGCGGCCGGCTCCAAGCTCGCCCAGATGTGCGGCTGCGAGGCGAAGACCGTGCCGCCGGTCGACCTGCGCGCGATCGGCCTGAGCCGGGTCGAGTCGATGTGGTTCACTCCTTTCGAATCGCAGGGCTTCCGTTTCATGTTCTAGCCTGCGCCTTCGAACAACGACATGCCACCCGCCAAGACCTGTTCCGCACGCGACGCCGACGACCTCCTCCGCGAGGTCGTCGCGCTCTACCAGCGCACGCAGCGCACCGTGAAGGCGAGTTGCTGCGACGCCTCGAACAAGGAGAGCGAGGCCGTCACGCTGCTCGGCCGCAAAGGTCCGCTTACGATCCAGGAGTTCGCGGCGGGGATGGGACTCGAGAAGACGTGGGCGAGCCGGCTCGCCGACCGGCTCGAGGAGCGTGGGTTGGCGGTGCGCGCGAAGCATCCCGACGACAAGCGCTGCTGCCTGCTCGAGCTTACAACCAAGGGCGGGAAGGCGCGCGACTCGCTCGAGGAGACGATCGACAGCACTGCCACGGACCTTCTATCGCGCGTGCCCGCTTCGAAGCGCGCTGCAGTCGAGAGCGCGCTCTCGACCCTTCGCGACGCGCTCGCCGGGGTCGCCGAGGATTGCGGCTGCGAATCGAAGCGCGGTTGAGCGCGCCGCACACCGCCGCCTGCGATGACGCTCATGCTCTATGCCGCGCCGGTGTTCCTGCTCTTCGAGCTGTGGCAGCTCTATGTCTGCGAGCGATACACCGGAGTGAAGGTGCTGCGCGCCGGAGCCGATCCGCGTGAACTCGGGCTCCCGGAGCGGACCGCGTTCTTCTGGATCGCGACGATCGTGCTCTACTGGCTCTGGATGGGCCTGATGTTCGGCGCAGGCATCGCGCGGCCGCAGGTGGCGGTGCTGTTTGCCGTGAACATCATCGGCCATGTCGTCCGGCGAAACACGCCGCTGAAGTGGACGCTCGTGACGCTCACCTTCGAGGGCGCTGTGCGGATCGGGATGCTGCTCTCGATGATGTTCGTGCTCTGGCGCGAACGGTGGGGATAGGGACTGACCCGCTCCGATTGTGGGTCGGGCTTTACGCCCGACGATCTGTCCCCAGAAGTTCGGAGTCGGGCATAAAGCCCGACCCACAATCAGAACCATTTGGAGCCTTTCCCGCGCCCACGCGCAGGGCTACACCGGAAACTCAAAACCGCGGGATCGGGTCGCCGTCGCGACAGGATTGCTCGAAGAACGCGAGCGCGGCGTTAACGAGGCGCGAATACTTCGTGTAATCGCCTGTCCAGGAATTCGGCAGCCGCAGGCGTTTGAGCGTGCAGTTGCGCATGCGGCCGGCCTTGTCGAAATCCGCTTCGACCTCGATTGAGAACCGCGGCTCGGCCTTGTGGATGATGAAATGCCTCTCGCCCTGTGCCGTCTCCTGATCCACGCGGAGAAAGCACCCGAGGTTCATGGCGTCGGGGTCGCCACCGGCAGCGAGGTGTCGGGTGCGACAGACGGCGCCGGGACTTCCGCGGTCGGGATGCCGAGCACGCGTGGCGCCTGTTGTGTCTGGGCCGATGTGGCCGGTGTCTGGACAGGTGACGGCGCCGGTCCCTCAACCAGATCCGGCATCTCATAGTCCAAATGAATCATATCCGCCTCCGGCGACGGAGGCGGCACCATCAGTTCCCAGTATTCCTTCTTCCGGTTCTGCTCGACGTCGAGCTGGGTCGGGAAGACGTCGTCCACGTTGAGCAGCCGGACGATCTTCCCTCCGCGGCTCATGTTGCCGGCCTTGTTGAGCGTCACCACGACCGTGAACATGAACAGCGTGGCGAAGATCGTGGGCAGGATCATCGCGAGCGTGCCGGCCGGGCGCGATTGCTGGTGAAAGCGATCGCGGGCGGAGGGCGGGCCGAATCTGGTGAAACCGTGGCTCATCTCGGGATTTCCCAAAGGATACCCCGCTGCCGCTCTCCCTCAAGTGACAATTGCCCTTGAGATTGCCCCGCCGATTGGGAAAAAGATGTCCCGGCACCAACGCGCCGCCCCTGGTCCCTCCCCGCCCGCGATGAAATCCCAAGGCTCCTCCCGCCCGCCGAAGTGGCCGTTCCTGCTCGGCGACCTCGCGTTCATAATTGTCGCCGTTGCGATCTGGTGGCTCGAGGACGGTCCACTTTCGGACACGGCTCTCGTGATCATTTTCTCGTGCTTCTTCCTGGGCACCGCACTCGCCGTGGTGCCGTTCCTGCTCGATTTCTCCGCCGCGCGCCACGACGACCTCATTGAGGCGCGCGAAGGGCTCGAGAGCCTCGCACAAAAGCTCTCCGAGAGCGCCGACTTCATCGGCACCGCCACCGGGCAACTCCACGCGATCACCGAGTCCACGGTGAAGGCGATCCACCTCGCCGAGAGCCTGCCCTACAAGATGCAGGAGAAGATCGGCGAGGCCGCGCAGCTCCTGCAGCAGGAGCAGGATACCGAGAAGGAAGCGATGGCCGCCGAACTCGAGGAGCTCCGCGAAAACGAAAGCCGCCATTTCGAAACCGCGATCGACAAGGCACGCGCCTCGCTCGACGCCGCCGTGAAGCGCGTCGAAGCCGCCGAGAAGGCGCTGCTCGCCGCGACCGCCGCGCTTGAGAGCCGTGCGGCAGCCGTTCCCGCGCCGACACCGGTGCCCGTGGTCGCGCCCGCTCCGACGCCAGCGCCGGTCGAAACTCACGCGAAAGAGCCGCCCCCGCCCCGCGCGAAGAAGGAACAGCCAGCCTCACCGCCAGCGACCGTCGACGAGCCACCGGCCGCCGCGGCCGCAGCACCTGCCCCTTCATCGAACGGCGGCAGCCACGAACCGGCAAAACACGCCAAGCCTGAGAAACACCCGCACTCATCCGCTTCAAAGGCAGCGCCGAAGCCCGCGGCGAAACACGAGAAGCCCGCCGAGCCCGCGTCAAAGCCAGAGCCGCCTCCAGTGCCACCCCCGTCGTCCGCGCCCGCAGCGCAGGTGAAGCGCAAGCCCGCCAAACCCGCCGCCGATCACGAGACGTTGCCCGGACTCGATCCGATTGTTGTGCGCGACGATGAGGACGACGCCGGCGACGGCGCTGCCGCGAAGACCTCCGACGGCAGCACACGGCTGCTCGTCACCGCCTACATCGGCATTGGCAACAAGGTGTTCGTGCGAGGCGACGGCCCGGGGCTCAGCCCCGAGAAAGGCCAGCCGATGGAGTTCGTCTCGATCGGCAAGTGGCTCTGGCAGACCTCGGACGCGACCGCGCCCGTGACGCTCCAGGTTTACAAGAACGACGAAGTGAAAGCCATGGGCGACGACATCACGATCGACCCCGGCCACCACGTCGAGGTCACGCCCGTCTTCCGCGAGGCGAATCCGTTCTGAGAGGAACGGGGATGGAAGTTGTTTGTCCGACCCCTTCAAGCAGAATTCATTGATGAGCGAGAAATCAAAGATCGAGTGGACCGATTCGACGTGGAATCCGGTTCGCGGGTGCACGAAAGTCAGCCCAGGCTGCATGCACTGCTATGCCGAGACCTTCGCGGAGCGTTTCCGTGGAGTGAAGGGACATCCGTTCGAATTCGGTTTCGATCTGCGCCTCGTGCCCGAGAAGCTCGGCGATCCGATTCGCTGGAGCACTCCCCGCCGGATCTTCGTGAACTCGATGAGCGATCTCTTCCATGAGGACGTACCCGATTCCTACATCGAAAAGGTCTGCCGTGTGATGCTCGCTGCGAACTGGCACACCTACCAGATCCTCACGAAGCGTGCTGGGCGCATGAGCCACCTCCTGAAGACGAAGCTGCGCAAGGCCGCAGAAGCTTCGCACATTTGGTGGGGAGTCAGCGTGGAGAACCAGAAGCACGGGCTTCCGAGAATCGACCTGCTGCGCGAGGCCGCGCCGACCGTCGCGTTTCTCTCGATCGAGCCATTGATCGAGAACCTCGGCCAGTTCGACCTCACAGGAATCCACTGGGCGATCGTCGGAGGCGAAAGCGGCCCTGGAGCTCGACCCATCAGGAAAGAGTGGGTGCGCTCGATCCGATCGCAATGCCGCACGGCCCGCGTGCCGTTCTTCTTCAAGCAATGGGGCGGCGTGCGGAAGGCCCGAACCGGGAGAGAGCTGGACGGCAGGACTTACGACGAGTTTCCGGTGGTGCGTCCGACATCAGTTCCTTCTCCGGAGTCGCGTGTCCAACTGCTTGAGGAATTCGCGCTCACTTAGGCAGCCACAATTTGTGCGATGTCCTTTGAGTTCGACGAGATCGGTCCTTGGTCGGAGTTGAAGTTGGAAATCTTGCGCGAATATGCAGGGCCATATTCCAAGATACTCGCAAACAACGGTTTTCACCATGGCTACATCGATGCCTTCTCCGGCCCCGGCCTACACATCCGCAAGGGCGACGGAACAGAGGTTCAGGGAAGCCCACTGGTTGCACTGAACGTCGAGCCAAAGTTCGACGAATATCACTTTATTGATCTCGATGGGGAGAAGATCGAGCACTTGCGCGGTCAAGTTGGTGGAAGAAATGGCGTCGAATTTTACACAGGAGACAGCAATCAAGTTCTCCGTGAGAAATTTCTTCCACGCTTCACATTTGAGAAGCGAACACGTGCACTCTGCCTCTTGGATCCTTACAAACTGACTCTTGATTGGAGTGTGCTGACAATGGCTGGCAAGAGCCGAGCCGTTGAGGTGTTCGTGAACTTCCCTGTCATGCACATGAACCGGAACTGCAAGAAGCAACAGCTCGGTGAAATCATGCCTGGTGAGCTTCGCGCAATGGATAATTTCTGGGGCGACCGATCATGGCATGCGGCGATGTTTCAACCAAGTGGCCAAGGGCTCTTGTTCGGTGGAGACGAGTTGGTGAAGCAAGAGAATCAGGACCTCGTCGACGCCTATTGCTCACGGTTGCGTGAAATTGCCGGATTCGAGTTCGTGGCACGACCTTTCGCGATGCGGAACTCGAGGGGCGCCGTGGTCTATTACTTGATCTTTGCGAGTCCAAACAAAACGGGTTGGAAGATCGTTCAGGACATCTACCGAAAGCGCAGGTAGATTGAGACACTTCCGCCAAAGCGTCGTGTCGCGGCGTGAAGCTACTCAAGCAGCCTCGGATTCGAAAAGGCGTCCTGAGGGCAAGCCGCCCCACCCAGAGCCCCACCACTGCAAACCTCACCCTTCCGCTTCCTGCGCGCCGCCGGGGGTGCGAAGCGTGAAGCTGAAGATCGAGCCGCCTTCGGGGGCGCTGTCGACGCGAACCTCGCCGCCGTGCGCGAGCACGAGGTTCTTCACGATCGAGAGGCCGAGGCCTGTGCCGCCCTTGTTGCGCGCGCGCGCCTTGTCGACTCGGAAGAAGCGCTCGAAGATCCTCTCGCGTGCCGCCTCGGGCACGCCGGGCCCGTCGTCGCTCACGTCCACGCGCAGCCAGCCGTCGGCACCCGGCGATGCGGAGACGCGCACGACACCGTTCTCATGGCCGTGGCGGATCGCGTTCTCGACGAGGTTGGAGAGAATTTGCTTCAGGCGCAGCGGATCGGCGCGGACCGCGTAGTCGCCGTGCACGTCGTTGGCGATGGTGACGCCGCGCTTCGCCGCGGCGGGCATAAGGTCGTCGATCGTCTCGGCGGCAGCTTCGCGGAGTTGCACGTCCTGAAGCTTCAGATTCACGCGCCCCGAATCGAGTTCGGAAAGGAGCAGCAGGTCCTCGATGAGGAGCCCGAGCCGGCCGGCGTGACGGTCGATGATCTCGAGGAACTTCGCGGCGGACACGGGATCCTGCACTGCGCCATCCTGCAGGTTCTCGACGGCGCCCTTGATCATCGAAAGCGGCGTGCGCAGCTCGTGGCTCACGTTGGCAACGAAGTCGCGCCGGTTTGCCTCGAGCCGGCGCAGCTCGGTCTCGTCGCGGAAGACAAGCAGCGCGCCGCCCTTGCCGGGGAGGATGACCGCGTTGACGCGCACATGCCGCGGCGGCGTGCCCTCGATGAGAAACTCGTGGTCGCGAATCGTCTCGCCGCCGGCGAGCCGGCCGACGATCGAGGCGAGCTCGTGGTGCCGCGCGACTTCGAGCAGGCTCTTTCCGCCAGCGGGAAGCGC
>Ga0315910_10003055_pt1 | contig 14391 bp, 12 predicted proteins | sample EdamamesoilMG_FD_204470 | JGI IMG/M metagenome (GOLD analysis project Ga0315910, IMG submission 204470) | Garden soil microbial communities collected in Santa Monica, California, United States - Edamame soil | ecosystem: Environmental > Terrestrial > Soil > Garden | place: USA: California...
AACACAAGAATGCCAGAATCGCCTTCACGTTGCGTGACTTAAGCACGCTACCTGTGTGAACCGCATACGGTGAAAAAGTTCAGCGGTAGAACGGCTTCTTACGACTTTACGTGCGGGCCTCCACGTGGGCGCGCTCCATTTGCTCCGCCAATCTCTTCTCCGACACTGGAACGGACGTTTTCAAGTCTTGGGCAAACAACGACACTCGATACTCTTCGATCATCCAGCGCAGCCGCTCCAACTCAGGCCGAGGCTGCGATGACTTTACGGTCGCAAGCTTTCGGTAAGTGGCAGCGAACACGTTAACGGACTTAGCCAAATCTGCGTCGCGCTTCGGATTGGACGGCGCTTTTTCAAGACGCCTCGCCAGCGCTTTGAGATATCGAGGCAAATGGGCGAACCAGGGATCCGGCGTGAGCGCAAAGTCCTCGGGCATTAACTCGGCCAACTGCAATTTGGATTCGTCCGCTAGCGACTTTAGACTCGACAACTTGGTAAGTAGCGTATTTACCGCGCGTCTAGCCTGCAGGATCTCAAGCAACGTTGCCGCCGCCCTAGTCGTCACCTCGCCAATGCGTGCTCGGTTTGAATCGAGCAATTGATCGAATTGTTCTTTGGTACGTGGAACGGCCGTGGCAGGCACGATAAAGCATTCGATGAACACACGTTCGACGAAGCTATCGACAAGGGGTCTAGCCGTACTCAATGCCTGGCTTAGCAGTACTAATTCGCGCTGACCGAGAAATTGCTGCCGTGCGAACTTTGCCTGTTGCGGCAAAACGAGCACCGCCAAGCGCAGCAATCCACGTCGCGATATTGTCTCGGCTTCCGCTGCCGTGCCCAACTCCACAATTTCGACGCCGTCACCTTTCGAAGCAATACCTGGATACACGGTAAAGGTCACGCCGCGACGCTCCACTATTCGCTGCTCGGGCAGCTCACCAAAAACCCAATCGCGATATACCGCTTGCCCAGCGGCATGCTCGCCCTGCACAGAGGGCGCAGAGCGAACCTCACGCCGCACCGCGAGCAAATTACGCCCTTGACGAACGAAGCGCCCATCCAATGTTGTAATGCGGAGATTCAAATGCAGATGCTCGGGAATCGGCAAAGCGAGTAATTGCTCCACAGTCATCGGCATGGCGGATTCGCGTGCAATCCAACTCGCAATTGCAGCGCCTGCGTGCGCAGTGTTGCCTATCGCTTGAATGCATCGTGCCGTGGCGTCCGGCACTGGCACAAAATGCTTGCGCTGCTCTTTCGGAAGCGCGCGCAACATCGCCGTGATTTTCTCTACTCTCCAGCCCGGAATTGCCCAGGCAAGTTCATCACCGATCAGTGTCACGAGCAGAGGCTCCGGCACAGTGAGTGTCGCGCCGTCATCCTCCTGGCCCGGCTCAAACTTATAACTCAGCGCGAGTTGGTTACCCCCGATCGTGAGCTTGTCGGGGAATTGCTGGATCGTTACCTCGGAGGCGTCGCGACGGGTGAGATCGGAGACCGACATTTGCAGTATTTGGTCATTCCCGCGAAGGCGGGAATCCAGTTCTTGATTCTGGATCCCCGCCTTCGCGGGAATGGTTGCGCTGCCGCGCAACCACTTATCCATCGCTGCCACCGAATGAACCTGCTCCGGTAATCGCGCGAGATAGAAATCGCACATTGCCTGCTCGTCGATCAAAATATCGCGGCGGCGAATTTTCGCTTCCATGCTTTCTACTTGGGCACGCAGCCCGGCGTTGTGCTGCAAGAACTCGGCTCGCAACGATGAGCGCCCTTCTACCAGCGCTTCGCGAACGAAAATCTCGCGCGCCGCCTTCGGTGCGACGCTGCCGAAGTTAACGCGCCGTTGCCCAAACAGTGTCAAACCATAGATCGAAGCCGACTCGAATGCTGTAACGAATCCTTTCTCTTCCACCCATTGAGGCTCGGAATAGCTGCGTTTAAGCAAGTGTTCGCCTGCGCGCTCAACCCAATGCGGTTCGATACGCGCAACCATGCGCGCGAACACGCGCGTAGTTTCGACGATACTGCCTGCAACGATCCATTTTGGAGGTTTGCCGGCAAGCGGCGTACCCGGTGCTATCGTGAATCGAGATCCGCGTGCGCCCAAGTATTCACGCTTTTCTTCAAGCATGCCGATGTTGCCTAAGAAGCCGGTCAGAATTGCCTGATGTAAATCCTCATATTCGGCGGGTTGTTGATTGGCGCGCAGCTCGATGTCCTCCACCGCCTCGCCAAGTTGGCGATGCAACTCCTGCCACTCGCGCATGCGAACAAACGAGAGAAAGTGCTCGCGACACCACTTACGGAGCTGGCTCCCCGAAAGCTCGCTGGATTTGTCCTGGAATGCTCGCCATACATTAAGAACCGCGACAAAGTCCGATTGCGCGTCGGCAAAGATGGCATGCGCTTGATCGGCCTGCGCTTGCGCATCGGCAGGGCGTTCACGCGGGTCTTGGATTTCCAAGAACGAGGCAACAATCAGCATCTCCGCCAGACAGCAATGATGCGAAGCGGCTATCAACATGCGCGCCAAGCGCGGATCCACCGGCAGCGTCGCGATTTGCCTTCCTAGGGCCGTGACGCGACGATCCTCATCCACCGCTTTCAACTCCGACAACAAGCGATAGCCATCGTTAATGAGTCGCGTGTCCGGCGGATCGATGAAAGGAAAGTCCCCCGGCTCGCCCAATCCCAGCACGGCAAGACGCAAAATTACGCTGGCTAGATTGGTGCGCAGTACTTCGGGCGGGGTAAAGTCCTCGCGGACGTTAAAGTCCTCTTCGCTAAAGAGGCGAATGCAAATTCCCTCCGCCTCGCGACCGCAACGACCCTTGCGTTGATCGGCACTTGCCTTGGAAATCTTTTCGATGGGTAGGCGCTGCACTTTGCCGCGTACACTATAGCGACTGATGCGCGCGAGACCGGAGTCGACTACGTTGCGGATGCCGGGAACGGTGAGTGAAGTTTCGGCGACATTCGTCGCCAAAACAACGCGGCGCTGCGCGTGACCCGCAAAGATGCGCTCCTGCTCGGCAGTTGAAAGACGCGAGAACAGCGGCAAGATTTCAGTATTGTGCAGCTTTGCTTTCGATAGAACTTCATCGCACTCGCGTATTTGCTTTTCGCCCGGTAGGAATACCAACACGTCATCGCGCGGCAACTCTTTGACTGCCGCCAACACCCCTTCCGGCAACGACAGCTCTACCGCATCCTCATCCTCTCCGAAAAGAGGTCGATAGAGTACTTCTACCGGATAGCCGCGGCCGGACACTTCGATGATCGGTGCGTCGTTAAAGAACTTCGAGAATCGCTGCGGGTCGATCGTGGCGGAAGTAACGATCAGCTTAAGATCGTGACGCTTCAATAGCACTTGCTTCAGCACACCCAGCAGCAAATCGATATTCAAGCTGCGTTCATGCGCTTCATCGATGATCAGTGTGTCGTACTTATATAGGTTGCGATCGCTCTCCAATTCCTTGAGCAAGATACCGTCGGTCATGAGCTTGACACGCGTTTCGGGTCCAGAGCGGTCATTGAAACGCACCTGATATCCAACGGTACCACCCACTGTGGCACCGAGTTCACTTGCCAAGCGTGCGGCAATGGCGCGTGCGGCGATGCGCCTGGGCTGCGTATGACCGATCAACCCGAGCGTGCCTCGACCGGCTTCGATACAGAATTTTGGCAGCTGCGTGGTCTTGCCGGAACCCGTTGCGCCGCATAAGACGATCACTTGATGCTTTGCCAAGGCCGCAAGCACTTCATCGTGATGCGCAGTGATGGGCAACGACGGATCGTAGTTTAGCTTCAGTGGCTGCCCCCGTAACGACTCCACTTTCGCAATGGATTTATCGAAGGCCGTCGTCAGCGTCGCAATAACCTGATCGAAATCGCTACCGCGTTCTCGTCTAGAGAATAGGCGATCGAGTTCGCGCGACAGACGGCCGCGGTCGGATAATCGCGTTTGATGGAGACGCGCGCGCAATGTTTGCAGAACATCCATGTCCGCGCGTGAAATCGCCCCCACCCTAACCCGCCCCCGCTAACGCAGAGGAAGGGATAGAGCATACCTGCTCATCGCCCATCGCAATTTACTCATGACTGTCTACGGTGCCGGCAATCGTACCGTAATCTTGCAGCCACCCAATACCGAGGTGTCGATCTCCACCCCACCGCCACTCAAGTGTGCGATTTCGTGAACCACGGATAGCCCGATACCCTGCCCGCTTACTCGCTCATCCAATCGAGCGCCACGTTTTAGTACACGCTCGCGCTGATCGGCAGCAATACCGGAACCGTCGTCTTCGACCGCAATAACTATGCCTTCGCGACGCGTTCCGGGCGTGACCAACGTGCGCACTGTAATTTTGACTTGCTTGCGACACCATTTGCAGGCGTTATCCAGTAAGTTGCCTGCGATCTCCATAAGATCGCCTTTGTCGCCGACATAACGGACGTTTGGTTCGATCTCGGATTGCAAGTCGAGCCGCCTTTCCGCATATACCTTCGTCAAGGCAGCACACAACGGCTCGATTATTTCTTTGACGTCGACCGGCGCGTTTCCCAACCCGGTACCGCCCGACATAGCTGCGCGCTTCAATTGATAGCGCACGATCTCGTCCATGCGCGTAATCTGCTCTTGCAACTGCGGTGTTGACGCCAGCGAACGCGCGACCGCAAGCGGTGTTTTCAAACTATGCGCTAGGTTACCGAGTGAATCACGATACCGAACCAGACGCTCGCGTTCCGCACGCAACAGCGCATTCATATTGGCGGTGATGCCGGCAAGCTCGCGCGGATAGTCGCCATGCAGTTCGTTGGCACGCCCGGCCTCGATGGCTTCGATTTCTTGCTCGACTTGTCGCACGGGCCTTAGCACCCAGCGCAACAAGATCGCCAACGCCACCAGCAGCAATGCCATCAATCCAGCGAACCAACCGAACAACTGTTGGCGAATATGCTGCAACTCAGCGCGGTAGGGCTTGAGATCTTCGGCAACCGTGTAAATAAAGTTGTAAGTCTTGCGACGCGGAAACTGCCATTCCAAGCCGACGCTGAGCGCTTGCACTTCTGAACCGTCCGGCAAACGCATACGGCGCGTCTGGCGCTTGCCTGCCGCAAGGCGTGTCGTTAACTGCAACTGCGTGTCGGTCAGCGAGTGCGACCACCACATCACATCGCCGTCCTCCCGCTCGATTTGCGCGTACAGCCCCGAGCCGACGGTGGCATAGCGCGCTTCGCTCAAGGTATCGCGCGGCAACAATCGCCCGCCCGGTTCTTCGTCGGACGCCGAAATCAGATTGGCTACTTGCAGATCCAGACGGGTGCCGATGAAGCTTTCGCTTAGGTTGCGGTACACCGCATCGAATACCAGCACGGTAACGCCAAAGAACAGCAGCAGCACAATGCTGGACGAAATCAGCAGACGCGTGCTGAGGGAACGAGCGCGCATTCCTATCGCTATGCAGTGGCACGCGGCAGGCTTAACCGATAGCCGCGGCCGCGCAAAGTTTCAATCGGTTTGATGACATTATCCGGATCCAACTTGCGGCGCAGCCGTCCCACAAACACCTCGATGGTGTTGCTGTCGCGATCGAAATCTTGCTCGTAAAGCGATTCAGTAATATCGGTTTTTGACAGCACCTCACCCGCGCGCAGCATGAGTTGCTCGAGGATCTTATATTCGAAACTAGTGAGTTCGATCGGTGTGTCGTTGACAGTTACTTGTTGCGTACGCGAATCGAGCGCTATCGGCCCGCAACGCAAAACCGATTGCGCCCATCCGCCGCTGCGTCTCAGCAACGCTTGTACGCGCGCCAACAACTCTTCGAAATGAAACGGCTTGGCCACATAGTCGTCCGCACCGGCCTGCAAGCCTTCCACCTTGTCCTGCCAGCGGTCGCGCGCCGTCAAGATAAGAATCGGCATCTTTTTGCCGGCGGCGCGCAATTGCTTGATGACTTCCATGCCGGACAGCTTGGGCAAGCCCAAATCCACAACGGCCAGGTCGAACGTGAACTCCTTGCCTTGATACAGTCCTTCGACGCCGTCGGCGGCGCAGTCCACCGTGAAGCCCGCCGCTTTTAGTTGCGCGGCCAGCGAGTCGCGCAATTCTTGTTCGTCTTCGACTACCAATACATGCATAGCAATTACTCGTCGATTAGGTGTCGTTTAAAATTCTTGGCCGGTCGCCGCGTCGACGCGAACGGTCCATACGCGCGAGCGATCCACGCTCATCAAACGAATGTAATGCACGATGCGGCCATCTTCCTGCACAGTGTTGGCGCGCATTACTTGCGCACGATACTTCGCCTGGACCATAGACGCGGCCTGATCGAGCGACATACCGGACTGCATGAGTTTCGACGGCGGAGCCAGTGATGGCGTCGGAACGACAGGCTGAGGCCGTGCAGATACGTCCAAAGCGCACAGCAACGTCGCAAAAACAATGAATGACCGTAAGTAAGTCATAGCGAGCAGTGTACATCGACAAGGCGACGCATCAAAAACAAAGCCCCTGCCAGGGCAGCCATGCTGAATCCTGGCAGGGGCGCACCGGTGCAACTTGCCACTACGCTTAATACTGATCGTCGCGTACCGGGCGCACGTTGACGTCAACGCGAATACGCTTGCCCGGATCGTACGGCATCACCGTTGTGTACTTGCGGCCGTTGTACACATAAGTCACGTCGTAGCCGTCGATGCGCTCTTCCCATGTGTCGCGGTAGCTCACTTCACAACGTTCGACGTCGCGGTAACGAACCGGCACGTATTCGCCGTTACGTTCGGCCTTGCCGGCGCCGACGCCATTACCGATCGCGGCGCCGATTAGCGATCCACCGACGATGGCAGCTGGACCAACGTCGTAATGCCGTCCCATCTGGTGACCGACCGCAGCACCGATCAATCCGCCGATCAACGTCCCGCGAACCTCCGAGCGCGCAGGACCGCTTGGGGTGGCCTGCTCTTCCGTCCAACACTCCTGTTCCGGCGCACTGACGCGCACTCGACGCACGATCGGATCGACGTCAACCACGCGCGCGTACTCTGCATCGCGATACCCACGATCGTAGCGCCCGTTCGCTTTCGCCCACGACGGTGGTGTCGCCAGCGCAGCGCCGGCACCCAATACGCCCAAGGCCACCAACACAGCACGCGAAACGTTTTTCGAACGGATATTCATGTCTCTTCTCCTCGCCCGGTAATTTCGAGCGTGGGGAAAGAGTAGAACTGGAGCTATGAATGGAGTCTGAATGGCCCCAGCAAGGCCCTAGTAGCTAGGTTCTAGGCGCTAGCCAGAATAAAACCGGCAACTCGTAGGCAAAACCAATTCCGCTCCGCATTCCGGCTAGCGCCTAGCAGCTAGAGCCTTGCCTTCCTTCGCCTTCGCCTCCTCCCACAACACATCCATTTCCTCGAGGCTCGATTCCTGCGGCGTTTTACCTCGTTCCCGTAAACGCATTTCGATGTAACGAAAGCGGCGTTCGAATTTGGTATTGGTCTGACGAAGGGCCGTTTCCAGATCGACTTTTACATGACGCCCAAGATTGGCGATGCTGAATAACACGTCGCCGAGTTCGGCTTGGATTTCGGCCTGATTATTTTCGCGGAGTGCCGCGCGCAATTCTTGGATTTCTTCTTCGATCTTGTCGACCACGCCGTTTATGTCCGGCCAGTCGAATCCCGCCGACGATGCGCGCTTGCCCAACTTTGCGGCACGCGTGAGCGCGGGCAGCCCGATCGGCACATCGTCGAGTACGGAAGCTTGTGCATTACGCGCTATCCGCTCCTTGCGCTTATGTTCTTCCCAAGCAACGTTCTGCTCTAGCGCAGTTGCGATCTTCGCTTCCGCGCTGAAAACTGCTCCTGCGTTTCCGACCTGCATGGACGCAGGAAGTGCCGGCGTTGCTTGGAGCATTCGCCGGCCAGCGCCATCGCTGGCGGTCACGAATACGTGTGGATGACGGCGCTCCAACTTGTTCGCAATTGCGTTCACTACATCGTCGAATTCGAAGGCCCCCTGTTCGCGGGCCATTTGTGCGTGAAACACGACCTGAAACAGAAGATCGCCCAACTCCCCCTTTAAGTCGTCGAGATTGCCACGCTCGATTGCGTCGGCGACTTCGTAAGCCTCTTCAATAGTGTACGGCGCGATGCTGGCGAAATTTTGTTCTCGATCCCACGGGCACCCCGTTAGCGGGTCGCGAAGGCGATTCATAATGGTGAGAAGGCGTTCAATTGACATAGCTCTGCCTTCGATTATCGCAGCGATCGATACAGGCTCATCAACATACCCGCGGTCGCGCCCCAGACAACGCGGTCGCCGTAGGCAATGTTGTAGACGTGAATTTCGCCACCCTCGACGGTCCGCGCCGTCGTGCCATGATTAACGGGATCCAGAATATGCGTAAGCGGCACTTCGAACACCGAAGCTACTTCCTTCGGATTGAGTTGCAATGAAAATCCCGGGCGCACGAACCCCACCACGGGGACGACATGGAAGCCCGTAAACACGATGTGCGAGTCCAGATAGCCCACGATAGTCACGTAGCCGCGTTCCAGACCGATTTCCTCTTCGGTTTCGCGCAGGGCGGCGTCCAGCGGCGTTTCATGCTCGCCGTCCAAGCGGCCACCCGGAAAACTAATTTGCCCTGCATGATTGCGCATATCCGCCGCGCGCTCGGTGAGCAACACATGGAGCCCTTCCGGTCGCTCCACGATGGGTACGAGCACCGCCGCGCGGCGCGGCGACTCGATATGCCGAAATTCGGAAAGGTGCGCGGTCTCGAGCGTGACGCCGCCGATGCGCGCGTGCGCTAAATCGGTAATAGGTACAGTGTTCTGCAGTCGATCAATGATCAGTTGCCGCAAAATCGCTGAGTCGCCCATTCGATTAAGATCCACTGACGTTGGACTTGATGCCGCCGAGCGTCAGAGTGGCGGGATCGAGCAGCGCTTCGAGTTCGGCGCGCGACAGTCCACTTTCCTCCTCTGCCACGTCGATGACTGCGCGGCCTTCGGTGTACGCGCGCTTGGCAATCTGCCCAGCGCGTTCGTAGCCAATAATCGGATTCAACGCCGTCACGAGAATCGGGTTGCGACCGACACTTGCGGCAATGCGCTCCGCATTGACTGAAAAACCGCTTATCGCGCCGTCCGCCAACCCACGCGCACCGTTGGCTAATAATTCGACGCTCTGAAGCAAGTTATACGCAATCACCGGCAACATTACATTCAGTTGAAAATTACCGGATTGCCCAGCAATCGTGATTGTCGCGTCATTGCCGATGACCTGCGCGCCGATCATAGCCACCGCCTCGGGTATCACGGGGTTTACTTTGCCGGGCATGATGCTGCTGCCCGGCTGCAACGCCGGTAAGGCAATTTCTCCCAAGCCCGCAAGCGGTCCGCTATTCATCCAGCGCAGATCGTTTGAGATCTTGATCAAACTGACGGCCATAGTTTTCAGCTGACCGGAAAGCTCGACTGCCGCATCTTGGGATGACAGCGATTCGAAGTAGTTATCGCTCGCGGCGAACGACAAACCGGTGCGCTCGCCCAGCTTTGTAATCGCGAGCCGCGCAAAATCGGGGTGTGCATTGATGCCGGTACCGACGGCTGTGCCACCCAGTGCCAACGACAACAAACGAGGTTGGACCGATCGAATACGATCGACCGCCAACTCGACTTGCTTTGCCCAACCCCGCAACTCCTGCGACAACGTCATCGGCATTGCATCCATCAAATGCGTACGGCCGGTGACTACGATTGCTTCGCATTCATGTGCCTTACGCCGAATCACACCTGCTAGATGGATTAACGACGGCGTCAACGACTCGTCGAGAGCCAGGGCCGCGGCAACGTGAATCGCGGTCGGTACCGCGTCGTTGGAGCTTTGACACATATTGACGTGATCGTTGGCGTGCACCGGCGCGCCAAGGGAGCGGCTTGCCAAATGAGCGATCACTTCGTTCGCGTTCATATTGCTGCTGGTGCCGGAGCCGGTCTGAAACACGTCAACCGGAAAGTGCTTATCGTGTGCGCCTGAAGCAACGGCCAACGCGGCACGGCCGATTGCATCGGCAAGCTCAGGCGGCAGCAGGCCTAACTCGCCGTTCGCCAACGCAGCGGCCCACTTCACCAATCCCAACGCGCGAATGAACGTACGCGGCATAGTCAAGCCGCTAAAGGCGAAGTTCTGTACCGCGCGTTGTGTTTGCGCACCCCACAAGGCGTCGGTGGGCACTTGCAGTTCGCCCATGCTGTCGCGTTCGATACGATGCTTATTACCCGACATGACCAGCCTCGCGCGGCGTGCGGTATCATGCGCATCCTACACCGGACGGCGATCACGATGTCTCTTTCTTCCCTAACCGCAATTTCTCCCGTTGACGGACGTTATGCCGACAAGTGCGCGGCGTTGCGCCCTATTTTCAGTGAGTACGGATTGATCCGCGCGCGCATCCGCGTCGAAGCGATGTGGCTAAAGGCGTTGGCGCAAGAGCCCGGCATCGCCGAACTTCGCAATGTGCCGCGCGATGCGCTGGCATTGCTCGATCGAATCGCGGCTGAGGTTTCGGAAGCTGACGCGGCGGAAGTTAAGAAAACCGAGCAAACGACTAACCACGACGTAAAAGCGGTGGAATACTTCGTCAAGTCCCGTCTAGATGCATCGTCCGCATGGAAGCCCCACAAAGAGTTTGTGCACTTTGCTTGCACTTCCGAGGACATAAACAATTTAAGTTATGCACTGATGATGAGCGAAGCGCGCAGCGCGGTACTGCTGCCCAAATTGGACGGTCTTATCAAACGTCTGCGCGAACTCGCACACGCGCATGCGGAAACGCCGATGATGTCGCGGACACACGGTCAACCCGCTACACCCACAACACTCGGCAAGGAAATCGCAAATTTTGCGCATCGCCTCCAACGCCAGCGCGATAGGCTCGCTGCGATAAATATTGCGGGCAAGATCAACGGTGCAGTCGGTAATTTCAATGCCCATGTGGTCGCGTATCCGAGTGTCGATTGGCGCAAGTTGGCAAACGGCTTCATTCAATCGCTCGGCCTGGCATCGAATCCGTACACGACGCAAATCGAGCCCCATGATTGGACTGCCGAGTATTGCGATGCGTTAGCCGGCTCAAATGCCGTGCTAATCGATCTATGCCGTGACTTCTGGGGGTATGTATCGCTGGGCTACTTCAAGCAACGCGTGGTCGCGGGCGAAGTCGGCTCGTCGACGATGCCGCACAAGGTCAATCCGATCGACTTCGAAAACGCCGAAGGCAATCTGGGTATTGCGACTGCACTGCTGCGTTTCTTTGCCGACAAACTACCGATCTCGCGCTGGCAGCGGGATCTGACCGACTCCACAGTGCTGCGTAATCTCGGTGTGGCGATTAGCCATGCATACATCGCGTGGCGCTCGCTGGAGCGTGGCTTGGATCGTATCGACATCGACAAGGCTCGTTTGTTGGAGGACTTGAATAGCAACTGGGAATTACTGGCCGAGCCAATTCAAACCGTGATGCGGCGGTATGGCGTCGAAGGCGCGTACGAGCAATTGAAGGAACTAACCCGCGGTCGTCGCGTCGACGGGCCGTCACTACGAGCATTCATTCAGGGATTGAATCTGCCGGCCGATGCCAAGCGACAGTTACTGGCCCTGTCACCCGATACGTACATCGGCTTAGCCGCGCAATTAGCCAAAGAAATTTAGCCGATGTCGGCCTTCAGTGTTCGAACCGCAACGTGGCGCGACGACCGGGAGGCCCTGCAATCCGTGCGCATCCCCGTATTTGTCGCGGAACAGAAAGTGGATGCGCGCGAAGAATTCGACGACGTCGATCCCGTTTGCCAACACATTCTCGCTTTTGATGCTAACGGCAAGGCGATCGGCACTGGACGCATAGACGGACACGGCAAAATCGGCCGCATGGCCGTTTTGCCGGAATGGCGCAAACATCGGGTCGGTATGGCCATCTTGGTTCAAGCCATCGAACTCGCACGCAACGCCGGCCTGGCGCGCGTCTATTTGCACGCACAACTGAGTGCGGCCGGCTTCTACAGGCGCGCCGGCTTTACCGCGCACGGCGAGCATTTTTTCGAGGCCGGCATCGAACACGTCGCGATGGAACGTACGCTGTAGCTCAAGCGTTGATAGCGGCTGCGTATGCCCTAACGGGCATACCGCACATTTTTACCCTATTCCGCTGTTTATAATTTACACATGACGTTTAAACCCGATATCACCGTAGCCGCCATTGTCGAGCGCGATGGACTGTTCTTGCTGGTCGAAGAGCACATCGGACCGCGGTTGGTCCTCAATCAGCCGGCCGGTCATTTGGAAGACGGGGAAACGCTGGTCGAAGCGGTAATACGCGAAACGCTGGAGGAAAGCGCGTGGCATTTCGCACCGCAGAGTTTGGTCGGCGTGTATCTCTGGAAACAGCCCGAAAACGGCAAAAGCTTTTTGCGCGTAGCGATCGCGGGAGCGGTTACTCACCATGAACCGCAACGGCGCTTGGATCACGGCATCGAACGGGCGCTTTGGCTCACTCGCGAACAGCTTGTCGCCAAGTCAGCCCGTTTAAGAAGCCCCATGGTCTTGAGATGCGTCGATGACTACTTGGGCGGCGCGTGCCATTCATTGGACGTTTTGCAGCACCTCGCCGTGACGTCGGCGGTGGCGATATCGGGCTAACTCCGGCCACTAGGCACTAGCTTCTAGACGCTAGCCGGACAAGAAATTCCCTCTGGCCAGCGCCTAGAGCCTACTCGCTACCAGCTTATAATCCGATCATGTCCTCCCCTCTCGTGATCCTCGGCATGTCCGGCGGCGTCGATTCGTCCGTCGCTGCGCACTTGTTGCTTGAACGGGGCTATCGGGTCGAAGGCCTGTTTATGAGCAACTGGGAAGAGGACGAGGACGGCTATTGCACAGCGGCTACCGACTACCAAGACGCGCGCAAGGTCGCCGAGAAATTCGGCATTCCACTGCACAAAGTGAACTTCGCTACGGACTATCGGGAGCGAGTGTTCCAGCATTTCCTAGAGGAATATCGCGCCGGGCGCACGCCCAATCCCGACGTGTTGTGCAACCGCGAAATCAAGTTCGGCGTCTGTTTTGATTACGCGCGACGACTGGGTGCGGACTTCATCGCCACAGGACACTACGCTCGCGTCGAACACACCCCGCGCGCTCGGCTGCTCAAGGGGCTCGACGCCGGCAAAGATCAGAGTTATTTCTTAGCCGCCGTTCCGCCGTCCGCACTCGCTAAGACCTTATTCCCAATCGGCCACTTACCGAAAGAAGAAGTGCGTCGTATCGCCAAATCCTTGGCGCTGCCTGTTCACGACAAGAAGGACAGCACTGGAATTTGCTTTATCGGCGAGCGGCCGTTCGAAGAGTTTTTGGCGAAGTACTTACCGGCACAACCCGGCGTTATCGAAACGACCCATCGCGAAATCGTAGGGCAGCACAGGGGCCTTATGTACTACACCTTCGGCCAACGGCAAGGGTTAGGTATCGGCGGCTCACGCAATCACTCCGAACAGCCTTGGTACGTGGTCGACAAGGACTTGTCGCGGAATGTCTTGATCGTAGGCCAAGGTCAAAATCATCCCGCTCTTTTTAGCGATGGCTTGACTGCATCCACCGTACACTGGATTGGAGAGCCCCCTCTTGGCCGGAGGTGCTCCGCCAAGGTGCGTTATCGGCAAGCAGACCAATTATGTTTTGTCGATCTACAGGATGATGGCCGTGTTCGGGTCATGTTCGATCAGCCGCAGCGTGCCGTCACCCCCGGTCAGTTTGTGGTGTTTTATGCAGATGATGAGTGTTTAGGCTCCGGCGTAATCGAACGTCGCTACAACCGGGAGCAGCCTAGCCTCGCCACGGCGGTCTAAAACAGGGCAAGCCACTGCCATAGTTAAAAGATACGACTTTAGAATCAATCAGATATTTTACGTCTGCAGCGGAATTGGGTATCTTGCGCGCCCCTGCCGACCGCAGAGTCTGCACACCCAGCATCCAGGGAAGCGCTGATTTAAACGCAGCGCCCCCGGCGAACAACGATGCCACAGGGTATAAGACGAGGGTTGGCCAAGTTCATGTTCAATCGAATGGCGATTGATCAGAGTTTCCCGGGTAGGTAAATACTTTGGAAAGCACTCCAAGGTTGACCCCACCTCAATGTCGGAGGACGAATGAAAGACAGCTTTAAGTCGCGCACCCAGCTTGCGTGCAATGGCAAAAACTACGAGATTTTTTCGCTTGCGGCCCTGCAAGGCCACAACGTAGACCGATTGCCCTTCTCGCTAAAAATCCTGCTGGAAAATCTGTTGCGATTCGAAGACGGCGTGAACGTTACCCGCCAGGAC
>Ga0315910_10003056_pt1 | contig 14390 bp, 11 predicted proteins | sample EdamamesoilMG_FD_204470 | JGI IMG/M metagenome (GOLD analysis project Ga0315910, IMG submission 204470) | Garden soil microbial communities collected in Santa Monica, California, United States - Edamame soil | ecosystem: Environmental > Terrestrial > Soil > Garden | place: USA: California...
GGGCGCGAGGCCCCTCCATATTGACTAACAAGGAGCCGCAGAGCGGCGACCGCTGGGGAGGGGGTCCCGTGACGGCTTTGCCGGCGCGAGGGAGGGGCGCGAGGCCCCTCCATATTGACTAACAAGGAGCCGCAGAGCGGCGACCGCTGGGGAGGGGGTCCCGTGACGGCTTTGCCGGCGCGGGGGAGGGGCGCGAGGCCCCTCCATATTGATTCAATACCCCGGCCGCGCGTCGGCGCGTCGCCCTGGCAACATCCCGCGGAACCAGGGGGAGCCCTCCCGCAGGAGGTGATCGCGAACCGCCCGCGCCGCCCCGCCGACACCGCGTGGGAATGCTCGCAGCAGGACGTCCACATGGCCCTCGTCGGACTCGACGCCGTGCACCGTGATGATGGACGAGACGAGCCCCAGCGCGCGACGGACGACTTTGCTCTGGCCGATCTTGGGATGCTTCATCAGGTCGATGACGAGACGGTTTCCCGTGGACTCTCCCAGGAGCGTCCCCACCTTTGGCATGTTCGCAGCGAGGCTGCCGCTCTTGGTCAGATCGAGCGCGCCCGAGCGGATGAGGGCCGCGACGGGCGATTGCGCGTTCTCGTTGAGGACGACCAGCTTGGTGCCCTCCAGGCGGAGCTCCAGCTTCAGCTCTTCCGCCGAGGCACGGATCCGCTCGATGAAGATGCTGGTCGTCGCACGGACGTCGACGCCCATCATGTCGAGGGTGGCCCCAACCCGTATCCCTGGAGGATCGGAATCGATTTCCACGTCTTGAGGGCCGCCACCGCTGCCCTGGGACGCGAGCCATCGCAACCCGGCGATCGGGATCCCAAAACGGAGTCCGAGCGCGTTGCGAAGCACCCGACTGAGCTCCTCCGGGTGATTGCGCAGGTAGGCGGTAGCGGCGTCGATGACGGCTTGGCGACCCAACATTCCGGCCAAGCATACGCTGGCGCGCAGGGCCGCGTGTGGGCTTCTTCGAAATCGTCGCGCGCAGGCCCGCCCTGGGCGCAATTGGGCAGCCTTCGCCCCGGGTTCGCCCCCGCGTCTGCGGGAGCGCCGGACCTGCGACGGACCCCGCTCTTCGCTCGCCCGTTGCCGCGAACCTTCCGCGCCATTATGTGCGTTGCGTGGGCCACGGCGCAGCGGCGGGATGGAGATCGGTAGCACTGGGTGCAATCGTGGGAGCGGCCTGCAGCGCGGGGGACCTCGCACCTCCCCCGCACGCGACGGGGCCCCGAGACGAAAGTGGCAGCTCCAGCGCGGACACGGGCGCGGTCGATCCCACGCTCCCGGACCATTGCCAAGCCGTCGCGGAACCGCCGGAGGGCGAAGACACGGTCGCAGGCATTCGCTTCGACGTGGGCTCACCGGACGAGGCGCTCTCGTTCCCCTTCGACTGCGCCGAAGCGTCCACGCGCTCCACGAACCTCGGGTGCGAGTTTTGGGCGGTCGACTTGCCGAACGACGGCCGTGGAACGGAGATCTCACCCCCTGCGGCCGACCAGCAATTCGCGGTCGTCGTCGCCAATCCCTCGGCGCTCGAGGAGGCCGTGGTCGAGGTCTTCGAGGGCGACGCCGCGTTTGCGGTGGTCGGAACCCGGGTGCCGCCCCAAGAGGCGCGAACGCTCGAGCTCCCGCCGCTTTCGATCGACCCCACCACGAGCACGACGGACGGAGTCGCGTATCGGGTCGCGAGCTCCGTCCCGATCACGGCCTACCAGTTCAACCCGCTCGACAACACCGTGGAGGTCTACTCCAACGACGCATCTCTGCTGTTCCCCACGTCGGGGCTCGGCACCCGCTACACGGCGGTGACCGGCGACGCGATCCTCCTTGGCGCAGGACCCACCGACCCGATGCCGATCAACGCGGGGGCCTTCGTCTCCATCGTCGCCACCGTCGAGGGCACGCAGGTGACCGCCGAACCGACGGCCGCGCTCGTGGGCGGACCGACGTGGCCTCAGCGCTTGAGCCGCGGGCAGGTGCTCACGCTCCTTTCGTCCGCGGAAACGGGCAGCGGCAACCTCTCGGGCACCGAGGTGTTCTCCGATCACCCCGTCGCGGTGTTCTCGGGCAACGTCGCGACGGCCGTCCCCACGACGGGGTTCTTTTGCTGCGCGGACCATCTCGAGCATCAGATGGCGCCACAAACCACCTGGGGCAACGCCTACGCCGTAGCGCCCCCGCCGCAACCGGGGTTACCCGGGGACGATCCGGCGGAGTACCGGATCGTCGGAGGCTTCGACGGAACCGAGCTGTTGTATTGCCCCGCAGTCCCGGACGGCGCCCCGACCCACATCGGCGCGGGCGAGGTCGCGACGTTTTCGAGCGACCAGCCGTTCACGGTCCGCACGGTCGATCCGAACCACACGTTCTCACTCGCGCAGTTCCTCCTGAGCTTCCAGGCGATCGATCCTGAGCAGATCGGCGACCCTGCGCTCCTCATCCTCCCCGCGAGCGCCCAGTTCCAACGCCGGTACGTGTTCGTCATCCCGGACGGCTACGCCGAGAACCACATCACGATCGTCCGGGTCCGAAATGCGACCGTCCGTCTCGACGGGACGGTCATCGAAGGGGCTTGGAACCCGCTTGGTTTCCTCGGCGACCGCAACTTCGACTACGCCCAGCTCGCCGCCACCGAAGGCTCGCACCTGGTCGAAAGCGACGACGTGGTCGGACTCTCGGTGTTCGGCTACGACGAGGCGGTCAGCTACGCGTTCCCGGGCGGCGCCGGCGTGCGCGTGATCTCGGTCCCACCCCCCGCGGGGTAGCGGCGCAACATATTCACACGCCGGGGCGGAGAATTACGGCGCAAAGGGGCCCCTTTTCACGCGTGGCTCGCCTGGTCCAAGATGTGCGCCATGATCGTCATGAAGTTTGGCGGGAGCTCGGTCGCCGACCGGGGCCAGATTGAGAAGGTCCTGAGCATCGTCCGCTCGCAGCTGCCGAGCGAACCCGTCGTCGTCAGTTCCGCGCACAAGGGGATCACCGACGCCCTCATCAACACCGCCAAACGGGCCGCGACGGGGGAGACTCCGAGCCGCGAAGTCTTCGAGCGCCAAGCCCAGATCGCGCAGCAGTGCGGTTGCGAAGCGTCGCTGCTGGAGCCGCTCTTCAACGAGCTCCGCGATCTCCTGCGGGGAATCCAGCTCGTTCGCGAGCTCAGCAAACGTAGCCTCGACTACGTCTCGAGCTTTGGCGAGCGCATGTCGGTCCGCGTGATCGCGGACTTCTTCACGCGCCAGGGGCTTCCATCCAAGGCGTTCGACACGTGGGACCTCGGATTCATCACCGACGACCAGTTCGGCAAGGCCCGCCCTCTTCCGGAATACAAGACGAACATGCGGGCGGCGATCGATGCGTTGCCCCGCAACGTCGTCCCGATCGTCACCGGCTTCATCGGCAAGAACAAGCGCGGTGAAGTGACGACCATCGGCCGCAACGGCAGCGACCTTACGGCGACGTTGGTCGGAGCAGCGATCGGCGCGGCCGAGGTGCAGATCTGGAGCGACACGGACGGGGTCATGACCGCCGACCCTCGCATCGTGAAGAACGCGAAGAGCATCCCTGCGATGGCCTTCGATGAGGCCGCGGAACTCGCCTACTTCGGGAGCCGCGTCCTGCACCCCGCGACCCTCGTCCCCGCCATGGAAAACGACATCGCGGTGCGGGTGCTCAACACCAACCGCCCCGATCACCGGGGCACCGTGATCACCGAGAATCCGCCGCCAAAAACCGATCTGTTCACCAGCATCGCCTACAAAGAGGCGCAGTCGGTGCTCACGATCACCGAACCGAACATGTTCGAGCAGGTGGGCTTCCTGGCCAAGTTCTTCACGGTGTTGGCCACCCACGGGGTCGTCATCGACCTCGTGACCACGTCGGAAGTCAGCGTCTCGGTGACGACCCACGACGCGGTCGCACTCAAGGCGAGCGTCCCGGACCTGGCCCGTTTTGGCGGCAAGACCGAGGTTCACGACGGCAAGACGATCCTCGCGGTCGTGGGGCGGCAGATCCTGAACACGCCGGGGATTGGGGCTCGGGTGCTCAAGTCCATGTCCGATGCGGGCGTGAACATCGAGATGCACAGCTTCGCGATGGGCAGCAACAACATCTCCCTCGTCGTCGACGACTCGAAGGTCAAGATCGCCGTCGCAGCGCTGCACGCCGCCCTGTTCGAGGACTAGAACCCAAAGGGTTCCGCCTTGGTCTCGGCGGCCATGTGTTACGTTGCGCACATCACGCACATCTCACTATGCCGCCGAGGCCTACACAGATGGCGATTCCCTGCACTGCGCATCCCGCGGTTCAAGGGCTTCGCGAAGGCTACGAGCCGGAATTTGTGCTAGGTGAGTCACCGTTGGGGTCACAGATCGTCGCGGCGAAAGAGAATGCTAAGGACGCGGTGGAGACTGCGATCCCCGTGGGCAAACCGGTACAGTACCCCGTGTTCGAGCTCGAAGCCCTCGAGAACGTGGTGGTGCTGTGCTGGAAGCAAGTGCCGACGGTAGATGGCGTGGAGGAGCTGGAACACGCCTTCACGCAGATCCTCCATGACTACGACCGGCTCGCCCTCCTCACGATCCTCGAGGACGAGCCTGCCCGCGGCGGTGCCCCTGAAAGCGTCCGCACGGGAGTCGCCTCGCTCCTGAACCGCTACGCGCAGCAAATCGCGGGCGCGGCCATCGTATACGACGGCGGCGGTTTCCGGTCCGCGATCGTTCGGAGCGTGATCACGGCGATCAACATCCTCAGCCGTGCAAAGTTTCGCAACCAAGTCTTCGGCGACGTCCAGGCCGCATCCCATTGGCTCCTCGACCACCTGGGCAACCCGAACGTCAGCGTCGAGGAGGTCACATCGCTCGTGATCCGAGTTCGAGCGTAGCGGCCCTGGGCTGGAAACATTCGTCCAAGAAGGCACCGAAGATCTCGAGCGCCCTCCTCCCCGTGTCCGCCATGAGATCGACGCGCTCCGGAGCCGATTCGAGCACCCGCGCCAGCAGACGCTCGTTGAGCTTGGTGTGACCTTCGTCGATCTGGACGTGCTCCGCCAGGAACGAGAGCCCCTCGTCCTCGAGCTCCAACGCGTTGCGACACACCGCCAGGAACTTGCGGCCCGCGGTCAGCGAAAGTCGCTCGATTTCCAGCTCGATCGCGATCTGACAAAACGGTGCATCGCCGCGAATGACGGATTCATGCAGCTCGATGTAGCGACACATCGCCGGCGTCGCAGCGCGAGTGATGCGCTCCTGCGCGTCGAGATGCGTGCCGGAGATCCGATTGTGCCGAGCGACCAAGATCTTGCTGTCCTCGATGAGGAGCAAGTGGTGGCCCGCCTCCTGCCCCGCGTGACGCACGAGCGTATCGCCAATCTTCTCGAGGCCGACTTCACGACAACGCTCGCCGGCGCGATGAATCCACGATTCGACTGGCTCTGTAATCTTCACCGAGCGCGACGTGTACTCGATGAGCGCAAACGATAGATGCTCGGCTGCGAGCCCCCCCCGGAGTGCGTCTTGAAACGGACCGGAAGCACAGAATCCTCGACGTGTCGCTGCAATCTTTCGTTCATAGTTCTCGACGCTCACGATTTACCCCCACAACAGGTGAATGAAGTTCTCCCAGTGACGCAATGCGGTCCCCGTCATGACGACGCAGCCCATCGTCTCCTCGAAGCGTAGATCTCCGGCATCCGCCGCAAGCGTGCCTTGGGGCGCGATGATGAGCGGCGACGGCGTCCCGAGCCCTTCGAAATACGCGTACACGCTACCGAGCAGCGCGCGCTGGAGTGCAGCCGCCGTTCGCGGCTCGACACCGGGCCGCAGGAACACGAACGCCGAGTTGAAGATATCGAACAGCGATGCGCCCCGATCGCCGGTCTCGCACAAAGCCACACCGACGATCCGGCCATCGATCATCGCCACGAAGGCCTGACGCGCGCGTCCCGTACCCGAGCTCGCCGTGAGGTGCTCGCCGGAAAACTCGATCCTAGAGTCCGTGACGTCCCATGCCTCGGCCAACAAGGCGGGCACCGAGGCGCGCACGAACGCCGCCGCCGCAACCCGCTCCGCGCCGGTAATCCGCCGCACCGTGATGCCCTGCTGGAGCGGGATCGTGGGCTCGGATCCACGGATCCGCTCGAACCGATCCAGCGAGACACACGCGGCGAACGGATTTCCAACGCCACTGAACGATTCGAAGAGGGTCTGATTCCAAGGCTTGGCCTTGTTGTAGTAGGCCATCAGGATCGCTTCGCCGCCATCGAAACAGCGCGGCACGTTCGAGGCGAACAAGCACAAGTCACGCCAGCAGCCACCGTGCCCCCACCGGGCCGCCAACCCGTGTGCAAGCCATGTTCGGCGATGGGACCGACTGACCGAAACGTGGCCGAGCGGCTTCGAATCGTCCCCCACGTACACGACGTCGTGGGAGAAACGATGCGTTCGCTCGCGGGGAGGCCACTCGCTGGATACGCCCTCGGAAGAGCCACGCAATCCAGAGTATCCCGCCGACACGACGAGCCCGACGATTTCGTCGCGGGCGATCGTGCCACGCGCGACCAATCGCGGGAATCGCCGCCTCAGGTACGCAGAGGCGATCGAAACACGCTCCTGCGAGTCTTGGAATTCGAGGGCGACGAGCGCGGCCCCCTCCGACGGACCGACGTGTTTGACGCGGGCGCGTGCACACGTCCGTGTCCCGCCGAATGTCAACTCGGCATCGACCACCGTCCCCGTGCGAACGGCCCCCACTTCGAGCAAAGCGGATGCGCCGTGGGGACTGTACTCCAAGAGCCTGCCCGGACGCCGCCCAAGCTCGGTATGCAACACCACGTCGCCGCGCTGCGCAACCCGTCTGGTCGATCGCCGCTCGAGCTGAAACAAGCGCTCCTGCTTGGATGCAAGCTCGGACACCACGGTGACACCTCCCACCACGGTGGTCGTCCACTGCCCAGAGGCACCCGCGACATGCGGCTTGGGACCGGCCAATGCCGTACCCGGTCGACTCGCGCGATCGAGACGTTGACGAATCCGTTCGACGACATACTTCGGTGGATCGAGCGGCCAGAACCCGTTCTCGACGCGAGCAAGTTCGAATGCAGGCTCATCCGCGACCGCGAGCTCATCCGCGAGCTTTCCAGTTCGTTCGGTGCGCTCCTGCGAAAGATAGCTGATTCGAACCGGAACATCGGCTCGACCCGCCCCCCCCCGTTCATTTGCGTCGTACGAATCATCGGAGAGCCCGAGGTGCACTCGTTCCGACAGTCGCCCTGCGCATGAATGCCGTTCCACCCGGTCGCCTCCAAAGATGCTTCCTACGGTCGCAGGTCTGACGAGACCGATACGAATCGGAGGTCGTGTCGCGTGGATCTCCCGTGGGATGCACACCGCGCTACACTGTTTGAATGCAGGTTGTATAGCGCCCGCCCAGGCGATACGGAAGTTTGAAATCGGGCCAGGCGATAGGTTGTGTCCACCTTCTCGCACCACCAGCGAACGTGAGCCGTACCCCGAGAACCGGCCCATCCGCTCGGTTTGGTTCGACGGACCGTGCCTCTGGGCCGATCGCCTTACACGGTCGAGGGAGATCGATGCTCGAACTCGCTTGATCGGATTCGACGGAGCCTCACGATGCGATCATCGAATACACGCACTCACACGGGTTTCTCTGGGTCCGTTGGCTTCCACCACCGTCGTTCGCCGCCCTGGTGAAAATTCCCATCGGGCGCCGTGACCGTTCACCGCGTACACGGTGAAAACTTCGTCGGAGGCGGCGCTTTGGGCATGACGACAGACGGCGACGCTGCGTTGCCGTCGTCGCCGCCACGCGTGCGCGCAAAGCCGGTGACCAACCGCGCCGCTACTCGAGGGCCTTGGTGAGGAACACCTTGAGGTAGTCCCCCTCGGGGAAGGCCAACAAGCGCGGGTGGTCTGGCGGAGCCCCGCACCGTTCCAGGACCTGCAACGTCCGCCGAGCCTTGTCTGCGGCCTCCACGAGGACTTCCTCGAAGTCGCGTTGGTCCACGTGGCTGCTGCACGATGCGGCCAAGAAGAACCCCTCGGGCGAGAGGATCTCGAGGCAGGCCTGATGAAGCTTGCGATAGGCACCGAGCGCCGCGTGGCGAGATCCCTCGTTGGGCGCGAAGCTCGGAGGATCGGCGATGATGAGGTCGAACTTGTGGCCCGACCCCGCGAGCGCCTCGAGGTAGGTGGGCACGTCCGCGACCACCCGCTGCTGTCGCTCCGGGTCGAGCCCGTTGAGGATCCAAGTGCGGCGCGCATGCTCGAGCGCCTGCCCAGCGATATCGACCGTCACCACCGAGGACGCGCCACCGAGCCCGGCCGATGCGGAGAAACCTCCGACGTACGCGTAGAGATCGAGCACGCGCAGACCCGCGGCGATCCGCCGAACCATCGCGCGGGCGGGGCGATGGTCCAAAAACAACCCCGTCTTTTGACCGTGGTGAAGGTCCGCGGACAACACGAGGCCATTTTCCTGGACCTGCACCTCGTCGGGGGGGTAGTCCCCCCATGCCAAGTCGACCCGCCGCTGTCCCCTCCGGCCGGTGCGAACGAGCAATCCGCGCACGCCGTAGTCCTCGAGGACCGGGACGAGCGTATCGACGATCGTATCGCACCATGCAATCGAGGCGGATCCATCGAGCGCCAGCGTGGCGAAGCTGCCGTAGACATCACAAACGACGCCCGGAAGGCGGTCGCCTTCCCCATGCAGCAGGCGAAAACAGTCCGTGTGGGGAGGGACGACGCGACGACGGAGCTGGTCCGCGGTGCGAATGCGTCGCCGGAGCAACTCCGCGTCCACGGGCTCGTCACGCACCGTCAGCACGCGAATTGCGATGGGCCCTTCGTCGGCCCACCCCCGCGCGATGAAACGGTCGCGCTCGTCGACGGCGGTGACGATCGTCCCCGGACGTACGGACAACCGCGCCAACGCATCCCGATAGACCCAAGGGTGCCCGCGCCGCAGCACCCTGCGCAGCGGCTTGAGCAGACGGACCCGCACGTCGGAATCGGTCATCTAGAGATCCAGCGCTTCGGCTTCTGCGGCACGTTCCATGATGAACTGGTAGCGGGACGACGCGTCTTTGCCCATGAGTTCCGAGATTGCGCGATCCGTGGCGAGCTCGTCGCCGATCGACACGCGGATGAGCGTACGCTTTTTCGGGTCGAGCGTGGTGTCCTTGAGCGTTTGCGCCATCATCTCCCCAAGGCCCTTGAAGCGCTGGATGTCAGGCTTGCCGCGCTTGACATTCGCGAGCACCCGCTGCAAATGGGCATCGTCGGCGACCCAGGTGGTCTCGTTGCCCACATCGACCCGGTAGAGCGGAGGCTGCGCGAGAAAGACGTGCCCGCGGCGAATGAGCTCGGGCATGTATCGGTAGAAGAAGGTGAGCAACAGTGTAGCGATGTGGTGACCGTCCGAGTCGGCATCCATGAGCAGGATGATCTTGTGGTAGCGCAACTTCGCGGCGTCGAACTCTTTGCCGATGCCGCAGCCGAGCGCCTTCACCACGTTCCCGAGCTCTTCGTTCGCCAACACCTTGGTCAAACTCGCCTGCTCGGCGTTGAGCACTTTGCCACGCAGGGGCAAGATCGCCTGCGTCTCGCGGTCCCTGCCCTGCTTGGCCGTGCCACCTGCAGAGTCACCCTCCACCAGGAAGAGCTCACAACGCCGAGGATCGCTATTGGCGCAGTCGCTGAGCTTGCCCGGTAGGTTGAGGCGGGCCGAGCCTGCGGTCTTGCGCGAGACCTTCTGCGCTGCGGCGCGCGAAGCCATTCGGGCCCTGGCTGCCGCAATGACCCGCGCCACCACGGACTCCGCGGAGCTACGGTTCTCGTGCAACCACTGCTCGAGCGCCGGGCGGATCGCACCTTCCACCTGCGCCACCACCTCCTGATTGTTCAGGCGGTTCTTGGTTTGACTTTGGAACTGCGGCTCGAGCACATACGTGGAGAGGAGCGCCAGCAACCCCTCGCGAATGTCCTCGAGCGTAATCGTGAGTCCCTTGGGCTCGAGCTTGTGCGCCTGCATGTAGGCACGCAGCGCTTTGCCCAAGGCGTTGCGAAAGCCTTGTTCATGGGTGCCACCGTCGGGGGTCGGGACACCATTGACGAATGAATACGTCGCATCCTCGGTGGACTCGGTCCATGCGAGCGCGAGCTCGAGCTTGGGATCCTCGGCCCGCGTGACGCTGAAGACCTCCGCGTGGACCACGTCCTTGCCGCGGAGCGTGATGAGTTTTTTGAGGTATTCGACGATTCCCTCGGGGTGACAGAAGGTCTCTGGTCCCGTCCCCTTGGGATCTTGGAAGATGATCTTGAGGCCCTTGTGGAGGTAGCTCTTGGCCTCCAGGCGCTCGCGAATCACGATGGGATCCATCGTCTGCTTGGCGCCAAACACCTCGGCGTCGGGCCGCAGATGGACGGTGGTACCGGAACCACGCGAGGCCCCGAGCTTGTTGAGCTTGCCCTGGGGCACCCCGCGCACGAACGTCACGGACCAGCGGCCGCCCTGACGCCACACCGTCACGTCGAGCGACTCGGACAGAGCATTGGCAACGGCGGCTCCGACGCCATGCAGACCTCCCGAGTGCTTGTAGCTCGCGTTGTCGAACTTCCCGCCCATCCCGAGCTTGGTGAACACGGCGACCACGCCGGGCACCTTGAGCTTGGGGTGGATGTCCGTGGGAATGCCGCGGCCGTTGTCGGTGATCGTGATGCCGCGGTGATCCTCGTCCAAGGCGACGGTGATCTCGGAGGCGTGGCCGTTGATGACCTCGTCGACCGAGTTGTCCAGGATCTCCCAGATCAGGTGGTGATAGCCCTCTTTGTTGACGCCGCCGATGTACATCCCTGGGCGCGCACGAACGTGCTCGACACCCTCGAGGTACTGCAGCGCAGAAGCATCGTATTCCTTCTTCGCCATGCTCTACTCCTCGCTCGCCTCGCTGAGGTTCGGTACCGCGGGGGTCGGGAACTCGACCTTCTTGATCGTACCGCGCTTGATGACCGGACGTCCCTTGCCCCCGCGCGCGGTGGGCTCGCGCTCCGCGGCGGTGAGCTTCTCCGAACCGCCCGAGCTGCGGTGCAGGACCACGGGCTCGCTCGCAGGAAACGCCGCGAGCACGTGATCGCCGGCATCGGGCTTGATGAAGATGACCCCCTTGCCGGGGCCGGAGAGGAGATTCACCTCCTGGGCCGCGCAGCAGAGCAGGCGCCCTTGGAGCGTGATCGCGCAGATCTGATCCTCTCCGTACACCTTGAAGCAAGCGACGATCTCATCGCCATCCGCCAACCGCGCGAACATCCTTCCTCGAGAGGTGCTCGGCTCACGGTGGGGCCACAGCGTGAAGCGCACGCTGTATCCAGCCTTCGTCACCGCCACGAAGTGAGGGTACGGTTCCTCGTACTCCTCATCGTGTTCCGGCTTCGGCTCGGCGAACTCCGGCATCACCCGAGGGTCCGTACCTACCGCCGAGACGATGCGCTCGCCATCCTTGAACTTGAACAACTTTTGGATCGGCGTCCCATGGCCGCTCGAGGCGGGGATGTCGTTGACGCGCGCGACATAGGCCGATCCCATGTTCGTAAAGAATACGACGCATTCCCGCGTGCTCCCGCCGACCAGGGCGAGCGCCTCGTCTCCATCCCGCATGCGCGTGGTCTCGAGGTTGATCGTTCGCTGGCGTTTCACCCACCCATCGCGGGTCACCAGGACGACGGCATCTTCTTCGATGATGAAGCTCTCCGCGGAGAACTCCTCGGTGAGGTCGTCGGCGCTGATCTTCGTGCGGCGGGGTGTCGCGTGCGAGGTGGCGACCTCCTCGAGCTCCGCCTTCACGAGGTTCGCGAACCTGGTCTTGCTCTTGAGGATTCCCTCCAACTCTTTCGCCGCCGCCCGCTTCTCTGCGAGCTCTTCACGAATCTTCTCGATCTCGAGCTTCGCCAGGCGATAGAGTTTGGTCTCCAATACGGCGTCGGCCTGTACCTCGTCGATGTCGAACGCGCTCATGAGCTTGTTCGCCGCGTCCGCCTTTCCATTGGAGCTGCGAATCAGCTTGATCGCCTTGTCGAGCGCGTCGAAGATCTTCTCGAAGCCCTCGAGGATATGAATCCGCTCGCGGAGCTTACGCAGGTCGTACTCGATCCGCCTCCGCACCGTATCGAACCGGAAATCGAGGAATTTCTGGAGGATCTGCGCCAGGTCCAGGCGCTCGGGGGCGCCGACCTCGGGATTGGCGGTCGGCACGAGGACCGTGAAGTCGAACTTGACCGAGGCTTGGAGGCGCGTGTGCTTGAAGAGGTACGCCATCACGAGTTCGGGGTCGACCTGCTGCGCTTTGCGATCGAGCTCGAGCTCGACGCGAATGTCCGTGGTGCTCAGGTCTGTGACGCCGATGATGGCCGGGAGCTTCTTCTTGACGATGAGCTGCCCGATCTCCTCCACGGCGGCGCTCTTCTCGACACCATAGGGGATCTCCGTGATGACGATCCGTGCCCCGCGATTGTCGTCCTCGTACTTCCAGCGGCTGCGCAGCTTGAGCGAACCTTTTCCCGTCTCGTAGGCGGTTTGCAGATCGCCCTTGGACGCGACGAGCTCGCCGCCGGTCGGGAAGTCGGGTCCTTTGATCGACTTGAGCAGCTGCTTGACCGAGAGTCCGGGCGTGTCGATCATCGTCACGCAAGCGCGGATCACTTCACCGAGGTTGTGCGGAGGGATCGAGGTCGCCATCCCGACGGCGATTCCCGTGCCGCCATTGACGAGCAGCTGGGGAAACCGCGCAGGCAGCACGATCGGCTCCTTGCGGGTGCCGTCGAACGTGTCGCGGTAGTCGACCGTCTCCTTGCCGAGCTCCGTGAGCAGCTCGGACGCCGCCCGGGTCAGCCGCGCCTCGGTGTAGCGGTAGGCCGCAGGAGGGTCGCCGTCGATGGAGCCGAAGTTGCCGTGCCCATCGACGAGCGGCACCCGCATCACGAAGTCTTGGGCGAGGCGCACCATGGCGTCATAGGCCGCGGTGTCGCCGTGTGGGTGGTACTTGCCGATGACATCGCCGACCACCTGCGCGCTTTTGCGGAACTTGACGTCGTGCCGAAGGTGGAGCTCGTGCTCCATCGTGTAGAGGATTCGTCGCGCCACGGGTTTCAGGCCGTCGCGAACGTCCGGGATCGCGCGCGCGGTGATCACGGAGAGCGCATAGTTGAGGTACTTGCGCCGTGTCTCCTCGGCCAGGTCGCCGTCGATCGGCTCAGGAGGCGGACTGCTACCTCCCCCCCCTCCAGGAGGCTGGGGTCCGCGAACGGCTGGGCCGTGGCCCGGCTCGACGCGTGGCTCGCCCCCGAAGCTGAGGGCTGGCGGTAGAAGCTCGAGCTGCTCGGTCGGCGCTGGCATGGGTAATCGGGCACGACCTTACCCAGGCGTCGATCGCCGTCAAAATTTTCCAGGGTGAGCCGGCTGCGATCCTGCATGATTTCCGAGCAAATCGGCTCGGATCACCGCCTCGGCACGGGTGCGTGAGGTCGGCCTCCGCGACGACTGCGCCGTTGCCCCGCCAAGCGCCCCGGCACGCCATCCCCGCGTTGCTCATCCGTCTCGTCGGTCGGAGCGGCGCTTCACGGCCGCCGTCGCGAGGTCCAGAGCGCGCCACGCTTGAGCCCGCGCCGGCGCACCTGGCCGTGCCCCAAGAGCTCCGCCAACACGAGCGCGACCTCCTCGGGCGTCCCACCGACGAAATTGGAGATCTCCTCCGCCGTGATCGGTACGCGAATATGCTCGAGCGCAGCCAAGATCCGCTCTCCGAACGCACGCCGCCCGAGGGCGTCGTTCACATCCACGGGCCGCAGCGCTGCAAAATGGTCGAAGCGCGGCACGAACACCGCACGCTTGCGAGAACGGCGGCTGACGGGTGCCTCGGGCTGCAGACAGTACGCGACCACCTCGGCCACGGTGCGTCCCGTCCGACGAGCAAACTCTTCGACCGTCATCGCCTCGGCCAACTGTTCGAGGGCGTGGCTCATGAATCGTCTGTAACTAGATTGCCACCACTTCCAGGGTAAAGGAAGCCCGACTCGTGGCCCACGACTCCACGAAATGACCCAATCGGCGACACGCGCCACGCTCACGAACGCTCGATGGGGAGATCTTTCCCATCGCCTGCGTTACCCCGACAGAGGCCGCCATGGGCGACGTGGCCGGGCGTATTTCGAGTTTCGTCAACGACCCCAGGGTCGCCGGGGGCGGTGTTACCTACGGGCGGGACCACGGTTCCAGGGGACTAGAGCGCCGACCAGTTTGATTTCGCGTGCTGAGGCGCGTCTGGGGCCGTCCGCGGGTAGGAGCGAGGCCGAAGCTGTGTCGGGCACACTGCGAGC
>Ga0315910_10003057_pt1 | contig 14387 bp, 5 predicted proteins | sample EdamamesoilMG_FD_204470 | JGI IMG/M metagenome (GOLD analysis project Ga0315910, IMG submission 204470) | Garden soil microbial communities collected in Santa Monica, California, United States - Edamame soil | ecosystem: Environmental > Terrestrial > Soil > Garden | place: USA: California...
GGCTCGACTTGAACCTGACATGGCTGAAGCATTCGACCGGCAGATCGCTGTAGAGGGTCAGCGATTCGTAGGCGAACGGCACGTAGAAGTCCCGCTCTGGGTCGAAGCCAGGAATCAGCCGCTGCGCTCCGCCGGTGGCCATGTCGAGCAAGGCCGGATGCATGCGGTAGACGCTGAGGTCGGGAGTGAAGTCTCGCGCTAGCTCGAGGTGAATCAACGCTTCACCCTGCCCGTAGGCGACCCCACGGATATTGCCCCAGCGCGGCCCAAAATCCATGAACGACTGGTCGAGGAATCGGTCGGGGACTTCGACCAACTGGAAGCGCTGACGGAGGGCGGCGAGCGCTACAGACGGAGGGGCATCGTTCACGTACTCTACGCTCCCGGTCGCGTGGGGCTCTGACACGGACTTGCTGTAGAAAGCGAACGAGAACCGCGTGGCAGACTCGCGCGTCAACTCGAGAAATAGTTCTCTGCCCGCCCCCGCGCCGACGAAGAACGGCGACACGAACACGACGTTCGAGATGCGAACGGGGGAGGCTTCGGGCTCGAGCTCCAACCCTGCGCGCGCCATCTCGAGGTAACCCGTTCCAGGGATCAGCGCTTCCCCGTCGGTCACGACGTGCTCCCCCACGAGCCAATGTTTGACGCGACTGAATTGAGTGGCGAACAGGCGGTGCGCCTGGGTTTCCGACACCATGCGCTCCAGGCAGGGGTGCGGTCCGATCCTGCCGCCGAGCGTTGCGTCCATGGTGGTCGAACGCTCGGCGATGGATACCGCCATGCCGACGTCTTTCCACGCGTTCCAACCGATCGAGATGGCGCGCTCGAATTTGCCGCGCGCCATCGCGCTCTCGACGAACGCGTCGAGGAAGGCATTTGCCGCGGAATAGTCGCTCTGGCCGGGCAAACCGAGTATCGAGCTGACGGAGGAACAGCCCACGAACAAACGCGGCCTGTCTGCGCCGAACACACGTTCGAGAATCAGCGCACCAAGCGCCTTGCCAGTGATGACGGAGTGGGCTTCATCCAGAGTTTTCAGATCCATCGGCGCATCGTGGATGGCACCGGCGGCGTGAATTACTGCCTGGACCTTGCCGAATTCTGCGTGGACGCGGGCGCGCACCGCTATCAGGTGCTCCTCGATGGCGACGTCTGCGCTGAAGGTCAGCACCTGACCGCCGCATTGCTCGATCTCGAGGATCTGCTTGAGGCGCCCGGCCAGCGCCGGGTCGGTGGAGCGCCTCCTAACGAGGTCGGCCCAGTCCTTCTTCTCGGGAAGCTCGGCGCGCGCCAGCAGCACCAACTTGGCTCGCTTCAGTGTCGCAAGGTGCTTCGCGAGCGTAAGCCCGATGCCCCCGAGCCCACCGGAGATGACGACTACGCAGCCTTCCGGTAGCAGAGCGAGCTCCGATGGGGTGGCAGCGATCGGCGCTGGAACGAGGCGCCGCACCCAGCGAGAAGCGCCCCGCAGCGCGACCAGATTCTGCTCTGGCTCCGCCTCGAGCTCTCGCAAGAGTGGATCCAGATTCGCGGTGTCCGACTGCGCGGCGAAGTCGATACAACGACAGCGCACGTGGGGTAGCTCGCGCGGAATCACGAGGGTAGGCCCCAAAAGCAGCGCTTTGTGCGGGTCGGGAACCGGTCCCGAGTCGACAGCGAAGACGGAGTTCGCGACGACCGATACCGTGATCGAACCGTCGAGCCGCGAACAAGCCTGCCCGAGCGCTAGCATGCTCCCGAAGTAGCGCTGCTCCAGCGCTTGGTAGCGCTCGCCCATCAGCCACCCGGGCGCGTGAATCCAGTCCATGAGCGAGGTGGTGAAACCCATCAGCTGCACGATCTGATGCGGCACGATCCCCTGCTGCTGCAACGCTTCGAACAGTTGGTCCCAGGACTCTTTTTGCCATGGACACAGTGTGTAACTGAGTGCCTCGTGCTTCACGAACGCAGGCCCGACGTTCGCGATGATCGTCTTACCGCGACGCGCACCGGCGATGCGCTTCGCAAGCCGTTCAGACCCGCCGATCAACAACCAGATCTCGTCTTGGCTGCGTTTTGCGGGGGTAGGCGCCCGGTGCCACGCGGGCACCTGGAACCAGTTGCCCAAGTCTTCGATGCGACTGAAGCCGGCCTCTGGCGCGCTCTCGCTGCGCTGCCCAGGTTCGATCCAGTACGATTGGCGCTGGAACTGGTAGCCGGGAAGCGGCACTCTTCGCGCCGGCCGGTCGCGCGCGAACAACTTGGCGAAATCGACAGGAGCCCCACCCTGCCACGCGCGCCCAACCGTGCTGAGCAAGAAGCGCACATCGGAGGCAGCCTCGTTCGGATGACGTACCGTGGTGATGGCCCACTTCGCGCCGGACATGCGAGCCAGACTCGCCAGCGTCCGTCCGGGCCCGACTTCCACCAGCACCGGGTTCGCGTCGCCAAGCACGCTGCGAACACCAGCGCTGAAGCGCACGGTGTTGCGGAGATGCCTGACCCAGTAGTTCGGGTCTCGAGCCTCGGCATCGGTGATCCAGGTGCCGGTGAGCGTCGAAACGAAGGGCGTGCCCAGGTCCCCGAAGCGCACTTTTCGACAGATCTTCGCGAACTCGTCGAGGATCGGGTCCAACATCTTCGAGTGCGCTGCCACCGAAATGTGAAGCCGAGTCACCTCGACTTGGCGGGCACGCAACGTGGTTTCGAGGGCGCTGATGGCCGCGACGGGACCCGACGCGACACACAAGGTATCGGCGTTCACGGCGGCCACCGAGAGCTCGGCGCTCAACAGCGGCACCAACTCTGCTTCGCTCATCTCGACGCTGAGCATGGCGCCTTCGGGCAAGGTTTCGAAAAGCCGCCCGCGTGCCAGCACCAGCGTCAAGGCATCCGACAAGCCGAGCACGCCAGAACGGCAGGCAGCGACGTACTCCCCCATGCTGTGACCGATGTACGCGTGCGGACGCACACCCCACGCCTCGAGTTGCACGGCCAAGGCGTATTCGGTCGCAAACAGTGCGGGCAACGCCAGCGTGGGTCGCTCGAGCTCAGAGAGCTGTGGCCGCGGCTCGCTCGGCGGGTTCAACACCAACTGCCGAATCCTCGACGATAGCTCCGAGGGCAGCAGGTTCATGCAGTCGTCGAACGCCCGTCGGTACTCGGGTACGGCCTGGTAGAGCTCGCGGCCCATACCTTCGTACTGCGCCCCACCGCCGGGGAACATGAACACGACTTGACTTTCGCCGGTTGGCGACAGCTGGACGCCTTTTTCTGCAGCCACGAAGGCTTCGCCGACCTCGGCCTGACTCCCGCAAACGGCAAAGGTCCGATAGGCGAATTGCCTGCGTCCTCGTTGCAAGGTGTGCGCGACATCATAGAGCGTATAATCTGCCGGCGCCTGCAGCCCCGACTCGAGCTCGGCGCCGAGTGCACGCGCAGCATCTTCGGCGGCTGTCTTGGTCTTGGCGCTGATCAGCAGCAGCTCTGGCCGCCCGAGGTTCGACGGCTCGTCGAGCCTGACCTTGGCTGCTTCCTCCAGGATGACGTGAGCGTTGGTGCCGCCTGCACCCAGCGAAGTCACGCCGGCCACCAACGGACCGTTGCTACTGCGCCAGTCCGTCAAGTGCGTGCGCACTTCGAACGGTGTCGCGGCAAGGTTCAACTCGGGGTTGGGCGAGTCGTAGTTGATCGTCGGAGGCAGCTTTCGGTGCTGCAGGCACAGGATGGCCTTCATGAGTGAAGCCATCCCTGCTGCCTCGCCCAAGTGGCCAATGTTGGCCTTCACCGAACTGATCACGCACTTGTCGGCGCGAGCGTGCCCGGCGTCGAAGACCTGTGCCAGCGCAGCAATCTCGATTGGATCTCCGACGGCGGTGCCGGTGCCGTGAGTTTCGATGAATCCGATTCGTTCAGGCGCGATGCCGGCGACGCCCACGGCCTCGGCAACGACTCGAGCTTGCCCCTCGACGCTTGGAGCGAGGTAGCCCACCTTTTCGGAGCCATCGTTGTTGATGGCAGAACCGCGAACGATCGCCAAGATTGTGTCACCATCGTCGCGAGCCTGGCCGAGGCGCTTGACGACGACCGCGCCAGCGCCGCTGCCGAACAGAGTGCCGTCCGATCGGGCATCGAAGGGTCGACAATGCCCGGTCGAGGACATGATTTCCCCTTCTTTGTACAGATACCCCCGATCTTGGGGCAGTACGATCGTCGAAGCCCCAACCAGCGCGAGTTCACACTCGCCGGCAAGCAACGACTGACACGCAAGGTGCAACGCCACGAGCGACGACGAACACGCCGTTTGCACGTTCGCACTCGGGCCCTTGAGGTTCATTTGATACGACACGCGCGTCGCGAGGAAGTTCATGTCGTTGCCTGCGTGGCGCACCAACCACTCGCCGACGGTCCGCACGATGTGACTGTTGGTCATCAAGTGGTGCATCATGTACGAGTTCATGCCGCACGCAGCGAACACACCCACGGGCACGTCGTCAGTCCCGCTCGCGTAGCCGGCGTTCTCCATCGCGTGCCACGCGACCTCTAGGAACAGCCGGTGCTGGGGATCCATCAGTGATGCATCGCGGGGGCTGAGTCCGAAGAAGCCCGCGTCGAACTGATCGATGTCGTTCAGCACCGGGGCGACGCGCACGTATTCCGGCCTGCGAAAAACTTGCGGCGACTCGCCTGCCTTGACTAGTTCTTCATCCGAAAAAACGTGCAGTGATTCGGCGCCGCTGCACAGGTTCTGCCAGAACTTGTCAACGTCGGGAGCACCCGGGAAGCGACCTGCCATCCCGATGATCGCGAGAGAATAGTCGTCGTTGTTGGCTTCTGTCATCGATTCGACCGATCACGAGAGCACGCGAGCAGTGGCCTAGCCTCTGCTCTTACCCTCGCTGGAGCCGTTGTGGCTGAACTGAGCCGGAAAGCTCCGAGAAGCAACACCCCTGCCGCCGTGTTGGATCCACGTAACGACAAACCGAGGCGCGCCGGTTGGGCAGGCCACTTCCATTAGCTCCGGTTCCGGTTATACGCGGAAGCTCGATGCCAGGAAAGAGGAGACCCTCGCTCCGCATGTGTGGAGGCCACGTGCACCCGCGTACGATAGCGTTCCCGAAGAACGCAAGCAAAGCCCATCAGAGCGGCGTCCATGCGCTGGATGCCGCACCATTGCCGACGTTCGCGCACAACTTTCGCCTCGAGCGCACACTGAATCGCGCGCTCGGTTCAACCGCCGTAGACACTTCTTCTGGGACGATTCTCCTCGCGGCGTTCCAGTCGAGGTTCCCTTGCGTAAGCTGCCAACGGCAGTGGACAGCTGCCAACGCAGGGCGGCTGGACCTGACGTCACCCACACGACTGAGCTTAGCGCGGCCGTGAACGACTGGCCCTAGGGTCGACCACTGCCGGTCTCCGTGGCCTAATCGTTGGCAATTGCAGGACTACTGCGGAAGCTCGGGGGGCTCGATGAGCTCGGGCGACGGACCTTCCCCATCGAGCGCCTCGAGGAACTCTACGAGCTGTTTGCGCGCTTCGGACGTCAGGTTCAGCGGCACGAGCTTCGGATCCTTCGTCCCTTGGAAGCCGATGGAGTCTCCACCCCGATCGAAAAACGTCACCACGTCCGTCAAACTGCGCTCCTGAGCCGCGTGCATGAAGCTCGGGCGACGGCTCACACAGCGCAGCGTCGGAGTTCGGAAAGCCCCGAGCAGCTCGGCAGTGTCCTTCGGGATTGCGTCGAGGCGTCCATCGTCACCATCACTGTAGTCGCCCCGAGCGTTTAGTGGATCGGCCAACGCGCCTTGGAGACCTACTGCCGCGCCAGGGTCATCGTAGGGTTCGACGAACACTGCCTGAAGGTTCGCGGATCCGACGTTATAGAACTTCTGGTCGGACAGGTACGGCCCAGAGTGACAGTCGTCGCAACCGGACTCGACGAAGTGCACCGCCCCCGCCTGTTGCTCGGGAGTGAGCGCCGTTTCATCCCCGTGCATCCAGGCGTCGAACTTGCTGGGACCACAGTCGAGCAGACGCTCGTAAGCCGCTATGGCCTTGCCCATGTTCACGACGACGCGGATCACGTCGGGGTCGTCATGCCCCGGCTTGGGGCAACGCTCGACCAGAGGATCGGCGGGCATCTCGCTGCAGCCTGCCTGCTCGGGCTCGAGGCTCTCGTAATCGGCGAGACCGGCGGGCAACGCACCGAACAGCGCTTCGTACTCGCTGCGATAGTAACGAGCGATCTGCTGCGCGACGAACAGCCGTGACGAGTTGAACTCGAGCGGACTCTCGATCACACCGAACACCTGGTTGTACGCGGTATCGCGGCGTCCGTCCCACATCAACAGCTGCGCATGACCGACATCGAGCAACGACGGGGCACGCCGCCGCGTCCAGCCGGACCCTAGAGAGATTTGGCCGCGTGCGCTGCGAGCATCCAGAAAGCTCGCTGTCGCGTTGTGGCAGCTTTCACAGGAGACTCGGCTAGCCTCCCCCATCACGCCGAGCGTGCCGGGCGCGCCGTCGTTGTCAGCGTCGAGAAGCGGCCCGGAGAACCGTGTATCGAAGAAGAACTTCTGCCCCAGGGCCGCCGCGCGCGGATCGTCTGCGTAGCTGTTCGTAGTGTCGGAGGGCGGAGCTGGAAGCTCTTCCGGCGACAGCGCCAAGAGCCGATTCAGAGTCTCGGCGGGCAGCGCCGGGTGCTCGTGATCGAGCTCCCCGGCAGCGCCAGCGTCATTTGTCCCGGAGCAGGCGAGGATCGAACAAGTGCAGCCGAAAAGTGCGACCGTCAGCCCGCACGTTTTCACGGAGCCTCGATCGTAATGTCGAGATTGCCGATCATTTCGTCGTTCCTGAGCTGATCTTCCGGGAACCGCACGTCGATCGTGTTGGTACCGTCGACGAGGTCGTCGAGAGCAACGGGCACGGAGAAGCCCCGCATCCCGGTGTTGTCGTGACCTTGCGCCGAAACGACCGTGAACTCGTGCCAGGTACCCTCGTTGAAGCGGTACTCAAGGACTTGCCCGGTGCCAGCGAACACATCGAAGTTGAACGTCGCTCCCACCGCATCACTCAGATCGACGTCAGCGAGTTCGAACGATTGCGTTTGACCAGACATCAGGTGGTATCCGGTCAGGGTGCGACCGTTTCCATCGACCTCGGTGTTGTCGGGTACGTCGTAGCCGCGGGGCGTCGGATAGGTGGGGCCGTCGAACCCGATGTTGTCCCAACGGAAGGTCTGCGGCCCCGTGACGTTGCCATCCTTCGGCGCGTTGTAGGCCGCGTGCTGGAAGTGGACGTAGCCGCGCGAGAAGGGCAGGTCGAGTCCTTCGACCTCCGAACGCAGGTGCAGCTCGGTGTCGTCGTAGTCGCTCACCCACAGCTCCGCGCGGTCTTGGGTGATGCGAAGCTCGAAGCGGTTCAGCTCGGTGTCGGCGCAGCGAAAGCAGCGATTCTCCGTGTCCCCAGCGAACTCCCAGAAGTGGATCGAGTGAAGAATGTCGTGTTCCTCGGTAACGGTGACCGTTTCGAGTGCGTTGTTCCAATCGGTCTCGCTCTCGGGACAATCCGCGCCGAATTGGAAGGCGAACCCAACTCCGTTTCGGGGGAACGCCAGCACGGTCGGCGCTTCGTGATAGGGCATCGGCGTGGGGTCTTCGGTGATCCACACTTCGATCCACCAGCCGTGGCCTATGTTGAGCGGGTTCACCTTCGCGTCCACGTCCCACACGATGGTCCCGACGCGGTCGGTGAAGTCGAACGGCTGCCGGATGCGCATCGAGTTGAACCCGAAGTCACCCTCATCGTCCATCACTTCGTTCAGCTGCTGTGACGGTTCACCGTCGACACCTATTCCCTCGCAGAAGCGCACGTCGTCGCCTGGAAGAATGTTCGAGAACGGCTCGCCACAGAACGTCGACGGGAAGACCTTGTCGGTTTGTGTAGAGAGCGGACCCCGCAAGAAGAAGCTGTACGTTGCCGGGTGACCATAACGGGCGAAACTCCATTTCGCATCGTCGATGTCACCGCCGCGCCCCCCCGGACTCGGGCTGTCGAATTTGTCGCAGAACGCGGGCTCATCCAACCCGCAAGTGCCGGGCTCGAGTGTGGGTGGGATCGGGTCGACCGAGCCAGTCGTCGATGTGGACGAGTCGCCCGTCGAAGTCGAGTCGGAAGGCGAAGTCGTGGCGGAGCCATTCGACGTGTCTTCAGAGGTCGTAGCGTTGCCGTCGCTGCCACCGGTGGCGTTGCCAGCATTGCCGCCACCGCCGGTATTGCCAGCGTCGCCAGCATTGCCGCCACTGCCATCACCACCAGCGCCGGTGCTGTTGTTGTCGTTCGAGTTCGTCGAACTGTCATTGCTGGCAGAGACACCGCTGTTGCACCCCGAGGCGAAAGCGCAGGCCGAGCCGAAGCAGACTGTCCAAACCACGATTCGTGGGCTTTTCCAATAATGAGACATGTGCGAAAAAGGTAGTGGAGCTTAACTCCACGGTCAAACGTTCACAGAGATTGAAACCAAGTGGTGGCAGCTAACGACCTCGTTGCGATCGTCTTCAGACTACACCGCCGTTCAGCCTGAAAGAATCTCAACGGAGTGAGGCACAGCGTTCTTGGAAATTCGTGACACAGTCCCTCCACTTGGCGCGTGCTCGCGGGCACGCGTTGCTCGATGACGATCGGTAGGCGCGGCGCACCCCGCCGGGGACATGCGAACTCCGATCTGCGTGTGCCACCCACCTGTACTCTTTCGCCCCACGCTCGCTCGCGCCCCCACCTTCCGCGCTGCCCCCGGTGGGCACTCTAGAAACCTAGGAGACAAGCACTCGCGCTACAGCAAGGGTCATATCGCAACACTGACCGGACGAGCGACGACGAAAACGGATGTCCGAAGAATGCACGCGTGCGCGCGCTCGGAATTACCGGAGTGCAACACCAGAGTCCTTGCGTCCTCGGTACTTTGCCTCTAACCAGCTGAGTGGTGCTGCGGAACCCACACTTGCAAGAGTCCGGATGGCTGAAGCACGTCCTCATGCCCGCGAAGCGATTGGCGACGGCGGCGCAAGGTGAAGTTGCTTCGCTCGTCTCGCTTCGAGGACTCGTGAACGCGAGCGCGGTGCTGCCAACCCAGTCCTTCACGCGCACCCGAACCGCCTTGTTGCGCGCCGCGGGCACTCGTATCGGGTACCAGTCGCAGGTACAGGGGCCCCTGCGGCTCACGGGCAGCGGTGCGCCGAGCGACATCAGCATCGGTGACTACACGCTGATCACTGGCTTTCTTCACATCGACCTCGGCGCACCCGTCAGCATCGGAAGCGGCGTGCGCATCGGACACGGGGTCACGCTTCTGACCATCAACCATCGGATCGGATCGAGTTGGCTGCGTGCAGGCGACAGCTACGCCTGCCCGCTCAACATCGGTGATGGATCGTGGATAGCGTCGAACGTGACGGTGCTGCCTGGCGTTTCCATCGGAGCAGGCGCGGTCGTGGCTGCAGGCGCGGTCGTGTCCCGCGACGTTCCCGCCCACACTCTCGTCGCCGGCGTACCGGCGCGCGTGGTGCGCGAGCTCGACCCCACCCCCGGCTTCGGTGGGAAGCCTGCCGCCTGACGCTGGTTGTGGTAACGTTGGAAAAACTGGAGCCGTAGGGGCCAAGGTCCAGCTGATGGCAGCGCGCGGTGACCAAGCAAGCACCGCTCGCGCTCGCTGCTCACGAACCGGCCCTCGGTTGTGTCGCCCCTCTGGCCGACCCCAGCCTGGCTGTCGCGCGCGAAAAACCTAGTGAACTTATGGTATGACCGCCGTCGGCGCCCTGAAGGGGTCAGCCCGAGTCGGAGGTTGAACGCCGGTTTTGGCAAGGGTCGCGCGTTTGACAGGACGCCCGCACTCCAGAGCGCCGTGCATACCCAATGTTTAGTGTGATAGTTCCGCTCTTCGCCCAGGCCTTGACGCTCACATTGGCCGAATCGACGGAAGTGCGCGCGCGGCTCGAAGAGGAGGAAGAGGGCGATCAGCCCGCGCACCTCGACGCGTACACAGCGCCGAGCGCCACGCTCTCGCTCAACGATAGTCGCACTGCCTACGCCCTGAGCTACACGCCCTCATTTTCCCTCTTCGACATCGGTGGCGAGCCGTCGTCCTCACTGCTGCACGCGGCGTACGCCCGTGCCGGGAGCCGTTTCGGACTTACGTCCGTCGGCTTGGAGCAGGCGTTCGTCTACGGTATTACCAACCCTCGGCTGGCTTTCGCGCCATACAGTCCGGAGGAGCCGGAACAAGGTCCCAGCGATGACGGCACACCAGGCAGCGATCGACCGGACCTTCCGGGTGAGCCGGGAACCGGCGCCCCAGAAGACGGCCGTGCACAGGGCGAGAGTGTCCCGTTCAACGAAGACCTTCGGGTCGGCGCCGCAACGACTACACTGAGCCTGTCGCACAGCCTGACCCGGCGCTGGAACCTCACGGAGTCCGCTTCCTACAAGTACAGCACCGGGTTTGGCGATTCGCAGGAGACCTACCCGACTCAGCAAGGCGCCGATGCCGGCGCGGCCGTCACCTACGGCCTGTCACGCTACGATTCTGTCGGGACCTCGCTATCCGGTAGCGCCTACTATACGGATCCCCTCGAAACCAGCACAACGCAGCTCAAGCGACGCAGCCTTCTGGCGGTGCTCCAGTTCAGTTGGAGCCGCGCATGGGCGGAAGACTTCTCGATGTCCCTCGGCGTCGGCGCCACCTACACGCGGACGGACGAAGGCGATCGACTGATTTCGGAAGCGCTGGTCGTCGGCATTGGACCCGCGGGGAGCATGACGGTCGACTACTCGTGGGGCGACGGCGCTGCCCGCTACACGGCAGTCGGTACCGTCGGCACCGCCCCCTTCGTCGACCGGTACACGGGCATCGTCGACCCGCGCCTGTTCTGGTCCGCCAGCTTAGCGCGCACGGCGCAGCGCCTGACATTGACAGCGGCTTTGTCCGGTGTCCAATCGACGGACCCAGACAGCGTCACCCCTCTTTCTACCGCGACCGGTACGCTGACCGCCGACTATCAGGCGAGCGACGAATTCTTGCTGCGGGCAGGCATCTCGGCGTCTACGCGCGTCGAGATCTCGGAAGAAGCAGTGCAGGACGGCAACCGGCCGCCGCCGCCCCTGTACTTCGGGTTCGTGGGCTTCACGTACACCCTGCGCCCAATCAATTTGTAGCGCGCTGGCAACGCAGCCAGCGCCCGACCTATCACTTCTTGGAGCGCATCGCAGGCCTGCCCATGCCGCGATAGTTGAGGCCGGCATCGACCACGGATTCGGGCACCAGAATGTTGCGCCCGTCGAAGACCCATTTGCCTTTCAGGAGTCCAGCTACCCGCTGCAGATCGGGCGATCGGTATTCGTTCCATTCGGTGGCAATCACGAGGCAGTCTGCGCCCTCGCAAGCCTCGTACTCGTTCTCGAAGATCTTGACGATATCGATCGTGCCGGCCGCTTCGAGCTTGGCAGCTGCCGTGTTGCGAGCCACTGGATCGGTAGCTCGTACGGTGGCGCCGCGCTGCTTGAGCTCACCGATCAGGCGAAGCGCCGGTGCTTCTCTGACATCGTCGGTCGCGGGCTTGAACGCCAGCCCCCAGATGGCGACGACCTTGCCATCGAGCGACCCCAGCTCGAGCTCCATGTTGCTGACCAACGCCTTGATCGGGATGAAATTGGCGGCAACCGCTGCCTCTGCGACACGCAGCGTGACACCGAATTCGTTGCCAGTGTTCACCAACGCTCGCAAGTCCTTCGGGAAGCAGCTGCCACCGAAGCCGAGGCCGGGATAGAGGAACTGCATGCCGATGCGGGAGTCGGTACCGAGTGCGACACGGACGTCTTCCACGTCACCACCCGCAACGTCGCACAATCGCGCGATCTCGTTCATGAAGGAGATCTTCGTCGCCAGCAACGCGTTAGCTGCGTACTTCACGATTTCTGCCGTCTTGGGACTGGTGCGCTGAATGCGACCCCGCTGACGGTTGTACGGTGCGTACAGGCGCCGCATGATCTCGAACGCGTTGTCATCATCGGTCCCGATGACCACGCGATCGGGTTTCATGAAGTCGTTGACCGCGTCGCCTTCCTTGAGAAACTCAGGGTTGCTCACGACGTGGATCTTGTGCTTCGCGTGTTTCTCGACCACCTGACGCACGCGTGCGTTCGTGCCGACGGGAACCGTGCTCTTGAGCACGAGCAGCAGGTCGTTTTCTGCGGCCTTCGCGACGTCCTCGGCCGCACGGAGAACGTACGAGAGGTCTGCTGAACCGTCTTCGTTCGGAGGTGTGCCGACGGCGATGAAGACCACCCCTCGCCCGCGGACGCTTTCCTTCAGATCGGAACTGAACTGAAGCTTGTCAGGCCAGTTCCGCTTGACGATGTCTGCGAGGTTCGGTTCGAAAAACGGGACATCACCTTTCTTGAGTCGCTCGAGCTTCTGCTCGTCGACATCGACACAGACGACGTTGACGCCGGAATCGGCGAAGCACGCCCCAGCAACCAAACCAACGTACCCAGACCCGATGACTGCGATTCTCACAATACGCCCAGACTTACCCGCAAAACGTCTGTGCGTCCAGATCCATTCGAAACGCGCTCGCTTGCCTAATCGCGCGATGTTGTTCGCAGTTTGCTATGCCACGCAGTCGAATGTTCCGCGATGTCGCTCGTGTGCCGGTGGAAAGTCCGCACCGGCTGTCGGTTCGAGCCAGCGCCGCTGGAATCGGCGCACTATGTGTTCGAGCTACTCGAGCTGAGGAACGATCACCGCCGCCGAGAACGCGGGCATTTCGTACAGAAACACGTTCTCGGACACCGGCGTGAGCGGCGTTGCTGCTTGTATTTGAGGATCGCTGCCAGCAAGTTCGTACACTAGCGATTCGCCGTAGGTCGCGTCGCTGTCGAGCGTGATGGTCACGTCGCGAGCGATGTCGCGCTTGTTGAGGACCACGATGACCACGCGTGTGTCATCGTCCGAATCGACGCTCGCGTAGGCGGAGGCACCTTCGAGGTCGTCGACCGTGGCAATCACGGCCATGTCACCGAAAGCAGAGCCAGCACCGTCGTAGTTCAAGTACAAGCCAAAGGCCGCCAGCGTGAACGGCGCGGAATCGGGCAGGCTCGCCGCTGCCAGATCGACACCCCGGCGTCCCAGGATTCCGAGAACATCCGCGGCAGCGATCGCGCCGCTCACATGGCCGTGGCCGCCGTAATCCCAGGCGCTGAGCGAAAGCATGGTGCCCGGGTAGTTCTCTTCGATGCTCTCTTGGATCCTCGGAATCAGTTCGATCGGTCCTCCGGCATCGGCATTCACCCAACTGCCTTCTTCGTAGGTGGGGTCCCAGAGCGAACGGGGAGCGGCCAAGCGCGCCGCCACGATCTCAGGCGTTGTGCTTTCTCCGGTGATTCTATCCGCGCCCCGGTAGACCTCGGGCCACCAGTGAATGTCGAAGTAGTCCAAGAGGCGATAGCCCTCGTCGTCCTCTGCCGCCGCCATTTCGGCGAGGTAGTAGTCGAGGAACGGTCCCTCGGTTTCGAAATCCGGACTCAGCTGCAGGCTCGTGAAGCACGGCCAGCCGTAGCTCGCCGGACCGGCGACGAGAGCGTCGGACCATACGCCCTTGATCGCCTTGGCGTAGGTGACACCGGCAGCGACGATGTCCTGGTAGCTTGCCTTGTCAGGATGGATCAAGCACACCTCCGCCTCCCAGATCGACGTGTGCTTGTCGAGCACGAAGACCGCTGGGGTCGTGCCCGCTTGCGTCATCACCCAATTCACGAACTCGTCTTGGTACACGAAGTCGTCGCCTGTGTCGGGGACCGCGTCGAAGGCCGCGCCTTTGACTGCCACATTGGTGCGAAACCTGGTCGTCAGGTAGTCCGTGGTGTCGCGAACGTCGTCCGAGACCGAATCGGCGGCAACTCGTGGTCCTATTGGGATCGGCAGCATCACCGCGGCTTCGTTGGTCGCGGCTGCCGACAGCGCTTCTTGTGCGACGGCCCCGGGATCACTCCCGGTGCCGAGCGGAGCGTTGCTGTACTCGGTGTTGCAGTTGCTGATGTGGGTCGCGTTTACTTCCCAGTTGTAGCCGCTGGTGTCGTTGAGGGTTCCGCCATCGACTTTGACGAGTTTGGCCTTCGCGGAAAGTGCGAGTTCGCTTCCAGCCACTCCGTAGATGCGTGGCGAGATCTGCCGGCGCGCTCCGTCGGGGAAAACCGCGACGGCGAGGTCGGGCTCGACAGGTGTGCCCCCCGTGCCACCAGTGCCAGTGGTAGCCGTGGTCGTATCACCAGAGGTGGTGCTCGTTCCGCCGGTGCCGTCGGTCGTGCTCGTGACACCACCCATGCCACCAGAGCCATCGGTGCTCGTGACG
>Ga0315910_10003058_pt1 | contig 14386 bp, 11 predicted proteins | sample EdamamesoilMG_FD_204470 | JGI IMG/M metagenome (GOLD analysis project Ga0315910, IMG submission 204470) | Garden soil microbial communities collected in Santa Monica, California, United States - Edamame soil | ecosystem: Environmental > Terrestrial > Soil > Garden | place: USA: California...
GTTCCCGGCTTGCGTGCCCAGAGGCTAGGCTCCGCGTCCTCGCTCTCGTACAACAGCCCTTGGTCCCAGTTGATGTCGTCCCACGTCGGCACGTGATGCTCGTGCGCATCAGCGCCGTGCGCATCAGCGCCGTGCGCATCAGCGCCGTGCGCATCACCGTGTGCACCACTCGCTTCGTGCGCCTGCGCGTCAGCCGTCCCGTGCTGCGCGCCTTCCTCGCCGTCCGCGAAGGCGAGCGTCGCTAGCCCCAGAACCGCACCTGCCAGCAACCATTGCACAATCCGCATGCGACTCATCCCGTCACCTCTCGGCCCAGAATTCGGCCGGCAATCTCGCGTGCCATCGAGCCCGACTGCTGCTGGAGTTCCGTGCGCAGCTGCGTCACCTCGTGCTGGATTCGCTCGCGCCCCTCCCGCTCGACTCGCAAGGTGACCTCGCGAGCTTCTTTCAGGATTTCGGCTTCGAGCTTGGCGGTCTCGGTGCGCGCCTTGTCGCGTTCAGCAGCCGCAGCCTGGTTGATGCGTTCGAGCTCTTTCTCGTAGCGCGTCAGCAGGTCGCCCGCCTTCAACTGCAGCTTGCGGGCGCGCTCGCGCGCGCCGTCGGTTTTTTCTTCGCGCAGCGCAAAAACCTTCAAGATGGGATCGAACAAGAGCGGCTTCAGCACGACGATCAACACTGCGAAGATCACCATCTGCAGCAGGACGGTCTTGTTGAGGTCGATGGTCACGCTTGCGAGCGGGACGTTGGCAAGCGGGGGCGCCAGCAGAGGCCCCGCGGACCCGAATCCGTCTGACAATAGGCTCATTACGACTTGGCTCTTGGTTGTGAAATTCCCGCAGCAACGGCGGGTGCGCGGGCCGCAAGTACCACCTTGCGCTCGGCGTGTCCAGCCAAGGAAACCTCGAACTTCCAGAGCGGCCGGAGCGGAAACAAAGCCGCAACTGGCAGCCTGCGAGGCCACGGTCTGCGGAGGGGCTGAAGGCGGCCTAGAGCCCAGCCCAAGCCGGACCATCGACACGCGTGATGCCTGTGCAGTCGAGCGCCGGCAGCAACGATTCGTAGGCGGTTCCGGTCAGGGGGTCGACCGCTGCGGGGGCGACATCCAGCAGCGGCATAATCGCAAAGCACCGTTCGGCGAGATGTGGATGCGGAACCACGAGGGACGCACTCCGATGAGTTCCGCCCTGAATCCACAGAATGTCCAGATCTAGGGTCCGGGGCCCCCAGCGCTCGGTCCTGATCCTTCCTAGGCCGTGCTCGATCGCGAGCAGCCGAGTCAACAGCACCTCGGGCTCGAGTGCACAACGAACGCGCAGCGCAGCATTCAGGAACAATGGCTGGGATGGTCCAACCGGAAAACTCTCGTAAAGGGCGGAGACGGCAGAAACCTCACAAAACCTGGCAATCTGGGCCGCACCTTGGCGCATACTTTGGAGCCGGCCACCGAGGTTGGCGCCCATGCCGATGACGCAGTCCGCGAACTTTGACATTGAAACCGCAAGAGCGAGGATTCTAACGAAGTTATGTTGGAGATGACGCGCGGCGAACTGTTCATCGTCGTCTTTGTTACCGTTGCTATCGTCTCCGCGCCATGGTGGGGCCGCGCTGGTGCAGCCCTTGGACGACTACTGGCAGAACGCGGTCTGCGCAAGACCCCGACGAGCCGGCAATGAACCCAGCCGGGCACTAGTGGTAGGAGAGGGCTGCTAGTCGCTTGACCAGGGTAGATCAGGATTCAGCCGAAGCGCCGAGTGGAGGGCTGATCTTCGTGAGCGACGCCTCTGCCGAGGCCGAGCGCCTGACCGTAGCGCTCAAATCGCGGGGCTACCCCACGGTCGACGTGCCGCTTGGGCTCTTGTCAGCGCGGGTATCGGTGCAGCGACCGGCCTTGATCCTGTGCGATGCCGACGCACCCGGCGTGCTCGATGTCGTCGCCGCCGTGTGCCAGGGGGCGACTGCGCCGCCCAGCGTGGTGTTCCTGGGCGCACCGGACGGGCAGCTCGACACCGCACCGGACCGCATACAGACGCACGCCCGGGCCGTGTTCCGCAGACCGGTAGAAGTCTACGCCTTGCTGAGAAAGGTCGAAGCGCTGATTGGCGCGCCGCCCGAGGAGCCGATCAATGGTTCGCTCGCGTTGCCAAGCCGCACGCCCGTGCTGGTCGCCGCGGCACGCAAACCCTACATGGTGGACGCCTCGCATCACGAACAGGGTTCGGTGCCGCCTCAGGCTCGCCTGTCGGCGCCGCCCCACCCTCGCCTCTCGGCACCACCGCCGCCGGCTACGCCGCCGCCGCCAACGCTCAACTGGCAACGTCCAACCTCGCAGCACGCAGCACAGCTGAGCTTGCTTCCGGACGAACCCGTGCAGGTGAACCAGGAGGTCCCTCACTCGCACATCAGTCCGGAACTCGCGGCGCTGCTCCACGAAGCGGAGCAGCGCTTGGCAGCTCAGCCCCTGAGAGACCTGCAGCGACAGCGACTGTCGCCGGAGGCGGAGATCGACGCGGTGCTGCCGCCGGACGTCCTCGCTTCGCTCGACGAGCCGCTCGACGATGACGACGACTTCGAACAGGACGTCGGTCCCGGTACGAAGAGTGGCTCGGAGGGCGGCGGAACAGCCCCGGGTTCGCAGCGCGGCGGAAGCGCAATCGCTGAACTCGACGATCCCCAGAGCCGTGCGACCAACCCCGGCGGAGCCGTGCCTGTCTTCGACGAGGAAGCCGACGCCGCGAGTCACGACGACAGCGCAGTTCAAGCCACGGATCCCCCGCCCACGCCCACGGCAGCGCCGCCCACGCCCACGGCAGCGCCGCCCACGGCAGCGCCGCCCACGGCAGCGCCGCCCACGGCAGCGCCACCAACGCCTGCTCCACGAAGCCTGAGCGTTCCGGCTCTCACCGCCGTGGTGGGCTCGACCTTCGCAGAAACGGGGCGTCCGCCCGCGAGTGAGCACTCGCCCCCTCACCTCGGGCCCCCACCCACGAGCCGGCCGCCACGGTACCGACCTGTGGAGTCCACGCCGGAGCCGGAACCACCGACACCCCCGGAAACGGACGGCGGCGACGCCCCGGTCGAGAACGCGCGTGCATTCTCGAAACCGCTGAGCGACGGCGTGGCACGCGCGTGCCTCGCGCAAGTCATCCGAGAGCGCCTCACGGGCGCGCTCGTGTTCGAGGACACCAGAGGTATCCGGCGCATTGTATTTCGCGAAGGAGACTTCGTTACCGCCTCGACGAGCGCCGAGGAGGAATCGCTCGTTCAGTTCCTGGCACGCCGCGGCGACCTGGCCGCCGATGCCGTCGCGCAGCTGGCGAAGCGTCTGCCGCCGTTCGGGCGACATGCTGGCGCAGCACTGATAGCCAATGGGCACTTGAAGCAAAATGAGCTCTGGAGCGTGCTGCGCGCCCATGCCGAATGGTTGATCAGCAGGCTGGTTCAGCAGCAGTCGGGGCAACTCGATTGGGAAGCCGAAGTCCCTGACCGGCTGCGTTCGGAGCCCGCGGTATTCGGCGGCTCCACGGGAGCCGAGGTATTCGTGGAGACCGTCAAGCGCGTCGTGCCACCTGTGGAGGCGCGGGCTCGCCTGGGTGGCGCGACTGCCAAGCTCGGCCATGGGGAGCACTTCAACCTCTTGGGCGAATGCGCGCTCAGCGTGGCCGAACTCGAGCTGGTGCGTCGCGCTCCCTCGCTCACGCTCGACGAGGCCCAACGTGCTGGCGCCCCGACGGACTTCCCTGCGGTCTGCCTCGCACTCGTGGAGCTCGGCGTGCTCGGGCAAGCGCTGGCTCCGGAGCGAACACCCGAGGTCCCGAGCGAACGCGAGGATCCCCTGGATGACCAAGCGTTACGCGCCCGCGTCACCGCCCGCTTCGCTCTGGTCGAAGAGGGCGACTACTTCGAAGTCCTGGGTGTTTCGCGCATGGCCACCGACTACGAGATCAAGAAGGCCCACGAGACCCTGAAACGCGAGCTGACCCCTGCACGCGTGCTCACCGCGCGCAACGCCGACTTGCGCGACAAACTCGACACCATCCTGCTGGTGCTCGACGAGGCCTTCGAGGTCCTTGGCGATTCCGTCAGACGCGAACGCTATCGTCGCGCGATCGAAGCGCAGCCCAGCTGAGGTAGCGCCAGCGAGTTGGCGTTAGGACAGCTCCGCTCAGGGAACGACCGTGAGCGAGCGGTCGTCGAGCGAGACCTCGTAAAACCCTAGCTCGTTCCAAGTGAGCTCACGGCCCCCCTGCGTCAGGGTCCCGCCGCTCGCGGTCACCCGGAGAACGCGGCCACTTGGAAAATGGTCGGGCAGGGTCCAGGTGTACTTCGTCCCACCATCGGGCTCTGCTTCGGTCGTCGCACTCGCAAACGCCTTGTGGCCCAGCCAGTACGCACCCACGTTCAGAACGCTGTCGATCCACAGGTCGCCCAGCGACTTCGCGTATTCGACCGAAGCCACGAACTCTTCGAGCGCGACAGGCTGGTACGCCGAGTCCGAGCCGCCCGTGAAGCCGTGCACCAGCACCACGCGCCAGCCGCCCCCACTGCGCGCCGTATCGATCTGACCCTTGAAGGTATCGGCGGTCGCACCCTCGGGCGGGATGTAGCAGGGCAGCGAAAATGGATCGGAATTGTCGGGCTTGATCAGCGAGTTGTTCACGCCGCGGTTGATCAAGAAACGCGTGCTGGCAACCGCCTTGTACCCATCTGCACCGTAGGGCGCGGCCATCGTGAGCGGGGTGACTCCGAAGGTGGTCTCGATGAACTGAGTGGCTGCGTCCGTATCCGAGCCATCGTCAGTCATCGCGTGGCTCTTGGTGTGATTGCCAAGCTCGTGGCCATCGGCGAGAGCGTCGGCCCACGTGGAGCTCGAGGCCTCGCTCTTGTTCGTCTGCAGGTAGAAGGTCATCCTCACCCCGAGCGCCTGCAGGGCGGCGTAGTTCTGAATCTGCGAAGAATTCGCATCGTCGAAGGTGTAGCTGACTGCACCCACAAAACCGGCCCAAGCGATCGGAGTGACCCCGCCCGCCTCGCCAGAGGGTCGGGCCACCCCACCGGCGCCCGGAGGCAGCGGCAGCTCAACGGGAGGGAACATGCCGCCTCCCGTTCCGCCGCTGCCGCTCGTAGCCGTGGTGCTCGCGGCCGTCGTTGTCGTGGCGTCGGTCGTAGATGTCGACGTCGATGTCGACGTCACGCCGTCGGTGGAACTCGTCGCGTTCGTCGACGTCGCTACGCCGTCGTTCGCCGGAGGAGACGAAAACAAGCAGGCCGTGACTAGCCCCGAGGCCGTCAAGGCGAGCGACCAAGTCGCCGCGAAGGGTGCGTATAGTCTCATAGCAAAGCCGTGAATGATGCGAAGCGCGTGACACGAGAATCGGTCGTGCACCCGGGCTGGTAAAACCGGGTTCAGTAGGTGTATCACAACGCGCGGAGGAGGCCTCGCTTAACGCGCTGATGCAGGAGCGACCAGTTGGAATCGCTTCCGTGCGCGCTCACTCGTCATGCGGAGCTTGCGAAAGACCAGCAAGTGCCCGACGAGCGCCCACTGCACCATGACCACCGGCAAAAACACGTAGGGGAACCCAAATACCCAGGTATTCACACGATCTGGACCGAACAGCGCGAACGTGGGCATTGAAACGATCGAGACCGCGAGGATCACCGTGAGCAGCGTGGACCCCACGAGGTTGAACGCCCAACACACCCAGCGTGGCAGCGGTTGCCAGGCGCTCACGAGCGCGATCAGCCCGGCGCTCACGCCAGTTGCGATGTCGTAGTTCAGACCTTCGAAACTCATCTGTACCGGCATCAATCCTTCGACCATCGCCTGGTGCAGCATCAGCTCTAGCGGCAGCCGAAACACCTGAAACCCGATCAGCCAGCGAAAGCTCAGACCGCGCGCAAGCGCCTCACCGGTGCGCGAGAACGCGAGCCAGACACTCGTGGCGAACAACGTCGCGAGTGCGGGTAGCGCCCGAGGTGGGAAGCCATCCCAAACGTTCAACGCGCCCGAATCCGCCACGCCCCCCCACAGGACCAGCCACGCCAGCGCCGCGACGAGGCCAACCCAGAAGGCGCGCCGCGGGAGCTCGCGCCGTTTCACCAAGTACCCAATCGCCCAGAGTAGGAGCGCCACCAGAACGAGTGGCATGAGGACGAACAGAACCACGAGTGTTTCACTGCCTTGCAGAGTCATGCGCCCGAGCTCTGCATCAACCGCGCCAAGGGCGGCGCGCATGACGAGCACCACACCGCGACGGCTGCTTCGGCGAATATAGCCCAAGAACCCGGGAAACCTGCGAATGGCTGCGCGCCAACGGGTGTCGAAATTCCGACAGCTGACGGTCTTCCGACACCTGCGGCAACGGTTTCTGACGACGCGTCTGTCGACCAGTCGCGTCGCCAGCCGTGCTAGAAACCCGACATGGACGCGACGCGAGCGAGCGCAGACAAGATCCAGAGTGACCAACTGGCGAGCGTGTCCACGACATTCCTTCGGCTGCGCCCGAAGCTCCTGTTGCCGGCGGGTCCCACGCTGGTGCTGCTCTTGATCGGCGCTGGCGTTCCGCCGAGTCAACTCGCAGCCGTCGCTACCAACTTCTTGCTCATGCTCGGCTTCTTCTTCTGGGAGGCCCATAGGGTCAAAGCGCGGTCGATCGCCCCGCAAGCGTTTGCGCGCTCGCTGATGATCACGCTCGCAGGCATCGCATCGGTGTGTGGGCTGAGCGGCGGTCCAGAAAGCCCATTCCTCCCGATCTTGTTCGCTCCCACGGGGATTGCTTTCGCAGCCTTTGGCACGAGCCGGCTCACGCGCAGCGTGCTGGTCGTGCTGCTGCTCGCTGTGCTCTACATCGGTGCGAGCGGCTTCGTGTTCCCTTGGCCAGCGATTCGCGCGCCCCACGTACACGTCATGCTGCTGCTCGCGACAGTCGTCTCGACGACGCTCCTGTTCTTCGGGGTCACCGGACTCGCCTCGGCCTATCGTGAGACGGCAACCCAGCTCGAACACGTGCGCCTCGACGTCATCGCAAGCGCCGCGCGCAGAACCAGTGAGCTAGAAGCGCTCGCCGCGCGCATGGCGCACGAGCTGAAGAACCCACTCGCCTCGATCAAAGGTCTCGTGCAGCTGATGCACGATAGCGTCGTCAAGCAGAGCCGCGCGGGGATGGAACACAGCTCCCCGGCCGAGGGCCTCCAAGACGGCGGGCGTTTTCAAGTCCGGCTCGGCGTGGTACTGAGTGAAGTCGCTCGTGTCGAAGCCGTGCTCGAAAGCAGCCTGACCTTCACGCGTCCGGTCCTCGAACTCCAGAAGCGGCGTCAGCGCCTGGACACGTACCTGTCCGAGTTCGCCGAGCTGATCGGGGGGCAAGCCGAGCAAGCCCGCGTGTCCGTTCACGTCGACTGCGCCGAAGCGCACGCCGACTTCGACCCCGACAAGCTCAAACAAGCGCTGCTGAATCTCGCCCAGAACAGCCTGTATGCCATGCCCGAAGGGGGCACCCTCAGACTCTGCGGCAGCGTTCGAAGCCACGACTTCGTGGTGGAGGTGAGCGACGACGGCCGCGGCATGTCCGAAGGCGACCTCGCGCGCATCAAAGAACCCTACTTCAGCCGCCGCACCGGCGGCACCGGGCTCGGTGTCGCCATCGCCAACGGCATCGCCGAGCAACACGGGGGGTCCTTGTCGTTCGAGAGCGCACTGGGCCAAGGCACCACAGCACGTCTGGTGCTTCCGCTGGGAGACGCAGCATGAAGGCGCGTGTACTCGTGGTGGACGACGAAGCGCCTGTTCGCTTCACGATCGCCGAAGTCTTGCGCGAGGCTGGCTTCGAGGTAGTCGAAGCCGACAGCGTCGCAGGAGCGCGCGGGCTTGCCCCGAGCCAGGACGTAGTCGTCACGGATCTGAGCATGCCAGGCGAGTCGGGGCTCGACCTGCTCGGCTGGGTGCGATCACATTGTTCTGATGTAGCAGTATTGCTGCTAACGGCCCGCGGCAGCGAGCGCGTCGCGGTCCAGGCGATGAAACAGGGGGCCTGGGACTACCTGTGCAAACCCTTCGACAACGACGAACTCAGCCTCAGCGTCGAGCGAGCCGCTGAGCGCGTCCAGCTGCGCCGCAGCGAGCAGCGCCGCACGGCGCAAAACGACCTAGCGCAGCTCGTCGTGGGAGAAAGCCCCGCCTTCACCAGTATGCTCGAAAAGGCAGCGCGCATCGCGCGGCGCGACATCAACGTGCTGCTCTCGGGCGAAACCGGTACGGGGAAAGAGGCCATCGCCTCGCTAATCCATGCTCAAAGCCAACGCCGCAGCAAACCGCTGATCCGCTTCAACTGCGCTGCCCTCACTGAGAGCCTGGCTGAAGCCGAACTGTTCGGCTACGAGAAAGGCGCCTTCACGGGGGCCACGCGAGCCCACGACGGCTTCTTCAGGCGCGCCCATGGAGGCACCTTGGTGCTCGACGAAGTCTACGAGCTGCCGGGAACGGCTCAGAGCAGCTTGCTCCGGGCCTTGCAGCAAGGCGAGGTGCAACCGCTCGGAGCACGCGCTGTCGAGCACGTCGATGTACGGGTGATCGCTTGCACCCACGCACCGCTCGAACGCTTCGTCGACGCAGGGAAATTCCGTGCTGACCTGTTCTATCGCCTGAACGTGGTGGAGATCACGGTACCGCCGTTGCGAGAACGCGCGTCGGACATTCCGCTGCTAGCTCGCCACTTTCAGCTGAAGTACGCCGAACGCTTCGGGCTGAGCGACGTGCCCTTGCCCGACGCAATGATCGCTGCCTGGCAACGCCAACACTGGCCGGGCAACGTGCGCGAACTCGAAAACACCGTGGCGGAACTTTTGGCGCTTAGCGACGACGGCGAGCTTTCACCAGCTGGCGAGCTCTCACCAGCTGCCGCGCGGCCTCCGCTGGCCGCCATTTCCAACGCCCCAACCCAGACAGCGTCGCTGCGCGAGCGACTCGAGACGTTCGAACGAGACCTGATCCGCGACGCACTCACCACCACCGCCAACAACCAGAGCCAGGCCGCTCGGCTCCTAGGCACCACCCGCACCACGCTCATCGACAAGATGAAGCGGCTCGGCATCAAGGCCTGACGCGCACTGCGGCAACGCGCACTGCGCTACTCGGCAGCGCTCGAGGACACCTCGCCCGGCAGCACTTCGAAGCTGAGCCCGTCACGGTTGCCCTCGACGAGCAACACGTCACCGCGTTCGATCTCACCCTTCAGAATGCTTTCGGCGAGCGGCGCCTCCAGCAGCCGTGCGATGCTGCGTTTCATCGGCCGCGCTCCGAGCGTCGGGTCGAAACCGCCGAGTTCGAGCAGCGCTTCGACCGCGCTTTCTTCGACCTGAAGTGCGACTCCCCGCTCGACCCGGAGCGCCATGGCGAGCTTGGCGAGCATGCGGCGCGCGATCTCGGAAACGTCATCCCGCGTAAGCGGCGTGAACGCCAGTATCTCGTCGATGCGGTTGTAGAGCTCCGGCGGGAGCGCGTCGCGCGCTGCCGAGATCATACGATCGCTCTGGTCGTCGGCCCTCGCCTCTGCACCCTGCGAGAACCCGACGCGCCGCCTCGGGCTTTCGGAGCCGTGCTCGGCACCGATGTTCGACGTCATCAAGATCACGGTGTTGCAGAAGTCCACGAGGCGACCGCGACCGTCCGTCATGCGCCCTTCGTCGAAAACTGCCAGGAAGGTGGTCAGCACGTCGGGGTGCGCCTTCTCGATTTCGTCGAGCAACACGACCTGATAGGGCCGACGCCGGATCGCTTCGGTGAGCTGCCCCCCTGCATCATGCCCTACGTAGCCAGGCGGCGCGCCGATCAACTTCGCTACCGAGTGCGCCTCGCTGTATTCGGAGAAGTCGATACGCGTCATCGCCATGTCGGTTTCGAACAGCACCTCGGCGATTGCTTTCGCGGTCTCGGTTTTGCCCACCCCAGTGGGTCCGAGCAAGAGAAAGGTCCCAATCGGACGCCGCGAACCGAGGCCCGCCGCGTTGCGCCGCAAAATCCGAGCAATCTTCGCGATGTGCGGACCATGCCCCACGATGCGCTCAGCCAGGATTTCTTCGAGCCGCAGCATCCGCTCACCATCGGATTCCAGGAGGCGCTCCACTGGTGTGTCGACGAGCCCCGCGACGACCTCAGCCACACTCTCAAGATCCACACGCGCGCCTCCGCGACGGCGTACGCGCGCTCCAGCCAGATCGATGATCGACACCGCCTTATCGGGCAGCGCGCGTCCCGGAAGATAGCGAATCGACCAGTTGATGCTCACCGCCAGCGCCTGCTTGTCGTAGCGGACGCCATGGTGGGTCTCGAGTTTCTTCGCGAGCTCGTCCAAAATCAGGAATGCATCCTCGCGCGAGGGTTCTTCGACTTCGACCAGACTGAAGCGGCGAGCCAACGCCGGATCCTTGTCGACCAAACGCTGGAATTCGTCGAAGGTCGTCGCGCCGATGCACGGGAGCTCTCCCCGCGAAAGCGCCAGCTTCAGGTCGCTCCCGATCTCGTCAGCCGCGTCGCCCGAGAACAACTGGTGAATCTCGTCCAAGAACAGGACCACGCGACCGCCCGCCGCAGCGACCTCGTTTTTGACAGCGCCGAGCCGCGCGGCAAGCGCCCCACGCACGCCCGTGCCCGCCAACAGCTCCGAGATCGGTAGCTCGATCACGATGCGTTCGTCGAAAGGACGCCCGGCTGCTTCGTCTGCGATCAACTGCGCCAAGCCGCGGACTACGCTCGTCTTACCCACTCCGGGCTCGCCCACCAAGCACGGATTGTTCGCCTGCCGCTTGGCGAGCACGTCGAGTGTCTGTTCGATGGCAGCTTCTCTACCCACAACCGGATCGAGCTGGCGTCTCGCGGCGGCCAACGTGAGATTCTTCCCGAGTTTGCACAGCACGGGGAACTTGCGTGGGTCGAGCAGGAAGCGCCGCTCGCGCGAGTCCCCCGGCGAACTCGTCGGCTCTGGCTCGCCCGCTGCGGCGGGGGATGGCGCCGAGGGCGCGGGTTGGGACGGCACCGCAAGCCGCACCGCGCCCTCGCAGCCCGCTGGTTCCGGGTTGCGTCCCTCTTCACCGGGGTTCGAGGGGCGCGCGGAGCGGCGCGCGCGGAGGATGGGTTTCACGGGGCGCAGCGGCATCACTGGAACGGCGATGCCGGTTGGGGCTCGCCGCGCGCTCGCGCTCTCCGGCCTTGGAGGATTCGGTGGAGCGGATGGGGCAGTCTCGGACGCCGCTGGTTCGTTCGATTCCGGGATCGCGGCAGTGCGGCGTCGCGCCACGATGCCGAGGCCCAAGTTGAGCGCTGCCACTCGCAGGCGGGCCGCGTCAGCGCCACACGCGTCGAGCGTCCTGCGTGCCACGCTGCGGGCGTCACTGAGCAGGGCGATCAGAAGGTGCTCGGCCGCGACGCTGGGTGCTCCCGTCCTCAGAGCGATGTCGCGACTCTTTAGGAAAGCCGCCTTCAGCGACTCATCAGGCAGGGGGCGATCCAGTCCATCGAAGGCCGACAGCAACAACCGGGCGCCGAGCCGACGCTCGTTCAATAAGTCGCTGATAGGGCCGGGACAGCTGGCAAGCGCCGCCAGAAGGTGAGCGCCCGTAGCGCTTTCATTGCGCCGCACTGCTATCTCTTCGGCAGTCTTCTTGATCTTGTACAGCGCTGGGTCGATCGTCGCGGCCATCGTCCAGTCTTCATCGTCCAGGTTGGACCAACCGGACAAGTTTGAGCACGCGTCATTTTGCGAGATCGACGGGCTCGAGCGTCTTGGCATTCCAGACTCGAAGCTGCCCGGTCCCGCCAAGGGCCACCCAGCGCTGCGAGGCAGCAAGCCCGAACCGCCCGAGCAGCCGAGCATGCCAGTCCCCCTGAAACGCTTCTGCGTCGGTCGCGCCGAGTGGAATGGCGACATCCGGCCGTTTTCTGTGGATCACTTGCAGCACCCAGTTCAGTTCGCCCCGCTCGCTGCGTTCGGTGCGCAGCAGGAAGACGGTATCGCCGCTGGTCACCACATCGACCGGCAGCGGGCCGATGTTTCGGTGCCACACGCGTAGCAGCTTGCTCCCGAGCAACGTGCTCTCGAACTGATAAAGCTCCAACTCACCGTCCATCGCCAGCACGTAGAACTGATCGAGGCGATGGGCGCGGAGCGCCCGGAACGGCCTGGCTCGCGTGCTCGGCCACTCGACCTCGAAGCGCTTGCCTTGGACGAACAGTCGCTCCCAGCTTCCACCCGTGAAGTGCAGGAACGATCCGTCGGCGAGCGCCACGAAGCAGCCGTCGTCAGACCCGCTGAGCGTGACCGTGTCGACGAGCGGCAGCAGGTTCGAAGGGCTCGGACCCAATGTGTAGCCAAACAACGACTGCGACCGGGGATGGCGCACCCAGATGCGAGTAGCGTCGATGAGATCGGGCATCAACCGCGACTCAGGGAACAGGCTCGGCCGTGGCATGCTCCGCGGCTCACGCGCGCCGTTGTCCAACACCACGAGGCGATCCTTGCCAACCGCGAACAGCGCACCGGGCGCAGCGGAAACGGCAAACGCGCCCGGCAATGTGATCGCAAGGCGCTTCTTCTGAGTGCCAGGCTCCACCACCACCAGCGCGTTCGACTCGATGCGTCCCACACGTGATCCCGAAATGGCGATCCGCGAGGACGACTCGCTTCGCGGTTCCGGGCTCAGCGTGCGCCTCCGAAAATCCGCGACGGCGCTCTCCGCGAGAGCCGTGTCGACCGGTTTCCTTGGCGGTGAAACGAGCGCCTGCGAAGCGAGTGGCGCCAGCGCGACGGGCCTCTCGGGCCCCGTGAAGGCCCGCTCGAGCCCTGCAACGACCCGCTCAGGCCCCGCGTCCCTGTCCGGCTCGAATGCAATGCCGAGCCCAATGGCTGCGCAGACTCCACCGAGTACCACCAACCGGAGTCCAGTCGCTCGCCGCATCACGCGCGCGCATTCTTGCACCACCTGTCGACCCGCAGAAAGCGGTATCCTAGCTCGGTCCGATCTCGCGGGAGCCGGAACACATCGATGAGCCCCATCGACTCGCTCACCACAAGACCAGCATCCAGCAGCTCGTACAGCGCGCAGGCCGTACGCGAGGGCGAAAGACGGCTGGCGTCGCAAAGTGTCCCCAGGCTCAACGAACGGCCAGAAGCGAGCAGTTCGAGCAGCCGTCGTTCGTCAGGCGACACCTCATGTTGGGTCGCCGTCCCACCGACTACCTCGGCTTCCCGGCGCCCGCCGGAGGCCGGTGCTCGTCCAGCCCCTTCGCGTGCCCCACCGTGGGTCACCTCCCGTCGGGCGCCTGCTCCGGTCTCGTCGTTTGCCTCCGTCCCACCGTGGGTCACCTCCCGTCGGGCGCCTGCTCCGGTCTCGTCGTTTGCCTCCGTCCCACCGTGGGTCGCCTCCCGTCGGGCGCCTGCTCCGGTCTCGTCGTTTGCCTCCGTCCCACCGTGGGTCACCGCGCTGCGCGCTTCTTCGTTGTCGCGAGCCGCGTTGGGGACCGAGCAAGCCTGGTCGGTCGCCTGGACGCCGATCAGGGCGGGGCAACCAGGGATGGGGGCATTGTGGTGAGCGAGCGCGCTACGAGCAACGGCGGCTAGGGCTTCCGCGTCCGTTAGGTTCTGTCCGAACGCGGCCCTCACAACGCGCACGGCTTGTTCGACGAGTGCCCAGACATCAGGCGGGAGGCTGAGACACACGTTTGCTGAGTCGGCGCGCACGGGCGCCGGCTGCTGACGACGGGCCGCCGGGACCCGCCGACGCGACTGTACCCGATTGTTCGCTTCGCTCACTCGTCGCTCCAAAGCCCGCATCGACAGACAACGAGCGGCTTCCACCCATAGCCATTCATCATCGGGTGTGGCAACCCGCGTCACCTCTCGCACTCGTGAGTACGTGAGGTGACCCGCTGTCAGCGCGGCATCGAGAGCTGGCAACCGGCGCAAAGCCCTGCCTACTCGAGTTCGCTCTCGAAGTGACTTGAGCGTGAGACCAAGCCTGGCACTTAGCAGCTGCTCCACACCGCCGTACTCCATCACGAGGATCGACCATTCACTCATTCCATCAGCCAAGTCCGCAAGATAGCGACAGATTAGCCGATCTGCTCGGATCTGCATCACCAAGAGCCGCCCCACCTTCCGCATCAAGTCGTCGACCTGGAGCCCCGCCCGGTACACTTTAGTGCTCATCAATAGCTACTAGCACAAAGCACCCCACGATCTAGCCATTTCACAATTCTCATTTCGCTAACGTGTACTGGCGGCGCCACCTCCTTCGCCACCTCCTTCGCCACCTCCTTCGCCACCTCCTTCGCCACCTCCTTCGCCACCTCCTTCGCCACCTCCTTCGCCACCTCCTTCGCCACCTCCATCGCCAC
>Ga0315910_10003060_pt1 | contig 14384 bp, 4 predicted proteins | sample EdamamesoilMG_FD_204470 | JGI IMG/M metagenome (GOLD analysis project Ga0315910, IMG submission 204470) | Garden soil microbial communities collected in Santa Monica, California, United States - Edamame soil | ecosystem: Environmental > Terrestrial > Soil > Garden | place: USA: California...
ATCTCACCAATGTGGTTTCAAGCATCTACAAGCGACTCCTGATCAGTTTTCACTCCAACGCGGGCGGTGGTCGCGGAGTCATTGGCCTGTGGAATGACAACGCGCTGTTCCCCAACACCGGCACGCCGAATCAATTCCGGCTCGCCCAACTCCTCGGGCAGGAGGTCAACAACGACCTCAGCGCCATCGGCATTCCGCCGCTGGAACTGGCGTGGTCCGACCGCGGGGCGAATGTGACCTATCGCCGGACCGATTTCGCGTTTGGCGAGATTCGCAACGACACCCTGGGCGGCGAAATGGACGCCACCATCGTCGAGGTGGCGTTCCACGACGACGACAGTGATGCGAAACTGATGCGCGATCCGAAGGTTCGCAACTGGGTGGCGCGGGCGGCCTATCAGGGCGTCGTGCGTTACATGAATGAATTTGACGGCGCGCCGCTGGTGTTCCTGCCCGAACCGCCCGGCAACGTGCGCGCCATCGCATCCGGCAGCAACATTGTGGTGTCCTGGTCCGCGCCCGTGGCACAAAGCGGCAGCGGCACGGCGACCGGTTACGTGCTGTATCAATCCACCAACGGATACGGATTCGGCAATCCCGTCGCCGTCGGAAACGTGAGCACCTTCACGGTCACCAATCTGGCCGCTGATCGTAATTATTTTTTCCGTGTAGCCGCCGCGAATTCGGGCGGTCAATCCATGCCCTCGGAAACGGTCGCCGGTCGTGTTTCTCCGACTCCCGGCACCTCGCGCACGCTGATCGTGAATGCGTTTGATCGTTTTGATCGGTTTATCAATCTCCGCCAGACGCCCGGCGCGGAGAATTACAAGCCACCCGGCCACGATGGCAACGGCGGTTCGATGGATCGCGTTCTTCCTGCACGCGGCAACGCATTCAGTTACGTGGTGCCTTACGCCACGGCTTTGAGTGCGGCGGGACGCGCATTCGACGCTTGTCAAAACGAGGCGGTCGCGTCAGGCGCAGTGCCGCTCGGCAACTACGCCATTGTCATCTGGGCTTGCGGGAACGAATCCATCAGCGACGAAACGTTCAGCAGCGCCGAGCAAAGCCGCATCACCACCTATCGAGCTGCCGGCGGCAGTTTGTTCGTTTCGGGCGCGGATATCGCCTGGGACCTCGACCGCGCGTCCGGTCCGACTTCAAACGACCGCACCTTCCTGAACAATCAACTGCACGCGGACCTCGGCAGCGACGCCAATGACGACGCGGGCAGTTACACCGTCACACCGGTGGCAGGCGGAATCTTCGCAGGCCGGACCAACGCGATATTCGATGACGGGGCAAAGGGAATCTACTCGGTGCGCGCGCCGGACAAACTCACACCCTTTGGCAGCGGGGCGACGGTCGCGTTGAACTACATTGGCGGACTGGGGGGAGCCGCAGCGATTCAATACGACGGTTCGGCCGGCGGCGGACGCACTGTGCTGATGGGGTTTCCGTTTGAAACCATCACCGACGCGACACGGCGCAATCAATACATGAGCGACGTGTTGAACTTTCTCTCCGTGCCCCCCGCGACCAATGCGCCGCCCACAATCCTGGCGCAGCCGCAAAGCCAGTTCGTAATCCAACATTCGAACGTTACCCTCATGATCGCCGCGGCGGGCACGGCGCCGCTGTCCTATCAATGGCGTTTCAACGGCGCGAACCTGGCGGGAGCGACACAATCCAGCCTGGCGCGGCTCAATTGTCAGCCGACGAACTCCGGCAACTACGACGTCGTGGCTTCCAACGCGTTTGGCGTTACGACCAGCCAGCTCGCGTTGCTCGAAGTGGCACTGCCGCCGCTATTCTGGGACAACTTCGACGCACACACGGCGGTGAACTGGGCGATGAATCGCTCATCCACGGACTGCCGCGTGACATTCAATTACAACCATGCCGCGGATGGAATTTCGGCGGCGCCGAATTCCGCTGGCGGCACCACGCGGGCCGTGAAGTTCGAGGCGAATGTGTCGCAAGGTGTGGCGGCGGCGATCAACATTTCTCCCGTCGGTCGGAGCTTCAGTGGCGATTATCGTTTGCGATTCGATTTATGGATGAATCAAAACGGGCCCTTCCCAGCAGGCGGGAATGGCTCGACGCAACACGGCACAACGGGCATCGGCACCACCGGTGATCGCGTGCAGTGGACGGGGGTGGGCAGCAATGCGGATGGACATTGGTTCGCCGTGAACGGTGAAGGCCAGGCCAGCGATACGTCCACGACGGCGCTCAACGATTTCGGAGCGTTCAGCGGGACAACTTACCACGCCGCGGCTTCGGGTGTTTATACCGCGGGCACGGCGAGCGATACGCGCGGCAACGGTCACGCGTATTACACCGGCGTGTTCGCAGGCGGACAGACAGCACCCCCCGCACAGCAATCCGCCTACCCGCAACAAACCGGCGGATTGGCGATGGGCACGATTGGTTTCGCATGGCGCGATGTCATCATCAACAAGACTGGCAGCACGGTGGAGTGGTTTGTTGACGGGCAGAAAATCGCCACGATCAATGGCGCAAGCTACACAGCGAACAACGTTTTCATCGGACTGTGGGACTCGTTCAATTCGCTTTCCGACAATACGAATCTGAGCTTTGCCCTGTTCGACAACGTGCGCGTGGAACGATCCAACACGAACGTGCCGGCGTATCTGACACGTTCACCGTCGGACTTGAATCTTAAGACCGGTTCAAACGCGACGTTCACGGTCGCTGCCGGCGGCACGGCGCCGCTGAATTATCTATGGCGCTTCAACGGCACGAACCTCGCCGGCGCAACCCACAGCAGCTACACGCGCGCGAACATCTCGACGAATGCCGGCGGGATTTACTCGGTTGTGGTGACGAACGAATCCGGCAGCGTGACGAGCGCCGCGGCGGTGTTGACCGTGAGTGAACCCGTGCCGTTCCGCTTCACCAGCGTGACTTTGTTGGGCGGAGATCGATTGAAACTGAGTTTGTCCGGCGAGCCGGCCACCGGCGTAGTGATCTGGCGTTCCGAAGACCTCTCGAACTGGATTGTGCTCACCAATCTTCCCAACCCAACGGGCCTGGTGGAGTTTGTGGACCCGGTTTCCCTCGACGCGCCGCAGCGTTTTTATCGCGCGCAGTTCATCCCTTAGCACTGGTTTTTCATTGCTCCACAATGGTCAACTGCACACTGCTCTCGATGATGCCCGCACTGATGGCATGGCGCGTGAGGCCGGCGGTGTCATGGATGGGTGAGCGAAAAGATCGCGCCGTGAGGCGGCGTGTCGCCAGGTGATAATCATCTCGCCGGAGTCCGCGATCCAATCATCCGCCCTTCGCGCGATGACCATGTCTCACAAGGACTCGCAATCAAAGCCGCTCCGCGTTGTGCTGGTTGAACCCAACCGTCCGAACGATTAACTCCGGACGTGATGACCTCAAACAAACGCATTGGCAGTCAATGGTTCAGGATTGAGTGCTCGCGTCGGAAGTTGGATTCAACAACACTTCAGTGTGGTAAACACCCCATGGCGGCCGCCCTGCTTTCCGTGCTTTCCTCCCGCGATGAGAACTGGAATCCCAATCCGTTGGACTGAAAGAGCAGGCAGGACGATCGAGATGCGGCATCGTCAGATTAAGATGCCACGAAATCTTGCTGCATCCACCCCGCCGGCGCGGGACAGATTGTCGGCAGGGATACAACAACCAGCTGGAATTCAACGGCAATGCCCCAATGATTTTCGTCCCAAGTCACAGAAGGTGGCGACTTTGAAAACCCCACCAGGCTGGAGCATCCGCAGTTCCGCCCTGGCGGTTCTGTCGTTGTTCCTCGTACCGTTCGCCCCCGGGCAAGAGACTGCCGTGGGTTACACGAATCTGCCGGCGGCGGACTTGTCGTGCCGTAGTCAGACGGAAGTGGAAACCGTCGTTCTCCCCAAATCCGTCCCGGACCCTATCGAGCCATTCAATCGGGTGATGTGGGGTTTCAACAAGGGGTTGATGACCGGAGTCATCAAACCAACCAGCAAGGTTTATCGGTTTGTGGTCGTTAAACCGGTCCGAACCGGCATCGGAAATTTTGGCAGGAACCTTACTTACCCGGGACGATTGATCAATAATCTGCTCCAGGGAAAATGGACCGGCGCCCGCGACGAATCCTACCGGTTCGTGTGCAATACCACGGTCGGAGTGGGGGGGTTCTTCGATGTGGGGACCAAATGGAACATTCCGAAATCGGACGCGGATTTTGGCCAGACGTTCGGCCAGTGGGGTTGGACGCCGGAGTGTTTCATAATGCTGCCGTTTCTAGGACCGAGCAACGAACGCGATCTGCTCGGCCTGGCCGCCGACACGGCCGCCAATCCGTTGCTTTACATCGCCCCCTACGATTTCGACCCAAATAATCCCCTGACGTATCTCGGCCCCTACACGTACCTGGCCTACGCGGTCATGTATAACGACCTTTCTGATACCGTGGGCGAATACGTGCGCTTCAGCCAGGCCGAAATGGATCCATATTCCCAGATTCAGTACGCCTGGACGTTCGCGAGGGAGAACCGCGTGGCGGATTTTCAAGTGAAGGGAGAGCAGGACGAAGCTGCGCTGGAAACCCTCGAATCCGTCTTCTTCACTTTCAAGGATCCGGGATTCCCGGACCGCGGCAAGACCCGATCGGTTCGGATTCCGGCCACGGGCCGAAAGTTAAAATTCACGCATTGGATACAACCAGGAAAAGCCCCGGTTGTTTATATCGTGCCCGGTCTGGGCTCGCATCGGCTGGCCCTGCCCGCGCTGGCGCTGGCCGAACTGTTTTACTCAAACGGCCTCTCCGCCGTGTGCGTCAGCAGCGCGTTCAACGCCGAATTCATGGAAAGCGCTTCGGCCACCGCAATGCCGGCTTATTTGCCGGTGGACGGTCACGACGTGCATGTCGAGCTGACAGAAATTGATCGCCGCCTGAATAAGTTGTATCCGGACAGGTTCGGCGACAAGGCCCTGATGGGTTATTCCATGGGCGCACTGCATTCTTTATTCGTCGCCGCCACCGAACCGACCAACTCATTGCCGCTCCTCAAATTTGATCGATACGTTGCCATCAACACCCCGGTCCGATTGTTGCACGGGGTTTCCAAGTTGGACGAATTCTACCAGTCGCCTCTGGAGTGGCCGGGCACGGAACGAATTGGTAATCTTGAGAACACTTTTTTGAAGGTGGCCGCGCTGAGCAAGAGCACCCTCACGCCGCAAACCACGCTGCCCTTCAGCGCCATCGAGTCCCGGTTTCTCATCGGCCTGACCTTTCGCCTCATGCTGCGGGATATTATTTACAGCAGTCAGCGGCGAAACAATCAGGGCGTTTTGGAACAACCGATACAGGATTTAAGGCGTGACCCGGTGTATCAGGAAATCCTTCAGTATTCCTACCAGGATTACTTTGAGAAGTTTGCGATACCGTATTATTGGACCCGGGGCATTGACTCAACGGCGGAAACGCTGGAAAAAGCCGGCGATTTACGGACGTATGAGGCCGGGCTGCGCGCCAACCCAAACATTCGAGTCATCGTCAATCAAAACGATTTTCTTTTGGCGGACGAGGACCTTGACTGGCTTCACGCCACATTTACCCCGGAACAACTAACCGTCTTCTTGAAAGGCGGGCACTTGGGAAACCTTTCCAATCCGACCACGCAAAAGACCATTATGGAAGCACTGGCGGGTTTGAGGGCTTTGCCTCCCAGGTCCAACTGAGCGACTTGAGCTATTTGCCCGACTTGTCGGTGGGAGCGGGTGAATTCGACGCCGATTCCATCAGCGCCTGAAGCTCGCGGTGGTTCACCTTGCCGGTACCGAGTTTTGGAATCTCTTTCACAACTTTGATCTCGCGCGGCACGCTGAGATTCGTCAACCCCTTCGCTTTGATGGCCTCGCGAATTTCGTCCAGCGTCAGTTTCGGTTCGTTGGTCACCGCGATAAGCGCTTCGCCTTTGTTTTCGTCGGAGCGTGTGATGACGGCGGTCTGACAGTGCAGGCCGAATTGCGGAAACGCTCCGGCCAGCGCGTCCTCCACTGCCGTGAGGCTCACCATCTCGCCACTCACTTTGGCGAAGCGTTTCATCCGTCCGCGGATGTGCAGGTAACCGTCGGCATCCACGCTCACGATGTCGCCGGTGTCATACCAGCCGTCCTGGGCCAGGAATTTCGCATTGGCGTCCGTGTTCAAGTAACCTTTCATCACGTTCGGTCCGCGCACGAAAAACCGCCCGCCATCGGCAACACCCTCGACCAGCTCCAGTTTGTATTCCAGGCCCGGCAGCAGGCGACCCACGGAGCCGTAGCGCGGTTCGAGCGGTGTGTTGACGCTCACGCAGGGGGCGCATTCCGTCGCGCCATAACCCTCGAGAATGCGCACGCCGTATTTCTGCGCCCAGGCAAGCGCGGTGGCTTCCTGCAATTTCTCCGCGGCGGCAAACAAATACCGGAGGCTGCGAAAATCGTAGGGATGTCCCTTGCGCGCGTAGCCGTTCAGAAAAGTGTTCGTGCTGAGAAAGACCGTGCAGTCGCGGTCATAGAGCACCGACGGCACCACGCGGTAATGCAACGGCGAAGGATAGAGAAAGACATATAGTCCGCGCACCAGCGGCAGAAACGTCCCCACCGTGAAGCCGAAGCTGTGGAAAAGCGGCAGGCAGTTGAAGACCCGATCGCAATCAGTCATATCGGTGACGGCCAGCATCTGGCGGATGTTGGCGAGGATGTTTCCGTGCGTGAGTTCGACGCCCTTGGGTATGCCTTCAGAGCCACTGGTGAAAACAATTACGGCGGTGGAGTCAGCGGAGGGAAGGTGGAGGATGGAGGATGGAAAATGGAAAATGCGCCGGAGCAACGTGAGAAATTTCCGGGAGCCGGTGATGCCAGCGCGAACGTCTTCGAGATAGATCAGGTTGATGCCGGCTTTAACGAAGGCGTCCAAGTTGAGCCGGGCGCGATCCAGAAAGGCGCGCGAGGTGATGATGTGTTTTAGCCCCGCGAGTTCCACACACGCCAGCATGGTCGGAATGCCCGAGGAGAAATTCAGCATGGCAGGCACTTTGCCCAACCGCCACAAGGCGAGAATGACGACCGGGGTGGCGTTGACATTCGGCAACAGCAGGCCAACCCGCACGCCATCCGAAACCGTCTCACTCATGGCCTGAGCCAGCACCTCGGCTCCCACCATCAGCTTGCGATAATTGAGCGTCTGCAGCGTCGCGTCTTCCAGGATTACCTGACCCGGGTGCTCGCGGGCGCTTTGCGCCACTGCTGACAGGACATTCTGTGCGCCGAAACTCATCTCGAGCTCGAACTGTTGCCGCACCATTTGGTCGCGCAGCCAGTTGGTCAGCAGCGTCCGCGCGCGGGTGGTACTAATTTCCCCCAGCTCGGGCGTCGTCAAAGTGGCGCTGAAATGCACGGTCATTTTTGGAAAGCATTTCTTCCCGTTCGGATTGGGGGAACACGGCAGGCGGTCGGCGTCGCGCAAGTAGGCGGTGATGACTTTTGCCTTCGTTTTGAAAATCAAGAATCCCGTGCCGTCGAAAAGTTTCATCAAGTTGCCCGTGCGCGACAAACGACCTTCGGCAAAGAGCACGAGCCGTCCGCCGCCTTTCAGGAATTCCGCCATGCGTTTCACCGCGTAAGGCGAAGCAGGATCTACGGGCAGGGTGTAACGGTTGATCATTATTTTCCGATGCACCCAGCTCGTCTGCGCCGAGACGCTGGACGTGACCATCTTCCAATCGTCGTCCAGGCAGACCCAGAGAAACAGCCAGTCAATCCAGGAGCAGTGATTCGGAATCAGGAGCACCGGGCCGGGCGCTTTTAGCGCGTCCAGGTCGTAGGCGCGGAAGCGGAACAAGATTTGAAGCAAAAAACGGAGGGCAGTTTTCATGGCTTGGGGAAGTGCATCATTGGGGAGTATGCACTTCAAACTTAATTTGTGCCTGTCCATAGCACTGGCAAGGTTTCCCCCATTCATAATGGTGGCGCAGGCGGATTTGGCTTCCCAAAACCCATCCTGAGGGTGGGAACAACTCGTACACTTGAACGGAAGTTAATTCCTACGCGACGCCGGCCCTACGTTTTGTTTGGCGATTCTACGCGCCCGTGCTAGGCTGCGGCGTCAGTAAATTGAGGAGCGCCCGGAAATCAAAACTTCACACGCCTATGCACATCACCAAACAACTTGCGATTTTCCTCGAGAATCGCCCCGGCACGCTGGCCCGCGTTTGCGACGCCCTGGCCGAACACAAGATCAACATTTACGCCATCTCGACGAGCGACACGGTGGATCACATCGTCATGCGGCTCGTCGTGGACGACTACCGCAAGGCCATGCATGTTTTTGAGGAGCATGGCACGCTGGTTGTCGAGGATGACGTCCTCCTGGTTGAGGGCGACAACAAACCCGGCTCGCTCTCGAAGATCGCGCATAAGCTGGCCGGCAAGAAAATCAACATCGAATACGCCTACTGCGCCACGCCGCCCAGCGCCAAGAAAGGTCTGCTGGTCCTGCGCGTGAACGACGCCAAGAAAGCACTGAAAGTTTTGAACAGTTGAAAACTACGTAATGCGTGAAACGTGATGCGTGATGCCTACGGTAAATCGCGCGCGATGATTTCACGGATCACACATCACGCTCTCCTGAAACCTGACGCTCCGCACCTGACACCTCCAATGAATCCCATTCTTTACGAAATCAACACGCGCTGCTGGTTGCGTGAACTGTCCGATGCCGCCGGGCAGGACATCAATCTGGACGATGTGCCGGAAACGGAATTTACCCGCTGGCGCAAACTCGGCTTTACCCATATCTGGCTCATGGGGGTGTGGACCTCCGGGCCAACGTGCCGGGCGATGGCGCTCAAAGAGCCCAATCTCATCCGGGCCTACAACGAAATCATTCCGGGCTGGCGCGAGGAGGACGTGGGCGGCTCGCCTTATGCCATTGCCGATTACCGGGTGCCACGGGCGTTGGGCGGCGACGCCGCGCTGAAGGCCTTCCGGGAAAAACTCCATGCGCAAGGTTTGAAGCTGATTTTGGATTTTGTTCCCAACCACCTGGGGCTCGACCACGCGTGGTTGCGCGAAGAACCGGACCTGTTCGTCCAAAGCCCGATGGAAGTGCCCGGCACGTTCGCGCAGGAAACCGTCACCGGCATCCGATGGTTGGCAAACGGCAAGGATCCGTATTTCTTTCCGTGGAACGACACGGTGCAACTGGATTACCGCCGAGCTTCCACCCGTGCCGCCATGCGCAATCTCCTGCTTTCGGTGGCCGACCGCTGCGACGGGGTGCGCTGCGACATGGCCATGCTGTTGCTGAATGATGTCTTCCCGAAGACATGGGAGAACTTTCCTACCGCCGCCGAGGTCCCCGACCGGGAGTTCTGGCCCGACGCCATCGCCGCCGTGAAAGAGGCGCACCCGAAGTTCATCTTCCTGGCGGAAGTCTATTGGGATCTGGAAGGGCGGATGCTCGAACAAGGTTTTGATTACACCTACGACAAACGACTTTACGACGAACTGTTCTGGCGCAACGGTCCCGGCGCGCAGGTGCGCGTGCTCGGTCAACCGCGCGAAACCCTCGCCCGCAGCGCACACTTTCTCGAAAACCATGACGAACCGCGCATCGCCGCCCAACTCTCACCCGCCGAACAACGCGCGGCTGCACTGGTCATTCTCGGCCTGCCGGGGATGAGGTTTTTGCACGAAGGCCAACTCACCGGAGCGCGGATAAAGATCCCGGTCCAACTGGCACGCCGTGGCATTGAGCCAGCGAATGCCGAAGTGGCGAAGGTTTACGACGAATTGCTGACAGCCCTTCAATCCAGCGCGGTGGGTCGGGGCGATTTTCAATTGCTCGCCCCGCGCGAAGCGTGGCCGGGAAATCCAACCACGCAAAACTTCATCATTGTGCAGTGGCAGTTGCAACCCCCGGCGTTCGATCTGGTCGCCGTGAACCTCGCGCCGCATCGCAGCCAGTGTTACGTGCCGTTGACCGTCCCGAGTCTCGCCGACCATAACTGGACCATGCGCGATTTGCTGGGCCCGGAAACTTATGAGCGGTTCGGCGCGGACCTCGCCAGCCAGGGACTTTACCTGGACCTGCCGGAATCGGGCGCGCAGTTGTTTCACTTCGAGCCCCTACGCTAGGCCTTGGCCCTCAGTCCACAGCAAGCGGCCCGGTTGTCGCGACCGTGGACCCAGGACTGCGGGCTGGCCCAAGCCCCCCTTATCCTGAGAGCAGGCAGAATTCAAAAATCATTTATTGCACGGCACCAGCTTTTCAGTAAACACTGGTGAAATTTCCGGCGAATTAACCCGCCGATGGGAGCGACTAAACACCGATGATGAGCAGCCAAGTTGGACAGGGAACGAGCGGTCAATCCGTGATGCGGACGGCCCCGCCGAAACAGGGTTTGTACGACCCGCAGTTTGAACACGATTCCTGCGGCGTGGGCTTTGTGGTGAACATCAAGGGCCGCAAGTCCCACGATATCATCAGTCAGGCCATCGAGATTCTCGTCAATCTCGATCATCGCGGGGCATGCGGTTGCGAAGCCAACACGGGCGACGGCGCAGGCATTCTGATGCAGGTGCCGCATGCGTTTCTGAGCAAAGTCACAAATCCGCTCGGCTTCCAGCTTCCCGCCCCCGGCCAATACGGCGTCGGCATGTTATTCATGCCGCAGGACAAGTTTGAGCGTGAAGGCGTCCAGGCTGAAATCGCGAAGATCGTTGGCGCGGAAGGCCAGTTTCTGCTAGGCTGGCGCGACATTCCCACGGACAACGCTTCCCTCGGCAACACCGCCAAAGCCGCCGAGCCGTTCATGATGCAGGTCTTCATCGGGCGCAATCCTGCGATCAAGGACGATCAAGCGTTCGAGCGAAAACTTTACGTCATCCGGAAAATCGCAGAACAGCGCATCCGCTACAGCGGCGAGATCGGGGGCGGAAAGTGGTTTTACGTTTCCAGCCTGTCGCAGAGCACGGCGGTTTACAAAGGCATGTTGATGCCCGAGCAGGTGGCGAAGTATTTCCCCGACCTGAACGACCCGGACATGGTTTCCGCGCTGGCGCTGGTGCATTCGCGTTTCTCGACCAACACTTTCCCGAGCTGGGATCGTTCACACCCGTATCGCTACATCGCGCACAACGGCGAAATCAACACGCTCCGCGGCAACATCAACTGGATGAAAGCACGGCAGGCGCTGTTCGCGAGCAAACTGTTCGGCGACGATATCAAGAAGGTCATCCCGATCATCAACACCGACGGCAGTGACTCGGCGATGTTCGACAACTGCGTGGAACTGTTGGTCATGGCGGGCCGCGAATTGCCGCACGCGATGATGATGATGATCCCCGAGCCGTGGGAGAATCACGAGAGCATGAGCGCGGAGAAGCGCGCGTTCTACGAATTTCATTCCTGCCTGATCGAGCCGTGGGACGGCCCGGCGTCGGTCGCGTTCACAGACGGCGTGCGCATCGGCGCATGCCTCGACCGGAACGGCCTGCGCCCGTCGCGGTATTACGTGACGAAGGACGATCTGGTGATCATGGCCTCGGAGGCCGGCGTGCTGCCGATTGCGCCCGAACGTGTGGCGCAAAAGGGCCGCTTGCAGCCGGGCCGCATGTTCCTGGTGGACACGCAGGAGGGCCGCATCGTCGCTGATGAGGAACTGAAGAATAAATACGCCTCCGCCCAGCCTTACCAGCAGTGGCTCGACGAAAATCACATCCTGCTCAAAAACCTGCCCGATCCCAGCCATCCGACCATTCCGGACCACCGCGGGATACTGCAACGGCAACAAGCTTTCGGTTATACTTTCGAGGATCTGCGCTTCATCCTCGGTCCAACGGCGAGCGACGGCGTGCAACCCATCGGCTCGATGGGCACCGACACGCCGCTGGCGGTGCTCTCGAACAAACCGCAACTGCTCTACAATTATTTCAAGCAGCTCTTCGCGCAGGTCACGAATCCGCCGATTGATCCCATCCGCGAAGAAAACATCACCTCCACGGAAATCATGCTCGGCTCGGAGGGCAACCTGCTCGAACCGTCCCCCGTTTGCGCCCGCATGATCAAACTGCCGCATCCGCTCCTCACCAACGAGGAACTGGATAAGCTCCGCCACGTTGACCGGCCGGGCTTCAAAGCGGTTACGTTGCCGATTCTCTTCACCGCCGCCGACCAAGCCAAGGGTCTGGAAACGGCGTTGAAGATTCTTTTCGTTGCTGCGGACCAGGCCATTGCCGACGGCGTGAACATCATCGTGCTTTCGGATCGCTCGATCAGCCCGACGAAGGCGCCCATTCCCGCGCTGCTCGCCGTGGCGGGTTTACATCACCATCTAATCCGAACCGGCACGCGCACCTGCGTCGGGATCGTGCTTGAGTCCGGCGAACCGCGCGAGGTGCATCACTTCGCCCTGCTGGTCGGCTACGGCTGCACGGCGATCAATCCTTATCTCGCCTACGACACGCTCGACGACATGATCCGGGAGGGCTTGTTGGTCAACACCGATCACAAGACTGCGATCAAGAAATACATCAAGGGCACGGTCAAAGGCATCGTCAAGACGATGGCCAAGATGGGCATCTCGACGATCCAGAGCTATCACGGCGCGCAAATCTTTGAAGCCATCGGCCTGAACAGCGAAGTGGTGGACAAGTATTTCACGTGGACCCCATCGCGCATACAGGGCGCAAGCCTGGAGGTAATTGCGGAGGAAGTCCTGAAGCGCCACGCGCATGCGTTCCCTGACCGCCAGGTCAACGGCGTGCTGGAAGCCGGCGGCCAGTATCAGTGGCGCGACGGCGGCGAGTATCACCTGTTCAACCCGCAGACGATTCATAAGCTCCAGCACGCCTGCCGCTCCGGCAGCTATCCGCTGTTCCAGCAATACGCCGAGTTGATCAACAACCAGAGCCAGAACCTCTGCACGTTGCGCGGCATGTTGGAATTCCAGTGGGCGGACAAGCCCGTGCCGCTCGAAGAGGTTGAATCCGTCGAGAGCATCGTGAAGCGTTTCAAAACCGGTGCGATGAGCTACGGTTCGATCAGCAAGGAAGCGCACGAGGCGCTGGCCATCGCCATGAACCGCCTCGGGGGCCGAAGCAACACTGGCGAGGGCGGCGAGGACCCGGCGCGTTACACTCTCGAAGCGAACGGTGACTCGAAAAACTCCGCGATCAAGCAGGTCGCATCGGGCCGCTTCGGGGTGACGAGCAACTACCTCGTCAACGCGAAGGAACTTCAGATCAAGATGGCGCAAGGCGCGAAGCCCGGCGAAGGCGGTGAGTTGCCCGGCAAAAAAGTGTTTCCGGAAATCGCCAAGACGCGCGGCACCACGGCGGGCGTGGGACTCATTTCTCCGCCGCCGCATCACGACATTTATTCCATCGAAGATCTGGCGGAGTTGATTCACGACCTGAAGAATTCGAACCGCCACGCACGCATCAGCGTGAAACTGGTCAGCGAAGTCGGCGTGGGCACGATTGCGGCGGGCGTCTCCAAGGCGCACGCGGACGTGGTGCTCATCTCCGGTCACGATGGAGGCACAGGCGCTTCACCACTCTCTTCCATCAAACACGCGGGTGGCCCTTGGGAACTCGGCCTGGCCGAAACCCACCAGACGCTCGTCTTGAACAATCTTCGCAGCCGCATCTATGTGGAAACAGACGGCCAGTTGAAGACGGGCCGCGACGTAGCCATTGCTGCGCTTCTGGGCGCGGAGGAATTTGGTTTTGCCACCGCGCCGTTGGTGTCGCTGGGCTGCATTATGATGCGGGTCTGCCACCTGAACACCTGCCCCGTCGGCGTGGCCACGCAGGATCCGAAGCTGCGCGAGCGGTTCGCCGGCAGTCCCGATCACGTGGTGAACTTCATGAAGTTCATCGCCACCGAACTGCGCGAAGTCATGGCCAGGCTCGGCTTCCGCACGATCAACGAAATGGTCGGGCGCACCGACCGGCTGAATCCGTGGAAAGCGATTGATCATTGGAAGGCGCGCGGCATTGACCTCACGCCGATTCTGCATCAGCCCAACGTCGGCCCTGAAGTCGGCCGCTATCGGCAGATGGATCAGGATCACGGTCTCGAAAAATCGCTCGACCTCACGGTGTTGCTCGAACACTGCAAACCGGCCATCGAGCGTGGGGAAAAAGTGCGTGGCGAATTCGCCATCCGCAATGTGCATCGCGTCGTCGGCACGATCACGGGCAGCGAAATCACAAAGAAGCAAGGGCCCAACGGCCTGCCCGAAGATACGATCCAGCTCAAGTTCAACGGCAGCGCTGGCCAGAGCTTTGGCGCGTTCATGCCGCGCGGCATGACGCTCGAACTCGAAGGTGACGCGAACGATTACGTC
>Ga0315910_10003061_pt1 | contig 14381 bp, 13 predicted proteins | sample EdamamesoilMG_FD_204470 | JGI IMG/M metagenome (GOLD analysis project Ga0315910, IMG submission 204470) | Garden soil microbial communities collected in Santa Monica, California, United States - Edamame soil | ecosystem: Environmental > Terrestrial > Soil > Garden | place: USA: California...
GTCGGCGGATGTCAACGGGGATGGCAAGGCGGATTTGATCAGCGCGAACATCTCTGCCAACACGCTGACGGTGCTGACGAATAACGGGAGTAGCGGCTTCGTGCTAGCCTCCTCACCGGCCGTGGGCACCGCGCCTCGTTCGGTCACGGCGGCGGATGTGAACGGGGATGGCAAACCGGATTTGATCAGCGCGAACATCAATGCCAGCACGCTCACCGTGTTGACGAACAACGGGAGCGGCGTCTTCGTGCTGGCCTCCTCGCCGGGCGTGGGCAGCGCGCCTCATTCGGTCACGTCGGCGGATGTGAACGGGGATGGCAAGGCGGATTTGATCAGCGCGAACCTCAATGCCAACACGCTGACGGTGTTGTTCAACACGACGACATTCCCCGCCATTTTCACCGGCAACGGCAGCGGGTTGACCGGCCTCAATGGTGCAAATCTTTCTGCGGGCACGGTGGACAGTTCCAAGATTACGGATGGCACGATTGTAAATGCTGACATCGCTGCCAGCGCAGCTATTGCCGATACCAAGCTCGCCACGATTGCCACCCCGGGCAAAGTGGCGGACACCGCGCTCTCGGCGAATGTCGCCCGGCGGGCGGGCGGGAACAACTTCACGGGCAGCCAGACGTTCAGTTCCGGGATCGATGTCAGCGGCTATAGCGATTTGCGTGGGGGAGTTTATATCTATAGCGGTATCGTTGCGACTGTCTGGCCACTTGCTATCTATGGCAATACCTACTTTCAAAACAACGTCGGCATCGGCACGACCTCGCCCACGCAGGCCAGGCTTGTGGTGAACGGATCGGTTGCGTCAGGTAGTTTCAACGCGAGTTATCTGGCTTTTGGAGGAGGATCCTTCCCCGTCGTTGGGCATGGTTCGCACCCCATCTCGATCTATGCGGACGGCGATGTCCAGGCGTTGGGATTCTACGCCCTGTCCGACGAGCGAATCAAAGTCATCCGGGGCCAGTCTGACCGCGCGGCGGATTTGCAGACCTTGCTCGGCATCGAGGTCACGGACTACACCTACAAAGACACCGTCGCGAAGGGCCATCGTGCGCAGAAGAAGGTCATCGCGCAGCAGGTGGAGGCGGTGTATCCGCAGGCGGTCAACCAGTCCACAGACGTCGTGCCGGACATCTTCCAGAAGGCGACTTTCAAAGATGGCTGGGTACAACTGGCCACGGACTTGAAACCGGGCGAGCGCGTGAAGCTGATCGGCGAGAAGGAAGAAGGCATCCACGAAGTGCTGGAAGTCCGCAAGGACGCTTTCCGCACCGCGTTCAAGCCCGCGACGGAAAAGGTCTTCGTCTATGGCCGCGAGGTGAAGGATTTCCGCAGCGTGGATTACGAGGCCATCGCCATGCTGAACGTCTCCGCCACGCAGGAACTGGCCCGCCAGGTGAAGGCGCAGGAAACAGAACTGACCGAACTGCGCGCGGAGAAGGCCGCGCTGGCGGACAAGCTGGCGGCCATCGAGCGCGCCGTCGCGCAACTCACCGCCGAGAGCAAGGGCGCAAAGGTGGCTGCCAAATCCGCGCCGTCCACATCTCCCACCGCCGCCGCCCGCAAAACCCTTACCACCGCGAGCGCGCAGAATTAACCCGCAAGGCAGAAGCGAATGAACACCGAACGCTGGTAGGGCGCGTCGCTCCGCGCACGCCGCAGTTGTTCTGGGGAGCGCACCCGCCCCGGGCGCAGAGGGGAGCGCCCTCGCGACCCGCACGAACGCGCCACCCGCACACGTCGTCCAGTGCGTCTCTGTCCGCCCGTGTCCGGCAGGAGGGCGTGCCGGACAGCAGCCGGGGGCGGCTGCGCTCCCAATCCCAACGGGATTGGAATCAACGCCGGCACAACCGCGAAATACACGAGATACGCGAACGGAAATTTTTCTTACGCGTGGTTCGCATGGTTCGCGGTTCAACTTGGCCGTCCCCGGCGCGCGCGGAGTACCGCGCCCTATCTGTAAAGGCCATTTGGCTCAAAGCTCAGGTGAAAACTCCTCCAGTTTCAGCCCCTCACCAACTTTCTGCATCTTCCGACCTACTTTCCGGCGGCGAATCGCGCATTGCATCGTGTAAGGGCAGTTCCGGCGGTCGCCGCCGGGAGTTTTGCCCGCAACCCGAGCAACACCGCAGCCATTATGAAGAATCGCATCAAACAAATCGTGGGCCTGTTCCTGTTCAACCTGGCGGCACTGTCCGTCGGCGCGCAGGGCACGGCCTTCACCTACCAGGGCCGGCTGAACGACGGCACCAACATCGCCAACGGCACCTACGACCTCACTTTCAGCGCGTGGGACGCCGTTAGCGGCGGGACACAGGTCTCCGCGATACTGACCAACACCGCCGTGGTCGTGGACAACGGTTCGTTCACCGTCTCGCTGGATTTTGGCGGCAGCGTGTTCAATCTCGGCAATGATCGCTGGCTCGAACTCGGCGTCCGCACCAATGGCAGCGGCGCGTTCGGCACGTTGACACCGCGCCAGGCCATCACGCCCACTCCGTATGCGATGTTTGCCGCCAATGCGGCCTCGGCGGCTGGCGTCTCAGGTAGCGTCCCCGTGGGGCAGATCACCGGCGTCATTCCGGTCGGGCAACTTCCGGCGAGCATCGTGACGAATGGCGCGAGCGGCGTGAATATTTCCGGGACCTTCAACGGCGATGGTGCGGGCGTGATCAATCTCAACGGCGGCAACATCGCGGCGGGCACGGTCGCGAGACAGACGCTTGCCACCAACGTGCAGAATGTTTTGGGAACACTCGTGAACACGCGCCAGTTAGCTTTTGCCACCAACTTCCCCGGCGGGGACGGCACCGGGATCGCCGCGAGCGCGGATGGCAACACCGTTTTCACCTTCGCAGGCAGCTTAAAGATTACCGACGTCACTGATCCGACCAATCCGGTCTTGCTCTCCAGCACAAATGTCGGACCGGTCCAATGCTGCGTAATTCTGGCGCTGGCGGAGTCGCGCAACCTCGTGTTCATCGGGAATGGGAACGGGTTGTACGTGGTGGATGTCAGCAACCGCGCCATGCCGACCGTGTTGAGCAGTCTGACGCTCGGCGCTGGGGTTGGAGACATTGTTGTGTCCGGTAACTACGCCTACGCCGTCGTCTCAACGAACGGGCATGGCGTCGTCCAGGTGATTGACGTGACTGACCCGGCCAATCCCCAAGCGGTGGCGGAGGCGCCGACGAATCCGAGTAATGGATACCTAGCCTTGGCTGTTTCCGGCTCGCGCCTGTACGTGGGTGAGATGCTGCAATTTTCAGGTAACATCCGCGTGTTTGACATCAGCAATCCAGCCGCGCCGGTCGCTCGCGGTGTCGTGGCGACACAAGGAGGCAGTGGGTCAATGGTCGCCTCAGGGAACTGGGTCTTTCATACGTATCAGTACGCCGACGTCGGCTGGATTCAAGCGGTGGATGTTTCGGATCCGGAAAATCCAGTGGCCTTGACACCTCTCGGAGGGACTCCGCCCGGACAACTGGCGATCAGTGGCAACTACCTCTTCAAGAATGGCGGATTTTTCGAGCCCATCAGAGTGGTGGACATCTCCAATCCGGCGGACATCCGCATCGTCGGGAACAGTGGCACGAACGCCTTGCTGACTGGCCAGTGGCCATTGGCCGCCGCTGGCAACCGGGTGTTTTCCGGTCAAGGCGACTTTACTCACTCCGGCCTGAACATCTGGACGTTGGACGCCATCGTGCCACAGATTCAATTCACTCCCGGCACCGCCATTGCGGCGACTGCCTTCATCGGCGATGGCAGCGCATTGAGCAATCTTCCAATCTCCCAAGGCCCTGAAGGTCCGGCGGGACCGCAGGGGCCAATGGGCTTGACCGGTGACCCGGGACCGCAAGGCCCGATTGGTTTGACCGGTGACACCGGCCCACAAGGCGCGCAAGGCATTGCCGGGCTAGACGGCACCAATGGCGTGGACGGCACGAACGGACTGGATGGCGCGACCGGACCGCAAGGACCGATTGGTCTGACTGGCCCGCAAGGACCGCAGGGGCTTCAAGGTATTCAGGGAATTCAAGGCGTACCCGGACTCAATGGCACCAACGGCCTCGATGGTGCCACTGGACCGCAAGGGCCGGCCGGCCCGCTGCTGCCCAATGTGGCGTTGCTCGACGCCTTTCCGGGTAACATCTTTAGTAATGTTCTGGGCACCGGAACGTTGGAGAACTACGGCGAAATCCGGGCGCGCGGCGTGATTGGGGCATTGACGTTCCAGTGCCGGACGAACTCTGACATTAACTGGCAATGGCGCGCGAATGAAGACCGCGCCGACTTCGGCGCCTTTGGCGGCAACATCCTTGCCTTGTCGGTGATGCAAGACTCCGGTTTCGTCGGCATCGGCACGACCGCGCCAACCACCACGCTGGATGTTGCCGGCACCGCAAGAGCGACGGCGTTCGTCGGCAACGGCAGCGGGTTGACGGACCTCAATGGCGCAAACCTTTCGTCAGGCACGGTGGGATCAAGCCAACTGGCGGCGAATGCCGTGGACAGTTCCAAGATCGTGGATGGCACCATAGTCAATGAGGACATCGCCCCCGCTGCCGCGATTGCCGATACCAAACTCGCCACGATTGCCACCCCGGGCAAAGTGGCGGACACCGCGCTCTCGGCGAACGTGGCCTTGCGCAACGGCGCGAACTTGTTCACGGGAGACAACATGTTCAATGGCGCAGTGACGGCGACCCATGCGAGCAACGTGTTCGCCGGTAGCTTCTCTGGCAATGGCGGCGGTTTGACTTCCCTCAATGGATCGCAAGTCACCAGCGGCACGGTCGCTGACACGCGGCTTTCTGCAAACGTCGCCTTGCGGTCGGGCGGGAACACGTTCAACGGCACGCAAATCATCACCAACGGCAACGTCGGCATCGGCAAACCCCCCGGAGCCAAGCTGGACGTAGATGGTAACATTGCCGCCGTAGGGGGCATCACCATAAATTCTGCCGGCGCTGGGAGCATGAACTTCAACGACACGGTCAATGACGCTGGTAAGTCGTGGTTTCTCTACAACAACTACTACGTGAACGGCAATTTTGCCATCGCCCGCTACGACCCGGCTCTCGGGGGTTTCCCATCGGACAGGAATATCACCATTAATGCTGCCGGCAACGTCGGCATCGGCCAGGTCAATCCGGGAGCGAAGTTTCATGTTTATGGGAACGCGGTTAACAATGCGGGCAATGCGATCTTTCAAAACGCAAACGCGGGCGACGCGTATTGCGCCGTTCAACTCCGCAACGACACAGGAGGTGATGGAGTCGTTTTCAAGAACAGTTCCACCCGGTCAACCGACGGTGGAGTGAATACGATGACCGTCCGCAATGACGCAGGCGATTTGCGCCTGCAAGGTGCTGGCGGGTTTAACAACTACAATGGCATCACCGTGAAGGCTGACGGCAGAGTCGGTATCGGCGACTTCAACCCACCCGTTGGGGTCTCATTGGAGGTCGTGGGCGCGATCAGATCGTTCGGCAAACCGGTCCCGACCAGCGAACAGAATGATCGCATCGTGCGCGGAAAAGTGGGCGGGACCGCCGTCATCCAAAGCGGCAACGGCTGGACGGTGGCTCGCACCCCCAGCGGAAGTGCCGCCGGCGATTACACCGTCACCTATAACGTTGCTTTCGATGCGGCGGATATCCCGGCCGTCACCGTGACGCCACATTCCCAAGCGGGTGCCATCGTCACGCCGGTGCTCGTCACCGTGCAACCCGGCTCCTTCCGCCTCTACACTTTCGTGGGCGGCGTCCGCACCGACGCGTCCTTCACCTTCATCGCCATGGGCTACCGATGAAATGGATTTGGATTTCACCCGCGACTCAAACCGCTCGAGATTCAATCAAAATGAAAAAAAATTCCTGGTCATTCGCCGGCAGGGCGCGGCACTCCGTGCGCGCCGTAACCAAAGCCCGTAGGGCTGGCATCTTTGTAGTCAACAATCCCCAAATTGTATCAAGCTCCGTAGGAGCGGCATCATCGGCCAGACAATTTGAATATGTCGCCCCGACGGGGCTGAAATCTCTCGTGACGTCGGTTCTACAAAGATGCCGCACCTACGGTGCTGCGGCCCTGGCATTCGTGCTGATGACCTTCGTTGCCAGCGCCCAATCCTACTCCATCACGTCGTTCACCATCGGCGGCGGCGGCGGCAGCAGCACCAACGCCCAGTTCAGCATCGTCGGCACGCTCGGCCAGCACGATGCCATCACGCAAATGACCAACAGCCAGTTCTCCGCCAGCGGCGGCATCTGGGTGTTGCCGCAAGCGGTGCAAACTCCCGACGCCCCCACGCTCACGATCGTTCCCGCCGCGCCCGGCCAGGCCACGATCTCGTGGACGCCCAACACGCCGGGCTTCGTGTTGCAGGAGTCCTGCAGTCTTTCGTGTGCGAACTGGACGAACTCCCCAAGCGGCGCGGCGAATCCCATCACCGTCCCCGCCCCGCCCCCGCAGAAGTTTTACCGGTTGTTCAAGCCTTAGGGATGGGGGGTACGCAAAACCGGCGGCGAGAAACGCTGCCGGTTTTTTGTCGCTTGCCGGCGGCTGGATCGGTCCAGTGGATCCAAGGCAGCGAGTTGGACACTCCTTGCCTCGTGTCCACAAGACTCTTTTCCGTAATCAGGAGGCGATTATGACTTCAATGCCCTTGGCTCGAAGTTGGCCAACTAATTCTTCCGACGCGCCGCTGTCCGTGACGATGGTGTGGACTTTGGAGAGATCACAAAGCTGCGAGACGGAGCGGCGGCCGAACTTGGTGTGATCGAGGCAGAAGATTACTTTCGCCGCGGCGCGCATCATGGCGAGTTGGATGTCAATCAACAGACCATGCGAGTTGGTGATGCCATCGAGTGTGATGCCACCGGAACTCATCACGGCGACGTCCGCATGGATTTTGGAAAATGCTTCCACTGCAAGCGGACCGACGAGCACGCCCAGCCGCGGATAGATTACGCCGCCGCTCAAGACGAGTTCCACTTTGCCCGCGGACGAATAGAGGTTCGCGACGGGCAGGGAATTAGTGACGATCTGCGGCGATTTGTCTTCGAGAAATTTTGCGACGTGAAAGGTAGTCGTGCCGGCGTCGATGATGACGCTTTGATTTGGTTGGATGAGCTCGGCGCAGGCGCGACCGATGGCTTCCTTCGCGTCGAGCTGATGCGTATCCCGCGCAGAAAATGTGAATTCGTCTGACTTCGGGGCAATGAGTCGCGCCCCACCATGCGTGCGTTTTAGATTTCCAGCCGCTTCGAGAACTGTGAGATCACGGCGGACGGTGGAAATGGACGAGCCGACGTGCTTGGCCAAGTCTTCAAGCGACGCAAATTCAACCTGTTGGAGATAGGTTTCCAACCGGTGTTTCCGCTCTTCTGCCGTCATTCAGGCAATAACGTGATAGATATTGGAAGATATTGCAAGATATTTATTGACTTGATTTCCAAAACGGTCAAATCTTGTCGCGTCATGGCCACCGTTGCATCCGCTCCGCACCGAGCCGTCGTCGAACATATGGTTCGGCAGGCGGTTTATTCGCGTCTCGGCAAACCGTTGCCGCGCGCGGCGTCTGCGCCAAATCCGCTGGTCGTGAACATCAGCGCACGCCATTGCCATCTTACGCCGGACGCGGTCGAAGCGCTCTTTGGTAAAGGCCACCAACTCACCGTTCACAAGTGGCTTTACCAGGAAGGGCAGTTCGCGGCGAAGGAAACCGTGACGCTCATCGGGCCGCGCAGTCGAGTGATCTCCAATCTGCGCATCCTCGGGCCGTGTCGGAATCTCAATCAGGTTGAACTCGCTTACACGGATGCCATCGCGCTTGGCTTCGATATTCCTTTGCGCGCATCCGGCGACATCAAAGACACGCCGGGCGCGATGCTGATGGGTCCGAACGGATTCTTCGAAATGCCTGATGGCGTGATTCGCGCGTTGCGTCACGCGCACTTGAGTCCGACTGATGCTGAATTCTACGGTGTGAAGCACGGCGACATGATGAAGCTCAAGATCGGCGGCGATTGCGGCATCACGCTCGACAAGATGCTGGCCCGCGTGGACAAGAGTTTTAAACTCGAGGTTCACATCGACACCGACGAAGGCAACGCCTGCAACCTGCAGCCGGATACGCCCGTTGAACTGATCAAATAATTTTCGTGACCGAACCAATTAACACCCAAACAGGAGAAAACAAATGAGTGAAGCAATAGGAATGATCGAAACCAAAGGCTACATCGGCAGCGTGGAAGCCAGTGATGCCATGGTCAAAGCGGCCAACGTCAAATTGGTCAAAACCATCCCCATCGGCGGCGGTCTCATCACCGTCCTCGCGCAGGGCGATGTCGGCAGCGTGAAAGCCGCCGTGGATGCCGGCTCGAAAGCCGCGGCCAAAGTCGGCGAACTCGTCAGTTCGCATCTCATCGCGCGTCCGCATGAAGATTTGTTGAAAGCTTTCGTGCCGGAACTCGCCGTGAAGAAATAAATTTTAACCATCAACCAAAACCAAATTTATGGCACAACAAGCAGTTGGAATGATTGAATGCAAAGGCTTTTGCGCGCTGATGGAAGCGTGCGACGCCGCGCTCAAAGCCGCGAACGTCACGATGACCGGCTGGGAAAAAGTCGGCAGTGGTTACGTCACCGGATTCTTCCGGGGCGATGTCGCCGCTGTAAAAGCCGCGACCGACGCCGGTGCGGCCGCCGCCGCGCAAGTCGGATCGGTCGTCGCCGTCCAGGTGATTCCGCGTCCGCACGACGATCTCGGTATCCTTGGCAAGTGGTTGCAATAAACACCGGCCCGTGAAGATTCTCATCGCCAACATCGGCAGCACCTCGCTCAAGTGGCGCTTGTTCGACTTCTCGAACAACGCTGAGCGCCTTTTGCACAAAGGCGGCTTTGAGCGCGTGGCTGATTATCCGAAAGCGATCGAGGATTGCATGGCGCAACTGAAAGACGCCGGCGCGCTCGCCAACGAAAGCGAACTCGCCGCGGTCGGCTTCAAGACCGTGATCGCCAAAGACGTCACCGGTTGCGTGCGACTCGATGAACGCGTGCTCGGCGCGATGGAGGCTTACAACGGCCTCGCGCCCGCACACAATCCGCCCTACATCACCGGCATCCGCCTGTTTGGGAAACGCATGCCGAGTGTGCCGCTGGTGGGATTGTTCGAGACCGCGTTCCATCGGTTCGCGCCCGAGGCGATGGTGCGTTACGCCGTGCCGCAAGCCTGGCATGATCTCGGCATTCAACGCTGGGGTTTTCATGGTGCGAGCCACAAATTCATCGCCGAACGCTCGGCAGAATTGGTCGGGCGCAACGACGTCGCCGAACGCGCCCGCAAACTCTACGTGGACGCCGGCAAATCATCCGTGAACGGCGCGCCGCTCCGTGTGATTTCCTGTCACCTCGGCGGTAGTTCGAGCATCACGGGCATTCGCAACGGCGTGTCCATCGGCACGAGCATGGGTATGAGCCCGCAATCCGGTTTGCCGCAGAACAATCGCGTCGGTGATCTGGATGCCGAGGCGATTCCTTACGCGATGAAAACGCTCGGCATCACGATTGAAGAAGCGCAACGTCAGCTTACGAAGGAATCTGGCCTCAAAGGAATCAGCGGTGTGTCGAACGACATCCGCGATGTGATCGAAGCTGGCGAGAAAGGCAACGTCACCGCCAAGCTCGCGATTGAAACTTACGTTGCCAGCGCGCGGCATTGGATCGGCAGTTACTTTTTCGAAATGGGCGGCGCGGAGGCAATCGTCTTCACCGGAGGCATCGGTGAGAATCGCACGGACATCCGCGCTGCAATTTGCGCCAACCTCGAAGGACTTGGCATCGAATTGGATTCCGCGCTGAACGCCAGCACGCGTGCGACCGAAACCATTGTCAGCAAGCCAAGCTCTCGCGTGAAACTCATGGTGATTCCGACGAACGAAGAACTCGTCGTCGCGCGCGAGACGAAGCGACTTTTGGAAAATTCCCGAAACTGAATTTCTCACTTAACCATCAACCGAAAATAAAACTATGGCTCAAGCAATTGGAATGATCGAAACGCGCGGACTCGTCGCCCTCGTCGAGGGGACGGACGCCATGCTCAAGGCCGCGAACGTGGAACTCGTTGGCCCGATGACTCAGGTCGGCAATGCCCTCGTCACCGCGGTGGTCGTCGGCGACGTCGCCGCCGTCAAAGCTGCTACCGACGCCGGCGCACAGGCCATCAAAGCCATCAAAGGCGAAGTGGTCAGCGTGCACGTCATCGCGCGTCCGCACACCGACGTCGAAGCAGTGTTGCCGAAGAAGAAGTAAATCGTGGCTGCGCTCGTGAGAGCGCGGCTGGCTTGCGTTTGAAATGCGGTGTTCTCACGAGACACCGCCACAAAGGCAAAATTATGTTTCTAGCCAAAGTCGAAGGCGCGGTGGTCGCGACGAAGAAAGATCCGAACATGTCGGGTCGCAAGCTTCTGTTGCTCCGCCCGCAGCTCGTGGACGAAAAAGATCCAACGAAGTTCCGGCCCGGCGCGAACACCATCGTGGCCGTGGACGCGCTCGGCGCGGGTCTCGGCGAAATGGTGATGTTCTGTCAGGGCAGTAGCGCCCGGCTTGCGCCCGGCATGAAAGACGCGCCCGTGGACGCGGTCATCATCGGCATCGTGGACAGCGTGGACGTGCTCGGAAAACAAATCTTCAGCGGCAAAGCCTGAATCTGAATCAATCGTATGAGCGCAGTGAACGAAACTTTGATCCGTGACGTGGTGGCCGAGGTGCTGGGTCGCATCGGCGGCAACGCCACCACAACTGCAACTCAACCCACGCCTGCGTCTGCCGCGCCGAAAAGTGATTCGTGCGGCTGTGGTGGTAAGAAAGCCGCGACCTCTGCTCCGGCTTTGCGCGGCAAGTTCGGTGTGTTCGCCACGGCGGACGAAGCCTGTGCCGCTGCTCAGGAAGCTTTTTTGCAATTGCAGCAAAAGGGCGTGGCCGCTCGTCGCAAGATTGAAGAGATCGTCAAGACGATGGCGGAGAAAAACGCCGGGCCGTGGGGCAAGATTGAATTTGAAGAGACGAAGATCGGCAGCCTGCCGCACAAGGTCGCCAAGCTTGGCTTGATCAAACTCGTGCCCGGCGTGGATTGGTTGCGCCCGGACGCGCACAGCGGCGACCACGGCATCACGCTGGAGGAATACACGCCGTTCGGTGTCGTCGGCGCAATCACGCCCAGCACACACTCGATTCCTACGTTGAGCGGCAACATCGTCAACATCTGCGCGGCGGGAAATTCTGTCGTGTTCAATGCGCATCCGAGCGCAGCGAAATGTGCGGCGCTCGCCGTGCGCGCCTACAACGAGGCGATTTATCGCGAAACCGGCATCGAGAACATCGCGTGCATCATCGAAAAGCCGACATTGGATTCCTTCAACGCGCTTTGCAAAAACGGACACACGCGCCTGTTACTCGTCACCGGCGGACCAATGGTCGTGAAAGCCGCGATGCAGACTGGCAAACGTGCCATTTGCGCCGGCCCGGGCAATCCGCCGGTGTTCGTGGATGACACCTGCTGCCCGACGCGCGCGGCGAAGGCGATCATTTCCGGCGCAGCGTTTGATAACAATCTGCTGTGCATTGGCGAAAAACAGGTTTTCGTACTCGATCATGTTGCGGACAAGTTGATGCAACGCATGTCCGAGAACGGCGCGGTGAAATTGAATTCCGCGCAGCTTGCGAATCTGACCAAGGCGGCCTTCACGTTCAAGGAAGGGCAAGGCGGCGGTTGCGCTCATGCCAGCGTGAACAAGGAACTCATCGGCAAGGACGCCAGCGTTTTGGCCCAGGCGGCAGGAATCAATGTGCCAGCTGACACGCAGCTTTTGTTTGCTGAGACGGATGCGAATCACGCGTTCGTGCAGGAGGAGCAGATGATGCCGATGTTGCCCATCGTGCGCGTGAAGAGCGTCGAGGAAGGCATCGCGCTGTCGCTGCAATCCGAGCATGGCTACAAACATACGGCCATCATCCACTCGCACGACGTGGAGAACATCACCGCGATGGCGCGGGCGCTCGACACGACGTTGTTTGTGAAGAACGGACCGTCGCCGGCAGGTCTCGGGCTTGGCGGCGAAGGTTATCTGAGTTTCTCGATCGCCACGCCGACGGGCGAAGGCATCACGAATCCGCGCACGTTCACGCGCGTTCGTCGCTGCGTGATGGTGGACAACCTCCGGATTTACTGAGCCATGTTACTCGCCAGAGTCGAAGGCAACATCGTAGCAACTCGGAAACATCCGAGCCTCGATGGTTGGCGACTGGTGATCTGTCAGCCCATCGGTGCAGATGGCCAGGCCGAAGGCGCACCGCAGGTGGCGATTGATTCGCACGGCGCGGGCATGCATCAGCAAGTCGTGATTTCGTCTGACGGCAAAGCCGCGCGCAATGCGGTTGGCGACCAAAAGAGCCCGGTGCGTTGGCTGGTCATTGGAGTTGTGGACGAACACGAACCAGGGGTGCGGATATGAAACTCGGCACGGTCATCGGTCGCGTGACGTTGAGCAAGACAGTGAAATCGCTCGAAGGCGGGCGCTTCCTGATTGTGAGTCCGTTCAGTCGCGAACAGTTTGCGGCCGGACTCGATGCGCCGACGAGCATGGGTACGGATCCGAGCCTTGTAGTCTATGACGCAATCGGCGGCGGCCCAGGACATGTGATCGGTTACGAAGAAGGCGCGGAAGCAGCCCAACCGTTTCCCGGCCCGACGCCGGTGGATGCAATCAACGCCGCGCTCGTGGACGAAATGTTTTACAACCCGTGGAAGGGTTGAACCTAGACTAAATTTGTTATGAGCCAAGTCATCAGTGTTCGGGATATTCAGGAGATGATCCGCAACGGCGGAGTCAAAATTCCTGGCGACGCTCTGCTGACGCCGTCAGCGCGTGATTTTTTGAACGAACTGGGAAAAGGCGCCGAGACGAACGGTGCGGTCGCAGCAGGGCCTGCGGGTAGCACGGATGCCGCGTATGTCGCCGGCGAACATCTCGCTCCGCCGCCGAAGAAGCTGAATTCCAAATCACCCAAGGCGGAACTGGAGGCATTTTTCCGTTCTCCCTATGCGCAGAATTTGAAGGAGCAGATTTGTGCGATGGGCAAACGTCTTTGGGAGCGCGAATACGTGGACGGCAACGGCGGCAACATGGCCATCCGCGTCGGTGAAGACATCGCTATCTGCACACCCACGCTGGTGAGCAAAGGCTCGCTCAAGCCGGAGGACATGTGCCTGGTGGATTTCGAAGGCAACCAGCTTCTCGGTACCAAGAAGCGCACGAGTGAAATCCTGATGCACCTGCAGATGATGAAGCGGCAGCCCAGCGCAATCGCGACGTGCCATTGTCATCCGCCTTACTCCACGGCCTTCGCGGTCGTGGGCGAAGCGCCGCCGACGTGCATGTTGCCGGAGTATGAAGTCTTTTGTTCCGTCGGTGTGGCGCCGTATCGCACGCCGGGTTCGCCGGACATGGGCAAGCTCGTGGCAGAGTTGACCGATCAATACAACACCATCCTGATGGCCAATCACGGTGTGGTGACGTGGTCGCACAACAACATCGAGGAAGCCTACTGGCGCATGGAAATCATCGAAGCTTACTGCCGCACGATTGTCGTGGCGGGTCAGCTCGGCAAGCCGATCCAGACTTTCACCGGCCCACAGATGAAGGACATCTTGAACATCAAGAAGAGCCTCGGCTTCGTGGACCCGCGCTATGGCATGAAGGAATGCGAACTGTGCGACAGCGGCGACTGGCGGCCGGGGGCGACCTGTCAGGTGCAAGGCAACCCGGAAACTGCGGTCGGTTTCGATGCAGAGGCGGAGAAGGCGGTGCAGGCGATCACGGATCAGATTTTAAGTCAGATGAAGTGACCTTTGGAGTTGCAGCGAATGACCAAAGATCCCGTAACTGAGTTCAAGGCAGTGATCTGGGAGTCAGCAGACTTACCCGACTGGGTGAAAGATCGCATTGAAAGTGCGCACGGCGTAGAGACCACTGTTTTAGATCAGAGCTATCTTGAGTTCCTAGACGGTATGATCAGACACGAACCACGCGGGCCCGAGTGGTCAGAAGTTCTGAAGCGAAGAAGAACTGCATTGTCCTCTTACTGTGGGAAGGAACTGTTAAGTGGGTTTGTTGATCGCGATGGAGAGCACCTGTTCGTCAAAATTGATCCTGTCACCCGAAGAATACTGTACTGGGAAATTTGGCCTGTCGGTAATGATCCAGCCGCTGCTGGAGACCAATCAGAATGAAGTCTCTAGACGCCAAGCTTGCGGAGATCAAAGCGAATCCGAAGTCGCGGGCATTTATCATCGCAGACGCGA
>Ga0315910_10003062_pt1 | contig 14380 bp, 8 predicted proteins | sample EdamamesoilMG_FD_204470 | JGI IMG/M metagenome (GOLD analysis project Ga0315910, IMG submission 204470) | Garden soil microbial communities collected in Santa Monica, California, United States - Edamame soil | ecosystem: Environmental > Terrestrial > Soil > Garden | place: USA: California...
CCATATTTGTACCGCCGGCACCGCGAAATGTGATTGTGCCCCCACCACTGCCGTGCAGGACGGTATTAGCCCCGGTAAACCGGATTGAATCCACCGTCAGCCCGACGATGTTGTTCACTGGGGCAACGCTGCCAGGAAAGATCAACACCACCGGGGCCGCCTCGCCGACCGTGGGCGCGCCCCCGGCCCAGTTGGCCGCGTTGTTCCACAAGCTGTTTCCGCCGCCACCAGTCCAAGTGTGGGTGCCGGCATGGGCAAGATTGAACTGAGCGCCAACTGCGAGCGCGGCGGCGACGAACAATTCTTTGATCTGGTACTTCATTTTTTGTTTGGTTAAGGGTGGATTCAAGTCTGAGTCAGTGGTGTGGATGATGAAATTCGCGGCAGATACCCGCCCAGTGCCAATGGAGTTTGTGGTCGCGCACCAGGCAGAAGACATGCAGCACAATCCGGCCGGTAGCGGAAGTGGCGAGCTTGAACTTCAAGTCGCCTCGCGAGCCGTTGGTTGTGCTTGCTGTTTTCATCGTGTGACCTTGGTAACACGCGCCCGCTGCGGTCAACAATGCGCCCTCAGCCGCTGTGCGCGGAAGGCACAGGGGGTAATTACGGAAAGCCGAATGCGACTTTGGTCGTACCCAAGCGAACCAGTGTTGCGGAAAATGAATTCACTTTGAGGGTGCTTTCGCCTAGCGTGATGCGTCCCAATCAGCAGGCCTCATCGCCTGTGGGATTGGGAGTGCATGAGTGATTCGGCCAAAGAGCAACCAGCAACCCATCCACCCCCGGCCCGCCGTCTGGCAGAAGTCGAACAGGCGTTGCGCGAGAGCCAGCAGTTGCTCGCCTCCATCACGACGAACATCACCGAAGCCATCTTTCGGCGATCGCTGATGCAAGGTCTGCTGTTTGTGAACGATGCTTATGTGCGGATGTTCGGTTACAAATCCGCCAAAGAAATCCGGGCAGTGCCGCCGGAACAGCTTTATGCCGAGCCCGCGCGGCGACCGGAGATTGTCCAGCAGCTCGAACGTACGGGTGGGTTGCGCAACGTCGAGATCAAGTACCGCCGCAAAGACGGCTCGACGTTCTGGGGCTTGACCAACGCCACCGGCATTCGTGACGAGGTTGGCGGCAAGATTCTTTATTTCGACGGCGCGATCAATGACATCACCGAACGGAAGGAAGCCGAGGAGAAGTTGCAGCAGTTCAATCAAGACCTCGAAAAGCGTGTCCGCGCGCGGACCACGGAATTGACGGAAGCCAAACGGGAACTGGTCAAGGCGCTCGCGCAGGAAAAGGAACTGAGCCAGTTGAAGACCAGTTTCGTGAATCTGGTCTCGCACGAATTCCGCACGCCACTCGGGGTGATCGTTTCCTCGGCGGATATCCTGGAGATCTATTTCGACCGCCTGAAACCTGAGCAACGCGTCGGCCATTTGCAGGATATCCGCTATTCGACCCAGCAAATGACCAAGTTGATGGAGGAGGCGCTGCTGTTGGGCAAGGTTGAAGCCGGCAAGATGGTGTTCAAACCCGAGCCAATCGATCTCGCCGGCTTTTGCCAGCGCCTGGTGGACGAACAACGCTCGGCCACCAGCCGCAAGTGTCCGATCGTGCTGGATCTGAAAAATCTGGATGGCCAGGCTTACAGTGACGAAGCGTTGTTGCGGCATATCTTCACCAATCTGCTTTCCAATGCCGTGAAGTACTCGCCCCCGGGCAGCCAGGTGCATTTCACCGTCAGTCGCGACGCGGGCGATGCGGTGTTCGCGGTCCGTGATCACGGTATCGGCATTCCGGCGGCGGACCAGAAACGTCTGTTCCAGGCGTTTCACCGCGCGGCCAACGTCGGCGATATTCCCGGCACGGGCCTAGGCCTGGTGATTGTGAAGCGTTGTGTGGATTTGCACGATGGAACACTCTCGGTGGAAAGCGAACTACAACGCGGCACTGTTTTCACCGTCCGGCTGAATGTGTTTGAAGCCGGAAAGGCAAATCGCCGCCGGAAGACGCCGAAGGCCAAGAAAACCAAACCCCAAGCTGATGAACAAGATTCTCGTCATTGAAGACCAGCCGCAGATGCGAAGAAATCTCGCGACCATTCTGGAGATGGAGAACTTCCACGTCGTCGCCGCCGAGAACGGTCAGCGCGGTATCGAATTGGCACGCAACGAAAAGCCGGATCTGATCATCTGTGACGTCATGATGCCGGAACTTGACGGTTATGGTGTCTTGGAGGCGCTGCGGACAGATGACGCGCTGGCGACCACACCATTTGTGTTTCTCACCGCAAAAGGTGACAAACTTGAACTGCGCAAAGGCATGAACCTCGGTGCCGACGACTATCTCACGAAGCCGGTGCAGCGCGAAGACCTGCTGGCAGCCGTGCGGTCACGGCTCGATCGCCGGCGGGCCCAGATGGCAGAAGTTGAATCAGCCAAGTCAGCCGGTGGATTCAATCCTGACTTCAGTTCGCCCGCACCGCTTCAATCGCTCGGTCTCACCGAGCGCGAAGCGGAAGTCCTGCTGTGGGTCGCCCAGGGCAAAAGCAATGGCGACATCGCCATCCTGCTCGGCATGGCGGAAAAGACCGTCAAAAAACACATGAGCAACATCTTCGAAAAACTCGGCCTCGAAGGGCGCAATGCTGCGACAGTGCGGGCGCTGGAGATTCTGAGCCGGCGTTAACGTCCGTTCGACGGGATCAGCGCCACTTCGGGTTGACGTGCAGTCGTACTACGCGGCGGACGTAGCGCCGCCGGGTTTGGCCTGGTTGTCGCCGCGGTTGCAGCAACTTCCAACCAGTCCGACCTGTTTGATCGAAGCGCCGACGCCGCGCGGTGAGGCTTGATTCCTGCGCCGGTAATCGCCAAAGTGCGCGCGCGCCGGAGATTTTTCACGTTTCAGTCGTGACGTCTTTCCGGTGATTAGACGAGAATTGATTCATGAGCGCGACTTTGTTGGTTCTGGCTGCTGGCATGGGCAGTCGTTACGGCGGTTTGAAACAGATCGATCCAGTCGGCCCGGCTGGCGAGACGATCATTGATTACTCCATCTTCGACGCAATGCGTGCGGGCTTCGATAAGCTGGTGTTTGTCATCCGCAAGGATATCGAGGCCGATTTTCGCGAGGCAGTGGGAACGCGTTTTGAGAAGCGCATTGCCGTCGAGTACGTTTTTCAGGAACTGAGCAAGCTCCCCGCCGGGTTCAGTGTTCCTGCCGGCCGCACCAAGCCATGGGGCACAACGCACGCGATCTTGATGGCGGAAAACGTCATCAAGGAAAACTTCGCCGCCATCAACGCCGACGATTTCTATGGCCAGAATGCTTACAAAGTTCTCGCCCAGCATCTGACTTCCGGCACGAAGGATTATGCGATGGTTGGCTTCATCCTGAAGAACACGCTGTCCACTTTCGGCAGCGTGGCCCGGGGCGTCTCGCGCGTGGACGCGAGCAATTACCTGACGCACATCGTCGAGATGATGAAGATCGAGCCCGACGACAGCGGCGCAAAAAACACCGAAGCCGATGGTTCGATCACCAAACTTACAGGTGACGAGGCGGTCTCGATGAATTTTTGGGGTTTCACGCCGGCACTGTTCCCGCAGCTCAAGGTCGAGTTTGAAAAATTTCTCAAGAAGGCGGGCGGCGAGCAAAAGTCCGAGTGTTATATCCCGGCAACGGTGGGTGAGCTTGTCACCAATGGCTTGGCGAAAGTAAAGGTGCTACGCTCACCAGACGCGTGGTTCGGTGTCACGTATCGCGAAGACCGTCCGCATGTCGTGAAAGGGATTCAGCAGCTCATCAAGCGCGGGGATTACCCGGCCAGGCTCTGGACCTGATCCGCAATCCGCTCGCATCTTACACCAACTGTGGCTGAATCTTCTCAGGGTCAACACCGAGGTCTTTGATGGCCTTCGCCACGACTTCGCGCTCGATCTCGCCCCGTCGCGCCAACGCGTAGAGTGTGCCGATGACGGTGCTCTCTGCGTCTACTTCAAAGAAGCGGCGCAAACGTGAGCGAGTGTCGCTGCGGCCAAAACCGTCAGTGCCCAGCGTGAATAATCCGCCCGGCACCCACGGCGCAATCTGGTCAGGAATAGTGCGCACATTATCCGACACGGCGACGAACGTACCCTTTTCCTTTTCCAACAATTGCTCAACGTAATTCTTCTTTGGCGCTTCTGTCGGGTGCAGCATGTTCCAACGCTGACAGCGGATGGCATCTGTGCGCAGCAGTTTGTAGCTGGTCGCGCTCCAGACGTCGGCGCTGACTCCATATCTCTCGGCAAGAATCTCCTGCGCCTTGAGGGCAGAGTTGATGATTGGTCCGCTGCCGATGATGTGCGCTTTGATTTTCTTTTTCTCGCCGGCTTTGAATTTGTAAAGACCCTTGAGAATGCCGTCCTCGACGCCCGCCGGCATTTCCGGCATCAGATAATTGTCGTTGTAGAGCGCGAGGTAATAGAAAATCTCCTCGCCCTGCGCGTACATGCGCTTCAAGCCGTCAGCGACGATCGTCGCAATCTCAAACCCGAAAGCCGGGTCATACACTAGCGTCGTCGGCACGGTGCTCATGAGCAACAGGCTGTGGCCATCCTGATGTTGCAGGCCTTCGCCGTTGAGCGAGGTGCGTCCGGAAGTCGCGCCGCAGAGAAAGCCCTTGGCCTTGATGTCACCCGCGAGCCAGACGAGGTCGCCGATGCGTTGCGGGCCGAACATCGAGTAGTAAGTGTAGAACGGCACCATCTCGACGCCATGCGTGGCGTAGCTCGTGCCTGCCGCAATGAATGATGACATCGCGCCGGCCTCGGTGATGCCTTCTTCAAGAATTTGTCCGTCCTTCGCTTCGTGATAATAGAGCAGTGACTTCTTGTCCACCGGCTCGTAGAGCTGCCCTTTGCAGGAATAGATTCCTATCTCACGGAACAACGAGTCCATGCCGAACGTGCGGGCTTCGTCGGGAATGATCGGCACTATGCTTTTCCCGATACCCTTGTGACGAAGCAACACCGTCAGCAAACGCACAAAAGCCATCGTCGTCGAAGCCTGACTCGTGCCCGAGCCTTTGAAGAATTCCTTGAAGAAATCCAACGCCGGAACTTCGAGCTTCGGCGCTTTGGTCTGGCGCGACGGAACAAATCCGCCGAGGGCTTTGCGGCGCTCGAGCAGGTATTTGATTTCGGGACTGTTCGCCGGCGGACGATAGAACGGAGTCTCGGCGATCACGTCGTCGCTGATCGGCATATTGAAGCGTTCGCGGAATTCGCGAAGCTCCTTCTCGTTCATCTTTTTCTGCTGATGCGAAATGTTACGGCCTTCGCCGGCTTCGCCGAGACCGTAGCCCTTTACGGTCTTCGCGAGGATGACCGTCGGCTGGCCCTTGTGTTCCATCGCCGCCTTGTAAGCCGCATACATCTTGCGCGTGTCGTGGCCGCCGCGCATGAGCTTGTGGAGTTGCTCGTCGGTCAGATGATTCACGAGCTTGAGCAGCTCAGGATACTTGCCAAAGAAATGTTTGCGCGTGTAGCTGCCGGGTTCGACGACGTATTTCTGATAATCGCCGTCCACCGCTTCTTCCATTCGTTTGAGCAACAGGCCGCTTTTGTCGCGGGCGAGCAAGTCGTCCCAGTCAGAACCCCAGATGACCTTGATGACATTCCAGCCGGCACCGCGGAAAGCGGCTTCGAGTTCCTGGATGATCTTGCCGTTGCCGCGCACGGGGCCATCAAGGCGTTGCAGGTTGCAGTTCACGACCCAAATCAGGTTGTCGAGATTCTCGCGCGACGCGAGCGTGGTAGCGCCCAAAGTTTCTGGTTCGTCGCTTTCGCCGTCGCCGATGAAACACCAGACCTTGGGTTCATTCTCAGCGCTGACGAACTTGCGCGCTTGCAGGTAGCGGTTAAACCGTGCCTGATAGATGGACATGATCGGGCCGAGCCCCATCGAGACCGTCGGGAACTGCCAGAAATCCGGCATCAGGTAGGGATGCGGATACGACGAGAGCCCGCCACCTTCGGCAAGTTCCTGCCGGAAGTTATGCAGATGCGTCTCCGTCAACCGGCCCTCAAGGTAGGCGCGGGCATAAACGCCCGGTGCGGCGTGGCCTTGGAAATAAACTGAATCGCCGGGAAAATTTTCAGTGCGGCCGCGGAAGAAATGATTGAACGCAACCTCATAAAGTGTCGCTGAAGAGGCATAGCTCGCGATGTGGCCACCGACATTCGTGGTCGAGTTGGCTTTCACCACCATGGCCATCGCGTTCCAGCGCATCAGGCTTTTCAGCTTCACCTCGGTCTGCCAGTCACCGGGATAGGCGGGCTGTTGCTCGACGGGAATGGTGTTGCAATACGGCGTGTTGAAGCCGCGCGGGAGTTCGTGCTGCTGCGCGCGGAGTTTGTCGGCGAGTTGCTCAAGCAACTGGGCAGTGCGCTCCGGCCCTTGCGTTTCCAGGGCGAGGTCGAAGAAAGATTGGACGGAATCGGCCAGTTTATCGCCGTGCGGGCTGCGAGTGCCGGTCACGGTGGATGACCGCGAACTGTAAACTTCTTTTTTCTCAGCTTTCACTGTGTTAGTGACTTTCCGAATGAATTTGCCGGATGAATTCAACAGGCTGGATGCGCCCCGGCAAAGAGCGACAGATTAAACCTAAAAGCGCCGCCTGACGCCAGCGAAATTAGCACAGACCCTACCGAATGAAAGTGCTCAACCTGACGCTACCCACGCCAGCGGAGAATCTCGCCTGCGACGAGGCGTTGCTGGATGCCGCGGAAGCCGGTCAATCGGGCGAAGCCCTGCGTTTCTGGGAGTCGCCGGAGTATTTTGTCGTGGTGGGCTATGCAAACAAGGTCACCACCGAAGTCAACGTGACCGCCTGCGAGACAAAGGGAATTCCCATCCTTCGGCGTTGTTCCGGCGGTGGAACGGTGATCCAGGGGCCGGGCTGCTTGAGTTATGCGCTGGTTCTACGAATCGATGAAGCCGGTTCAACGCACAGCATCAGCGCGGCAAATCGGTTTATCATGGAACGCAATCGCGTCGCCATTCAATCCGCCATCGGCCACCGGCCATCAGCCATCTCTGTTCGAGGGCACACGGATCTGGCGATCGGAGATTTGAAGTTCTCCGGTAACTCGCAACGCCGCCGGAAAAACTTCCTGCTCTTCCACGGGACGTTTTTGTTGGGCTTCGACCTGCCACTGGTGACTGAGTTGCTGAACCTGCCGGCGCTGCAACCGGTTTACCGCGCGGGCAGGGGACATGGAGAGTTCATCACCAATCTGAGTTTGGAGATGCAGGAAGTGGAAGCGGCGTTGTGTGAGGCATGGGGCGTCTCCGAATCCGTGACCGGATTTCAACGAGAGCCGTTAGCGGCGCTGGTTGCGCGGAAGTATGCGCGCCCGGAATGGAATCTGAAATTCTGAACCTTACAGCCGCTTCGCCAGTTCCGCCTGGCTCGCGGTGAACACTTCCTTGTGCAGCGAGTTGCCGTGCGCATCAATCGTCACCACAGCCGGGAAATCGGCAATCTCCAGTTCCCAGATCGCTTCGGGCGCGCCGAACTCTTCGTAGAAGTAAACGTTGCAAACTTTCTTCACGCACTCGGCCAGCACCTGCGCTGCGCCGCCGACACCATGCAGATATACGCAGCCATGTTCCTTGCATGCCGCCAGCGTGCGGTCACCCATGCCGCCTTTACCGATGACGCCGCGCAAGCCGAAGTCGCGGATGATCTGCCATTGATACGGCTCTTCGCGGATTGAAGTCGTCGGCCCGGCGGCAGTGCATTTCCACGAACCATCCGGTTGTTTCAGCATCACCGGACCGCAGTGATACATGATGCCGTCGCGCAGGCTGACGCCCGGCGGCAGTTGACCGCCTTCGTGAAGATACTTGTGAACAGCGTCACGCCCGGTGTAAACGACACCCGAGATGAGCACTTCATCGCCGACTTTGAGCGCGCGGATTTTTTCTTCGGTGAATGGAAACTCGATTTTGATCATAGCCGGTGAATCTGGCGCAGCGACGGCTGCGCCGCGCCATTTCAGAATAATCTGAGGTGAAAGTCCATGCAAACTCTTGCGCCGGTGTGCGCGCTCGTTGAGACCCTGTACAAACGTTCCATGCCTGCACTTGATTCGCCGCTCGCGTTGCTGCGCGCGGCTGAATAGTCTCGGTGTGTTCACCGTCGTCTGAATCCGAACCAATATGAGTCTCCCACGCAGTCCTCGAATCCTCTGCTGGCTGGCGGTGTTTTGCGCGCTCGCGCAACTGGGCATCGCCGCCACGCCGGACTGGATCACCTACGAACCCAAATCCGGCCTGGGTGGCGGGCGGCATGTCGTGTTGCTGGCAGGCGACGAAGAATACCGGTCCGAGGAAGCCCTGCCCATGCTGGGCAAGATTCTCAGTCAACGGCACGGTTTCAAATGCACCATCCTGTTCTCGGTGGACGCCGACGGCATGATCAATCCCAAGCGGGGTGAGAGCCTTTCGCATCCCGAAGCGCTGGATTCGGCGGAAGCCATCGTCATGTCGCTGCGTTTCCGGCATTGGGATGATGCTACGATGCGGAAGTTCGACGCGGCCATGAAGCGCGGTGTGCCGATCATTGCGTTGCGGACCAGTACGCACGCTTTCAACGGATTCGCCAAAGGCAGCGAGTGGGAATCCTGGAATTACAACGCCAGCGGTGGTTGGGGCAAGCGTGTGCTTGGCGAAACCTGGGTCTCACACTGGGGCAAACACAAGATCGAAGCCACCCGCGGAGAGATCGAATCAGGCGCGGCTGCCAGCCCGTTGTTGCGCGGCGTGAAGGATATCTTCGCTGACAGCGATGTTTACGAAGCCTATCCGCCGGCGGATGCCAAGATCCTGTTGCGGGGACTTGTGCTGAAGGGAATGAAACTGGACGACGGGCCGGCGGATTACACGAAGCGCCGTGCTTCGGATAAGGTCGAGCAACCTGTCAATCAACCTGCCATGCCCGTTGCGTGGACGCGTGAGATCACGAATTCCACCGGTACGGTGAATCGTGTTTTCTGCACCACGACGGGCGCGGCGACGGATCTAAAGAATGAAGGGTTGCGGCGACTGATCGTGAATGCCGTCTTCTGGGGATTGCAACTGGAAGTGTCCACTGCCGCGAACGTCGCACCGGTGGATGAGTATGAACCCCTGATGTATGGTTTCGACACTTTCCGTCGGGGCATCAAAGCCGGCGACCACGCGTTGGGCCGGAAGCTGCGTGCGGGTGACACCGCGCCTGAAACCAAGCCTGCCGCCAACAAGTCATCAGCATCCGGGCCGTTGCTCAAACTGAATCCGGGCGACCACATTGCACTGATTGGCAACGCGCTGCCCGACCGCATGCAACATCACGGCTGGCTGGAGACCTACATCGTCGCGCGCCACCCGCAACTCGACCTCACGTTTCGAAATCTTGGTTTTTCCGGCGATGAGGTTGGTGGTTTCCTGAACAAGCCCATCGCGCACCTACGCAATCGCTCCGAGAACTTTGGCTCGAACGACGACTGGCTTCGGCGAGTGAAAGCGGATGTGGTGTTTGCCTTCTTCGGCTTCAATGAGTCCTTCGCCGGGCCAGCTGGGTTGCCGAAGTTCCGTGAACAGCTCGACACTTTTTTGAAGGAGACTTCGGCGAAAAACTACAGTGTCAAAGGTGCTCCGCGCATGGTGTTGTTCTCCCCCATTGCGGCCGAAATGATCGATGACCCGAATCAACCTGACAACACCTTGCAACGCAACGAGGATTTGAGGGCCTACACGGAAGCGATGCGCCAAGTCGCGAAATCCAACAACGTAGCTTTCGTGGATTTGTTCGTTGCCAGCAGGTTTTGGTACGGGAACGCGGCGGCCTCCGGGCGCACTCTCACGTTCAACACCATTCATCTCACCGAAGCGGGCGATCAAGTGCTCGCGCGGGTAATTTTCAACGCGCTCTTCTCTGACTTCGTTCCCTCGGGCGACCACGCGAAGCTGCGAGCCGCCATCAACGAAAAGAACAAGGAGTGGCATGCGCGCTACCGTAACGTGGACGGTTACAACGTGTATGGCGGTCGTTCGCGACTGGAGTTCGGCGCGGCGTTGCCTGGAGGTCAGACGCCGGCAGAGTCCGCCCGGGGGCGTTCGCAACGTGGACCGATGGATCCAGAAAAGGACAAGATTTCCAATTACGAAATCCTTCAGGAGGAAATGGCGCAACGCGACGCCAAGACCGCCAATCGCGACAAGCGAGTGTGGGCGATCGCCCGCGGTGGCGACTTGGTGGTGGACGATTCCAATCTCCCGCCGGTGCGACGCGTGCCGCCGAATCGCGCCGATGTGGCGCCGTATCTCGACGGTCAGGAAGCCATCAAGAAGATGACGGTCGCCAAAGGTTGCACAGTGAACCTGTTTGCGGATGAAAAACGATTTCCCGAACTGATCAACCCAGTGCAGATGGCATGGGACACGGAGGGCCGGTTATGGGTTGCCGTGTGGCCGGGCTATCCCGAGTTGACACCGACCGCCACGGTGAAGGACAAGCTGTTGATTTTTGAAGACGTGGACCAAGACGGCGTTGCAGACAAATGCACCACGTTTCTCGACGGCTTAAACTGTCCAACCGGATTTCAATTCTACAAGGACGGCGTGTTGGTCGTGCAAGCGCCCGATTTGTGGTGGGTGCGGGATACCAACGGCGACGACAAGCCTGACTCAATGGAGCGGGTGCTGATGGGTATTGATTCCGCCGACACGCATCACACCGCCAACTCACTCGTGCTTGATCCCGGCGGCGCGACGTATCTGAGCGACGGCGTTTTCCATCGCGCTCAAACGGAAACACCGTGGGGCGTGGTGCGGAATTACGATGCTGCGATCTACCGTTACGAACCGCTCACGCACAAATACGAACGCTACGCCGCGTATGGTTTTGCGAATCCGCATGGACGCGTGTTTGATCGGTGGGGCACAGACATCATCACTGACGCCACGGGCAACAACAGTTATTTCGGCCCGGCTATCAGCGGCTTTCTGGATTTTCCCGCCAAACATCGCGACTGCGAAACTTTCTGGCCGCAACCCTCGCGTCCCTGTCCGGGCACGGGTTTGATCTCCAGCCGGCATTTTCCTGACGAATGGCAAGGCGACTGGCTCAACTGCAATGTCATCGGCATGCGGGGGATCTTTCACGCGAAGGTCAACGAGGTCGGCTCTGGATTGCGCGGCGAATCGCGGGCGCATTTTCTGGAATCTGCCGACGAGAATTTCCGCCCCAGTGGTGTCGCCTGTGCGCCCGATGGTTCGATCTACGTGCTCGACTGGTCGCAACAACTGATCGGCCACATGCAGCACCACATCCGCGATCCCAACCGCGATTACACGCATGGTCGTATCTATCGCGTGACTTACGAGGGCCGCGCCTTGGTGAAGCCGCCAAAGATTTACGGCGAACCTATCAAGAATCTGCTTGAGCTGTTGAAGTCACCCGAGAATGACACGCGAACGCGCGCCAAAGTCGAACTAGGCAAACACAACGCTGCCGAGGTCATAACAGCTACCGAGAAGTGGATCGGAACGCTCGATCCGCAGGACTCCGAGTATCAGCATCAACTCACCGAAGCGTTGTGGGTGCATCAGTGGTTCAACGTCGTAAATGAGGATTTGTTGCAGCGAGTCTTGCGTTCGCCGGATTACCACGCCCGGGCCGCGGCCACGCGGGTGTTGTGTTACTGGCGGGATCGCGTTAGCGGGCCGTTAAAGCGGTTGGCCGTTCAGGCTGCGGATGAACACCCGCGCGTGCGATTGGAGGCAGTTCGCGCCGCAAGTTTCTTTCGCGATGTCGCTGCCACGGACGTTGCGCTCATCGTAATGAAATTTGAGCGCGATTATTACCTCGAATACACGCTTACGGAAACGCTCCGGCAACTGGAGAAATTCTGGCGTCCGGCGATTGAAACAGGACAAGCCATCGCCGCGAACAATCCCGAAGGGTTAAATCGGCTGCTACGCGAACTGAGTCCTGCTGAATTGCAGAAGTTGCAAGGGAGTGACGCTGTGCGAGTGGCGCTGCTCACACGACGTGAAACTAGCGACAGTTTGCGACAATCAGTTCTGAACGATTTGGCAACGGCCCGGAAAGTGACCGGCGCGACGGTGTTACTGGATACACTCACGAAACGCGATCAAAGCAGTGCGGCTGACATGACGCTCGCGCGGATGCTGACGCAACAGTCACCGAAGGCACTTCATCCGGAGCTGGATCGTTTGCGCCAACTGACCACCGCCGACTCAGCCAGCGTTCGGCAGGCTGCCTGGGCGGCGATCACTTCCGCAGAGGGATCAGTACCGAAAACACTGGTGAACGCATCGGCAAACGCTGGTTCGCTGACTGATTGGCTGGACGGGCTTCCGCTGTTGCTCGACCAGGAGTTGCGCAGGAGTGCCCACGGTTTTGTGAAGTCGTTACCGGGCGGAGTCCCGTCCGACTTACAGAAGCGGCTCCAGTTGAAACCCGAAAGCAAGGAAGTGAACTCCATTCGAGCCGCAGCCATTGGCGCATTGGTCTCCATACCGGTGGATGAGGTGGGCACGTTCCGAACCTTGGCTGAATTAATTGACCGGGGGCAATTAGTCCCCGATGCCGCGGCTGGACTGCGCATGTTGCCCCGGGCGAGTTGGAGCAAAGTCGAAGCGGCGCGGGCGGCCGATGGCTTGGTGACGTGGACAAAAGAGATTCCCGCCACCCAGCGCACGTCGGCGGAGTTTATTCAGATCGTGCAAACCGCCGCCGAACTCGCCGGTCTGTTGCCCGAAGCAGAGGCGCGGAGCGTGCGCGCAGAGTTGAAACAGGTGCGCGTAGCGGTATTCGTCATCCAGACTGTACGCGAGCAGATGCGTTACGACACGCCACGTCTCGTCGTTGAAGCAGGCAAACCCTTTGAGTTGAGAATTGAGAACACCGACTTTATGCCGCACAACTTGGTCGTGGTCGCGCCAGGGCAGCGTGAAGCCGTGGGCGCGATCACCGAGAAGATGAAACCGGACGCGCTCGATGATCGCGGGCGCGCATTTGTTCCCGATCATCCGGCGATTCTAGCTGCCACCAAATTGCTTGAAGCCGGACAAAAAGCAGTCATCAGAATGCGGGCTCCCGACGCGGAAGGCATTTGCGAGTATGTGTGCACATTTCCCGGTCACTGGCAGGTGATGTACGGTCAACTCGTAGTTACAAGGGATGTAGACGCGTACTTGGCAAAGCATCCCCAAGCACCCGCGCCCGCTGCTACGGGACAGCATTCCCATCATCACAGCGAGTATGAGTAAGCCACCGTCAACATAATGGCTTGCTAGCAGGCCGTAAGAAACGTAGATTTTCCGACCTTGAGCGCACCCATAGCTCAATTGGATAGAGCATCTGACTACGGATCAGAAGGTTTTAGGTTCAACTCCTAATGGGTGCGCCACTGTCTTCAACGACCTACGTCTTTTTTCCAAAAGCCCAATTACCAAGTTGGACTGCGCCCACACACAGCATCGATCGAAACTTGACAGCCAATCCTAATAGTGTAATAAAGACACTAACAAATGAGTGATGCACGCACCAACAAGATGACAGGGTTGGCCCTCCTCACCGATTTGTATCAGGTGACGATGGCGTACGCCTACTGGAAGTCGGCCAAAGCGGATCAAGAGGCGGTATTTCACCTATTTTTCCGAAAGAATCCCTTTCGCGGGGGATTTACGCTGGCTGCGGGCCTTAGTGACGCAGTCGCTTTCTTGCGAGCATTGCGGTTCTCCGCCTCGGATTTGGCTTATCTCGCCGAGTTCAAAGGGCAGAACGGAAAACCACTGTTTGAGGCTGGGTTTATCGAGTATCTACGTGCATTGCATTTTACGTGTGATGTCGATGCGATACCTGAAGGGACTGTGGCCTTCCCGCATCAGCCTTTGCTTCGCGTTCAAGGTCCGATCCTGCAGGCCCAATTGGTTGAAACTGCTTTGCTGAACATCATCAACTTTCAATCGCTGATTGCCACCAAGGCAGCCCGAGTTTGTCTCGCAGCCCAAGGTGATCCGGTGGTTGAATTCGGGCTCCGCCGGGCACAGGGATTTGACGGCGCCATGTCAGCGAGTCGGGCTGCCTTCATTGGCGGCTGCACCGGCACATCGAATGTCCTCGCGGGTAAGCAGTTTGGGATTCCTGTGAAAGGAACGCACGCGCACAGTTGGGTGCTCTCGTTCGACACCGAACTGGAAGCCTTCGCAGCTTATGCCGAGGCGATGCCAGGCAATTGCACCTTCTTGGTGGATACCTTCGATACCCTACAAGGGGTTCGTCATGCCGTGGAGGTGGGGCAACGATTGCGTCAAAAGGGCCATG
>Ga0315910_10003063_pt1 | contig 14379 bp, 14 predicted proteins | sample EdamamesoilMG_FD_204470 | JGI IMG/M metagenome (GOLD analysis project Ga0315910, IMG submission 204470) | Garden soil microbial communities collected in Santa Monica, California, United States - Edamame soil | ecosystem: Environmental > Terrestrial > Soil > Garden | place: USA: California...
CCCGCGCGGCTGGCTCGATGCCGAGGAGCCGGAGAACACCGCGCGCAGCGTCGAGCTGATGAAGCTCAAGTACATCGTGCTGACCTCGGTGAACCGTGACGATCTGCCGGACGGCGGCGCGCTGCATTACGCGGACGCCATCCGCGCCATCAAGCGACGCACGCCGCAGGTGGCGGTCGAGGCGCTGACGCCGGATTTCCAGGGCGTGATGAAAGACGTCGAGACGGTGATGGACTCCGGCCTCGACGTGTTCGCGCAGAACGTGGAGACGGTCAGGCGGCTGACTCATCCGGTGCGCGATCCGCGCGCCGGCTACGAGCAGACCATCGCCGTACTCGCGCACGCCAAGCAGTACAAGCCGTCGGTGCTCACCAAGACCAGCCTGATGCTCGGGCTCGGCGAGACCGACGAGGAAATCGCGCAGTGCATGGACGACCTGCGCGCCGCGAACGTCGACCTGCTCACGCTCGGGCAATACCTGCGGCCCACCACGCACCACCTGCCCGTGGAGCGCTTCGTCACGCCCGCCGAGTTCGACAAGTACCGCCAATGGGCCCTGGCCAAGGGCTTCCGCGAATGCGTCTCCGGCCCGCTGGTGCGCTCCAGCTACCGCGCCGAACAGGCGCTGGCGGGCAACAACGCGGGACTGGTGAATTCGGACGCTGCCGGGCCGGCAAAGGTGCAAAGCGTTTCGACGCCCGTGGTCCGGTGGTTAGGCAAGGTCGAGTACGAACCGACGTGGCGGGAGATGCAGCGCATCACCGACACGCGCGACGAGAACACGCGCGACGAGATCTGGCTGCTCGAGCATCCGCCGGTGTTCACCCAAGGCCTGAACGGCGACCCGGGCCATGTGCTCGCCGCCGGCGACATCCCCGTGGTGCAGATCGATCGCGGCGGGCAGGTGACCTATCACGGTCCCGGCCAGCTCGTGGTCTATCCACTCATCGACATCCGCCGCGCAGGCCTCGGCGTGCGCGACCTGGTGACCGCCATCGAGCGCGCCGTCATCGACTACTGCGCCAGCCTCGGCATCGACGCCGAGTGCCGCAAGAACGCGCCGGGTGTGTACGTGGCGGGCAGGAAGATCGCCAGCGTCGGCCTGCGCATCCGCCGCGGCGCGAGTTACCACGGCCTCGCGTTCAACGTGAACATGGATCTCGAGCCTTTCCAGCGCATCAACCCCTGCGGTTATGCCGGCCTGCAGATGACGCAGCTCGCGGCGCTCGGCCAGCCGAATGCGACCGTGGAGAACACCGGCAAGGCGTTCGCGCCGTTCCTCGAGCGCGCGATCGCCGCGCTGCGCAAGGCCTGATTGGCCACCCGCCAGCGCCGCAAGGTTCGCGCGACCGTCGAATCCCCGAAGGCGCGATGACACCGTTGCGATACCTGGCGAACCTCACCGCCGGAAAGATCGCGCTGTGGTGTTTCCTGATCTGGTACTTCGCCACCGTCATCCATCACTTCGACCCGACTCCGTCCATCTGGCTCAATGCCCTCGGCATCAGCGCCATCATCGGCGTCGCGCTCTATCTATCGGTGCGCGAGCCCGGCAAGCCGCCACCGGATCGCTGGACGATCCTGCGCCTGTTCCTCATGCCGTTCTGCGTGTCGAGCTTCTCGTCGCTGATCAAGGGCCGCGGATTCGTGTTGGTATTCCCGCCTGACCCGCGCGAGCTCGCGCTGTCGGCTATGGCCTGCGCGGCCTTCGTGATCGTCGCGCTCACGGTAGCGCGGTTCTGCCGCGCGCGCACCGCTTGAGCACGCCGCGCGGCTGGCGCTGGCTGCGCTGGACGCTGCTCGGCGCCATCGCGGCCCTGCTGGTCGGCGCCGGACTCTGCTGGAAACTCGGCAGCCTGCTGGTCGCGCCGATGAACCATCTGGTGACGCTGCCCGCGGATTTTCAGGCGGCCTCTATTGCCATTCCCGGCCACGGGCACCGGATCGCCGGCTCCTGGCGCGACCTCGGGGGCAATTCGCCGGTGGTGCTGTTGCTGCACGGCGTCCGCGCGGATCGCGCTTCGATGGTGCCGCATGCTCGGCTGCTGGTGGCCGCCGGCTTCTCGGTGCTCATGATCGACCAGCAGGCGCACGGCGAAACCCCCGGCGATCGCATCACGCTCGGCTGGCGCGAATCGGCGGACGCCCGCGCCGCGCGCGACTGGATCCGCGCGAACGCACCGGGCCGCCGCGTCGGCGTCATCGGTACGTCGCTCGGCGGCGCGTCGGTGTTGTTGGGCTCGCAGCCGGCCGGGTTCGATGCCGTGGTGCTCGAGTCTGTCTATCCACGCGTCACGCGCGCCGTCGACAACCGGCTGCGCATGCGACTCGGCACGCCCGGTGCCTGGCTCTCACCGCTGTTGCTGCTGCAATTGAAGCCGCGCCTCGGGGTGACCGCCGATCAACTCGAACCCGTCCGCCATATCGGCGCACTGGGTGCGCCGGTGCTCGTGGTCGGCGGCGCGCGCGATTCGCACACCACCGAGGATGAAACTCGCGAACTGTATTCCGCGGCCCGCGCTCCGAAGGAGTTGTGGATCGTCGAGAACGCGGTTCACCAGGACCTGGCCCGTTTCGATGCGGCCGCCTACCAGGCCCACGTCATCGATTTCCTGCGCCGTCATCTGCAAGCTGGAAATTGAACTGATCCGGGCGCCTGTCGTCCAATTCGCGAAGGGGGCTCATATGAACAACGCGATCCGACTCACTGCCGCGCTGGCCGTCTGCGCCTCCGCCTGCGCGCTGCCCGCCCTGGCCCAGGATGAGGCCACGCAGAAGCCACTGGTGGTCATCGACCTTCGCCCGAAGGAAGAAACCGAGGGCAGCGGACTCACGGCGCTCACCGGCAAGTGCAACGAGGACGTGTACCGCATCGCCGACGTGGCCTCTGATCCGCTCAAGGTTGAAGTCCTCAAGCAGGATCTCGAACCGCTCACCGTTTCCGCGGGCAAGACACTCACCGTGCTCAACTGGTCCATCTACTACAACAAGCAGGTGGCGAAGAAGGGTGGCTTCCTCGATGGCGTCGGCATCCAGGGCTACGGCGTGCCCACCAAGGACAAGTCCAGGAAGCCCGGCAGCAAGTGTCCGAAGAAGGAATCGGCCGGCGGGTGGTACGAAGGCAAGGAAGTCACCGGGATCTACTTCCCGCTGATCTCCGAGTTCGAAGGCACTTTCGGCGGCAAACCCGTGAGCGTGCGCGTGGTGTATTCGCCGAATTCGAAACTCGAAGGGAAGTTCGAAGGCGCGAACGCAGACACCGCCGCGTTGCTCGACGCCGTGCACCAGACCTCCGAGGCCGTGGCCGCGGTCATGATCCAGTAGCGCCTAGTTGATCAGGCCGGATTCCGCGATGCCGTTCTTGCGGTTCAATTCCATGAACCGGGCGCGCAGTCCGGGATTCACACGCGACTCCAGCTCGTAGGCGGCGAGCACCAGGAACTGCGCGTCGCGAGCGCGCCGCTGGTCCCGGTCCAGGTCGAGTTCCGGATCCGTGTACCAGGGCTGGACCTTGACGTACATGAACTGCATCAGTGCCTCGCCCAGTTCGAGCGCGGCCTGGCACTCTCCCGCCGGCCATTCCTGGCGGATGCGCTCCGCCAGCGCGGTTTCCTCGGCCTCGAGTTCGAGCCGCACTTCCGTGAACTCCTCGATCGGGCGTCCCGGGAATCGATACAGGTCGTTCACCACGAAGATGTTCAGGTCCCGGCGGTACTCCTCGACCCCCTGCGGCGGGCACGCCTTCAGCACCGCGCCGAACCGGGCAAACAACTTGCGATCGTAGCCATCGGTCGCGATCAGCAATTCTTCCGCGATTCCCTTGAGCCGCGTGGTCATGTCTTCGTAGCCGCTCACCGGCTTGTCGAGGCTGACGGCGACCCGTTCGCGGAACAGGGTCATGAGATCCAGCTGGGCGCGGATCGAGACCCTGTCGCGGGCGGAGCTGCGCTGTGCCTCGCTGCACTGCGCGCGGATCCTGCCCTTGCACTGCTCGATCAGCAGTTCGCCCGAGGCCAGCAGCAGCAGCGGCCCTTCGATGTCGTCGGCGTAGAAATGCACCACACGTTCGGACACGGGCTTCGGCGCCATTTCGTCGTCCGCGGCGACGCCGGTCCCCAGCAGCGCGCAGAGCAGGGCGATGCGGCCGTGGCGCGACACGTCAGATCAGCATGATCACGTCCTTGCTTGCCTGCAGCGCGGTGGCAAGGGCGACGATCTGTTCGCGGCTCTGGGCGTTGATGGTGTAGGTGATCGACAGGAAGTGCTGCTGGTTGCTCTCGCGCTCGGTGATCTGGCTCTCGTCGAGGTCGGGCACGTGCGCGCGCACGATGGCATCGATGTTGGCGCGCAGGCTGTCGCTGCGGCGGCCGACCACCTTGATCGGGTACGCCACCGGGAACTGCAGCAGCTCCTTGCCATCGTCGGAGATGTCTTTCACCAGGGGGTCCCCGCGACTTCCCGCTTGTAGGCCTGCCAGGCATCGTACAACTTGCGCCACACCGGGCCGGGCTTCCCGCCGCCGACGGGTTTGCCGTCGAGCGAGGTCACGGCTTGCACTTCGCGCGTGGCGGCACCCAGCAGGATCTCGGAGGCCCGGCGCAGCTCGGCTTCCGTCACCGCCACCGCGCGTGACGTCACGCCGGCCTTCTCGGCGATTTCGTCGATGACACCGCGCGAGGTTCCGGGCAGCAGCTTCCAGGAGTTCGGCGGCGTGTGCAGCTCGCCGTCGACCACCACGTGGACGCTCGACGCGCTGGAGTCGGTGAGCTGGCCGTCGCGCAGCAGGATGGTTTCGCTGGCCCCGGCATCGACCGCGAGCTGGCGCAGCAGCACGTTCGCCAGCAGCGACACCGACTTGATGTCGCAACGTGCCCAGCGCGTGTCCTGCGCGGTGATGGCGGGCACGCCGTTCTCGCGCTGGCCCGGGCGGCCTTCCGGCCAGGGCGCGGCGAACGCGAACACGGTGCGCGCGATGTCCGGCAAGGGGGCGTGGTTGCGGCCGTATTCGACCCCGCGCGTCACCTGCACATATATATATGCATCCTTGCCGGCGATGCCGTTGCGTGAAATCAGCTCCCGGTAGAGGTCGCGCCAGGCCTCGCGCGCCAGCGGATCGTCCATGCGGATTTCGCGCAGCGAACGCGTCAGCCGGTCGTGATGCTGCGTGAAGCGGAACGGGCGCCCGCCGAATACCGGCGTGACTTCGTAGGCACCGTCCGAATACAGGAAGCCGCGATCCAGCGGCGAGATGCGCGCCTCGCGCAGCGGGAGGAACTCACCATTCAGGAAACAGATCGGTAGCGGCTCACCCATTCAGCGCATCCAGAGGGCGATGCCGTCCGTCATGCGCGTCCACCAGCCGCCCTCGGGCACGGCGTCCTTCGCCACCAGCGGCACGCGCGCGACCACGTCCTTGCCGTCGGATACCACCAGCTCACCCAGCGCCTGTCCCTTGGTGATGGGCGCGATCACCGGCTCCTTCACCGTCGCGGTGGTCTTGAGCTGCGCGGCCGAGCCGCGCCCGATCGTGACGTACACGTCGCGTTGCGGAACCAGCGTGACCATGTCTTCCTCGCCCTTGTACACCTCGGGCTTGAGCACCACGTCGGTGGCGCTCCTGGCCTTCACCGTCTCGAAGAACGTGAAGCCGTAATTGAGCAGCGCGGCGCTCGCGTCCTCGCGCGCCTTGAACGACTTGGTACCGAGCACCACCGCGATGAGTCGCGTCTCGCCGCGCTTGGCGGAGCTCGCGAGGCAGTAGCCCGCGGTCTCGGTGTGGCCGGTCTTGATGCCGTCGACCGTGGGATCGCGCGCCAGCAGGCCGTTGCGGTTCTGCTGCTTGATGCCGTTCCACACGAATTCGCGGATCGAGTACAGCTTGTACTCCTCGGGGTATTCGCGGATCAGGCGCGCGGACAACGTCGCGATGTCGTGCGCGCTCATGTAGTGGGTCGGGCCCGGGCCGCCCCAGCTGTTGTCGAAGTGCGAGTTCTTGAGGCCGAGCTCCTGCGCGTAGGAGTTCATCATCTGCACGAAGCCGTCCTCGGTGCCGCCTAACTTCTCGGCCAGCGCGATGGTGGCGTCGTTGCCCGACTGCACGATCATGCCCTTGACGAGCGCGTCCACCGGGATCTGCGTGCCCACCTGCGCGAAGGTGCGCGAGCCCTCCGACTTCCACGCGTGCTCGCTGATGGTTACCGGGTCCGAAAGGCCGAGGCGCTTCTCGCGGATCGCGCGGAACACCAGGTAGCCCGTCATCAGCTTGGTGATGCTGGCCGGCTCCATCTGCGCGTCGGCCTTCTCGCCGGCGAGCACGCGGCCGCTCTGGAAGTCGATGAGCACATAGGCGCGCGCGTCGATGGCCGGCGGCTTCGGAATGGGCACCGCGGCGAAAGTGGTCGAGGCGCAGAGCAGGAAGGCCCAGGACTGAACGGAAAACAGCGGCATCCGAAAACGCGGCATCAAGGGAAACTCCGGGAAAGATTTCTGGGTCGCGAGTTTACGCCCTTACTCCGTCAGCAGTCGCGCGTCGCCGACGCCGAGCGTGCGCAGGCGCTTCATGTTGAGGTCGAACTCCTCGACGCTGGCGAACGGTCCGACGCGCACCAGGTACAAGGTGCGGTCCGCACGCGGCAAGTCCTCGAGGCTGGCGAGCTCGACGCCCGCGCCCAGCAACATCTCGACGCGGCGCCGCGCGTTCTCGTGGTCCGCGAACACACCGGCCTGGATGAACATGGGCTTCGCGCCGGGGATACCCGCAGCCGGTGCATTCACCACCGTCACCGCGGGCGCGGCCGGCGGCGGCATCACGGGCGCCGTGGGGAAGATCGGCGGCGGCGGCGACGCCGGCGTCGACGGCGGCACGGCCGAGCCCGGCCCCGCGGTGGATATCACGCGGATTTCCACCGGCGCCGTCCCGGCCAGCAGCATGTCGAGCTTGGCGGCCGCTGTGTAGGACAAGTCGATGATGCGATCGCCGACGAAGGGGCCGCGGTCGTTGACGCGCACCACGATCCTGCGTCCGTTGCGCAGGTTGGTGACCTCGGCGTAGCAGGGGATGGGCAAGGTCTTGTGCGCGGCGGTCATGGCGTACATGTCGTAGCGCTCGCCCAGCGAGGTCGACGCCGAATGGAATCCCGGTCCGTACCAGGAGGCCGTGCCGCGTTCCACCCAGCCGTCGCCGCTGGCCATCACGTAGTAGCGCTTACCGAACACTTCGTAGAACGGCGGATTGCCGCGCGTGCCGCGCGGCTCGGCGCGCGGCACCGCGTCCGGGATCGACAGCACGTCGTTGGGCGGGGAAGGGACCGCGGAGCCGGAAGGAATGGCGGCGGGTTTTTCCGGCTTGCGTTTGGCGAGACTGCAGCCCGCGAGGGGAACCAGACACATAGCGATCGCGAGAATCTTGTACATGCCGGACACGCGCACCTGCCAGGGCCACATTCGTGGCGCTGACTTTACCTCAGGGTACGGTGAACCGGCGCTGAAGGATCAGCGCGCGGCGGAGGATTCCGCTTCCTCGTCCTCGCGCGAGGCGAGCTGCGTGGTCTTCGCGGCGCGCGAGGCATCGGCCGCCGCGACGCGCACCGCAATGGTCTGCGCGAGATCGTGCACCGCCATGGCGTAGCGGACGCTGCGGTTGTAGCGCGTGATCACCTCGAAGTTCTTGAAGCCGACGCGGTAGGAGGGGCCGGTCTGCATTTCGGCCGGCACCAGCAGCACCGGCGTGGTGGAGGCCTGGGAGGCCGGATCGAAATCCACGCCCTTGGCCCTGAGCCCCGCGACGGTCTCGTTCAACGACAGGTTGCCGGGATCGGCGACCACCGGCGCGTCGGGCTGCAGCACGGCCTCGGCCAGCACCGGGCCGTCGGCGACCCAGCCATGCGCCTTGAAGTAGTTAGCGACGCTGGCGATCACGTCGTCCCAGTCGGAGAACAGGTCGCGCTGCCTGTCGTTGCTGCCGTCGACGGCGTAGCGGCGGTAGCTCGAGGGCATGAACTGACTGGCGCCCATGGCGCCGGCGTAGGAACCCAGCGCCGTCAGCGGGTCGACCTTCTCCTCGCGCGACAACGCGATGAACTGTGCCAGCTCGCCCTTGAAGTACTCGGCGCGCTGCGGGTAGTCGAAGCCCAGTGTCGCGAGGGCATCGAGCACGCGGTACCTGCCGGTGATGCGGCCGTAGAAGGTTTCCACGCCGATGATCGCCACCACGTACTCGGGCGCCACGCCCGTTTCCCTGCGCGCCTTCTCGAGCCGCGCGCGGTGCTCGAGCATGAACTGCGTGCCCTCGTTGATGCGCTGCTCGGTGAGGAACTTCGAGCGGTACTCGTACCAGGGCGAGACCTTCTCCGCCGGCTTGGTCATCAGCTCGATGATCTTCGGCTGCGGCTCCGCCTTGGCGAGCAGGCGGTACACATCGAGCGGCTCCATCTTCTGCGCGGCCGCGGTGGCCTCGACGAAGGCGCGGATCTCAGCGCGGTCGAGATCGAATCGCGTGCGGCCGGAGAACGAGCCATCCGCCAGCGCGGAACCCGAAATCAACAGGAGCAGAACGATCCATGTGTCTGCGGTGCGGCGCGTCACGAACCAACGAGCTTCCGATGCGAATAGAGTGACATCAGAATACCGAAGCTCGCGAGCAGGGTCACCATCGAAGTGCCGCCGTAACTGACGAGCGGCAGCGGTACGCCGACGACCGGCAACAAGCCGCTCACCATTCCGGCGTTGATGAACACGTACACGAAGAAGGTCAACGCGATGCTGCCCGCCAGCAATCGCGCGAACGTGTCCTGCGTTTCCACCGCGAGGTACAACGCGCGACCGACCACGAACAAGTAGAGGAGTAAGAGAATGGTTGCACCGAGCAATCCGAGCTCTTCACCGACCATGGCGTAGATGAAATCGGTGGTGCGCTCCGGCAGGAACTCGAGCTGGCCCTGCGAGCCGTTGAGCAATCCCTTGCCGAATACGCCGCCCGAGCCGATGGCGATCTGCGACTGGATGATGTGATAGCCGGCGCCGAGCTTGTCCGACTCGGGGTCGAGCAGCGTGAAGACGCGCTGCTTCTGGTAGTCGTAAAGCACGTATTGCCAGGCCAGCCAGCCCGCCAGCGCGCCGACTCCCGCGAGCCCGAAAATGATGCGGAACTGCAGTCCCGCCATGATGACCACCATCATGCCGCCGATGAGGATGAGCCCGCCGGTGCCGAGGTCGGGCTGCAGGATGGTCAGGCCGGTCGGAATGCAGATGAACACGGCCAGCATCATCAGCGACGGCCAGCTCGGCGGCAGCGGACGCTCGTGCAGCCACCAGGCGCAGGTCATGGGCACCGCGAGCTTCATGATCTCGGAGGGCTGGAAGCGGATGAAGCCGAGGTCGAGCCAGCGCTGCGCGCCCTTGCCGATGTGGCCGGTGATGTCGACCACCACCAGCAGCACCACGCCCATGACCCACAGCGGAAAGGCGAGCCGTCGCAGGAAGGCAGGCTTCACCTGCGCGAGCGCGCACATCGCGAAGCCGCCGAGGCAGGCTCGCAGCGCGGCATTGGCCACGCGATCCCAGCTCTGGCCCGAGGCGCTGTACAGGATCACGAAGCCGTAGAGCATGATGAGCCCGAGGCCGATCAGCAGCGGGCCGTCGAGTTTCAAGGCGCCAAGCAGGCGCGCCGCGAGCGAAAAGGTGCGCTGGCTGCGCGAGCCCACTTCGATCGGTTCGTACATCGTAGCCATCACTCGTCTCCGGCCGCTTCGGGCGGCGCGGTCGTGCCGTCGGCTTTCTTCACCGGCGGCGGAATTTCGGGCGTGGTCGTGTGCCCCAGGATGAACTGGTCGAGCACGCGACGGGCGATGGGCGCGGCCGCGGTGCCGTGCTTGCCGTTCTCGATCAGCACCGCCACCGCGAGCTTGGGCGCGTCGGCCGGTGCGAAGGCGACAAACCAGCCGTGATCGTGCAGGCGTTCATCGAGCTGCGCCTCGTTGTACTTCTCGTTTTGCGCGACGGTGAACACCTGCGCCGTGCCGGTCTTGCCGGCGATCTGGTACTGCGCGCCCACCTGCGAACGCGAGCCGGTGCCGCCGTTCATCACCTTGATCATGCCGTTGATGGCGATCTGCCAGTTCTCGGGCGAGGCGACCTCGACCGACTCCACCAGGTTGGCGGGGACCGGCTCGGTCTTGCCGGTGCCCTGCTCGCGATAGGCCTTCACCAGCCGCGGCTCGTACGATTTGCCGCGCGACGCCACGATCGAAACCATGTGCGCCAGCTGCAGTGGCGTCACGTTGAGATAGCCCTGGCCGATGCCGAAGATCACGGTTTCGCCGGGGAACCACACCTGGTCGGCGGGGTTCTTGAAGCGGGCGCGCTTCCATTGCGGCGAAGGCAGGATGCCCTTGCGCTCGCCGCTGATGTCGATGCCGGTGGGCTGGCCCAGGCCGAAGTGCGAGAGGAACGCCGACAGGCGATCCACGCCGATCTGGTTGGCCAGGTCGTAGAAGTAGACGTCGCAGGAGTGCGCGATGGCGGCTTCCATCGCGACCACGCCGTGGCCGCTCGGGCGCCAGTCGCGGAAGCGATGGGATGAACCCGGCAGCATGAAGTAGCCGGGGCAGGCTTTCGTGCGCTGCGGGGTGGTGACGCCGAGGCTGAGGCCGGCGAGCGCGATGACGGGCTTCACCGTCGAGCCCGGCGGGTATTCACCACGGATTGCACGATTGAGCAGCGGCACGTCGATGTTGTCGCGCAGCGCCGCGTATTCCTTGGTGGAAAGGCCGCGGCCGAACGGGTTCGGATCGAAGCCGGGCGTCGACACCATCGCGACCACGTCGCCGTTGTTCGGATCGATCGCCACCACCGAGCCGCGGCGACCGATCAGTCCCTGCTCGGCGACGAGCTGCGTGGGCAGGTCGATGCTGGTGATGACGTCGCGTCCCGCGACCGGCTTCACTTCCTGCAGGTCGGGCGTCATCGTGCCCTGGCGCTGCACGGAGCGGCCAGCGGCATTCACCAGGATCTGGCGCGAGCCGTCCGTGCCATGCAGCTGCGCTTCGTACGAGGCCTCGATGCCCAGCTTGCCGATCAGCGTGGTGCCGGCGTAGTTGGAGAGCTTGTTTTCCTTTTCGAGCCGCTTGACGTCGTTTTCACTGATCGCCGCCACGTAGCCGAGCGCGTGCACCGCGTGTTCGCCGTGCGGGTAGAAACGCGTGAGACGCGTGGCGATGTCCACGCCCGGGAATTCGAAGCGATGCACCGCGAATTGCGCGATCTCCTCCTCGGTGAGCCGCAGGCGGATCGGGACGCTCTCGAAGCCACGGCGCGACTTCACCAGCCGCAACGTGTCGTCGAAGTCGTCCGGGGGCAACACGCCGATCTCGACCAGGCGCTTCAACGTGGCATTCACGTCCGGCACGCGCTCGCGCACCAGTTCGAGCTGGAAGGCGGGACGGTTCTCGGCCAGCACGGCACCGTTGCGATCGAGGATCAGGCCGCGCTGCGCCGGCAGCGGTTCGACGCGTACCCGGTTGCCCTGCGAAAGCTCGCTGTACTTCTCGTAGTTCATCACCTGGAGCACGACCAGGCGACCGACCAGCACCAGGGTCAGTGCGACGATAATAATTGCGGCGGCGAGGGCCCTGCGTTCGAACAGCCGCTGCTCGCCCCAGTGATCCTTGATGCGGACGGTGCCCATCTAGATGCGCACGTGCGTGCGGCTCAGCAGCATCGACACGAACGGCCAGACCATGGCGCCGATCATCGGCTGGATCCAGCGCCAGGGCGTGGTGCCCGGGTGGCCGCTCCAGCCTTCGATGGCCCAGACCACGAGTTCGTTCAGGGACATCACCACGAATACGAACAGCGACTGCTGGATCAGCGTCTGGTTGCGCAGGCGCTGGTGCAGGCTCATCGCGATGTAGGCGACGAGCGCGACGGCGAGGGCGTTCTGCCCGAGCACGTCGCCCTTGAAGACGTCGAGGCCGAGGCCCGCGAGCCAGGGCGCGAAAATGCCACCGGCATGCGGCGCGTAGATGCCCCAGTAGATCACCGCCAGCACGATGAACGGTGGGCGCACCACCGACAGCCATTCCGGCAGCGGCAGTACCTGCAGGATCAGGCCGAGCAGCACCGTGAAAGTCACCGCCCAGCGGGGTTCGCGACGTGCGAGATTCATTTGGCCGGCGCCTCCACCGCGAGGGCTGCGGGCGTGGCGGGCGCCGCCGGATGGTTGGCGCGCGACCAGATGAACAGCACTTCGCGCTCCGCTTCGATGCGCGCCAGCGGCACGGCCGTGATCTGCGCCAGCGATTGCGCCGGATCCTTCTCGATCTTCGTCACGCGCGCCACCGGCAGCCCGTACGGAAACACCTTGTCGAGCCCGGAGGTCACGAGCAGGTCGCCCACCTTCACGTCGTAGTTCGACGGGACGAAGGGCAACTCGAGCGCCGTGCTGCGCCCGGTACCGACGGCGATGGTGGGCACGCCGGAGCGCAGCACGCGCACCGGCAATGCATGTTCCGCGTCGGTGATCAGGATGATCTCGGAGCTGAAGGGACCGAGGCGGAACACCTGGCCGATCACGCCTTCGCCGGTGATCACCGGCTGGGCCTTGAACACGCCGGAACTGGCGCCGCGGTTGATGATGAGGCGCTGGCGCAGCGTCGAAGTCTCCTTGCTGATCACCTCGCCGATGAGGCGCTTCTCGATGACTTCAGGCAGGGCGGAGCTGAGGCCGCGCAGCGTGGCGTTTTCACTCTCGAGCGCCGCCTGGCGCATGGCGATGAGCTGCTGGTCGCGCAGCTGCAGGCGCAGCGAGTCGACCTCGGCCTGCAGCGTCTCGCGCGTGGTGAAACTCTCCTTCAGCCAGCGCCAGGCCGCGGAAGGGGAGTTGACCGCGAGTTGCAGTGGATAGACCGTGGCCTGCAGGCCGTAACGCGCGGTGTCCAGCCAGCCGCCGCGGCGGTCGTAGAACATGAGCACGACCGATACCACGGCATAACAGAAGAAACGGAAACCGAAGGACGGGCCGCGTCCGCCGAATGAGCGGCTTGAGCCGCTGCCGAAGACGGCCATTTAGGTTGGGGCCTACTCTAGGCCGAAGCTTCCCGGGCCGACCGCGTCCTGCAACTCGAGAATGCGGCCACCGCCACGCGCCACGCAGGTGAGCGGATCCTCGGCGATGACCACCGGCAGGCCCGTCTCTTCCATGAGTAGTTTGTCGATGTCGCGCAGCAGGGCGCCACCGCCCGTGAGCACGATGCCGCGCTCGGCCACGTCCGCGCCGAGCTCGGGCGGAGTCTGTTCCAGCGCCTGCTTGACGGCGCCGACGATGCCTTGCAGCGGTTCCTGCAGGGCTTCGAGGATTTCGTTGGAGTTCAGCGTGAAGCTGCGCGGCACACCCTCGGAGAGGTTGCGGCCCTTGACGGACAGTTCGCGCACCTGCTGACCCGGGTAGGCCGCGCCGATCTCGATCTTGATGCGCTCCGCGGTGGCTTCGCCGATGAGGATGCCGTAGTTGCGGCGCACGTAATTCATGATGGCTTCGTCGAAGCGGTCGCCACCGATGCGCGCCGAGGCGGCGTACACGATGCCGTTCAACGAGAGCACGGCGACCTCGGAAGTGCCGCCGCCGATGTCGAGCACCATCGAGCCGCGCGCTTCGTTCACGGGAAGTCCCGCGCCGACCGCGGCCGCCATGGGCTCGCTAACTATCTGCACGCTGCGCGCGCCGGCGCCTTCGGCCGACTCCTTGATGGCGCGGCGCTCGACCTGGGTCGAACCGATGGGCACGCACACCAGCACGCGCGGACTCGGCTTGAGCACGCGGTTGCCGTGCACCTTGCCGATGAAGTACTGCAGCATCTTCTCGGTGTAGGTGAAGTCGGCGATCACGCCGTCCTTCATCGGTCTCACCGCGTTGATGTGGCCGGGGGTACGGCCCAGCATGTTCTTGGCCTCGGCGCCTACGGCGACGATGACCTTGCCGCGACCTGCCTGGTCGTCCTGCACCGCGACAACGGACGGCTCATTGAGCACGATGCCCTTGTCACGGACGTAAATGAGGGTATTGGCCGTTCCCAGGTCGATCGACAGATCGCTCGAGAAGTAGCCACGCAAGCGTTTGAACATTTGGAAAAAGCCAGCGTCGCGAAAAAGTGCCGGCAATTTAACAATCTGCAGCACGGCCCACAAGGCAGCAGGTATGATTCCGCGCACACTTTTCATACCTTTTGCTTGAGTTTCCGATGAGCCTCAATCGCGATCAGATCAACTCCATCGCGCATCTCGCACGTCTCTCCCTGACCGATGCCGAGATCCCGGTGTACCAGGACAGCCTCTCGAAGATCGTCGATCTAGTCGGGCAACTGGATGCCGCGCCGACCTCGGGTG
>Ga0315910_10003064_pt1 | contig 14373 bp, 14 predicted proteins | sample EdamamesoilMG_FD_204470 | JGI IMG/M metagenome (GOLD analysis project Ga0315910, IMG submission 204470) | Garden soil microbial communities collected in Santa Monica, California, United States - Edamame soil | ecosystem: Environmental > Terrestrial > Soil > Garden | place: USA: California...
TCGTAGCGCGTGTACCCGAGCTCGATGAGCTCTTCGCACATGTCCGCAGAGCCTTCGATGCAGTAGCAGGTCGAGCCTTCGAGGCCGTAGCAGCAGTCGTAGGTCGCGGCGCATGGCCCCGTCTCGCCCTCGGAGCCGGGGACCTGTGAGCAGAGGCACCCGCTCGACACCTCGAGGCACACCCACGGGTCCGAGCCGCTGCCGCCGGTGGTGCTCGCGGTGGCGGTCGTGGAGCTGGAACCGACGCTGGAGCCTCCAGAAGTCGAGGTCGTCGCGGTGCTGGTGGTCGAGGTCGTCGCGGTGCTGGTGGTCGAGGTCGTCGCGGTGCTGGTGGTCGTCAGAGTGGTCGTGGACGCGGAGGCTGTGGTGGAGCTGCTTCCGGTGGATGCGGTGTCTCCGGTATCGGTAGCGGCGTCGTCCGAGTCGTCGCCACCGCTGCAAGCGATGAGCAGCAGAGCCACGACCAGCGCGCTCGCGACGTGCTTCAGACTGGTACCCACCGGGTGAGTATAGCCGAAGCCCCAGTCGGGGTGCTACGGCTGGGCATGACCACGATTCGTCCCGCTCGTCCTGGCGACGAGGAGCACATCTTTCGGTTGCTGGCCGAACTGGCTCGCTTCGAGAAGTTGGAACACGAGCTCACCGGCACTTCCGAAGCCCTCGCCAGCCATCTTTTTGGCGAACATCCAGCGGCGGAAGCGCTCGTCGCCGAACGCAACGACACAGTCGTCGGCTACGCGCTGTACTTCACGACGTACTCGACGTTCCTGACGCGCCCCGGGATCTACCTCGAAGATCTCTACGTAACCGAGGCCGAGCGCGGCACGGGCGTCGGCAAGGCGCTGCTGCGAGGGGTTGCCGAAGTCGCGTGCGCGCGCGGAGCAGGGCGCCTCGAGTGGTCGGTGCTCGACTGGAACCAGCGCGCCATCGACTTTTACGTTGCGAGTGGGGCCAAGCTCATGCACGACTGGCGCATGTGTCGCGTGACGGGGGACGAGCTCGCGCGTCTCGGAGCGGGGGAGGCCTCACGCGCGTAGGGTGGTCGCGGCGAGCACGCGTGAAAACTCTTTGGCGGCCGGCGACATCGAGCGGCCTTGCTTGCTGATGAGCGCGAGCTGCCGGCGGATGTCGAGCCCGCGCACCTGGAGCGGCACAACGCTCCGGCGCGGCTGGCCGACCCCCGGCTGGACGGCGAGCTCGCTGACGAAACCCAGGCTCCGGGTGGCCTCGACCATCTGCAAGATGGCGGCCACGCTACGGAGCTCCATCGCTACTTGCACCTGGACTCCCACGTTTCGGAGGGCGGCGTCGATGAGCCAGCGCACGGCCGTGCCAGCCTCGAACCCCACCAGCTTTTCCCCCTGCAAGTCCTGCGCTCGGACCGACGTTTGTTTCGAGAGCGGGTGATGGCGGGAAGCCACGAGCGTGATGCGGTCTTGCGCCAGGTCCCGAACCTCGAGGTCCTTCCGCTGGACCGGGAGGGTCACCACCCCGAGTTCCAGCTCCTCCTCGAACACGGCTGTTTCGATATCGCGACTGCCCGCTTCTTTTACCTGAAACACAACACCCGGATACTTCTTCCGGAACTCGGCGATGGCGCCGGGCAACAGGAACGCGACCGCCGTCGCACCCCCACCAATTCTCACGATGCCCGCATCCAGAGCGAGGTGTTCTTGGAGGCGCGCTTGTAGGAGCTCATAGCGTTGCACGATCAGTTTTCCCTCCTCGACTACGAGGCGTCCCATTTCGGTCAAGGTGACCCCGCGGCCTACGCGTTCGAGCAACGGGACGCGCAAGTCTTCTTCGAGCTGATCGATGCGTCGCGACAGCGCCGACTGGCTCACACCGAGCGCCGCAGCGGCGTCGGTGACCGCGCCATGTTGGGCGACCGCGAGTAGGGAACGGATCAGGAGCAGGTCCATGTATGCGTATTATGCATTGAATCGATGCAAATTAATCGTTGGACGCATCGATTCTTGCTGGCTATTTTAACTTTCTACATCGACACGAGGTCTCACCATGCTCGACAACTATCGGAAACACGTGGCGGAGCGCGCTGCTCAGGGGGTCCCTCCCAAGCCGCTCGATGCCGTCCAAACCAAGGCGCTCACCCAGCTGCTGCTCGACCCACCCGCAGGCGAGGGGGATTTCTTGCTGGAACTGTTAACGGAGCGCGTGCCGCCCGGTGTCGACGCCGCCTCGTGGGCCAAGGCCGATTTCCTTTCCAAGATCGCCAATGGCGAGCTGAAGAGCCCGCTCCTGAGTCCGGAGCGCGCCGTGGAGCTCTTGGGGACGATGCTGGGTGGCTACAACGTCGAGCCGTTGGTGAAGCTGCTGACGCACGCGTCCCTCGGTGCTCTCGCAGCCGAGCAACTCTGCGGCATCCTGCTGGTCGCGACGCCGACGTTCGACACCGTCGCCAAGCTCACGAAAGAGGGCAACGCCAACGCTCGCCGCGTGCTCCAGAGCTGGGCGGATGGCGAATGGTTCAGCGCCCGACAGCCGCTCCCCAAGCAGATTACGCTGACCGTGTTCAAGGTGGCGGGCGAGACGAACACCGATGATCTGTCACCCGCCCAAGATGCCTGGTCGCGACCCGACATCCCGCTGCACGCGCTGGCGATGCTGAAGAACCCGCGCGAGGGCATCACCGACGCGCTCGCTCAGATCGCCGAGTTGAAGAAGAAGGGGCACCCGCTCACGTACGTGGGCGACGTGGTCGGCACCGGCTCGTCACGCAAGAGCGCCACGAACAGCGTGCTCTGGCACATCGGCGAGGACATACCCTGCGTGCCCAACAAGCGCACCGGGGGCGTCGTGCTGGGTGGCAAGGTCGCGCCGATCTTCTTCAATACGATGGAAGACTCCGGCGCGCTCCCCATCGAATGCGACGTCACGAAGCTGAAGATGGGCGACGTCATCACGGTGTACCCCTACGCTGGCAAGATCGAGAACGAGGCGGGCGAGGTGGTCGCGAGCTTCGCGCACCGAACCGACGTGCTGCTCGACGAGGTGCAGGCGGGCGGACGTATCCCCCTCATCATCGGCCGCACGCTCACCGAGCGCGCGCGCAAGGAGCTCGAGCTCGGCCCCTCGACGCTGTTCCGCAAGCCGCCAGCGCCCGCCGACACGGGCAAAGGCTACACACTGGCTCAAAAGGTCGTGGGTCGTGCCTGCGGTCTGCCCGGCGTGCGCCCGGGCGCGTACTGCGAGCCGGTGATGAGCACCGTGGGCTCGCAAGACACCACGGGTCCGATGACGCGCGACGAGCTGAAAGAGCTAGCGTGTCTCAAGTTCTCCGCTGACCTGGTGATGCAGTCGTTCTGTCACACGGCGGCGTACCCAAAGCCCGTCGACATCGAGACGCAGCAGACGCTGCCCGAGTTCTTCGAGGAACGCACCGGCGTGGCGTTGCGTGCCGGCGATGGCATCATCCATTCTTGGCTGAATCGCATGCTGCTGCCCGACCAGGTGGGCACCGGCGGCGATTCGCACACGCGCTTCCCGCTCGGCATTTCGTTCCCGGCTGGTTCTGGCTTGGTCGCCTTCGCGGCCGCCCTGGGCGTGATGCCGCTCGACATGCCGGAGTCCGTGCTGGTGCGCTTCAAGGGCGAAATGCAGCCCGGAGTCACGCTGCGCGATCTGGTCAACGCCATTCCGTGGGCAGCGCTGAAAACCGGCGATCTAACGGTCGCGAAGCAAGGCAAGAAGAACGTCTTCAACGGTCGCATCCTCGAGATCGAGGGGTTGCCGGAGCTGAAGGTGGAGCAAGCCTTCGAGCTCAGTGACGCCACGGCAGAGCGCTCGGCCGCTGGCTGCACCATCCGTCTCGGCAAGGCGCCCGTCATCGAGTACCTGAAGAGCAACGTGGTGATGCTGCGCTGGATGATTTCGCAGGGCTACGGCGACCCGATGACGCTCGAGCGTCGGGCCAAAGCCATGGAAGCGTGGCTCGCGAACCCCGTGCTCTTGGAGCCGGACCCAGACGCGGAGTACCACAAGGTGTTCGAGATCGATCTCGCCACGATCAAAGAACCGCTGCTCGCCTGCCCCAACGATCCGGACGACATCAAGCCCCTCAGCGAGGTGGCGGGCACGCCGATCGACGAGGTGTTCCTCGGGTCGTGCATGACCAACATCGGCCACTTCCGTGCCGCGGCCAAGCTGCTCGACAGCTACGGCGAACCGGTTCCGACCCGCATGTGGGTAGCGCCGCCGACCAAGATGGACAAAGCGCAGCTCATGCAAGAAGGCCACTACAACTCGTTCGCTCAAGCGGGCGCGCGCACCGAAGTGCCCGGCTGCTCTCTGTGCATGGGCAATCAAGCCCAGGTTCGGCCGAAATCGACGGTGGTCTCGACCTCGACGCGCAACTTCCCGAACCGGCTCGGCAAAGGCGCGAACGTCTTCTTGGCTTCGGCCGAGCTGGCTGCGGTCGCTGCGATCTTAGGCAAGCTCCCGACGCAGGAGGAGTACCTCCAGTACACCGACAAGCTGAACCCGATGTCCAAGGACATCTATCGCTACCTCAACTTCAACGAGCTCACCGAATACACTGAGCCCGCGCCCGTGAAGACCGGCTCCCTGCCCGTGTTGCAGTAGGCCTGACGCGCCCGGCGGTTTCGCCCGCACCAACGCCCCCGAGGAGCAAACGCTCCCGGGGGCGTTTCTCGTGGTACACCTGGGGCGTGACTCACTTGCCTCCTGGACCGCCGGCGGTGCGGAACCCGGTGTCGCTCTTGCTGTTCGCGAGTCGGCTGGGTCGGGATCCGATCGCGTTCCAGGGCGGTCGCTTCGAGCGCTATGGTGACATCTACACCTCGCGGGTCAATCAGCTGGTCACGCTGGTCACGCGGCACCCCGACCATATCCAGCGCGTGCTCGTGGACGACGGTGACTCCTACATGAAGCCCGAGCTCGGGATCGGCGCGGCAGAGCTCCGGCGCGTCTTGGGCAACGGGTTGCTCTCGTCCAACGGTGACTTTTGGCGCCAGCAGCGGCGTCAGGTGCAGCCTGGGTTCGGCGCGTCGCATCTGCGCGCCTATGCGGAGACGATGGTGGCGTACACCCTCGAACGCGTGCGCCACTGGCCCATAGGCGGCATCATCGACGTCAAGAGCGAGATGATGGGCCTCACCCTGAGCGTCGTCGGCAAAGTGCTGATGGGCAAAGACGTGCGCTCCCGCCAAAGCGAGGTTGAAACGGCGATGGTTGCTTTCCGTCGCTCGTTCGGCGGGGTGAGCTCGGTGCTGCCGCGCTGGGTCCCGCACCCGGCCAGGGCGCGCGAACGGCGCGTGCTCGCCCGCATGCGCGCGCTGATGGACGGCTTCATCGATGAGCACGCCAGCGGCCTGGGTGACGACGACCAGTGCTTGCTGCACGTGCTCGCGCAGGGCCTCGGCAGCGACGGCTTCATGTCGCGGGAGCAGTTGCGCGACGAGGCGTTGACGTTGTTTTTTGCTGGCCATGAGACCACGTCGCATGCGCTGTCGTGGACGCTCTCGCTCCTCGCACGCAACCCCGCTGTGCGCGCGAAACTCGGGCGTGAGGTCGACGAGGTGCTCGGCGGTCGCGCGGCGACGTTCGCAGATCTGCCAGCGCTCGAGTACACGGCGCAGGTGCTGGGCGAGGCGATGCGGCTGTATCCGCCCGCGCACAGCGTGCTGCGCGAGGCCGCTCGCGACACGACCTTGGCCGGCTACGACGTGCCGCAAGGCAGCCACGTCGTCGTCAGCATCTTCCATGCCCAGCGCGACGGCCGCTGGCACGCGGGCCCGCTCGAGTTCCGGCCCGAACGCTTCGAAGCCGAGGCTGCCAAGATCATGAAGCCGGGTTCCTACGTGCCCTTCGGCGCGGGGACGCGCGTCTGCATCGGCAAGCGCTTCGCGCTGATGGAAGCCACGCTGATACTAGCGACTTTGGCCCAGCACGTGACGCTCGATTGCCTCGACGATGGCGAACCCGTGGCGAGTGCCTCGATCACCCTGGCTCCCGTCGAGCTCAGGATGCGCGTCGCCCCCGCAGCGCCGAGTAGGCCCTTATCGGCGCTCGCCGGGTAGGCTATGCCAGAGCGACAGCCCATGAAGCGAGTATTCCCCCGTTCCATTCCGCCCAGCGGCGAGCATCTCGAGCGAGCAGAGGGTGAATGGCCGCTCGATCCGCAGGATTTTGCCGCCTACTATCGTTATGCGCCCGCCGCCCTCGCGGTGCGCGAGTGTCTGCGGCTTCGGGCGGTGCGCAGACACGAGCTGCCCGAGCCGATCTTCGACATCGGCTGCGGCGATGGCGTGTTCGCTGCCCTCGCCTATCCTGGCAAGCAGATCTGGGGCATCGACATCAACGCCGACGAAGTCCGGCGTGCTCAGGCCACCTCGACGTACAGCACCTTGGTGTGCGGCAGCATCACCGAGGTGAGCCTGCCGGAGGGCTTCTTTCGCAGCGCCATCGCGAACTGCAGTCTCGAGCACGTGCCGCGGCTCGACTTGGCGCTCGCGCAGATCCGCCGGGCGCTCGCGCCAGGGGCGCGCTTCATCCTCATCGTGCCGACACCCGGCTGGACGCAGCTCTTGGCGATCCCCGATCTGCTCACGAAAGCCGGGTTGCCCGCGCTGGCTGACGCTTACGGCAGCGGGCTCGACAGCGTCTTTCACCACATCCACATGTACGAGGCTGCCGAATGGCAGGCTCAACTCGAAGCGGCCGGCTTTCAAGTGCGCAGCATCGAGACCCTGACCAGCCGGCGCAGCAGCTGGGTCTTCGACATTCTGCTCTACCCGTCGCTCTTGGGCCTGTTGAACAAGAGGCTGACCGGCAAATGGGTGCAGTCGCCTATGCTCAGAAACCTTTCGGTGGACGTCGTGCGGCGCGCCGTCGATCGTCTGGCGGCGTTGGTTCCGGACAGCAACGAAGGTAGCGAATACCTGATCGTGTGTGAGACGCCTCAGGTCTCCGGCTAGCGCGGCGCGCGCAGCCAGCGCGCCGCGGGCAGCGAGGCGGCTAGGATGCCGAGCAGCGCCACGAGCAGGATGCTGGAAGAACCGGGGAGCAGGCTCGCCCGGGCCACGAGCTGATGCGTTCCGGGTGGTAGGCGCACGCTGATGAAGCCCGGGGCTACCATGCGCGTCGCCGCAGGCCTGCCGTCGAGCGTGACGCGCCAGCCCGGGAAGGCCGTGACCCTGAGCACCGCGTCGACAGGATGGCGATTCTCGACGCGGGCCTCGAGCTCGCCGGGCGTCGAGCCATGGGTGCTGAGCCGCGCCCCCGTGGCGCTGCAGCCCTGCGCGGGTTCGGCCCACTCTCGGAAGGCACCGCGCTCGAACTCGAGCGCCACGGGCGCGTCGGGGTCAAGCAGGCGATCCGCGCCGCGGGGCGTCGACAGCTCGAGGACGAGCCGTTCACGCAGCGCCTTGTCCGTGCCGGCGTAGCCGCGCGTGACGCAGCCGAGCCCTACCAGATCGCTCGGGCGCTCGTGATCGAAGAGCGCCACGCTGCCCGAGCGGTGCCGTTCCACCCAACCGGCGTCGGGTACGCCGAGGGTGAGTAGGCTGCGAACGCCGAGCGCTTCGGCGCGGCGCGCGGAGCCCGCCCGGTTCGGATCGAGCTTTTCGAACGCGAGTTGCAGGATGCCGACGTGCGATCCCACGGCGTCGGTGGCGCCGATCGGCACACCGCTCGCGAGCGCGAGCCCGTCGCGCGTGAAGCAGCGGCCGAGCGCGGCCCTGGAGGCTTCGTCGTACCAGACCCTGCCGCGGGAGAGTTCGGCGAGCCAGCTCCGTGTCAGGGTTGCGTCGTAGCCCGGCGGGCACTGGGCGCCCTGGCTGGCCCGCACGTGTGCGCGCGCGAATGCGACCCTCGAGGGCAAGGCTAGGACGGCGATGCCGAGTACGGCGAGCGCGATACCCCCCGCCGCTCGGCGTGCTGCCCACACCCTGCCGCGTGCCTCGAGGGCCCCGGTGACGAGCGGCGTTGCTCGTTCGAGCGCTACCACCACTACCGCCGCTGCTGCGAGCGGTATGAGCGCGGCCAGCCTCAGTGGTTGCAGGAAGGACAGCAGGATGGCGCCGACCTTTCCCAGCGCGACCAGCCCAGAGCCGCTGACGCTGAGCAGCACCGCGCCGAGCAGAGCGGCCGCCGCGGCGCGCGCGTCCCTGCGGCGCAGGCAGCAGAGCAGCACCAGAAATGCAGCCGTCACGAGCGCGGTCAGCACCGGCTCGCGCCGTTGATCGAACAGCTCGGCATCCACGAACCACCACCACAAGCGGTCTGGTGTGAATCCGAGCTGGCGCCAGCCGAAGGCCGGCGGCCAGCCGAAGGGTATCACCAGGCTCCCGATGCCCTGGCCGTAGAGCGCCGCCCCGCTACAGACGGCGACCGCACTGCCCCAGGCGTAGCGCCGCCAGAGCCAGCGTTCGCCGGCGGCGACCACCGCGCTGCCGAGCACGACGACGGTCGCGACCGTCACCTGCGGATGACAGCCCATGGCTAGCGCGGCGCTCACGGTCAAGGGCCAGGTCTTGCGGCTGCCGACCAGGCTCGCGCCGAACCAGGTGCAAATCGGTAGAGCCAACGTTTGAGACAGCAGGCCCTGCGTGTAGAAGGTCTCGTAGCCCCCGATGAAGGCGTTGTAGGGTGACACCCAGGTCAAGCAAGCGCTGCCCAGGAACGCAAAGCTCGGCCGGGCGCCCGCCGCGAGCGCCGCCGCGTAGAAGCTGAAGGGGACCCCGAGGGTCGCGCCCCACCCGACGAGCTGGAGCGCGCCGGCGGGCTCCAACCCGAGGCGGATCGCCGCTGCCACGACGAGCCAGGGCAACGGCGGGTAGTGGTGCAAGAAGGGGAAGCCGCCGAGGGTGCTGTCGAGCCACCCGTGCGGCAGTCCATAGCGGGCGATGTCTTGGGCTACGTCCGCGTGTGTGGCGCCGTCGCCCCAGAACACCGGGCGTCCGCCTGACAGCCAAGGCATCAGCAGCATCAGCGGCAAGCAGGCGAGCGCGAGGCAACCCGCGCCAGCGGCGACGTCCCAGCGATCGTACTTCGGGGGCGACCGGTTCTCCCCAAGTTCGGCGACTGCGGGTGCGAGCGCCCTCGACCGCACCACGAACCAAGCAACGGTGACGACGAGGAGACACAACAGACCCGAGAGCACTGGCCCTGGATTCTAGCAAACTTGCCTTTGTTGTGGTGAGTCGTCGTTACTCTGGGTACCTTCGTTCGAGTGACCTCGGACGCCGAGTACTTCTCGAATCACGATCGCCGCCTCAAGTTTCCGTGGTCGCTCTACCACCGGGGCCTCTCGCGTCGCATGGCGCGCGCGCTCGACGAGCTCCCACAGCCGAGGCCGCGAGTTCTGGTAGTGGGTTGTGGCCTCGAGCCGTTCGTGCCAGGCGCCGAGCGTCCTGAATACTACGGCGTCGATCTGGATGCGAACAGCGTCGCTACGTGTAGCGCGCGGTTTCCGGAGATGAAAGACCGACTCGCTGCCTGCCCCAGCCCCTACGAGTTGCCGCAGCAGGGCGCCTTTTCGGTCCCGTTCGACGCCATCGTCGCCAAAGAAGTCATCGAACATCTGGACGATCCGGAACGCTGGGTGCGCACGCTCGCGGGCGCGCTGGCGGCGGGGGGCGAGCTCTTGCTCACGACGCCCAACTACGGTCGCTGGTCGACGCTGCCTCTGCTCGAGGCAACGCTGCTCGAGCTGGTAGCGCGCCGCGACGGCTATTCGCGAAAGCACCTGCACCCAAGCCGCTTCGACGAGCGGCGCTTCCGCGAGCTGTCGATCGCCCCCGACGTCAGGTTGGTCGCCATCGAAACCACGCGCACGGGTTGGGCCCTGTTCGGCCGCTGGCGCAAAGACGCGTCAGCCTAGCGCGGGTGGCTGCCTGAGCTCCTCGGCGAGCAAGTCGAACACGACGCGGATGCGCCGGCTGGTCTTGAGCTCCCGATGCGTGATCAGCCACATCGGGATCGATATGGGGCGCAGCTCGGGTAGCACACGCCGCACGCGCGGCTCGCGGTCGCCCACTTCATCCATGACGATACAGATGCCGAGACCCTGCTTCGCTAGCTCCCACTGGACCAAGTGGTTGCTGGTGATGATCGGGAAGTCTTTCGGGGTGAGCTGCAGCCCGAGGGCGCGGAGACCCTCGATCATCAGGTTGGAGCGATCGAACCCGAAGAAGTCGGCGCGGGCTAGCTCTTCCGGCGAAGTTGGGTTGCACACGGGACCGTCGAGCGAAGCAGACTGCCCGGTTGCGGAGACTGAAAAGCGCGTGGCCGCTTCGCTCATGCCGCGCACGTGTTCCAAGAGCTCGAGCCCCGCTGCCGTCAGTTCCAGCGCGTTCCCGATGCGCTCGAAGAGAGTGACGCCAAGCTCATCCTCGAGGGCAGCGATCTGACGTCCGACCGTCGGCTGCGCCAGACCCAGCGCGCGAGCCGCCGCAGAAAACGACCCCTCTTCTGCCGCGATCAAGAACGCCCGCGCGTAGTTCCAGTCAAAGCAAACGGAGCGCCAATCCATGCAAGAATGCCGCGTCTCGTGCGGCTGGCACATCACCCGCGACGGGCAGGACCGCTATTCGCGTACCTTTCTCACGCTCGTGAAGCTCGCGGGTTCGCTCGCGCGCCTGACTCGCTTTGGGGAGCTCGACGATCAGGTCGAAGCATGCCGGCGCATCTTCGCGAGCGACCGACCTTGGACGGTGGTCCGCGGCAGCAACTTGGAAGAAGGTGTGAGCCAAGGCTTGCCCGTCTGGAGCAGGCATGTGGGTGACCCGATCCTAGCGAGTAACAAAACGCGCCGCGTAGACTTCGCCTTGTTCATGGTCGAAGCCCTGACGAACGCCGCGCTGATTCATGAAGCCCCCGCGATCGTTGGCTGCCAGAGTGCGTCAGCGCTGGCGCACGCTGCGAGCCACGCGGCCTTTCCTTCGGCATCGTCTCCAAATGGACAACCAGGTTGACCATTGGCTTCGGGTGCGCTAGCGTGAAGGCTCACGAGGAAAGGGAACCAGCATGCCGGTACTTCACGCCCCCGATCGACCCACCCACGAGCTGCCCGGAGCCAAATTCACCTCGCTCTCGACGCCGAGGCTGGGCGGCAGCGAAACCAGCGTCTGGACCGTCGAGATCGCACCAGGCACTCCCGCCACGCCCCACCAAGTCACCCGCGAGGAGGTGTTCGTGGTGCTCTCTGGGACGGCAGCCGTGCGCCTGGCCGGTGTGGAGGCGAGCGCCCGAGCGGGCGACGCCATCGTCGTGCCGCCAAACACCCCGTTCGAGATCCGCGCGCTCGGCAGCGAGCCCCTGCGCGCCGTGTGCTGCCTACCCGTCGGCGGGCAAGCTCGACTAGCGGACGGCCAGACCTTCACGCCCCCCTGGGCCCAGTAGGGGTGGCGGCGAAGCTCCGCGGCGCACGCCCTCGCAGTGCACGCCGTCGCAGTGCACGGCCGCCTTGGCAAGATGCGTCCGGGCGGGTGCCGTTGGCGCGCTTGTTCGCCATGGCCTTCCGAACGCTCATCGACGACTTGCACGCGCGGCTCGACGCGAGCGGATTCGCGGACGTCCGGCCCGCGTTCGGTTTCGTGCTCTTGGCAGCGCGCAGCCACAGCGTGACCGCAAGAGAGATCGCTGAGCTGACGGGTACCAGCAAACAAGCGGCCACCAAGCTGCTCGCGCTGATGGAGGCGGGTAGCTATTTGCGGCGTGTTCCGAGCAGCGGCGATGGCCGCGAGCGCCCTTTCGAGCTCACGCCGCGCGGTCGCAAGCTGCTCAGGCGCGTCGAGGCGATCTACCGTGAGCTCGAAGCCGAATGGGCTCGCGCCATCGGCAGCAGCGGCGTCGAAGGCCTGCGCTCAGGCGTGACGCGAGCTCTGCACGCGCGCCACGGTGGTACCCTACCGCCCCTGCGGCCCACGCTCTAGCGGCCCTCGGCTGGGCTCAAAGATGTCGGGTTTCGCTGGGAGCATTCCACCAGTTGTCAGCGCGCCCGTCCATGTAGATCACCGGCGCGGCCATCAGCTCGGCGGGCTCGAGGTCGTCGAGACAAGCCACGTTCACCGACACATATTCGCCGTCGTTCCACGCGGCGGCATCGATCCAATTGTAGGGTGTGACACCGCAGTGCTTGCAGAACCCGCGGTGACCCGTCGCCGCCCCCGCCTTGTAGTCGGTCAACTCGGTTTCGCCGCCGAGTGAGCGGAAGTGCTCCGGCTTCACCTTCACGCTCCACCAGCGCCGCTTCCAGCAACTCGTGCAGTTGCATTTGCCCGTGCCCTGGCTGAGGTCGATGTCCGCTTCGAAGCGAACGCGTTTGCATTGGCAGCTGCCGTGATACGTCTTCATCGTCATCGGGAACCTCCGGATTGGCCTTTTGGCGATTGGCTTGGAGCGAGGAGCTTAGTCGGTATTGCGGACAGCTTCTGTCCTAGATGGCAACGGGCTGTTTACGCAAAGAGTTGGGCCATGCCGATGAAATCCATCATGACCCAGTCGCTGGAAATGGGACCATGCCGGCACGCGGTTTGCTTGACAAGTGACATGACCGAACCGCACTCGAGCAACAGTGAAATCGTCACCCTCGTCGAGGCGCGTGGCCCGTTTGCGTCCCACGGCGAGGCGGAGGCTGCTGTGCACGCGACTCTGCTGAGTTTGCGCGCCGCACTCCACCCACGAGAGTGGTCAGAGCTCGCGAGCGAGCTTCCCGCTCAGCTCCGCGGCAGACCGAATGAACCCGCAGAGTTTGCGGGCCCCACGGTGATGAACGTGGATGAGTTCTACGCTCGGGTCGGTGAGGCTGAACCGGCACCGGTCGCGCGCGCGCTCGAACACGCGCAGATCGTGTGTGGCGTTCTTGCAGAGGCGGTGCTGTCGCCGGCCACCACGACCCGCCTCCAGAAGCATGTGCCGTACCTGGCGAATCTCTTCGAACCGCGCGTACTGCCACCAGCACCCCCTCCGCCCGTGCATGTCGATGCCAGCGCCGCGCACGACTTGGCGGGCGGGCGCCCGGGCGCGACTCATCCGATCGCCTCCAGCGACCCCGCTGCGCTGGCCCATGAGCATTCGATTGCCCGATCGGACGATCCGCACGAGGATACGCGCCTCTCGAGCAGTCAAGGGACCACCCAGGAGCGTCAGGGCCGCACTTTGGCAAGCGGTCGTCCCGGTGCTCGCCGCCGCCTGGCTGACAACCACTGACGACACCCTCGACGGTACTGCCGCCGCCTCCTGCCGACAAAATCGACACAGCGCAAGATCCTCGCGGGGCCAGGCGCGTCTGAACTCCCCAAGGAGAGTCAGAATGCAGTCACGCTGGATAGGTTGGGCACTGGGCGCTTCGGTAGTGGTAGCGACATCGATAGGTATCGCTCGGCAGGACGACGACGAGGAACGCAAACTGGATGCGCTGGCTCCAAGGGCCGCGCCCGCGCCCGCGATGAAAATGCGATCCGCCGCGCGCATGGGGGCTACCCCCGGCGGTGCTCAGGATATCGACTACGCCCGCGATCGTATCAACGCCGGCGAGGTGCCTCACCCAAACACATTCACCCCCGAAGGCCTCTTCAGCCAATACGACTTGCCGCTCGACGACGGTAGGAAGTGTACCAAAGTGCTGTGCCTGGCCAGCGCCGCCACGCGCAGCAACCTGATCGTGCAGCCGGAAGTGCGGCACATCGGGCAGCTCGGCTTCAGCTCGAGCTTCGACGCCAGCACTTGGCAGCGCGAGCCGCTCAATCTGGTAGCGGTGGTCGACAAGAGCGGCAGCATGGACGGCGCTCCGCTCGACACGGTGAAGGCCAGCCTGCGCCAAGTCGCACGCCAGATGACCGCCCGTGACCAGCTCTCCATCGTGCTCTACGGCGACACCAGTCACGTGCACCTTGCTCCCACCTCGCTTGCCCAACGCGATCGTGTCCTCGCGAGCATCGACCGCATTCACAGCGCTGGCAGCACCGCCATGGAAGAGGGCCTGCGCGTCGGGTATGACCTCGCGCGCAAAACTCGAGCCAAGTTCCGCGGATCCACGCGAGTGATGCTGTTCACCGACGAGCGCCCCAACGTCGGCGCCACCGAAGCCGACAGTTTCATGGCCATGGCCCGTCAAGCCAGCGCGAGCGGGGTCGGCCTCACCACTGTCGGTGTGGGCACTCACTTCGGCGCCGAGCTCGCTACCGCGATTGGCAGTGTGCGCGGCGGCAACCTGGTGTTCTTCCCGAACCCCAGCGACATGCGCGCCCGTTTCGAGCGCGACTTCGACACTTTGGTCACCGAGCTCGCCCACGATTTCAAGCTCACCATCAAGCCGCGCGCCGGTGTCGCCATCGCTGGCGTTTACGGCCTCCCCGGCGACCTCATCCGCCGCGTGCCTGGCGGGGGCCT
>Ga0315910_10003066_pt1 | contig 14371 bp, 7 predicted proteins | sample EdamamesoilMG_FD_204470 | JGI IMG/M metagenome (GOLD analysis project Ga0315910, IMG submission 204470) | Garden soil microbial communities collected in Santa Monica, California, United States - Edamame soil | ecosystem: Environmental > Terrestrial > Soil > Garden | place: USA: California...
GACCATTTCGGCCTCGAACGCGTGAAACGGCGCATCGTCGAGTTCTCGGCCATCCGCCAGCTTCGTCGCGACAAGAAGGGGCCGATCCTGCTCTTCGTCGGGCCGCCCGGCGTCGGCAAGACGTCGCTCGGCCGCTCGATCGCGCGCAGCATGGGACGGCGCTACGGGCGCATCTCGCTGGGTGGGGTGCGCGACGAGGCCGAGGTCCGCGGTCACCGCCGGACGTACGTGGGTGCGTTGCCGGGCCGCGTGATCCAGGCGCTGAAGAAGGTCGGCTGTAAGAATCCGGTGCTCGTGCTCGACGAGGTCGACAAGATGGGCACAGACCTCCGGGGCGATCCGGCAGCGGCGTTGCTCGAGGTCCTCGACCCGGAGCAAAACGACAGCTTCGTCGATCACTACATCGACCTGCCGTTCGACCTTTCGGAGGTGATGTTCCTCGCCACCGCGAACTACGGCTGGCAGATCCCCGAAGCGCTGAAAGACCGCATGGAGCTGATCGAGGTGCCCGGCTACACCCGCATGGAGAAGCGGTCGATCGCCCAGCAGTTCCTGGTGCCGAAGCAGCTCAAGGAGCACGGGCTGACCAGCGGCGAGCTCGCGTTCGAAAACGAAGGGCTCGAGCTCATCATCGACTCGTACACGCGCGAGGCGGGCGTCCGTAATCTCGAGCGCGAGATCGCCGCCGTGTGCCGCGACGTGACGGTGAAGCTCGCCGAGGGCAAGGCCGTCACGAGCCGGCAGGTGACGACCGAGGTCGTGCGGGAGCTGCTCGGCCCCGAACGCTACCGCCCGGAGCTCGCCGAACGAAAGCTCGTCCCCGGCGTCGCGGTGGGGCTGTCCGTCTCCCAGAGCGGCGGGGATCTTCTGATCGTGGAAGCCACCCGCATGCCCGGGAAGGGCGAGATCGTCATCACCGGCAGCATGCGCAGCGTGATGAAGGAAGCCGCCGAGACGGCCGTGACGCTCGTGCGGTCGAAGGCGCAGGCGCTCGGGCTCGAGCCGGAGTGGCTCAAAGCCATCGATCTTCACGTCCACGCGCCGCGCGGGGGAGCGGCGCGCGACGCACCGAGCATCGGGCTCCCCATCTTCGTGGCGGTGGCGTCGCTTCTCCTGCGTGCGCCGTGCCGTCCGGACGTGGCCGTCACCGGCGAAATCACGCTGCGTGGCGCCGTGCTCCAGGTGACGGGGCTCAAGGATCAGATCCTGGCCGCGCACCGGTCGGGCGTGCGCGAGATCGTGGTCCCCGCGCGGAACGCGGTCGATCTCGAGGAAGTGCCGGCGGAGGTGCGCGACGACATCAAGGTCCACCTCGTGAGCCGCATCGATCAGGTGCTCGCGCTCGTGCTGTCGGAGCCGGAGCCGCCGCCCGACGACGAACGCGCCGACTCGCCGCTCGAGAACGAGGCGGTAGTCTAGATCTCGCGCATGCCGGCCCTCGAGCCCTGGACGGACTGGGCTTTTGGCCGCGCGCGCCGGATCGGTGCCGGCGTCGCGGTCGCGCTGCTCGGTGTCATCGGTTCTTTCCCTCAGTTCGGGGGCCCGGGCTACGAGGCGGCCCTCACGGCGGGGCTCGTCTTGCCGTCGACGGCGGCGGTGCTGGCCGCGCTGGAGATCGAGCGGCGACGGCCGAGCGCGAGCGAGGCGCTTTCGCGTGGCGTCGCGATCGGGCTCGGCCTGGCCGTGCTCGGCGCCGTCGTCGTGTTGCTCCACGGCCTCCGCGTCGGGTTTTGCGATCCAGCGGAGGGGCTCGTCCTCTACGCGCTCGGCCCCGCACCGGGTGCGGTGCTCGGCGGGGCCTGGGGCGCCGTCGTCGCCGTCCTGGGCGGCGAGCACCTCGCCGGGCGCCGGGGCGGCCGCGCGTTCTTGGTCGCTCTCGCGCTCGCCGGGCCGTTCGGCGGCACGGCCGTCAGCATCGCTCGTTTCATGGCGAGCCCGATGGTCTACGCCTTCGATCCGTTCTTCGGCGTGCTCGCCGGGCCGCTCTACGACACCGTCGTCAACGTCGTCGATCGGCTGGCAAGCTACCGGCTCGGCACGGCCGCGACGCTCGGCGCGCTCGCCCTGGCCGCGAGATTTCACGACCGAGCAGGCTCGCTGGGAGCCCGGGCGGCGTTCGCGGAGGGCCCCGGGATGGCGATCCTCGCGCTCGCGCTCGCCGGGGCGAGCGTCGCTCATTGTCTGTCGGGCCCGCGCTTCGGGCACTGGAACAGCGTCGCCTCGATCGAGGAAGCCCTCGGCGGACGCTTCACCGGCAAGCGCTGCGACGTGATCCACTCGCGCAGCGTGCCCCAGCGCGACGTGGCGAGGTTCACCCGCGACTGTGATCGGACGGTGCCCGAAATCGAAGCCTTCTTCGGCGCCGCCGGTCCGCCGCGCGTGCGGGTCTTCTTGTTCGCCAGCGCCGGGGAAAAAGGCTCCCTGATGGGCGCCGAGCACACGCAGATCGCCAAGCCCTGGCGCGCCGAGATCTACCTGCAGGCCGCCCCGTTTCCCCATCCGGTGCTCGCCCATGAGCTCGCGCACGTCGTGGTGGGCGCGTTCGCCCGTGGGCCCTTTCGCGTCGCGGGTCCGCTCGGAGGGCTCGTCCCCGATCCCGGGCGCATCGAGGGCTACGCCGTGGCGGCGGCCCCGGACGGCGACGACGATCTCACGAGCGAAGACTGGGCGGCCGCGATGCTGAAGCTCGGCGTCTTGCCCGAGCTCCGCCGCCTCTTCCAGCTCGAGTTCTTGGGCGTCAGCGCCACCAAGGCGTACACGGTCGCGGGCGCCTTCGTGACGTTCCTCCGGGACCGCTACGGGGCGGAGGTGCTGCGGCGCTGGTACGGAGGCGATCCGCTCGAGCGCCTGACCCGCGGCAAGGGCCTCGCCGAGCTCGACGGCGAGTTCAGAACGGCTCTGCGCGCTCGCGCGATCCCGGAGCGAGCGCTCGCCACGGCGCGTGCCCGCTTCGAGCGTCCCGCCATCTTTGCGCGGACGTGCCCGCGGATCGTCGATCGCGCGCTCGCAGAAGGCAACGCGCGGCTCGGCACGGGGGACGTCGAGGGCGCGACGACGGAATTCCGCGAGGCGCTCCGCCTCGACCCCGGCAACATCGACGCGCGCCTTGGCCTCGCTGGCTCCGCGCTCCGCTCGGGCCAGGCGGACCGCGCCATCGAGCTCTATCGCGCCCTCGCCGCCGGTGCCGACACGCCACGCCCCGTCGTCGTGCGTTCGCTCGAGACCGCGGGCGACATCGAGCTTGGCCGCGGCAACGCCGACGCCGCCCGTGCGCGCTACGCCGAGGCCCTCCGGCTGGTGTTCGACGCCGACCGCGAGCGCACGCTCGAGGTCAAAGCCTTCGCTGCCGCGGGTCCCGGACAAAAGGCGGTGGCCACGCTGCTGGTCGGAGATCCCGAGCTCGGGCCGTCGTGGGACGTCGCCGCGCCGCTGATCCAGGCCTGGGCCGACGCCGAGCCGACGAACGACCTCCCACCGTACCTGCTCGGCCGAAACATCGCGAACGCGGGGCGCTACGCGGAAGCGGCGGCGTACCTCGACCGCGCTCTCTCGCTCGCGCCGTCACTCCCGAGCGTGCGGCGCGAGACCCTGCGGCTCAGGATCGTGCTCGCCGCCGCGCTCGAAGACGGCGCCACCGCAACCCGACTCCTCGAGCGAGCGCTCGCCGACGAGGGGCTCGCTGGAGCGCGGCGCGCCGGGCTCTCACGGCTCGTCCGGCGGACGTTCGGCGCGAGCAGCGTGACGACGACGGCCGGCGCTCAGACGCCGAAGGCAGCGCCGCCCTCCGCCGCGAGTGCGGCGACCGGGCCGAAGCCCCAGTGCCCGGCCGGGATGGCGGAGCTCCCGGGCGGGAAGTTCTGGGTCGGCGCGAACGAAAGCGAAGGCTTCTCCAGCGACGAGAGCCCGCGCTACCTCACCGACCTCGCGCCGTTCTGTCTCGACGAAACGGAAGTGACGGTCGGTGCGTTCCAGGCGTGTGTGACGAGCGGCGACTGCAAGCAGCCCGAGGATCACCACAAGATCCTCTGCAACTTCGGGCGCCAGGAACGCGGATCTCATCCGATGAATTGCCTCGAGTGGGAGCTTGCCCGAGCGTACTGCGCGGCACGGAGCGCGCGGCTGCCGACCGAAGCAGAGTTCGAGTACGCCGCCCGGGGCGGCACTCGCTATCTCGACTATCCGTGGGGCGCGGAGAGTCCTGACGACCGAGCGTGCTGGAAGCAGCCGACCAGCTGCCCGGTGAAGACGTATCCGGCAGGCGCCTTCGGGCTCTTCGACGTGAGCGGCAACGTCTGGGAGTGGACCGACGATTGGTACGGACCCTATCCGTTCCCGCCGCCCGAGGCCTCCGCCAAGGTGTACCGCGGTGGAAGCTTCAGCCGCCGGTTCGATAAATGGATGCACACCCGCTTGCGCGAGCGCTCACGCCCGCGTGATGCCGGAGCTCACCTCGGTTTTCGCTGCGCGAAGACGCTCGACCTCGCCCGCTGCCCGTTCGGGCAAACGGCGGAGGGCCGCTGCCGCCATGGAGTCCTCGAGCGTGACTGCCCGTCCGGAAAATCCTTCAACGGCGCGCGCTGCGTCAAACCCGACGAGCCGCGCTGCCCGGCGGGAACGGCGGAAAAACCCGGCTACGGCTGCGTGTCCACCGAAGCGGCCGAGCTCCCGCCGGAAGACGTGCAAGCCGCAGCAGAAGCGGTAACTCGCGAGCCATCCCCCGAATACGACGAGGACTGCCGCACGAATTCGCGTGACCGTCCCCGCGCCTTCCGGTACCTCGGCGGGAGCCACGCGGCGCGGAACCTCGTGAGTCGGCAAGCCGGATGCAAGAACCGAGACGTTGGAGTCGGTTGGAACAGCACCTGCTGCCCCTGAGCCTGCTCGTGTTCGGCTGCGCCACGACCGCTCCCGCACCGGCGGAGCCGACGACCGCGACCGCTCCGGCGATGACGGCGCCTGCACCGGAAGCTGCACCGAGTGCCAGCATGGCCGAACCACCGGCACCCGCTGCCCCGGTGGAAACAGCGTCGCCCTCGAGCGCGTCGACCGAGCTGCCGAAAGGGACCCTCGTGCTCCACGTCGGCGACTCGTTCGCGGGCGCGCTCGGCGTGCCGCTCGGCAAACGGTTCAAGGACGCGGGCCTTCGCAGCGTGCTCGAGTTTCAAACCTCGAGCTACATCCCGACCTGGGCTTCCGGCGAAGAGCTGCCGCGCTACGTCTCGCGCTACTCGCCCGATCTCGTCATCATCACCCTCGGCGCGAACGAGTTCGAGCTCCAGAACCCCGAGCAGCGAAAGGGCGCCGTCCGCCGTCTGATCAAGAAGCTCGAGGGGCGCCCGTGCGTCTGGATCACCCCGCCGCGCTGGAAGCCGGACACCGGGGTCCTTGGGGTAATTCGCGACAACATCGAGCCCTGTCGCTTTCTCGACTCGGATACGATCACCAAAAATCTGACGCTGAAGGCCGATCACATTCACCCGAACGACGAAGGGCGCGAGGCCTGGGCAGAGGCGGTTTTCGCGTGGCTCGTCCGCGAGCGACAAGGCACGGCCGGCCGGCCGTGGAACCTCCGCATGGAGTAGCGCTGGCGCCGATCCTGGGCCATCGTGACGCCCCTGGAGGCAAGTGAACCGTGAGTGACGAAGCAACCAAGTCCCCCGACGCCGACGCCGTTCTGGTCGTCATCTCGAAAGTGAAGAGCTACATCCGCGCGAAGTCCGGGATGAACACTTCGGACGGCATCGTGCCCGTGCTCTCCGATCACGTTCGACGCCTGCTCGACCAGGCGATCGAGGCTGCCAAGGCCGACGGTCGCAAGACGGTGCTCGATCGCGACCTGAAGAGCTCGGACGAGCCGCCACCCGCGGCGGAGTGAACCCAGCCCGCCGGTTGCCGTGATCCTGCGGCGAAGCCGCGAACAATAGACAGGCGTGGGCCCGCTCGCTGCTGCGTCTTCTGCTATCCTGCAGGGGGTGAGGGCAGGACGCTGGCTCGTGCCTTGGGTCTACGCGGCGGCGCTCGCGGCCGGCTGCGGATCGGACGAGACACCGCCACCGGCCGTTCCGAACGTGGCGGCGAGCGCCGGAGAAGCGGGGCAGCCGGACAGCGGCGGCGAAGCGGGGCAGCCGGACACTGGATCGGGGGGGAGCGCCGGGAGCGCGACGGGGGGCCGGGGTGGCTCGGGTGCGTCCGCCGGAAGCTCGGGGGACGCCGGCGAAACGGGCAGTGACGGCGGTGCGGGGGGCACGCCGGACGAAACAGGGGGAACGGGCGGCAGTTCGGCGGCAGGCGGGGCTTCGGGAGCGAATACCGGCGGGAATGCCGGGAGCTCGGGTGCGAGCCAGAGCGGCGCGGGAGGCAACGTTTCGGGTACGGGCGGCGGCCAGGAAGGCGGCGCCGCCGGTGAGGCTGCGAGCGGCGGGAGCGCGGGGGTGGGCGGCGGCGGCGCGGGCGGTGGGAGCGGCGGCGGCAATTCGTCGGAATGTGAGCAAGCGGCGGATTGCGTGATCGCGCGCGGCGGACCGAGCGCCTGTGGGGATTGGACTTGTGAGGGCGGCGTGTGCCGAGCCGACGCCGCGAATTGCACCGACGACGACGGCGATGGCTACGGCGCGGGAAACACCTGCGCTTGCGCGGGACTCGACTGCAACGACGACGACCCCGACGTGCTCGATTCCGGCCGCGAAATCTGCGCAGTGAGCACGGGGCCACATGGGGGATGCTTCGAGAGCCTGCGCACGTGCTCGGATGGGGCGTGGGGGGCATGCCGGGCGATGCCGGGGGAGATGCCGATCGGCGGCGAGGCGTGCAACGGCGAGGACGAGGACTGCGACGGCGAGATCGACGAAGATCTCGGTGATTTCTCGTGCGGAATCGGAGCCTGCCGGCGGACGGTCAAGGCCTGTGTCGCCGGAACGGTGAGTGCGTGCATTCCGGGCGCTCCAGAGGCGCAGACGGACGGGTGCAACGGCGAGGACGACGACTGCGACGGCGCCGTCGACGAAGATTGCACGACCTGCATCAAGGTGGCGCCGAACGGTGACGACGGCGCCGCGACGGCAAGCAACGGCGCGAGCCCTTTTCTCACCGTCCAGGCCGCGATCGATTTCGCCGATTCCCACCGCAGCATCGCCACGCGGGTCTGCGTTGCAGCGGGAACGGCGTGCGGCGCGAGCGCGACGTACGCCGGCCCGAGCGGCGACCTCACCATGCGCGACGGCATCGACGTGTACGGCAACTACGAGTCATCCGGCTGGACGCGCTGCGCCAATTCGACCACGACGCTCGCCCCGACGACGGCGCTCGGCGTGCTCTTTCCCTCGGGCATCTCGACGAGGACGATCCTCGACGGCTTCACCGTTCTGCGCCTCGTCACGAGCACGACGACGGGCATCACCGTGGACGGCGCGACCAACGTCCTGCTCTCGAATCTGGTCGTGGACGACGGACCCGTCGTCGTGAGCTCCTACGGCGTGAACCTCGTGGGCGGCGCCGACGCCACGATTTTCCGTAGCCGGATCGGCGGCGGCCGCGGCTCGTCCGAAGCGATCGGCGTGCGGTCGGTGGGCTCGCGCGTCGTCGTCGAAGACAATTGCCTTTCGCCCGATCCGACCACCGGGCGCTGCGACGACCTCTGCGACACCGGACCCGCCATCACCGGGCGGCTCACGCTCGATCGCGACGTCCCGAGCACGGCCATTCTGCTCGACAGCTCCCCAGGCTCGAGGGTCGAACGAAGCGCCGTGTGTTCATACGGCCCGACGCTTTTCCCGGGACAGATCGCGGGCATTCTCATCGCTGGGGACGGAGATGGGATCCTGATTCGGGGCAACACCATCGATGCGTCCGGTGGCAGCGACACCCGCACGTCCGGAGTTGGAACGGACGGTTGTGGGGGCGGAAAACCGTGGCTCGTGGACAACCATGCGATCACCGCATGGACGCTGCTCCACGAGGACTTCACGCTCGCGGCAATCCGGAGCTTCGGTGACTGCCACCCGGTGGTCGACTCCAACCGCGAGATCGTCGCGGTGCCGAACGTGATCGGGTATGGAGTAGGCACGGCGATCCACGCCGGCGCGGTTTCCCAGGTGCCGAGCCGCATCGTGATCGCCGGCAACCCCAACGTCTACTCGGCCGGCGCGGGCTACAACAGCACGACCACGCCGAACATGCGGGGCATCTGGTGCCAAGGCGGGAGCTGCTCCAAGATCTCTCGGAACGGCGTGACGGGTCGGGCATCGCACCCCAGGAACGTCGCCCCGATCTGCATCACGACCTGCCGCGATGCAGCCTTCGCCGTCACGCTCGAGGGCGGCGGCGCCTTCGTCGACCGCAACGTGATCAATGCAGGCTGCGCTCGGTCCGGTCGAACCTTCAACGCGGAGGACGTCTGGTCACGGATCCAGAACAACCGCATTACCGGCGCAACGTGTGGTCCGGTCATCGAGCTGTCCTACGCGATGAGGCTCACGCTCACCGCGAACGGGAACGAACCCGACATCCACTCGAATCAGCTGTCCAACCCGGGTGGCGCAACGAGCTGCGGCGTCACGGTGCTGGGAGGCTCGGTGGTATTGGTCGCCGGGACTTCCGCGCCGGTCGCGCCCCTCGGGATCTTCCGCAACAACGACATCACCGACGCCTCACCCTGCGGACCGTTCATCGAATCGGCGTTCTCGACGGATCCTCGGGTTCTCGAGAACAACCGCCTTCGCGGATCGAGTGGGTCCTTCGTCTACGCGGACGAGGTTTCCACGTGGCTCTCCATCGGCCAGGTGAATGCCCTTACCGACACCACGTCGTCGGACAACGTGAACGTCTACCTCGAGGACCTCGGGACCACGACCGAGGCACCGCTCTTCGACCTCGACGGCAACCCGCGCGGCCCGTTGCCCGACATCGGCCCGGTCGAGACGAAGTTCTGAGGCGGGACCGGGGGCGTATCGAGGTTGTGACCCCAGCGAGAATCGAACTCGCGTTACCGGCGTGAGAGGCCGATGTCCTAACCGCTAGACGATGGGGCCTTGAGAACTGTTCGGGGCTGGGGGACTAGGATTCGAACCTAGATAGCAAGAGCCAGAATCTTGCGTCCTGCCGTTAGACGATCCCCCAAGACTATCGGAGGCTTGGCGAGAGATCTCGGTCACGTTGACCGAGGCGCGGCCTTCTAGCGCCGATCCCGGTTTCGAGCAAGGGGGGACCCCTTTTGACCCCGGGGGACCAGGCGGGATACTGTCCGCGACCCCGATGGAGCTCCGGGTCATAGGTTGCCATGGCGGGGAGACGCCCAAGCATCGCACGAGCGCGTTCGTGGTGGACGAAACCCTCGCCATCGACGCCGGCTCGCTGACGAGCGGCCTCGATCTGAGCGCGCAGTTTCGCCTGCAGAGCTGCCTCGTTAGCCACGCGCACCTCGACCATATCCGAGATCTCGCAACGATCGCCGACAACCGCTGCCAGGCCGACTGCGAGCCGCTCGTCGTCGCCGGCACCGGGGCGACGCTCAAGGTGTTGAAGAAGCATTTTTTCAACAACCTCCTCTGGCCCGACTTCACCGAGATCCCGAACAAGACGCGGCCCACGCTGAAGTTCCTCGAGCTCAAGCCGGAGCGGAAGACGACGATCGGCGACTACTCGGTCCGCACCGTGCTCGTCAGCCACACCATCGAGTCGGCCGGCTTCATCATCGACGGCCCCGACGCGACCATCGGCTACTCGGGTGACACCGGCCCCACCGACCGCCTGTGGGAGCTCCTGAACAAGGAAAAGAACCTGAAAGCGCTCCTGCTCGAGGTGAGCTTCCCGGATCGCGAGCAGCGCCTGGCGACCGTGAGCGGCCACCACACCCCGAGAACCCTGCTCAAAGACCTGAAGAAGTACGTCCGCCCGAAGGACCTCCCGGCGCTCCTCTATCACATCAAGCCGGTCTTCCAGCGCGAGGTCGAGCAGGAGTGCGCGAAGCTCAAGGGCGTGAACCTGACCGTCACCGCCATCGGCGATCAGTACGTGCTCTGATCACTTCGCGATGCAGGCCCGCGCCGCCGCGGCTTCGAGGGCCGCGCAGCGCCGAGCTCGCTTGAGCCCTCGCGCATCGCCCGCACCGAGGCCCGGCAGCTCCGCGAGGTGCCGGCGCGCGTCCTCGACCTTCCCTTCGTGAAGCTCGTTGTAGATGCGGACCATCAGCGCGGGCGCGTAGCGCGGATCGAGCTCTAGGGCGCGATCGACGGCCCGCTCGGCCGCGCGAAAGGCCCCGCTCGCGCGCTCCACGCGAGACAGCCCGGCGAGCGCCCGCGGCGACCCCGGGGAACGCTCGACCGCCGCGGTCCAGAGCGAGCGCTCGTCGCGCCAGATGCGCATGGCAAACCAGGCGGGAACGGCCATCGGCAGGCAGACGACGAGCGCGGTCACGCGCGGGACGCGGAAGCCCCGGTCCGTGAACAGGCGGTCGGCGAAGAAACCCCACAGGAGCCCGCCCCCGAGCACGCCGAGCAGGAAGTAGCGGTCTGCGAATTCGTTCGACGGTCCGACGAGCGGCGACGAGCCGAGCGGAGCGATGAGCGCGACGGCCGCCGCGAGTGCCGGGGTCTGCGTGCCGCGCGACGACTTCAATATCCAGATGCCGGCGACGATGACGATCAGCGTCACGAGCGCACCCGCTCCCGCGTCCGGCTGCCGGAAGTAGTCCGGCGACCACGAGAACGGCAAAACGCCGTGGCGGACCGCCTGGACCTCGTAGCGGGCCGTTCTGAGCAGCGTCTGAAAGGCCCCTCTCGCCGGTGCGGTCGGGATGTCATCCCCCTGCACGAAGAGCGGCACGCGCCAGGCCGCCCAGACGGCGAACCCGACACCGAGCGCGAACAGCGTGCGCTTCCGGCGCCACACCGTGGGCCAGAGGCGCGGCACCAGCGCGACCGTAGCAACCAGGAGCGGCCCGAACACGATCGAGCTCTCCTTGGCAAAGAGGGCGAGGGCGAGCCCGCCTCCCGCCGCGAGCGCCCGCCCGGCACCGTCGTTCCGACCGCGATCGACCAGGAGCAGCCAGGCCAGCAAGACCCCGAACGCCGACAAGAGATCCTCCCGGTAATTCACCGACGCGACCGGCTCGGCGTGGATCGGCGCGAGCGCGAAGAACGCCCCCGCCACCGCCGCCACCACCGTGCGTCCGCTCAGCCGAAACGCGAGCCGCGTGGCCATGAAGGCGGTCGCCCCGTACAAGAGCAGCGACGTCAGGTGATGGCCGACCGTCGAAAGCCCGAACAAGCGCCGATCGAGCCACAACGACAGCACCATCGCCGGCCGCGTCGCATCCGGCACCTGCTTCACGAGCGCCTCACCGCTCGCGAGCAGCCCCAAGAGCTCCGGCAGCGACCGCTCGAGCCACTCGTTTTCGACGATCGTCCACGCATCGTCGTAGACCCAGCCGAACGTCAGGGTAGGGGAGAACGCGACGACGGCGAGCGCTGCGACGAGCAGGCAAAGGCGCGTGAGGGGCGAGCGGAGCCAGCGTGCGACGCCGGCGTTCGGGACGCCCTGAGTCAAGGCCGTGACCGGGTCGGGTTCAGGAGGGAACGCTTCAGGCGAAGCCGCGTCACGGAGATGACCACATTCGACTCGACCCGCATCCTGAAATCCACGCATTCGAGCGGCCGCTCGAGACTGAAATCGACGCCGGCGATCCAGGTCTCGCTCGGGCCCGTTCGCGCGACGCGGAGTGGGACGGAGGCCACGAGCGTGGCGCCGGGTTCCGAGACCACGTCGAGGGCACCTTGTTGCTTCCGGCGGCCACCGACATCGAACACCCGCCCGATCCAGTCGACCTCGTGATTGCCGGCGCCGAGCGGCATGCAGGGGCCACCGAGCAAGAGGCCCGAGCGCCCACTCCCGAGCACGGAGCCGTCGTCCTGGGGAACTCCGACCTCGGACACGAGACGTGGATGCCGGGCGGGCACCTCGAGCGTCGAGCGCGAGCCGCCGAGTGCTCCCACGTCGAACGACAGCGGGAGACCGATGACGGCACGCGGACGGCGGCCCTGGGTCATCTCGAGGTAGTCGCCGACGAAAGAAGCGGAACGCGACACGGAATTGCCGAGCTCGAACGCACCCATGCCGACCGCGGTCATGCCTGCGAAATCGCCGCGTCCGAGCGCGGCTTGTGCCTCGGGAGCATTGAAGCCGAACTCCGTCTTGCCGCCGAGCATCGCGGTTGGGACGTCGTAGACGTAGGTGAGGATGGATGCCACGTGCGGGTTCGTCGTGACCACGGGCTTCGTGGACGCTGGAAGCCGGTCGACCAAGGCCGTGTACGCTTCCGGTAGTCCGAGCAGCATGCTCTTCAGCAGAAACGGCCGAAGGAACGAGAGCGCGGGGAGAAAATAGCAGGCGACGAGAACGGCAGCGGGGACCGTTTGCGGGATCCGAAAGCGGGCGAGATACGACGAGAGCGCGGCCGCCGCGATCACCGAAAGCACGGCCATCCCCGGGATCACGTGCGGGACCCAGCGCCGAGAAGCCCAGATGTGCTGGGGAACGACGTGCGGCCCGATCGTGAACACGAAGAGGGCACCCGCAACCATCACGACGAGCGGCAACGCACGGACGGACAGGGAGCGGAGGGCGATGCCGAAGCCGGCGAGCGCGAGCGGCCAGGCGACGGGCGTCACGTACCAGGTGAGCTCGCGCGCTGCCTGTGATCGCGGGTCCGGGTCGACGTTGGGCCAGAGGAACAGGACGAAACCCGCACCGACGACGAGGAGGAGCAATGCTTCCTGCGCAAGTCGCGAAAGCAGCCTCGGCGTCAGGCGGAGCCGGGCGAGCGTGCCGTCAGTGAGCGACCCGAGTCCGAAAGCAGCAAGCGCCGTGACCGTGCTGAGGGCGACGAGCTCGTGGAGGTGTTGATCGCGGACGAGCGTCTGAAAGTAGAACGGCGCGTGGAAGAACCCGTCGAGGAACCCGAGGGTGCTGGCGGCAAGGTAGGCCACCGAAGCGGCGCGGACTGACGGGCAGAGGCGGCGATCGACGAATGTCGCGATGGCGAGGCCGAAAAGCGGCGTCACCGAAAGGCCAGCGTCCAATCGATTGAAGACGCCGAGCCCGAGCACGATGCCACCGGCGACGGCCAAGCTCTTGTTCTTCGGCTCACCACTTGTCAGCACGAAAAGGAGGAGGCCGGTCAAGTTCAAGAGCGCCGCGAGCACCTCGGTCAACGGGATGCGCGCCGCCCAGACGAAAGCTGGGTTCAACCCGAGCGCGAGCACGAGCGCGAGGCCCGCACCGTGGCCCGCGAGGCGCCTGACGAACGCGTAGCCGATGCCGAGCATGAGCACGGCGAGCACGGCGTTCATGCGCACCGCACCTTCGAGACCTGAGCCGGCCCACACGTTCGCGAGCAGTGCCGGGAAGAGGTGCATGAACTGCGGGCTCAGCCGCGTGGCGTCCGTCCCGAGGTCGGAGTTCAGGTAGCTGTACACACCGGGGTAGCCGAGCGCGAGCCCCTCGGAATGCGCCTCGCGGAGCGGGCCGAGCCAGGCGAGATCGAGATCGAGCCCACCGGTCTTCGCGATATGGGCGGCGTAGAGCAGGTAAACACCCGGGTCCTGGTTCCCGAGCAAGAAGTAGGTAGGGAACGCGAAGTAGAGCGCCCCGAGAACGACGAGCACGGCGAGAAGCACGCGCGTGTGGCGAAATCCCCCGGCGCCGGCGGGCGCTGTTCCGGGCAACGCGGGTCGCTTGAGCTCTACGGCGAGCAAGCCCAGGCCGGATGCTCCGAGCAGCCCCGCCGCGAGCCAGGGGGAGTAGAGACCGAGCCGCACCAGGCCGAGCGAAATCAGCGCGAGGGCAAGCACGGCAGCGACGAGCGCGAGGAGCCACCGCTCGAGCGCCACCGTCGCCCGGAGCGGTCCGAGCCCCACCGCGGCGACGACGACGGCGACGGCCGGGACGAGCGCGATCCACGCCATGTTTTCGTTCAATCGCCCGTGGTTCCTCGCTTGTCAATCGACCCCGTGTCTTGCGCGGGCACGGCACAACGCGATATCGACCCCGCGTGACCCTCGGCGACGAGAAGGCCCCTGTCGAGCGGACGCGGACCGCCTTGCTCGTCGCAGGAACGGCGCTCGTGGTGGCGACGATCTGGCGGGTGAGCACGGTTCAGCGCGCCACCACGCCTGGATTGCTCGAGCATCCCGGGCTCGAATCGAGACCCGCCGCACCCCGACCTCCCCGAACCATCCGGCTCGACTTCGGCAGCGCGACGGCGCGGCCCGCGCTCGCTGCAGGCTTCGGGCCGGACGAGAGGGGCGAGGCGAGAACCTTCGTTCGGCTGGAGGGCGATCGCTCGCTCCTCGTCCTCTCGCTCGCACCCGACTCCGCC
>Ga0315910_10003067_pt1 | contig 14370 bp, 10 predicted proteins | sample EdamamesoilMG_FD_204470 | JGI IMG/M metagenome (GOLD analysis project Ga0315910, IMG submission 204470) | Garden soil microbial communities collected in Santa Monica, California, United States - Edamame soil | ecosystem: Environmental > Terrestrial > Soil > Garden | place: USA: California...
GCGAGAAAGAACGGATTACATACCAGCAGCCGCTTGAGCCAATAGGACAGCGGCCGGGGTGACGCGTGGGCAAAGGCCGGGCTGGTGGGGTTGGTCGGCGGAACAGTTTCATCATTCATACTGCCTCCGGGTTGGTGTGTAGTGTGACCTGAATCCAGGAAGGCATCACGCGTGCCACGGACGAAAGACGGTGATTCCCGCGGTTTCCAGCGTGGCGACCGAAGCAGCAGAATCCAGCGGCGGAAAAATTTCACGCATTGCGCGTGAAAAATTACCGCGCCCTAGCGGCGGCTGGCGACGACCTTGCCTGTGGCAAACTCCTTTGTCTCGGCCACGATCCGAAAATCTGCGCCTCCGTTCTGCGAACCAAGCAGGCGCGCGCCCTTCAGCGCAAACGTGGCCGTCTTCCATTTCCGATCTCCCACCAGTTTGATCTTCGTGGTGGGAGAATAAGCGCCATTGAAAGGTGCGGAAGCATCACTGCCATCGAACTCAATCCCAACCTCGCCCGGTGCGGCGTCGAAATAATCCAGCGTTATCGTGGCCGGCATGGCGTCGGCCCACTTGAAAGAATCATCCACCCGAAAGTAGATGTAGAAACTGCCGTTGTTCCGGAACCGGAAGGCAGACCACGCCAACCGCCCGTCAAGTTCCTGAAGTTTCGTCTGGCCATCTTCGGCGTTTACCTGATGCAGGCCGGTGTTTGGCTCACCATGACCGGCAATGACGGACACAGATTTCGCCCCGGTGAACGGACCCTTTGCCCGGGGAGGCTTCCAACCCTGCTTGAACAAATCCGCATACTTGCGGGTGAGTTCGATGTATTGGCGGCCATACTCCTTCGACTCGGCGATGTCTGTGCCTTCGTGAAACTCGTTCCAGGTTTCAATCATCACGAAGTTTGATGGCCGCCGCAGAAACTTGAGCCAGCTTTCCTCGTAGAACCTGCCCCCCTCACGTTCGCGCACGAGCGGCGTACGCCCGGGCACTGCCGAGTGGTCGTAACCCGGTCCGATTTCGCCGATGCCAGGATTTTGATAGCGCAACGCCCCTCCCCAAGCGCAAGTGCTGTCACCTTTCAGATTCCACGCGTTCTGCGGGGCGAGCCACAGGCCACGCCCGCCGAACTCTTTCGGAAATTCCGCTTTCGCGTAATCGATTACTCCTTGATCCCATTCCTTTGCGAAGTCCGGTGAGTAGAGCAACACGATTGGTTTATCTTCGACCATCGCCCAATGCTTCGGTGGAATGGAGGAAAAGAAATCACGAATCGTCGCGTAGAAGAACTTCCGACCGTAGTCCGTGGTCAGGTCCGCGTGATAGTTCCAGTGATTGTGTCGCAGCGTGCTCGTGTCGTAGAAGAGACCGATGCGGGGCGGATTCTTTCCCGCGCGCAGCAATTCCTCGCGCGCCTGAACCAGCGGCGGCAGGCCGGCAAAACTCCAGTGCAGATGCGTGTTCGTCGCCTGTTCGGCCGGTGAACCCCAGAACACCATCAACGCCACGTCTATGCCCGCCGCCTCCATATCTTCAAGTTGTGTGCGATGCCAGCGCACCGATTTGTAGGAGAAATCCTCGAGTGTCGGTGGATGGGTGGTGAGCGCGTCCGTGCCGTCGCCGTCAATGATATGGTCCTTCGTGCCGCTGTCGTACCAGTAAAAGTAATAAGTGCCGACGATGCGATCCTTCGAGCCGAAGCTTTTGCTGTCGGTGAAGTCCTTAGCTGAAGGATTCACATGCGGGCCGAAGGCGGGTGGGATCACCTTCTCTGCAGCGAGGGCTGCCAGGGGGAGCAGAATTGCGACACTAACAAGCAAGGGCAGGAGTCGTCCGTGAAACCATCTGGTTGAGTTCATGGTGCTGCGATTCGTATCGCAACAGCAGAAAACTTGCGAGCAGAATTCGAGGCGCAGTTACTCTGGTCGCCCCGGAAAGGGGCCGCTACTTACGGCTTGGTGGTGCTGGCGGTGCGCCGCTTGAGGTGCGCTTCAAAGAACTCTGTCACTTGCTTTTCAATCTCTGGTCCGGCAAAACCGTGGCCTGCGCCCGTAAGGATTTTCAGCGTCACGGGCACGCCGGCTTTCTGCAACGCGTCGCGGAGCAATTCACTTTGCTGATACGGAACGATATTGTCCTTGTCGCCGTGCATGATGAGAAACGGCGGATCGTCCTTACTGATGTAGGTGAGCGGGCTGGCTTGGGCGGCCTTGTCTTTGTTCTGTTGCACAGCGCCGCCGATTAGCAACGATTCCGGCGAGTCCGGTGCGTCGTGATCGAACGGCCCATCCTTTGGCGCGAACTTGTTCATCTGGGTGAAATCGGTCGGGCCGAAGAAGTCCACGACCGCTTGGACGCGACTTGAGACGTTCAGATTCTCGCCGACATCGAACACCTTCACATCACCGCCGGTGCCGAGCAATGCCACCAGATGTCCGCCGGCGGACGCGCCCCAGACGCCAATACGGTCAGGATCGAGTTTGTGCTCGCTGGCATGGACGCGCAGCCAACGGATGGCCGCCCTGCAGTCCTCGATCTGTGCTGGAAAGACCGCGTGTTGGCTGAGGCGATAATTAAGGCTGGCGACAGCATAACCGTGTGCGACGAAGCGCAGGGCCGGACATTGCTCCTTGCTGCCGCCTTTCCAGGCGCCGCCGTGAATCCATACGATTACCGGCAAAGGGTTCGTCGCGCCCGCAGGCAGGAACAGGTCCAGCTTTTGCCGCTCGTGTCCGCTGGTCACGTAAGCCAGATCGCGTAATTCGCGCGCGCCCTCCGGCAGCAGGACGGCGCGGCGGGGTTCGCGGCGCGGCAGACGATCCGGTGTTTGTTGTGCCAGCGCGGCGAGGGAAAGGACGACGAGTGACCAACCCAGCAGTTTTGTTTTCATGGCGGACAATGATGGCTTTGACGCGGCTTTGTGACTACCAGTTACAACGCTGATCTGTTTTCCGTCGCATTCGTCAGCCGCTCGATCCGGCGGCGCGCGGTGTCAGCGAACTCCGTGTGGGGAAAACGTTCACAAACTTCCGACCATACCGCGCGGGCGGCGGCGGTATCGAAGCGGAGTTGCAGATGCCATTCGCCGAGCTGCATCAAGGCCGTGCAGTATTCCCGGCGGGTGATGGTGGGTTGACGGCACACCTCGCGCACCGTGCGCTCGGCCTCGGCCAGGTCGCCGAAATGTTTCGCGTAGATCCCCGCCAGCAGCATCCAACCCTCAAAATCATTTTCGCGTTTTTCCAACTGGCGGATGATCTCCACTTCAGCGGCAGAATGATCACCACGTTTCAATCGTTCCAGTGCGCGTTCATAAGCGGGGGGCAGGCGCTTGGGCTGGCCTAACGCGAGCAGATCGCGCAGCACGGGAAGCAACATCACAATCAGCGCGATGCCTACACCCGACCACCCAAAGGAGAACAGGATGAGTGCCGCGACGGGTGAGAGGACCAGGCCCCAGAAGATTCCGGCACCGAGAATCTCGTTACGACTTTCTGTGTGTAGAACCATCCGGGTCACGAGCCAGGCGAGTGTGGCAGCGGCCCAGCCTGACGCCACCAACGGTAGCGCCGGGAACAGAAGTTCCAGGGCGATTCGCGTCCAGGTGCCAGCCTGGGCACCAGCGAGGGCCACTTTCGGCATCGTAGCGACGTGCCCGGGGATCAGGAGGAAGTTGAAACCAAGCCATAGCAGCATCGGAATCGCGACGCCTTTGAGCGCCCAGAGCCATAATCTGGATTCCGTGGGCAAGCAACCGACCGCGAGCAACGGCTCCCAAAAGCGCCTGACCACCCAGATGCAGGCGGCCAGCACGAGCGCGACGAAGATTGTGATGATGAACCACATGACTGGAACACCAGCGACTCTACGTGGTCGCTGGCGACAGGCCAAGTTTCTCCCTCAGTGGTTGGCGCAGTGGCAGGCCTTCACGTTCTCTTAAGGTTCAAGGGAGCAGGATGCAGGTATGAAAACCAAGTGCTCGCAGGTTGCTCAGAATATCCTTTTTTTGGCGACGGTGGTAGCCCTGGTCGGCATGCACGGTTTCGCCGGCGAAGGAACAGCTCCCAGCGCCACACTCCAAATGACCCGGAACGCCAATCACCGTGACGTCACATTGACGGTCAACGATCCTTACAATCAAGTCTGGGTGGTGGAAACATCCAGCGACCTGCACAACTGGACAGAACTTACCACGCTCAAGCCGCACAACGGCCAGTTCCGACTGAACATCCCGGCCGACGCGGCCCAGCCCAGCTTGTTTGTCCGTGGTTTCAATGATCCGGCACGGCTAGGCATCCCAAGCACGGCGGAAAACGCGCTACGATTACCGGCAGCGTCATTCAACTACGCTGCGCCCGTCCTACCGTCGAGCTTTCGGGTCAATCCCATCCTTGCGCAAGACAACACGCCGTTGACGAACACCACCACCGATGCGGGGGCGACATTGGGCCGGGTGTTGTTCTACGACAAGCGGCTTTCAACGAATCAAACCATCTCCTGTTCCTCGTGCCATCAGCAGGCGCACGGCTTCTCGGACCCGCGCCAGTTCAGCGTCGGGTTCGCCGGCGGGCTTACCGGTAGAAACTCGATGGGCTTGAGCCACGCGCGCTGGTATCAACGACGCCACTTTTTCTGGGACGAAAGAGCAAACACGCTTGAGGACCAGGTGCTGCAACCGATCCAGAACGTCGTCGAAATGGGCATGACGCTCAACGCGCTTACCAACCGTCTGACCGCCGAGCCATTCTACACCAATCTGTTCGCACAGACGTTCGGCTCGCCGGCAGTGACGAGCGAGCGCATCAGCCGGGCGCTGGCGCAATTCGTCCGCAGCATCGTTTCGGTGCAATCGAAGTATGATGTCGGCGCGTCGAATAACTTTGCCAACTTCACGCTCCAGGAGAATCAAGGCCGGCAGCTCTTCAATGGTCAAGGCGGTTGTGCGGCGTGTCACGGCACGGACAATTTTGTGCCCGGCCCGGCCCTCAACAACAACGGGCTGGAATTTCCCTATGTGGATCTGGGTGTCGGTGGCATCACGGGCAATCCAGCAGATAACGGGAAGTTCAAAGTCCCGTCGCTCCGCAACATCGAACTTACTGCGCCGTACATGCACGACGGCCGATTTACGAATCTCGAGCAGGTCGTGGAGTTCTATAACTCCGGCGTGGTGGACAACCCGAATCTCTCGCCGCCGTTACGCAATCCGCCGGGCGGCCCGAACGCCGGCCAGCCGCGCCGATTGAACCTGACGCCGCAACAAAAGGCCGCGCTGGTCGCATTCCTCAAAACACTCACCGACCCGGATCTTGCCACCAATGAGAAGTATTCAGACCCGTTCAATTATGGAAACTGAGGCGGCGGCCGTGAATCTGTGGGAAATCAACCAATCGCGTTCAACGCGGCCACCAGCGATTCCATTTCCTCCTTCGTGCCCATGCTGACCCGCACCCAGCTCTTGCCGAGGAATTCAAAACTGCGCACGCCGATATTGAAATCACTGCGCAAACGGGCGATCAACTGCGGCGAACCACCCTTGGCCTCGAACGCAATGAAATTGGCCTGTGAACCGGCGATGGCCTTGTGCCCCAGCTTCTGCAGCACCGGATAAAGGAATGCCCGGGCTTCGGCGTTTCGCTGGCGGGACAGCGCGATGTGGTCGGTATCGAGATAAGCTGCCCGCGCCGCGACAACGCCGAGGCGATTCACGGGACAGAACGTCGTTTGCAAACGGCGCAGTTCAGCGATGATATCGGGTTTGGCGATGCCGTAACCAACACGCAGTCCTGCAAGGCCGAAGATCTTGGAGAATGTCCGCACGACGATGACATCCGCACCCCTGCGTACCAGTTCCACCATGCTCACGCGGCGCGTTTCGTCCACGAGTTCGTAATATGCCTCGTCCACCAGCACAACCCGGTCGCGCGCTTGCGTTTCGCAAAAAGCCCGCAGCTTTGCGCCGTCCGCGAGCGTGCCGGTCGGATTGTTGGGATTGCAGATGTAAACCAGGTTCGTGCGTTTGGTGATCTTCGCGGCCAATGCGTCGAGATCTGTTTCCCAACGATCATTCACTGGCGCCCGCGAAAGCTGCCCGCGGATCTGCTGGATGTAGCCGACGAAGCCGGAATACGTCGGGTCAGCCGCGACCACGTCTTTACCATCTGCACCGTAACGCAGGCATGCCAGGCAGAACGCCTCAGTACAACCTGAACCCAGAATGATGCTGTCACTCGACACCTGTTCGCGCTCGGCTATCAGGTTGCGCAGCTCCGCCAGTTCCCGCATCGGATAACGATTCGACTGGCTGACCGCATTCGCGATGGCTTCCTCGACCTTCTTGGAAACGCCGTAAGGGTTTTCGTTCTGGTCGAGTTTGACGGGGTTTCCGCCGATTCGTGCGCTTTGCGCCAACCCGCGGCCATGAGTCGCGGCCAATGTGGCAGAAGTCAGTGCGGCGCCTGCTAGCCATTGCCGCCGGTTCATCGTGGTTTGCATGTCAATTCGTTGTGGTGGACTGATTTTACATCCGGGTTTCAGTAATGGCCAGTGCCAGTAGGGCGAACTTGGTGCAGCCGTTAGTTCAGGCATGCATTCCACCAGCTTGAAACCAGCCCGCAGCAGCGGCATGGATGATCCTACAGCGGGCTTGATTATTTTGAATCTTGCTGCGAATCAATCGTCATAAAGTAATCCCCCGCCCTACCGGGCCGGAAACCCATAGTGGACACTGGTTGGAATCAGCCGGCGTCGAACCAAAGAAAGCCTGCAATATGAAACCCATTACCCGCACATTCGTCATTGCACTCACCGCTGTGAGTTGCCTCACGCTGTCTGCCGCCAACTGGACGCAAGGCATGAAAGAGGGCAAAGCCGAGTTCAAATCCATCAGCCAGCTCGCGTTCGGCCCGGAAGGAATTCTCATCGTGGCTGACACCAAAGCGGCGGCCATCACCGCCATCGCCACCGGTGACACCACGCCCGGCAAGGAAACGAAAGCGCTCAAAGTGGAAGGCATCAACCAAAAGATAGCCGGACTGCTTGGCACAAGCGCGGACCAGATTCTTATCAACGATATGGTCGTGAACCCCATCTCGCGCAATGCCTACCTCGCCATCTCGCGCGGACGTGGACCGGAAGCTGTTCCCGTGCTCGTCCGCGTCAAAACTGGCGGTGAACTTGAAGCCGTGTCCTTCGACAAGGTGAAATTCTCCCGCGGCGAACTGCCCGACGCCCCCGTGGACGGTGTCGTTGGAGAAGGCAACCGCCGGAGCAACCCACGCCAGGAATCAATCACCGACATCGCGTTCTTCCAGGACCGCATCCTGATCGCCGGATTGTCGAACGAGGAATTTGCCTCCACACTGCGCGCGATTCCATTCCCGTTCGAGAAGGTCGCGGGCGGCACGAGCGTTGAAATTTTTCACGGCGCGCACGGCCGGTTTGAGACCCGGTCACCTGTGCGCACCTTTGTTCCCTTCAATGTCGGCAACGAGCCGTCACTGATCGCCGCCTACACCTGCACGCCTTTGGTACAATTCCCAATCAAGGAACTCTCACCCGGCGCCAAGATCAAGGGCAAGACCATCGCCGAACTCGGCAACCGCAATCGTCCGCTGGACATGATCGTGTATCAAAAGGACGGCAAGGATTACTTGCTGCTCGCCAACAGCAGCCGCGGCATCATGAAGATCAGCACGGACAATATTGAAAAGGCGGAGAGCATCACAAAGCGGGTGGAAGACAAGGGCGGCCAAAGCTACGAGACGATCGCCAGCTGGACTGGTGTGGATCAGCTCGACAAACTCGACGCCGGACATGCGCTCGTGGTGCGGAAGGGCGACGGCGATTCGCTGAATCTGGAATCCATGGCGCTGCCGTAATGTTGCCAGTTGACTCTGTATGACTGATTGTTCTCCCTTACCCCGGCCCTCTCCCCCGGGGCGAGGGAGAACCTTTCACCGACTTTCGTGTTGTCGTGAGTCGGTATCTGGCAGAGGCATCACCGCTAAGAGCGATTGCGTGACGGCTGTTCCCTCTCCTGGGGGGGAGGATAAAAGTGAGAGCGGACGTCAAACCATTCGCTTGTGCGCTGGACTGGTTTCGATCATCTGGCTCGCGCTAACCATTTCCACAACCGCCGCAGAAACTTCGGGCTATTCCATCCGTTGGAACACAAATTCAAGTCCGACCGTTGTCGAGGTCGCTGGTCTTGATAAGTCAACGCTCCGCCATTTACAGGCGACCAACTGGCAGGCCAAAGACTGGCAGATGCTGTTTTCCGTTTATGCGGGCCAGGGCGATTTCATGACCGACATGAAAGTGCCCGCGATGCTTGGTAGCTATCAGGTCACGGGCAACCTGATCCGTTTTCGGCCGCAGTTTCCCCTCGAGCGGGGGGTGGCCTATCGCGCGGTATTCCGTCCATCGAAGTTGTCAAACAATGATGATCGTTCATCGGACATGATTTCCAGATTCAGCCTGCCAGCCATTCACCACAAACCCACGACCGTGGTCGAGCAGGTTTACCCGAGCGGCGATGTGCTGCCGGAGAATCTGCTCAAGTTTTACGTCCACTTCAGCGCGCCGATGCGCGGCGGCCATGTTTATGATTACATCCATCTCCGCGATGAAACCGGCAAGGCGGTGGAACTGCCGTTCCTTGAACTCGACGAGGAGCTTTGGAATCCGGAAATGACGCGGCTGACCGTGTTCATTGATCCGGGCCGGATCAAACGCGGCGTCCAACCGCTGGAGGAGATCGGGCCGGCACTCGAAGAAGGCAAAAGCTACACGCTGGAGATCGACGCCACGTGGCACGACAACGCGGGCCTCCCGTTGCGAGAACCCTTTCGCAAATCATTCCGCGTGGGCGCACAGGACCGCGAACCACCGACACTGGCCACTTGGACGATCAAACCGCCCAAAACCGCCACACGCGATCCGTTGACCGTGGATTTTCCCAAGCCGATCGACCACGCCCTTGCCTTGCGCGTGATCAACGTCGCCGATGCGGCTGGCCGGCTGGTCGCAGGCGTGAGTTCATTGTCGAATCACGAGACGTGTTGGACGTTCACGCCGGATGCGCCTTGGATCTCCGGCCAGCATCAGCTTCAAGTACTGAACACCATTGAGGATCTCGCCGGGAACAACATCGGCAAAGCGTTTGAGGTGGACCTGTTCGAGCGCGTGCAACGCCGTTTCACGAATGAAGTGGTGAGACTGTCATTTGAGGTCCGTTAAACACGCAGTCCCGAGAGAGACATCGGAAAGTTGATGACTTTCCCGTTTTCATCCGCTTCATCTTCAATCATTATTTCTCCCGCAATTTTGATTATGGCCGAAAAAACCAAGCACAATTACGACGAGAGCAAGATCAAGACGCTCAGTTCGCTGGAGCACATCCGGCTGCGCACTGGCATGTACATCGGGCGCATCGGCAACGGCAACCACTACGACGACGGTTGTTACATCCTGCTCAAAGAGGTCGTGGATAATGCCATTGACGAATACATCATGGGCCACGGGAAGGACGTGGAGATCACGATTGATGGCACGCACGTCTGCGTACGCGATTACGGGCGCGGCATCCCGCTCGGCAAGGTCGTGGACTGCGTTTCCAAGATCAACACGGGCGCGAAATACAACGACGACGTGTTCCAGTTCAGCGTCGGCTTGAACGGCGTCGGCACGAAGGCGGTGAATGCACTCTCGAAGGCGTTCATCGTGCGCAGCCATCGCGATGGCGAATACGCCGAGGCGCAATTCAAGATTGGCAAGCTCAAGAAAGAAGACTCCGGCAAAACGAAAGAGCCAAACGGGACTTACATCGAGTTCGAACCCGACCCGGAGATTTTCAAAGAGACGGTGTTCAAGCCGGAGCATGTCGAGAAGCGGCTGCGGCACTACAGTTACCTGAACACGGGGTTGAAACTGATTCTCAACACGGGTGAAGGCCAGGAGCCAAAGATTTTTCAATCACGTCACGGCCTGATGGACCTGGTGATGGAGGATTTGTCGAGCGATGGCAGCGAACCGCTGTATTCGCCACTGCATTACGCGAGCAAGACACTGGAGTTTTGTTTCACGCACAGCAATTCGCGCTACGGCGAGACGTTTTATTCCTTCGTCAACGGCCAATACACCAGCGACGGCGGCACGCACTTGAGCGCGTTTCGCGAAGGGTTGCTCAAGGCGGTGAATGAGTATTGCAACGGCAAGTTCGAGGGCGACGACGTGCGCGAAGCGATGGTCGGCGCGGTGGCGATCCGCCTGAAAGATCCGATGTTCGAGTCGCAGACGAAGAACAAGCTGGGCAATACCGAAATCCGCACCGAACTCGTGAACAACGTGCGCGAGGAGTTGCTGCACTTCTTCCAGCGCAACAAGCAGATCGCGGAAACAATCATCGCGAAGGTCAAGGACACGCAGGAGTTGCGGAAGGAATTGCAGAACGTGAAGAAGCTCGCGCGCGAACGCGCCAAGGCGATCACGTTACGCATCCCACAGTTGAAGGACTGCAAGAATCATTTCGACAAGAAGAAGGAAAAGGGCAAGGGCACGATGGTCTTCATCTGCGAAGGCCAGTCTGCCGCCGGTTCGATCACAAGCTGTCGCGACGTGAACAATCAGGCCGTGTTTGTGCTCAAGGGCAAACCGCTCAACGTCTGGGATCTCAAACGTGACGTGATGTATAAGAACGACGAGATGTACAATCTGATGCAGGCGCTCAACGTCGAAGACAACACCGAGGGCCTGCGTTACGAGAAGGTCATCCTCGCCACCGACGCGGACGTGGACGGCATGCACATCCGCAATCTGATGATCACTTACTTCTTCAAGTTCTTTGAGCAACTCGTGCAGGCGGGCCACGTTTACGTTTTGGAAACACCGTTGTTCCGCGTGCGCAACAAAGCCGAGACAATCTATTGCTACAGCGAAGCGGAACGTGACGCAGCATCTACAAAACTCGGTGGCAAACCGGAGATCACGCGTTTCAAAGGCCTGGGCGAAATCAGCCCAAAAGAATTCCAGCAATTCATCGGCAAGGAAATGCGCCTGAGCAAAGTGGAATACGCCCCGCGCGCCGAATCCGGCCCAATCTTCAATTTCTACATGGGTAAGAACACGCCCGAGCGCAAAGACTACATCATGGACAAGCTTGTCGTGCCGGTGGAGGAGTGAGCCGTGTAGCATTCCAGCCAATCCATGTGGCCGTTCATTAACAAGAAAAATGAAAGCAAGCCAGAGGTGTCCGTTGCCCAGGCCTTGGAATTGTTGGCTGCCATCGGCATCGGCCCCAGACCGCAAATCACCCATGACGATTTATTGCTGTCGCTCGGCGGCTCGATGGAGTCGCTCGTAGATTGGGTCGATATGTTGTGCGTCTTGGGCGGCGAGGTGGAACGTGGTGACTTTGAGCGAATCTCAGACGACATCTGGCACGTGGACGCAGAGTGCATCGCGGACAACGGTGATTACACCCGACTGGCGGAGCGCTTCGCAATTCTGACCAAAGGATTGCTAATGTTAGCGAATATCCGCGACTGCCTGAACATCGAGAACAGCGAGGCTTGGGTGGAATTTGATCTGGACGGCAAAACCGTCCACTGGGATTTGGACGTGTCGGATGATTGGATGTCGCCGAAGTTGTATTCCAACTTTCAAGCGCTGGTGTCAGCTCGGTTGGGCAAGAAATTTTTCATCGTTGCGCTCGGCCAAGATTCGCTGATCTGCTTTGGTGACGCAGCGTTGAAGGAGAAATTGTCCAAGTTGAGCGGCTTGGAATTTCAATGGGAATGAATTCGATGGGCGCAAAGACTACATCATGGACAAGCTCGTCGTGCCAGTGGAGGAGTGTGTCGAGGCAGTGCTACTGCCGGGCGGGTTGGTTGATTTCGCGGTACAACCACGCCCGCGCGTGAGTCCAATGATATTTGGCCGTGCGGGGGGCGATGCCGAGTGCTTCCGCCGCCTCCTCGATCGTCATGCCGACGAAGTAGCGCAGTTTCACCAGTTCCGCTTCCTCTTTGTGTTCAACCGCGAGTTTGTCGAGCGCGTCGTTGATGGCCAGGAGCTGATCATCTTCGGCTGGCGCTGCCAATTCAATCTCCGGCAGGTCCACGCGCTGTTGGTCGCCGCCATGGCGGAGGGCGCGCCGCTTCCGGGCGCGATCAATCAGGATGCGCCGCATCGCTTCGGCGGCGGCGCCGAAAAAGTGCGCCCGGCCATCCCACTGTTGATTCTGGTTGCCAGTGAGTCGAAGCCAGGCTTCGTGTACGAGCGCGGTGGGTTGCAGTGTGTGCCCCGCAGCTTCATTTGCCATCCGGGCCGTGGCGAGTTTACGCAGTTCATCGTAAACAAGCGGCAGCAATTCTTCCGCGGCCTGCGGATCGCCATGATGGGCGGCTTGGAGGATGCGGGTGACGTCGCTCACGTGCGCCAGCTTAAAGCGACAGGTTTCGTCGGCAACCGCAATCCTCACGGCAAGATCACGATTCGATAGAATCGCTGGGGTTCGGCACTGATGGAGTCAATCATCTGCGCACTGACGTTGGTTGCTGAAACTGGCGCGCCCAGATTCAGCCAGACTGGGGTGGTCAGGTTTGTCGCGTATTGCACCTGGTAGGTAAATCCGGGGACGGCGCCCCAGGTGAATTGAAAGACGGCCGGGTTCAACATCGTTCCTTGCAAGATTGGTGGCAGGCGAGGTGGGTTCACGACGTTGAAGGGATTACTCAATCCAAACAGGTTGGAGCTGGCTTGCGCGCGAAGGACTACGTTGCTGGCGGCGGGAAACACGTGTAGCGCTCCGGTCCAGATGCCCTGAGTGAAATTGTTCGAGGAGCTGGCCAGCAAATTCGGCATGGGCAGGCCGGTCTGGACGGACAGGGTTATCATCCCGGCAAAATTGGTGACGATGTCATTGAAATGATCCACGGCCATGATGGTCACCGGAATCAAAGTACCGTTGGTCTGCGGCGACGGGATATTGCTCCAAACGAAGCGTTCCAGCAGCCCGGGAACAAAGCCCACATTGAACGGATTGCTCAAGCCGAGGTGCCCAAGCTTGTCATCTGCCATTAAGGTCAGGTTGGTGGCCAGTTGGTTGACCAGCAAGTCGCCAGACCAGCAACCATTGGAGAACATTCCAGAGTTGGTCGGGCTGATGGCGATGGAGGTCGCAGATTGAAAGGCCACAACATAGCGAAAGTCCACCATGTCCCACATCGTGCTGTTTTGATAATCGGGAAAACCATCGCCATAACCATAATAGCTCTGTTTGATCACACCGTCGGTGAAATTGGTGGCCATGTCCCATCGATAGTAATGTCGTCCGGTCGCGTGGGCGCCGATCCGGTAGGTTTGGCCTGCAGATAGTTCAACCGGTGGCAACAACTGCGTTTCCAGCCATACCCCGTTGACGCTGCCGACACCTCGGCTGGTGACTAGAATCCCGGAATCCGTCCAAATGGAGACCTTGTTGCCAAAATAATTACGGACATGCGTGACGGTGATGTTGGTTTTGAGCGTGAAGGCGTAACCAAAGGTCATGTCTGGCTCATCGAAGTATTCGACCGTGGTCACGTTGCCCAACAACAGATTGGTGCGCGTGCCCGGACTGTTGAATGAAGCGCTTAGGGCCGCGCTGCCGGTGTAATTGCTGATCGGTTGATTGAAGTGATCGAGAGCAGTCAGTTTGATACTGAAGGCATTACTGACGGGTTGCAGCGCCCCAATTGTGTCCCAGGTGAAATGGGTGATCTTACCCGGCGCGGGCGCGATGTTGAACGGCTGACTCAGGCCGATGTGCCCGGAGTTAGCACGCGCCACCAAGGAAACGTTTGTGGCTGGAAGATGGACTGTCACTTCACCACTCCACGTGCTGTTGGAGAAGTTGGCGGTGTTGGTCGGGGTCAACGGCAACAGAGTGGGGGTAGCGACCTGATAGCGGATATCTGCAGCAGCCCGATAATATCCAGTGTCGATCACGGTCGGGAATGTGTTTCCTGCTGAGTAGTATCGTTGCGAAATGACGGCGTCCGGGAGATCGGCCACGCGGTTCCAATCGTAGAGGGCATAGCTGCTGCCAGGTAATGAGGCGCCTAATCGGTAAGTGCGACCTGCCAGCAATAGCGCCGGCGCGGCTAGCGGTGTTTCAGCCCAACTCCCAAAACTGGTGCTGGTTATGTTTGTTGTCACAATCAAAGCGCCATCGTCCTCCCATAGTGAAATCTGACTGACCTGAGGAAGATAAGAACTGCCGCGAAGATGCGTCACGAGCAGGTTTGTTTTCGGGGTGAATGCATATCCAACCGTGCCGCTGCCGGTCACCGAGTAAAGTCCGGTGTCGGGGCTGTAGAACGAATTGGTCCG
>Ga0315910_10003068_pt1 | contig 14370 bp, 9 predicted proteins | sample EdamamesoilMG_FD_204470 | JGI IMG/M metagenome (GOLD analysis project Ga0315910, IMG submission 204470) | Garden soil microbial communities collected in Santa Monica, California, United States - Edamame soil | ecosystem: Environmental > Terrestrial > Soil > Garden | place: USA: California...
GCCACGCCGTCAAGGATATCGCGGCCATGCTCGCCATCAGCCCGCGCACGCTCGAGACTTACCGCTCGCGCGCCATGGAAAAGCTGTCGCTCAAGACGCGGGCCGACATCGTGCGTTACGCCTTGCGGCGCGGCTGGCTGAAGAGCGAGTGAGCCCCCGCCAGCGCCTCCACGAGCAGGTCCCGCGCGAGCTGCGCGACCGCGCCTGATTTCGCCTCGCGTGGCCGCCCGAGGCATGGGCTCGAGCGGGCGCATCGGGTAGAAGGGGCGCATGCTTCACACGACTCGTCCCTCATTCGGTGCCCGGCTCGGACGTGCCACCGCGGTCGCGTTCCTCGCCGGCGTCACGCCTGCCGTCGCCTGGGCACACCACGACATGGACGGCAAGACGCCGGCCACCTTGCTCGACGGTCTGCTCTCGGGGCTCGCCCACCCCGTCATCGGCATCGATCATCTCGCCATGATCCTGCTCATTGGCGCCTACTGTGCCGCCACCCGCCAGGGGCTAAAGCCCCTGGTCGCGTTCGTGAGCGCCGGCATGCTCGGCTGCCTGGTGCACGCGGCGCGCTGGGATCTGCCCAAGGCAGAGGCCGGCGTCGGCGCGTCGTTGGTGCTGCTCGGCGTCGCCGCCTGTGTCCTGGTCCGGCCGCGCCGCGCGCTCGCCATCGCCCTGCTCGGGGCGTTCGGGGTGCTGCACGGCTACGCTTACGGCGAGTCGATCGTCGGGGCCGAGCCCACGCCCCTCGTCGCCTACTTGCTGGGGCTGACCGTCGTCCAGTGTGCCCTCGGCGCGCTCGCCTGGCGCGTGGCGCGGCCTGCCGACCAAGGCGCCATCGACCCAACACGGCTGACCCTGCTGCGAGCCCTCGGCCTCGCCAGCGCCGCGATCGGCGCCGCCGCGCTGCTGTGAGCGAACCCGCCTGCACCCGGGGGCCGCGTGCGAGCCCCGGGCTGCAGCGCGATCCGAGCTTCGTCGACCGCCGCGGCCTCAGGGCGGCGGGAGCGCGCGGTGCTCCTTGGCAGCCCGCAACGCCGCCGCCTTGCGCAGGGGCAACAGCCCGTTGCCGAGCGCCAGCATGCCGCCGATCTGGTTGAAGATCATGGAGTGCATCACGCCGAAGCCGGCCACGAATGCCCCGCCGATGCAGAACAGGTTGGGGATCAAGATCAGCGCCCAGCTGGTGCTGATGTTGCGGTGCAGCTCGCGCGACACGTCATAGAGCGTGAGCAGCTTCAGCAAGCTGTCCTCCATGAAGACCACCTGGGCCGTGTCGGTCGCGATGCTCGAAGCGCCGCGGAGCGAGATGGACACGTTGGCCGTCTTCAGCGCTATCGAGTCGTTGACGCCATCGCCGATGAAACAAACGGTGCGGCCTTCCTTTTGCAGCAGCTCGACATATTTCGCCTTGTCCTGCGGCAGCACCTCGGCGAAGTAGCGATCCATCCCCAGCCGTTCGGAGAGCTTGCGGGTGGGCTGCGGGTTGTCGCCGGAGATGATCGCCAGGTGCTTGGCGCCGCGCGCGCGCAAGCCAGCGATGACGGCAGCGGCCTCGGGACGCTCGGCGGCGCGCAGCTCGAGAGCGCCTCCGAGCGCGTCGTCCACGCTGACCAGGACCAGCGAGTTGCCGTCCTCGTGCGCCGCTTCCATGTCGCGCAGCAGCTCGGGCGGCAGCGCTATCCCTTCGTGCTTCATGTAGCGCGCGCTGCCCACGCGGACGGTGTGCCCGTCGACCCCGACGCTGATCCCGTAACCCACCTTGTACTGGGAGTCGTCGATGGCCGGCAGCTCCAGCCCGAGCTCGCGTGCTTTGTCGAGGATCGCCTTGGCGATGGGGTGGCTGAACTTGCGCTCGGCCGCGGCGGCCCAGCGCAAGATGTCGTTCGGCGCGAAGCCGGCGAACGTGAGGATGCGGCCGACCTCTGGCCGCTCGCGCGTCAACGTGCCCGTCTTGTCGAACAGGAACGTATCGACGTTGCGCAGCAGCTCGAGCGCCCGTCCGTCCTTGACCAGGATCCCGTGCTCGGCGCTCAGCGTCAGCGAGCTGAGCATCGCGATCGGCGCGGCCATGCGGATGCCGGTGCCGAGGTCGCAGTTGACGACCGCGGTGGCGCCGTTGACGCCGGTCGTGACCAGGCCGAGCGCGCCCAGCGCGAGTGTGGGGGCCACGGCCCGATCGGCCAGCTCCTCGCCGCGCGACTGGGAACGCAGCTTGTAGCCCGCCGTATCGTTGAGGATACGCGCCAGCTTCGCCGAGGTCGTGTCCGAGCCTGCGCTCGTCACCGCCACCCGCACCTTGCCAGCGATCAGCGTCGTCGAGGCGAGCACCTTGTCGCCCTTGATTTTCTCCACGGGCGCCGACTCACCCGTGAGCGTGTGCTGATCGACCATGGCCATGCCGTCGACGACCTCGCCGTCGACGGGCACCGTCTCGCCCGTATGCACCACGATCACGTCGCCGACCTCGAGGCGCTCGAGCGGCGTCTCGACTTCCAGCCCGTCGACCTCGCGCCACACGAACCGGGGCTGTTTGCCAAAGACATTGAGCAGCATCTTCTTGCTGTTGTCTTCCGTGCGCTGCACCAGCTTGCGCGCCACCCCCAGCGTGAAGCCGAGCACGGTGCCGGCCAGGACACGGTTGGTCACGAGGCAGGTCAGCACGACGATCGCGTCGAGCACGTCGACCCCCAAGCGTCGCTCCTTGAACAGGACCTGATAGGCGTTCTTGAAGCTCGGGACGACAGAATACAAGAAAACCGCCGCGCTCACCGGAGCGAGCACCGGGAAGGCGAGCTCGCTCAGCGCGGCGAGGGCCACGGAAGCGGTGCACACGGGCAGATCGAGATCGACGGGCGAAATCGGATACTCTTCCGCACGCACGACGAGGGCGTCGAGCAGCTCGACGATCTGGTGCTCCTGAATCTGCTTCGGATCGTAGACGATCAAGACCGCGCCCGTCAGCTCGTTGGTCGAGTAGCGGTCGATGCCGAACGTGTTCATGAGCTCGCGTTCGATGGCCTGGCAGAGCTCACGGCGACGGTAGAGCAACGGATGACGCAGCCGGATGCGACCCGGTACGGCGTTCTCGGCCGTCCAGCTCGAGAGGCGGCGCCCATAGGACTGCAGGCGCACCGCCGTGGTCGTCGAGGTGGCGACGTCTTCGGGCAGGTTCAGCACGTCGACGGGGCGCTCGGGATCGGGCTGGTCCGCGAGCAACCGCGCCAGCTCGACCAGGACGGGGTCGCCTGCCGCGAGCGGACGACCGAGCACGATGTCACCGGTGTGTGCGTCGGCGTCGATCGCGACCTGAACTACCCCCGGCGCGCGAAACGCACGCACGAAGAACGTGCGCGCGAAGGCCCCGTGACTGTCTCTGAACAGCGTCGGGCTCGAGAAACGCACGGTGTTTGCGGCGGGGAAGGAGACGGCGATGCCGTAGCGACGCGGGCCGCGGGCAGGGCCATTCGACGCGGGCGCGGCGCCGTTGGGATGGCTCGACGTCGCGCGCCCCCGGACAGGCCCGGTTTTGCTGCCGTTCGGTGCCTCGCTCGTGGATCGCCGACGATGCGGCGCGGTATTTTCGTACGCAGACATGGTGAGTTCAGGCGCTCGGGTCCGGGGTTGATGGCGGGGTTGACTGCGGAGTTGACGGGGGCCGAGGTGTCCGTTCGGAATTCGGCCGCGCTGGCAGCGTTTGTGTCCGGTGGCGAAAGCGTCGTTCGACCGCGCGGTCCTCGAGCCGCTCGACCCGGCTCAGGATCCCGCGGGCAGCGAGGGCGTACACTTCACCGACGATCGCCCCGCTCTGATTGAAGGCGCGCTCGAGTTGGGCGAGCCAGCTCTGCGCTCGAGCGCCGACCGGTGACTTCACGGTGATCATGATGCAGGCCGATAGGTTGCGGATTATTGCTGCGGAGCGTCCGCGGGCACTTCTTCCTGCACGAACTCCTCGTCGAACTCCTCGGGGATCGCGTGGATGCGCGAGACCGCGTCGACGGCCGCCTTGGCGCCATCCTCGACGCCTTGCTCGAAGCCGCGGCGCAAGGAGCTCTCGGCCGGCAGCAACTCCTTCAAGAATACGCCGCTGAACACCACTCCGTACGAGATACCGTAGGCCGTGTAATAGGCGCCCTTGCCCACGCCCGACTGCACCTTGGCGGCCGCCACCTTGGCGGACGCGGTGGCGTTGGTGCGTGCGTCACCGGCTGAGGCGGCGGCGGCTTCCAAGGCCTCTCCGAGCACGGTGAACGGGTTGGCTTCGGAGGCTTGGGGATCGCTGTGTATTGTCATTGGGGCTCTCTCTGTTTGCGATGATCGCTCCGCCATCGTGACGGACGGATGTCTCGACTCTCGGGCGTGACCGGACCGTACTCGACGGCCCGCTCGGGGCCCAGTGGCACGCGTAGAGCGTCAGGACTTCGGCGTGGCTGATGCGGGACGACTCCCTCGCTGGGGATAGCTGCAGACGGCTCGGGGAATACTGTCTCATCGGTTGTCGCCCCCCCCACCGAACCTGCCGTGCGAGCACGAAATCGGCAGCAGCCGCTTGACGGGAGGCGGGCATCGCCGTCATTGTCGTGTCTCTCGCAAAGGACCAGGATCCTTTTAGGTGGACACGAGCCTACATCTACGTAGAATGCCTGCAGTTGTCAACCGTGTGTCACCTCGATGTATCGGCGCGATGATGAGCTACGGAAATGGAAACTTTTGGGGCGGATCGAGTGATAGGGGCGGGTCCTGAAACATGAACGCAGCAAGCACCGTTTCCGTCGTTGATTCTGCCATTCGAGACATTCCGCCCGGTGAGATAAACGTGGCCCTGGCCACGGCATCGGCCGCTCTCCCGAGCACCATGGCGCCGCCGCCTCGGACGTCGGAGATCCTGCGCGGGGTCCTGGCCAATAACCCGGGTGTGCAGCGCTTCAGCGTCGAACGCATCCTGGGTTCTATCGGCATGGACCGGGCAGAGGTCTCGCTGCTGATGTTTTCGTTGCCCGCCATCGTACCCGTGCCGGTCTCGCGGAGCATGGTGGCCCTGCCCACCGGCGCGCTCGCCCGGCAGCTGGTGTCGGGAGAGAAGCAGCTCCAGATCCCCCGCTTCGTGCTGAAAAAGGTCATCTCGCGGAGGGCGCTCGCCGTCGCGGTTCACTCCGTGTTGCCGATCGTCGAGGCCGCCGAGAAGGTCGTGCGGCCGCGATGGAACTGGATCAATCACTCGGGGGTCCGGCGGGCGATCGGCCTGTTCATCTTCTTGCTGGCGGTGGCGATCGCGTTCCCGCTCTTCGGTTTCACCTCGCTGCACGCGACATCCATCTTCGTGATGGCCCTGGGCATGGCCGAGCAGGACGGGCTCGCCGTGCTGCTCGGTGTCGCCGTCGGTGTGATTTCGCTAGCCGTCCTCGCTGCGTCCGGCATGTCGGCGCGTGCGCTGCGCGCCAAGGCCTCGCGCTGGCTGCGCAAGCTCGGGCAGAAGCTCGGGCTCGAGGTGCTGGCGCGCTTCCTGCGGCGCCGAGGTTATGCGCGGCTCGCGCGGCTCTTGACCCTCGAGTGGTCGAGCGTGCTCTTGCTGTGGGATCCCGAGCGGCGTGGGCCGTCGGTGCCCGGAAAAACGCCGCCGCCCGCGCGGGTTGCGGCGCCAGCGACTCCGCGCAGCGCCGTCCCGCCCGCCGCCGTCGCGCGCGCGCCGCAGCGGTCGCCGAGCGCGCTCGCGGGCGGAGCCACCCGCTCCGCGGCCGCGCGAACGGCTCGCCCGCTGGGCGAGGCCACGGGCAGCCGCGCTTAGCGCGCCGCGGCTCGATTCAGGCCTGCGCCGACGAGCGTGTCAGCCGGGCCCGCTTGAGCTCGGCGGCATGCGCCAAACGGCTGAGCAGCATCGCGTGGCGGCTGTAGACGATGCCCGTCCCCAGGTTGCTGAGCAGACCCACCTGGAGCGGGGGAATGCCCACGGCGAGCGCCGCGGCGACACCGATCAGGTTCGTCGTATACAGAGTCTGGTAGTCCGCCTCGATCCCGCGCGCGTGGGCGCGCCCCAGCTGCAGCACCTGCGGCAACCTGGCCAGGCCGTCGTACGGCAGCGAAATGTCCGCGCGCTCTTCGGCCGTGCGCGCGAGCGATGCCACCGATAGGCTGGTCGTGCTCGCCGCGATCGCGGGCTCGGACGCGGGATCCGACCCGTCGCCGATCCACAGCACTCTGCGGCCGAGAGCGCGGATGACGTCCGCTTTGGCCTCGGGGCTCAGCCCAGCGCGTGCGTGCTCGATCCCGAGCGCGCGAGCCAGCGCCTGGGTGTCGCCCTCGGCTCCGCGTGACAGGTAGATGATCTGCGGCTGGGCCGACGCGGCCTGCGCGTGCGCCCGAAGCGCGGCGACGGCCTGCTTGCCGACGATGGGGCCTGTCCTCGACAGCGAGATCACGCCGATGATGGCGCCGTTGCGCAGCACCCAGAGCGGGCGCAGGCCGGCTTCGGCGCTCGCCAGCGCCGAGTCGGCCGGCGCCGCGGAGCGGCGCCGCAGGCGGCCCGAAAAGTGCGGTACCGCGACTCCGGTCTGTGCGATCCGCTCCGGCGTCGCGATCTCGATCGTGTTGCCCTCGCCGTCGCGATAACGCGCCACGCCGCTCTTGCGCTCGAAGCCCTCGGGCTTCGGGCGGCTGGCGCCACGCCGCTGCGCGAAGGCCGAGAGGGCCTGGCTCCGTTCGCTGCGGGCGCCGCGCTGGGCAGCTGCAGCGTAGCCGATGACGAGCTCGGCGGAGACGTCGCGTACCGTCTCGACCACGGTAACCTCGATGCTGCGGCGCTCCAACCCGGCGCTGTCGTCGAGGACGTACACCTCGCTCTGATCGATGCGGTCGAGCGCGGCGGGCTTGCGGAACAACACGCCGCCCTGGAACGCGAGCGCCAGGCTGCGGGCGGCCGCGAGCTGAGCGCCGATGCGAGCGCCCGTCGCGTAGTCGGGGCGGATGATGGCTTGTGCGGGGAACGGCGCGCGGGTCAGCGCGAGCGCCAGCAGCGCCCCCGCCAGGGCGGGCTTGGCGTTGCGATTGGCGATGCGCTCGGCCTCCGCCGCAGCCGGCAGATCCAGCAGCAGACCCCGGGGCAGCAGCGACGCGAGCTCGCTGGCCCGGGTCTGTGTCCCCGTGCGCTGGATGCGGATCGTCAGCTGCCCGTCCTGCACCCGGCTGCCGGCGAAGATCGGTTCGTTCGGGTACCTGTCTTCCACTCGGTTGCTGCCGAACAGCACGTCCGCGGTGACGGCAGCGGCGCCTGACTCGACGACACCGTCGACGGGGACGAGCTCTCCGCTGCGGACCGAGACGACGTCACCCTCCACCAGCCGATCGACGCTGACCTCGACCTCGCTGCCGTCGGCGTTCGCGAGGCGCGCCCAGCTGGAGTGACGGCGTAACGCGGCGAAGATGCGACGCTGGCTCTGCACGATCGAGCGGTGCGTGAGGTGCGGCCACAGCTGCATGAACGTGGCCATGACGCTGGCCGTGAACGGCAGACCGGTGACCAGCATGAACGCCAGACCCGTGGTGTACAGCGCCGAGACGCCGATCTGCCCGCGCGTGAGCTGCTTCGCCGCGTTGACGACGTTCGGCGTGCTGTACAGCGCGACGCCCGCGACCGCCAGCGGCCTCAGCGCGGGGACGACATATTGCCCCGTGTAGGCGAGCCCCAGCAGGCCGCCGGCCGCTGCGAGCCGGATGCGAGACGGGGGACCATCCAGGCCATCGAGCAGGCGCGGCCAGGCGCGCTCGAGCTCGCGCACGAGCCGCGGCGCCGTGGTCGTGGAGGCGTCGAAGCGGATCGACACGGCGGCAGTGAGGGCGCTCGCTCGGTAGGCCTCCACGCCGAGCAGCGACGCCAGCTCCTCCTCCAGCCGGAAGATGATGTCTCGCCGATTGCGCAAGACCGGGTGCGAGAGCCGCAGTGTATTGGCGCCTTGCTGGCGCACCCGCCACGTCGAGAGCACGCCGCCGATGCGGCTGACGCGGATCGAGCGAGAGCCGGGCCCGTCGAGGTACAGCTGGTCCGCGTCGACGGGGGACACCGCCGCGGCCGAAGTGTTACTGACCGCCGCGTCGTCCCCGGAGCGCAGCGCTCGGCTGAGCTTCTGCCAGACGCGCGCAGGGTTGGCGAGCGCGCGATAGCGCACCCGCCCGAACCCCTTCGAGCGCCTCAACTCCACGTCTTCGACCTCGTCGACGGCGAAAGCGCGCGCCAGGAAATCCCGCACGCGGGACGGCTCGTCGCCGCCGAAGATCTCGGAGCTCCAGATCGAAACGGTGTCGGCACCGAGGGCAATGCGGAAAGCGGAGCTCTTGCTCATGGGGATCTTCGAGGAGTGACGCTCAGGAGCGCTGGAAACACCGCTGAATGGGCGAGGCGCGCCGCTGGCGGTGGGGTGTAGATGGGAGCTGCGATGACGGCTCATTTATGGACAGGTGTCCACTATAGTCAACTCCGGTCTCCCCGAGCGCGCGGGCTCGGGTCCGCGCTCTTCGGCTCGACGTTTCGAGCTTCGGTCCTGCCGAGAGCAGCAGAAAAACGGCTCGAGCGTCGCGGGCCCAGCCAGCGATAAATGTCTTGTATGATGGATCGCTTCTGGCTAAAGGACCGCGCCGAGATCGGCGTCGCCCGGCGCGGAGGCGGAAAATCCTCCCGGCCACGGAATGGAGCTCGCCTCGCAGCACGCGCGACATCACGCCGTCCGAAACGGATGCTAAGAGGGGCCATGGGGATGTGGATGCCGCCGACGAGGTTGGACCGCCACGCCGGACACGACGCCTCGTCGCAGTGCCCGGCGTGTGATGCCACGCTCGACGGCCATGCCACCCCACCCGGTTCGGTCGTCATCTGTGCGCGATGTTGCACTCCATTGCTCTGGGAGACGACGTTTTCCCGGCTGACGGCGGAGCAACTTCGAGCCTTGCCGCCGGTCGATCGCGAGCGACTGCGCGCGGTCGTTGCGATGCAGCGCGCCCGGCTCGGCGCTTTACAGTTGAATTGAGCCGACCTGCTCACTGCCTCGGGTGGGATCGACCTGACGTGCGAGTCGGCCCGGGCCGGCGAGTCGAGCGCTCGTGGCCGGCACCGGAGTGGCTCGGATCGGCACCCTCCCGGTCGAGCCGACGGGCAGGCGGCTGCGGGTCTGCAAAATCGACCATCGTCCGCCGAACCTGGTAGCGCAGATCGGGGCTCGTGCACCGAACCGCTGACGAACCTCGCAGGAGCGAGAACGCAGCAGGAGAGGGCACGCGATGATGGAGAGCCGAATGAACGAAGGGGACGCTCGAGGCGGCAGGATGCTGGCGCTGGTGGCGGCGTCAGCGCTGGTCGCTGGTTTCGTGTACGGGTGCGATGGCCAGGCCGACCCGAGCTATCGAGGCGAGCCGCTGATGAGCGTCAGCGGACGGGTCGAGACCGGGCTGAGTGTGGGCGAGGTCGAGGTCGGTGTGTTGTGGCTCACCTCTGGCAGCGACTTTGCCATCGAATGCACGGGTGAAGCCAACGCCGACGGGGAGCCCAGCGCGTGCGCGGAGGCCTGCGGCGTGGTCACGTGCGAGACGCTCGACGCCTGGGATGCATGTGCGAGCAGCTGTCCCGACGTCACCTTCGTCGTCAGCGAGGTGAGCACGCCGTCGGTGCCGTTTCTGACGGGGGGAGTGGGGCAGACGACGCCCGCGGTCGGCGAATTTCCCGCTCAATTCAGCCTGGACATCCTGGAGCCACCACCGGACGAAGTCCTGATCGCGTCGACCACGGGCGAGCGGCTCGCGATCGGTCTGTTCGTCGCACTGGACCCCGGCGGAGCGCCGTTCCGGATCGATCTGAGCGAGCTGCCCGACTACCCTGAGTGGCTGCTCGGCGGCTCGGAGAGTCACATGCTCGTCTACACACCCGACGGGCTCGACCCCGAGTCGCTCTGGTCGCAGGCGTCGGGCCTCGTCATCGAGTCCGGTTTTCACCTGATCGCGCTGACGCCCCCGGCGGAGGCGGATCAGGATCCCGAGCTATCGGCCGTGCCCAGCGGCGACGCCACCCAGATCAGCCTGCGCATCGGCTCGCCCGATGGCATCGTTTGGCCGGTGCTTTTCTGAACCGCGACGGCGCACGACTTCCGGCGAGGGGTTCGATAACCCCCGGCGAGGCGCAGTGAGTGGCCAGCAGCGCTACGATCTCGACGACGGCTCTGTCCGCCGCTAGAGCCGTCGCTCCCGCCGTGTCGTCCCGCCCATCGCTCGAGGAGCTGTATCTCAGCCATGGCCCCGCCGTGTTGCGGCGGGCTCGGCAGCTGCTCGGCGACGAGGCGGAGGCCCGGGAGGTCCTGCAGGACGTGTTCACCTCGCTGCTGCAGAACCCTGGGCAGTTCGCAGGTCGCAGCTCTGCGATGACCTTCTTGTATCGCATGACGACCAACGCGGCCCTGGGACGGTTGCGCCGTCGTCGCACCCGGGAGCGCCTGCTCGCAGACGAGCAGCGCGGTCGCGAGGAGCCGGCGTCACCCAGCCCAGAGGTGTTCGTCGAGCTGCGCGCGGGGCTGCTCTCCCTCCCGGACGAGCTCGCACGCGTGGCCATCTACTACCACATGGATGAAATGACCCAGGACGAGATCGCCGAGCTGCTCGGCTGCTCCCGGCAATGGGTGGGCAAGCTGCTGCAGCGGCTCGCAGAGCACGAGGGGAGGCCCCGGCCATGACCCGTCGTCGCGGCGACCCGTGCTTGTCTGACCTGGTGCTCGATCGCTGGCTCGTCGGTGAGCTCACACCCGCCGAGGGGCGGCTCGCCGAGGAGCACGTGTCGCGCTGCGATGGGTGTCGGAGCCGGCGCGCCGAGCTGAGCGAGTCGCGGCGAGGTTTTCTGCGCGACGCGCCGCCGTTTGCTGCGCTGGAGCGTGGTCCGTCGCTCGCTGCGAGCGCCGCGCAGCGATCCGCGGCGCCGCTTTCGCGTTCGCCCCTCGCGGGGCGCTGGTTCGCGGGCGCAGCGGCGCTGGCGGCCGCGGCCGTCGTGGCCCTCGCCATCGGCCAGCCCTGGCGTGCCCCCGAGCCGCTCTCGGACGCGACGCGCACCAAGGGTGGGACTGCGAGCCTGAGCTGGGTGGTCCGCCGCGGCGAGCGCGTCTTTGCGGGCCATCCGGATCAGCCCCTGCGCGCGGGAGACGCCGTGCGGTTCACGATCAACGCGCGCGAGAGTCTGTATGTCGCGATCTTCGGCTTTGACGGCGCGACGGAGCCGCGCGTCTACTTCCCCGATGCGGAGCGCCTCGCGAAGGTCGAGGCTGGGCGCGAGCAGGTGTTATCGATGGCCATCGAGCTCGACGCCACGCCGCAGGACGAGCGCGGTTGCGCCGTCTATTGTCGGAGCCCCGAGCCGGTCGCCAGCGTGCGAGACGCCCTGGCGCGCTCCGTCGACAATCCACGTTTACCCGAGGGCTGCAGCGCCGAGCGCTGGTCGTTGCGCAAGGAGCGGCCGTGAAGCGAGCAGGGCTGCCCTGGATCGCCCTCGCTTTCGCCCTCTGGACCGCCTCGCCGCGCGCTGGCGCGCAGACCCAACGCTACGCGGTGATCGCGGGCAACGACGTGGGCGCGGCGGGCGACGTCCCCTTGCGTTTCGCCGAGGCGGACGCGCAGAAAGTCCACGATGTCCTGGGGGGGCTCGGCGAGTTCCTGCCCGAGAACGTGGTCCTGCTGCAGGGCCGCGGCGGCGCCGAGCTGGCGCGGGTGTTGATCGCGATGAACGCTCGCATTCGCGCCGACGCTACCGCCGGCCGCGATGCCATTCTGTTCGTCTATTACTCGGGGCACGCCGACAACCAGGCCCTACACGCGGGAGCCGAGCTGCTCGAGCTCGAGCTGTTGCAGCGCCTGGTGCAGGGCTCGTCCGCGAGCTTCCGTGTGCTGGTGCTGGATGCGTGCCGCTCCGGCTCGCTCACCCGCGTCAAGGGAGCCCAGAAGACAGCTCCTTTTCCCGTGCTGCTCGATGACCAGCTCAGCGGTGAAGGCGTCGCCGTGCTGACGTCCAGCACCTCCGACGAGGACGCGCAGGAGTCCGACGCGCTCCGGGGCTCCTTCTTCACGCACTTCTTCGTCTCGGGTTTGCGCGGCGCGGCCGATCGCAACGGCGACGGCGGTGTCTCGGTCGAAGAGGCGTACGGTTATGCTTACCAGCACACCCTGCGCGCCAGCAGCCAGACGCTGCATGGCCTGCAGCACCCCACGTTTCGCTTCGATCTCAAGGGCAAAGGGGCGGTGCCGTTGACGTGGGTGTCAGCGCGCGCCGGCCGGGGAGGTCGCATCGAGTTCCCGCCCGGCCACGCCTATGTGCTGTTCGCGGGCGACGAGCAGGGGCCGGTCGTCGCGGAGGTCGGCGAGCACGATCGGCGGCGCGTGCTCGCTCTGGATCCAGGCCCTTATTTCGTGCGGGCCCGGGCCAGCGATCACCTGCTCGAAGGGCTCGTCGAGCTCGGACGCGGGCAGACGCTGCAGCTCCAGCAATCACAGCTCGAGCCGGTCGAGTACGCGCGGCTGGCTCGCAAGGGCGGCACCGAGCGCGCGCAGGCCCACGGTCCCTGGATCGCGTATCAACTGCGCACGCCGCTGTGGTCGGGCGCGAGCGCGTGCCAGGGGGCACGCGCTGGTTACTCCGTCGCCTTGCCGGAGGTCACGCTGAGCGCGGGTCTGGGCGCCTGCCGCTCGCTGTTCGAGAACGCCGTGCTCGACGCGCGCGCCGACGAGCTCGGGCTGGAGATCGCGGCCGCCCACGTCTGGGACCTTTCGGCCCTGAGCCTGTCTCTCGGAGCGGCCGGCGGCGCCAGCTGGCTCAGGCAGCGCTTCGACACGTCCGGGCGAGCCCCGGGCCGTGACAGCCTGGGGCTCGCGCTCGGCGCCTCGCTCGGCGCCGCGCGGGAGCTGTCGCACGGCTACCAGCTGTTCGCCGAGGCTTACGGGCACGTCATGTTCTTCGAGCAGAGCGGCGCCGACGGCTCCGACGACGTCCGCGCCAAGCCCGCCCTGCGCCTCACGCTCGGGGCGGGCAAGCTGTTCTGACGAGCCGCGACCCGAGCGCCGGCTCAGCGCAGCGCCGGTGTGCTCCAGGTGATCCAGCGGGCCCGATCGGGCGTGATCGCGTCGCTGCGCAGGACGCCGGGGTTGACGTCGCTCTTGCCGAGCAGGAACTCGTCGATGAACAGACCGAGCTCGTCGAGCTGCGCCTGCGGGAGCTCGGTGCAATGCGGATGTCCACCGACCTGCGATGCACCCATCGCCTCGCGGGCGCCGAGCGCGGCATAGATCTCCGCCGCCGCTACCGAATCGGTGAAGCTGCTCACGCTGCCGAGCCACATCATGTCCGTGTTGTCGAGCACGAACAGGCCGCGCGGCGCGACCAGACCGAGCAGCATGTGGTGATCGAACGGCAAGCGGGTGACGTCGCTGCTGCTCTTGCCGAACTGACCAAACGACTCCCGGAACCACGGCTGCTCTCCGGACGCCGACGCGAGCGTCTGGATCCCTTCTCCGGGCTTGGGGCTCGCGTTCACCGTCGCCCGGTATTCGTCCATCTGGGCCTGGGAGATGCGCCAGCTCGCGGAGCCACCGGCGCCAGACTCCTGGGGGACGGTGAGCGCGATGCGATCGTCGAACGCGCCGACCACCAGGGCGCCCTTGCCGTTTCGCGAGCAGCCGCTGACTGCGAGCCGCTTCACGTCGACGTTCGCTGCCGGAGTGCTCTCGAGCACGTCGATGATGCGGCTGACGCCCCAGGCCCACGCCATCATCGAGCTCGCGCCATGCTCGCGCCCGTACAGGTCGTAGAACGTGCCCTGACCGCGCGTATTGGTGTAGACCTCGCCCTCTCGTTTGTTGCCTTGGGCGCCCATGGCGCCGTTGTCGAAGGTGATGACCGCGACACCGCGGCTGGCAAAGACGGGCGCGAGCGCGCTGCGCCCGATCACGATCAACGCCGGGACCGGAGCGGCGCCAGCGGGCCGGCTGATGCTCACCGAGAAGCTCACGGTGCGCTCCGGCTCGCCCGCCGTGATCGTGAGCTGCTCACCCGTCAGCTCGCCCTTGACGATACTCGGCTTGGGCGGTTTGGGCCCGAGCTCGTAGTGCTCCACTTGGGCTCGGATCTCGGCGCGTCGGCAGGTCCAATCGGCCTTGCTCGCGACGCGTTGACCCGCTGAGGACAGGAACGGATCCGGGAGCGCTGCGATCGACGGCAGCTGTTCCAGCGGCGGAAGCGGCGGGGCAGGGCAGCCCGCTGCGGCGTCTTCGGTGAAAGCCGCCGGCTCGGGAGACGGCTGCGCGGGCGCCGCTTCCGTGGCGGCAGCGGCCGTGGGGGCGGTCGTCGCGGGGGGGGCCGGCGTGCAGGCG
>Ga0315910_10003069_pt1 | contig 14367 bp, 7 predicted proteins | sample EdamamesoilMG_FD_204470 | JGI IMG/M metagenome (GOLD analysis project Ga0315910, IMG submission 204470) | Garden soil microbial communities collected in Santa Monica, California, United States - Edamame soil | ecosystem: Environmental > Terrestrial > Soil > Garden | place: USA: California...
TGCCGTCGCCGCAGGCGGGCGCGGTGCAGTTGGAGTCGCAGGTGGCGGTTTGGCCGCTGGTGTCGCAAGTTTCGCCAGCTGCGGAGTTGGTGGTGCCGTCGCCGCAGGCGGGCGCGGTGCAATCGCCGTCGCAGGTGGCGCTTTGACCACTCGTGTCGCATGCCTCGCCGCCCTCGACGATGCCGTTGCCGCACGCGGGGCCAGCCTGCGTTTCGAAGCTGACGCTGACCGTCGCCCCCTCGTGAGTGTACGGCTGGTGGGCGGCGCTGCTCAGTTGCGCCACCAGCGTATGGCTTCCGGGCGCGACGTCCGTGAACACGTACGAGCCATTCGTGCCACTCGCCGTGACGTGCCCGCCCTCGTCGAGCTCAAGGTGCACGTGGTCGTTGAGCAAGATGAGGCCGGTGGTCGTGAAGTCGACTTGGACGCTGCTGCCTTCGATGACGAGGCCTGGTTCGGGACTCGTGATGCTCACGCGGGGTGGGTCGGGGAGCACGTCCGGGTCGAGGGGGTCGCCCGCGAAGGTGACTTCGGTGAAATCGTCCCAGCTGTCTTCGTCGAAATCGGGATCGGTAGGATCGGTGCCATGGCCGAATTCTTGCTGGTTCGTGAGGCGGTCGCCGTCGTTGTCGAGCGCCGCGTCGCTCGGATCTTCCGGATCGAGTCCGTACTCGGTTTCCCAATCGTCGGGCAGGCCATCGTTGTCGAGATCGACGACCGTGGCGACCGGCGCGAAGGTCGCTGTGAGGGTCGCGTCGCCGCTGACCGTGTACAGGTGGCTCTGTTCACCGTCGTCGGACCAGCCCACGAACTCGTACTCGATGCCGTTCACCACTTGCGGTGAGACGACACTGACCGAGAGCCTCGACTTCTCGATCGCGGTCTCGGCAGGCGCCGGGGTGGTCAACAGCTCGCTGCCGACCTGAATCTGCATGCCGGGGGGTACGGAGGCGAACCTGACCGCCGCGGTGGCTGGCTGGAGCACGATGTTCGTGGTCGCTCCCAGCGTCGAGCTCTCTTCCTCGGAGCCGTAGGCGAGGTAGCCGTCGCTCATGGAACGGTATTGGACAGCGAACCAGTTCGCGTTGCGGGCAACGTTGGAGATTCGGAGCTCGTCGATCTGGCCACTCATGTAGTCGGTGCCGCCCGAATCGCGGCCAATGTTGAGCGCCTGAGTCGAGGCGGTGACCGCGCCCACCGATGTGTCGCTCGTCACGTTCACGCCGTTCTTGTAGAGCGCGCCCGTCGTGCCCGAGATACTGGAGGCGTAGTAGTTGAAGTCGGCGCCGATGCTGGTGTTGGCTCGCAGGTAGTTGTTGCCGCCACCCAACGCCGTGAAGAAGTTCTGACTCGGTGACAGCTCGAGGTCGTAGCCGGCGGCAGCGTCCCAGGCGGACTTTTTGGCGACGATGCGGGGGTAGCCCGCGAGGCTCGCGCTGCTCGCTCGTGCCCAGGCCTCGATGCTGATGTTGCCGGCGATTTGGAGCGCCGCCGTGCTGGCAACGTTGATGTAACTCGAGCCGTTGAAGCTGCGGCCGTTACCGATGCGCCCCGGCGCCGAGGTGCTGCCTTGATTGGTGCCGTCGTGGTTGAAGCTGGTCGAGTCGGAAAGGTCTTCGAGATGCCAGACGCCGACGTAGCCGTTGGACCAGACGGCTGCGGCGTTGTCAGCGGCTCCGGCCGAGGGATTGCCGTAGTACATCGTGATCTGGCGATCGGTGGCGCCGGTGGCGACGCTCGGCACCTTGACCCAGACGACCGAGACACCGTTCGGGTTCCAGAGCTCGACCTCGTGCGCCAAGAGCTGCCCCGAGGTATCGACGAAGCGAAGGTCGCGGCCTCCGGGCTGGGTAGCCGCATAGTTGATCCGGTTCGCGTCGAGGCGCACCAACACGGGTACGTCGGAGACTGCTTGCAGCCCGCCGTGGTTGAGTGTGAGCGTGCGCCGGAATTGCCAGGCGGGGTCGAACCAGTCGTCCGCGTTGTCGTTCGCCGAAAGCACGAGCTCGAGGTACGAAGGGTAGTCGTGGTCGGGCGCCTGGAAGCTGCCAGAAGCGACCCCATCGAAACTCTGGATCGGGTGGGCGTGGCAATCGTCCGGGGTCGAGCAATGGTGCAAGATCACCTGCCACGAGAGATCTCCCGGAGGCAGCGGGCCCTGCTCGGGATCGTTGCCGGCGCCACTGAACGCAATCGTATCGCCCACGGCCCAGTTGAGGCTTTCCGCCGGCGTGAGGATGGTGACCGTAGGCGGGGTGTTGTCGACCGTGATGGTCAGCGAAGCTACGTCGCTGAGTCCGCCGCCGTCGGTCACCTGCACGTGCACCGGCTGGGGACCTGATTGGTTGAAGACGAAGCTGGGAGCGACGCCACTGCCATCGTCGAAGGCACCGTCGTCGTCGAAGTCCCAGAGGTAGCTCAGGCTCGCGCCGCTCTCGACGTCCGTCGACCCGGAGGCATCGAACTGGACGAACAGGGGTGCGGCCCCCGACGTGGGAGTCGCGCTGAGCGCGGCCTGCGGCGGCTCGTTGCCGGAGAAGCTGTCGACGCGGTACACCGCGCCACCGTCGAAGTCGACATAGTAGAGGCGCCCGTCGGGACCCATTTGAATGTCGACGACTCTGCCGGACGTGCCGGTGATGAAGGCGCCGCGATTGGTGGGGTTCGGCAGCCCATCGCCGCCTGCAAACATCGCCCACACGCAGCGGCGCGAGGAGTCTGCGAAGAACAGCGCGTTGTTGTATTGCGATGGGTAGGCCGTGTAGTTATTGAAGGCGACGCCGGTGATCGAGGACGTCCCGGTCGGGCATCCGTCGCCCGTGACGACGCTCGCCGAATGGTGGTAGGTGTAATACGGGGCGACGCGGGTCATCGGGCTGACGTGCGCCGGGTAGCTGTTGTTGATCACCTGCGTGCACAGCACGTTGTTCTGCAGGTAGCTCTGCAGCGTCGGGCCTTCGTAACAGGGAAACCCGAAGTTTTCGACGCTGCCCGTCGGATCTTGGAGACGGTTCAGCTCTTCGTAGGCGTCCTGTCCCACGTCGGCGATCCACAGCTCGTTGGTGCCCGGTCGAATCGTGAACCGATACGGGTTTCTGAGGCCGGTGGCCACGATGTAGTCGTCGGCGGTGGTGCCTTTGCCGACGAGGGGATTGTCCGGCGGCGCGCTCACGCTGCCGCCGGATACGTCGAGCCTGAGCACCGAGCCGCCGTAGCCCGTGGGGTCGGTGTTCGTGAGCACGTCTTGGCTGCGCAGGCGCCCGCCTTCGGCGGTGTTGAAGTTGGTGACCGTGCCCGGATCGCTGCACGGGTTCACCGGGTTCCCGTCTTGCCCGACGTCGTTGAACGTGAAGCTCGCGCCGTCTCCGGCGCTCACGTACAGGTAGCCGTCGGCACCGAAGCGCATGTCGCCGATGGAGTGGCTCGGGTACTGCTGGCACCAGTTCGCTTCGATGAGCGGAACCTCGGTGCCCACGAGCGTGGTCGGATTGATGTCGATGCGCGAGAGCCGGCCGTAGACCACACAACCGTCTTCGGTGCCCCCCGGCGGATTCGGGCACGTGTCGCCCCAGCGCGGGCTCGTCCCGTTGGCGAACGCGTCGTGCGCGTACAGCACGTAGATCTGCGATGTCGCGGGATAGTTGGGATGAATGGCGAGGCCCAACAGTCCGCGATCCCAGTAGTCGTGCACGGCGGGTCGCAGATCGATGACCTGCGTCGGGTTCGACTGAGTCGCGAGGTTCTGGTACGCGAACACCAGGCCACTCTTTTCGGCGAGGAATGCGCTCAGCGAACCGCTCGTCGCTTGGGGGGTGAAGCGCAAGGCAACCGGCGCGGTACGCCCAGTAATTACTAGGTTTTCTTGAAAGCCGCTGGGCAGGGTGGCCGACAGCTGCAGGCTGCCGAGGTTAGATTCGCCCGGGCGTGTGGGCCCGCGCGAGTCTTCACCCTGGCTGCAGCTCGCCGCGAACGTCGACAGCACGGCGGCCATTGACAGCGCGGCGGCCACGCCGCCGAATGTCGTGAGCCGCGCCACTGCGCGTGTCAACCGAGTTGCTGGTCGAGCTGGACGGGTGAACATTGCTGATCGCTTCGGGGTGCGTCGCGGGCGAGCAAGCGGCTTCGTGGTCATCGAAAACCTTTGGTAGTGCGAGCGTTCGGAGGGGAGGGCGGGCGCCTTCCATGAGGAGCTGTAGAGCTGGAGGAACAGTGCCGCTGGGGAACAGTACCAACGGGGAACAGTACCAACGGACGCTCAGCCGCGCGCTCGAAAGCGTGGGGCTGACACACGTCGGCAGTGTCGGCTCAATTACCTTGGTTCGCCTTTTACTTCAACATCTCTTTGTGTGTGACGCTCACACCGCGACGCGCGGTGGCGAGTGAGCTCACTCAGATGCGTCAGGGTCTACGCTAGGGTATCTGCGCCAGATCTGTGCGGGGTGGCGGGGATCTCATTCAGGGCATGCCGGGTGTCGCTAACGCCCCCACGGGTTCTTGCGCGGGCGTGAACGGTGTCGCGCCGGTGAAAGGCTAGCGACTAGTTCGCCGGTGCCGCCACGGCGCCTCAGGGTGTAGCCTAGGCTGCGATTGGCCCAACACTTTTCCATGGTCGGACGCTTTCTCAGCGCGCGGCGCATTCTCATCGCCCGCTTTCTCGTGGTCGGTTTGATGCTCGTAGGCTGTTCAGGCGGACAGCCCAAGGTGCAGCATCGTGCAGCTGGAGAAGCCGGCGTGGCGCGCTCAGGTTCTGGTGCGGGTGCACTACCTGCTGCGCTGGCCTCAGCGCCAGGCGCGCCGACTGCCGCCACGCCTGAAACACGGGCCGCCCACGCCGTCGAAACCCACGTCGCCGTGGTCGAGCCGACGGAGCTGGCTGAGCTGGAACGCCGTGGGTTCGCGCTGGGCGTCCTGGTTCGGGGGCGCGACCTCCCGAGTGCCGCCGATCTGGGCGCAGACTCCGGATTCAAGAGCATCTTCGAGGTGCTGCGCGCCGACCTCCGCGACACCCGCGCTCAACATCCGGGCGCCAAGGTCACTTCGGTGGACGGAGTGCGTCTGTTCGAAGCCGAATGGCTCGCATCGAAGCAAATGTCCTTCAGGCTGGTCGGCGTGTTCAATCGTCTCGACCGGCGGGCCTTTTACTCAGGTTCAGGTGCGGAGCGCGGCAGCTGTGGCGAAGTCCGGTTCGTCTATCGATTGGGCTATACGACCGAGCAAGGGAAGCAGCCGATGCAATTCCGGCTGCCCATGACGCTGAACGTCGTGTTTTACCTTCCCGCTAGCGACTGCGTTGCCGAGGCTCGCGCTTGGCAGTCCGAACCTGGGCTGGCTGGGTCCCGCTTCGTCGAATGGTTGGTGGGCGACTCGCCCGCGCCTGGGCCGCTCAGTGCATCCGCGCGCCGCGGGCTTACGCTGAAGTCGGTCGAAGCGAACGTGCAGTCCGTGCGCTGGCAGTCTTCGATGATCCCGAGCTTGGGGGGTCACATTGAATACTTGCTGCGCGTCTTCCACGCGGCCGACCCGGCGCGCGAACGCTTCGAGGCTGCCCCGATGGAGAACATGCCCGACGTCGCGCGCCTGAAGCGCGACCGGGCGTTGCGCGCCGAGTTGCTCGCGTTGCTGCGCGAGCCAGCATCGCTCGAGGCGCTCGACGACGGGGTCCTCGTGCTGCCGGAACGCTTCTTGGCGCGACGCGCGGTTTCGGTGTCTCCGCGAGGCTTGGCGAGACCGGCCAATCGCCCCTTCGCACAGCTGTTTTCACCGAGTGACTTTGCCGACCTCGATCTCGTTCGGACGCGCACGCTCGGCTCGGGCGTGGCGCTGCTGCGGCGCCTGGATGGGCAAAGCTGCGTGGGCTGCCACCAGAGCCGGTCGATCGCCGGCTTTCACCACGTGGGCAACGACCCAGAATCGACACCGGACTATGCGGCTCTAGAGAGCGGGCTGTCGACTCACCTGCGGGCAGATCTCGCGCGGCGCGAAGCGTACGTGGCCGCGCTCGCCCGCAGCGAGACGCCGGCTGAGTTTCGGCCGATCCCCGAAGGTCAGGGCGTGGGCAACGAGCACGGCGCGCCCTGCGGCTTGGGCGATGCGGGGCTCGCCGAGTGGTCGTGCGCGCCGGGGTTTCGTTGCGTGGCCCTGGAAGACCCCGAGGTGGGCGCGTGTTTCGCCGAAGGCAGCCTGGGCGAACCGTGTGAATACGGCGAGCTGGTGGCGGGCGGCCGACCCCGCAGCGATCGCGTGGCGAACATCGCCAAGCACGCGTGCGGTGCGGGCATGGCCTGCACCACCAACTTTTCTGGCTTCCCCGAGGGGAGCTGCGACACGAGCTGCGCTCACGACACCCCAAACCGCGTCTGTGGCGACTTCCTCGACGTCGACGCGTTTCAGAACTGTCTCAGGTTCCGGCAGCCTGTCGCCGAGTGCGCGCGGCAGCACGTCTTCAAGACTGGGCTCAGAGCTTGCGACGCAGCGCATCCTTGCCGTCAAGACTACGTGTGCTCGCGCGCGGGCGCGTGCCTGCCGCCGTACTTCGTGTATCCGCTCAGGCTCGACGGCTACCCGCTCCGGCGCTGAGTCAAGCTCCCGCCGGCGGCGTCACGCGCGGCATCAGCTGGCGCACGCGCTGCACGAGCTCGACGGAAGCCTCGATCTCTTCCTTGCGTATCGAGACGCTTTCGACGTTGCACCCGAGCGGGATGCCTTTGGGCGCACAGAACTCGAGCAGATCTTGCAAGATGGTCGTGCACACATCGAGCGAGGTCTCGAGAATGTCCGAGGCATGGTCCAGCTCGTTCTCGAGCCAGCGAGGCACCGCGACCCCGAGCCAGCGCATGAACTGGAGCGTCTTCTTGGAGCCGCACGGGCTCAGCGTCACCAAGATCGGTGGCACCGGCCGCGCCTGCTCGAGCGCGTTGTAGTAGAGGTCGCTCAGCACGTTCTTGCTGGCAACCACCGAATACACGGCCTGCGTGACGAAGAACGAGCAACCCAGGTCGAGCTTCTTGAAGACGCGTTCGTCTTCGCGTTGCTCCGGGCTGTGGCGCTCGGCGATCAGGACGCCGCCGAGCGGCAGCCCCGTGAATCGCTCTTGGTAGAGCGCGTACGCCTCCGAGAGTCTCAAGTGCGTCTGCTGGCGCCGAGAGGCGGCGCCGACCAGGGTACACAGCCCGCCGTGCGCGGCGATGCGTTCGAGGCTGTGGGCAAGGCTGGGTCGCGACAGCCCGGACACGCAGCGATAGCAGACCTTGGGGACCGGGACGCTCGAGAGGTCGTCGAAGGCGTAGTCGACGGGGTCCACCGTCTCGATGTAAGGGAACGGGCGCGCGTCCTGGGTGCGGTCCGATTCGTCCTGCAGATCGTACACGACCAGGCCGTCGATCGGGAGCGTGCGAATGCGAGCCGCCTGGCGCTCGGCGATTTCGTGCCGCTTCTCGGGGCTGAGCGAACGCTTGGGCGGCGTGATCCCGTAGCTGACGATGCCCGGAGAGCGCGCGCGAATGGCCTGATGCATGGCTCCGAGCTTGCGTCAGGCGGAGCCGCGCGCAAAGCCCCTTCCAACCGAGCGCTGCGGCTCAGGTTTGGTGGGGGGGCGCGGTGCTGTCGCGCGCGAGCAGCTCCACCGGAAACTGCTCGACGGCGAGCTGGGTTTGGGTGGGGTTCTGCAGCCGGTCGAGCAGGGCGCGGCACGCGCTGGCCGCCATGGCGCGCGTGGACTGCACGACCGTGGTGAGCCTGGGCCAGAGCAGGTCGCCCTCGGGGATACCGTCGAAACCGACGACCGACACCTGTCGCGGGACGTGGATCGAGTGCCGCATCATGGCGCCCAGGAACCCGAGCGCCATGAGGTCGCTGCCGAGCACCACGGCGGTCGGGCGATCGGCTTCGGGGACCTGTACGAAGCGCTCCGCGAAGGCGGCGCCGCTGTCTGAATAGTAGCTGGTGCCGAACCAACGATCGCTCAGCCCCTGTTCGACGCCGAACTCGCGCAACCCCTGCTCGAGACCCTGGAGCCGGCACTGCGTGTCGTAGGAAGACTCGGGACCGCCGGCGAACGCAATGCGGCGATGCCCGAGCTTTGCCAAATGTTCGGCCACGAGCCAGCCCGCCTCGACGTTGTCGCTGCGGGCGATGTAGTCGGCGGCGGTGTCGGCATCGGGCGCCAGCAGCACTACGGGCAAGCCTGCGCGTGCCGCGGACGCGAACAGCGCCCGCTGGCGTTCCGAGTAACGCACGAAGATCAGACCATCGACGCGGTGCTCCTGGATCCACGCGGCTACCGCGGCGGGGTTGTAGCTCTTGTGCAGCCGCATGCTGGCGAGCAGCAAGCTGTAGCGAGTCCGGGCAAGGGTTTCTTCGACACCCGAGATGACCTGTGAGAACCAAGGGCCTTCGGTCGAATTGACCGCGAGGCCCAAGCACCCGGTTCGGCGCGAGACCAAGCTTTGTGCTGCAACTGAGGGCGAGTACCCGAGCTCGCGAATCGCTCGTTCGACGCGCTCGCGCATGGCATCGCTGGCGGGGCCGCCGTTTAGCACGCGTGAGACGGTGCTGATCGCTACCTGCGCGCGTTCGGCGACCGCGTTGATGGTGGGCTTCGCCACCGACTGGCGCGATCGGCGCCGGACGCGGGCCTCCATCGTTTCCGAACTCGAGAGGGGAGAGACTCCACGTTGGGGGGCTTTGGCGCTCGCCACGTGCATCGTGTACCACAAAAGCTTTGACGGCAGAGTGGTCTCGCGGCGCGCTGCCACACGCCCACGCGTACACACACGCAGAGTCTCGGTGTCTCAGGCCCGATTTCGCTCACGCTCGGAATCGATTTTACCGCGCTGCGCCAGATGTTGCGTGCGCGAGCGGAGGCGCTACGCTGATCCATCGATGACCGGGACGCTTGGCGAGGATCTCCGCGCGGAGCGCGAGCAACGCTTGGCAAAAGCCTTCGGCGGGGTGCTCGAGGTGGGGTGCGCGGTCGGGGGAACGCTTCCTGGCAGCCTCACTGCGCAAGAACGCGAGCTGTTGACTTCGCATTTTTCGAGCATCACCCCCGAAAACTGCATGAAGCCCGAACCGATACATCCGGAGCCGGGACGCTACGACTTTGCGGCGGCGGACGCGTTCGTTCGGTTTGCCGAAACGCACGGGCTCTCCGGTGTGGGCCATACGCTGTGTTGGCATCAGCAGACTCCAGCATGGTTCTTCCAGCCTGGCGCCGATTCGAACAGCGTTCGAGAGCGGTTGTATGAGCACATCCACACGGTCGCGGGGCGCTATCGCGGACAGCTCTACGGCTGGGACGTAGTGAACGAGGCCATCGCCGATGACGCGGCGCTCGCCGTGGCGGGGTACCTGCGCGACACGCCTTGGCTGCGCGCTCTCGGAGAAGACTACGTCGCCTTCGCCTTCGCCTGTGCAGGTGAGGCCGATCCAAGCGCCGAGTTGTACTACAACGACTACAATCTCGAGCGCCCAGCCAAGCGCGAACGCGCCCTGCGCCTGCTGCGGTCGCTGCTCGATCGCGGCGTGCGTGTGGCGGGCGTCGGCATTCAAGGTCACTGGCTCGTCGATCAGGTCCCCTTCGAAGACATCGAGCACGCCATTGAAGAGTACGCAGCGTTGGGCCTGAAGGTGATGTTCACCGAGATCGATCTCGACGTGATCGATCGCCCTGACTGCAGCGCCGACCTCGCCGTGCAGCGCGCTTACTCGCTTGCCGACGACATCTACCGTGCGGGCTGTCCTGCGGAGGTGCTCGAACGTCAGGCGGACCAATATGCACGCCTGTTTAGGATTTTCGCGAGCGCCCAGGCCGTCACCCGCGTCACATTTTGGGGGCTCGACGACGGAAAAAGCTGGCTCAACAGCTGGCCCGGCAAGCGGACCAACCACCCGCTCTTGTTCGACCGCGAGTGTCGTCCCAAGCCCGCGTTCTGGCGCGTGCTGCAAAGCGCGCCCGCCCGGTAACGGAGACCAGTAGCGGGCCGCGAAGCAGCGCGCCCGCCCTCTAACGAGGGCGCGCAGCTTCGCTCTGGGCCCTTCCTCTGTCTCCAGGGCGGGCATCACTTATTCTCTTGTCCTCGGGGCTTCGCGCCTGCGGCAGCTGCGCGTGGGGCCCCAACGCCCCAACCCCACTTGCCCCGGGTTGGGTGAAACCACCAGCGGGCGGCGAGCGCGTCTGCGTTGCTGCCTTGTACGGCGCCGCGCAAATTTCGATGCGAACGGCGGAGACAGGACATTGGGTTACCGGCGAGCTGGAAAACCGACTCGAGGGAAGCGAATAGGTCCGCTCGAGCGTAATCTCGTCCGGAGCAATTTTCATGGAAAAGCATCGTCCTGAGGAGCGGGCAGAAGGCGAAGGCGCACCGGGTGGTGGCGAGAGAGCGACCGACGGTGAGACCGGCGCGACGCGCAATCTGGACCGTGAGGCGGAAACCGTCAGACCGGAAGGGGTACGCACGGATTTGGAGCGGGTGCCTGACGCGGTCTGGCAGCCGGTGGCTCCGCGCAAGTCCCCACTGCCGATCGCACCATTCAAGCGTCCCATGGCCCTCGCGGGCAACTTCGAGGGGATGGACAATCCTACGTTGTTTGGCTTGGCGGATGCCCTGCTGAAGGCACCCGCGAATGTCGTGTACCAACTCAATCACAGCCGCGCGTCGTTGCTGCGCTTCGTTCTGCTCGTGATGGGGTCGCTCATGCTCACTGGAGTCGTGGTGGCCAGCTTCTCGGGGGGCTATCAATATTTGGCGGTTCCGCTCAAGTTGGCGTTTGGCTTCGTGTTCGGGGCGGCCCTCTGCTTGCCGAGCCTGTACATCTTCAGCTGCCTATCGGGGACGCAGCACTCGCTGCGCAACGTCACCGCGGCGTTGTTGATGGGCATGGGAGTCCAGGGCCTGCTCTTGATTGGCTTTGCGCCCATCGCCTGGATCTTCTCGCAGTCGACCAGTTCGCCCAGCTTCATGGGTTTCCTGTACCTGGTCATGCTGCTCGTCAGCGCGGGTTTCGGGCTGGCCCTGACCGGACGCGTGCTGGCCGCCACGGGCGATCGCGCTCGCGTGCTGTGGATTTGGAACATGATGTTCGTCGTCGTGATGCTGCAACTGACGACCAATCTGCGCCCCATCGTCGGCGAATTCGACGGTCTCGAGCTCGGTGACAAGGAGTTTTTCTTGTCGCATTGGGGGCGCTCGCTCAGCGACGAAATGACTTCGCGACCGCCGGCAATGTGAGAGCACGCGATGCTCGCATCCGCACCACCCAAAGGCGACGCGGCGCCGCTCGAGCTGACGGTCGCCGCACTCTGCCGGCTCGATGAAGCCCTCGTCGCCCGGGTGCGCTCTGGGCGGGATCTCACGCGCATCGCGCTCTGGGCGGTAGCGCTCACCGTGGGCTCGGGGGCGCTTTATGGTTTCGTGTTCGGGCTGTGGCGAGCCCCCGAGCAAGCCTTGTATGCCGCCGTGAAGCTCCCCCTGCTGCTGCTGTTGGTCGTGGCGGCCAGCGCCGCCATCAACGGGTTCTTGGCGCTGCTCCTGCGCGCGCGCATTGGCGTGATGCAGGGAGTAGTGGCGATCTTGCTCTCGCTCAGCGTTGCGGCCGTCATGCTAGCCGCCATTGCTCCGGTGGCGCTCTTGTTCGTGCTAGGAGTGCCCGGCCCTGGGCATCCCAGCGCCACGCCTGCGGAGCTGTACCGCACCGCCGAGTACGTGCTCTTGTTTCACACCGTCGTGATCGGCGCGTGCGGGGTTGCCGGCAATTTTCGGTTGTTTCACTTGCTCAAGCGGCTTGCGCCGTCGCCGGGCATCGCGCGCCGTGTGTTTGCCAGTTGGCTCCTGGTCGACGGTCTCGTCGGTACGCAACTGTCCTGGATCTTGCGACCGTTTCTGTGCAAGCCGACGCTCGAGCCGGAATTCGTGCGGAAAGACGCGCTTGCCGGCAACTTCTTCGAAGAGCTTGGACGCATCCTCGCCCCTTGGCTCGCAAAGCCCGAGTTCGTGGGGTCCGTGGTGCTCGGTGTTGGGCTGCTCGTGGCGGTGGCTTCCGTCCTCAAACGCCGGCCGGCTCTGCCCGAGGAGCGCGTCGCATCGCCCGCGGGTGGCCCCTACCGCAGCGGTCCATCCGGTAACGTCGACCAGTAGCGGCCGCTCCCGAGCGCGGCCGCTCCTCAGCAGCCCGAAGAGAGCGAACCGGAGCAGGGGGCGGCGGGCCCGCGCGGTGTGCTGTCGAGGCGAAAGCTGGCCAGGACCGGGTAGTGATCGGAGCGACCCGCCTCGATCACGACCGCGTTCAATGGATCGAGCGAGGGGTCGTACACGATATGATCGAGCTGGGCATTCACCTCGCCGACACTCGTTTGCCAGCGCCAGGTCTCGGCATCCGACTCGAATTCGGGCAGCGCCGAGCGAAAACCGCGTTGCTTGAGGAAGCTGAGGGCTCGCCCGGAGTCATTCTCGTTGAAGTCGCCGACCACCAGGGTGGGGACGTCGGGGACCAGCATCGCGGCGTACGCTTCGATCTCTCCCGCGCGCACGGGCGGCGTCGTGAAATAGCCGCTCACGACGCTGCCAGACTCGCTGATGGGAGGGTGCAGGTGTACGTTGAGCACCTGCATCTGACCGAGCGGCGTCTCGACCAACAGGCGCCACGCCGGGAACCAGGCGCGCGGAGCCGCGAAGTACTCGTGTTCGCTGAACCTCGTTTTGGACAGCACGGCGAGCCCCCCCGCGCCGCAGCAATGCCGAAAACTCATGTGAGGGTAGAGGGCTGCAAGCTCACTGCGCACGGCAGCCTCCCAGAGCTCGTTGGTTTCTTGCAGCAACACCAGGTCTGCACTGGCGCGTCGGATCACCGCGAGCGTTTCGGGGTCCCCCGCCATGCCATAGTTGACGTTGTAGCTGAGCACACTCAGCGTGGGCTCACCCCGCGCCGGGGGTCGAGGCGATTTCGGCGCCGCGCACGCACCGAGCAGGGTGCCGGCCGCGATGCACGCGGCAATCCGGGTGTCGACACGCATGGTTCGAGTTAGACGTCGCCGCGACGCCGATGTTCCACAGAAAGTCGAGCGCCCCCTTCGAATTTTGCCGGGGCGCAACGCCTCGCAGCAAATACAGGCACCTGTCCGCGCGGCACTGTAGTACGAACCGAAACATGGTCGCTGAACAGGGGGCGGGAGACAATCGCTTCGCCGCCGTCGACTTGGGGTCCAACAGCTTTCACCTCCTGGTCGCTCGCTGGGAAGACGGGCACCTGGCCGTACTCGATCGCAAAAAAGAGATGGTGCGGCTCGCCGCCGGCCTCGACCCCGATCGAAACCTTTCCCCAGAAAAGCAGGCGGAGGCCATCGCTGCGCTGTCCCGACTGGGAGATCTCTTGAAGAGCGTGCCCCGCGAGAACCGGCGGGCGGTCGGCACGAACACTTTACGTGCGGCGCGGAACAGCGCGGCGTTCTTGCAGCAAGCCACGCAAGCCTTGGGCTGTCCCATCGAAGTCATCGCGGGCAAGGAAGAGGCGCGACTCGTCTACGTCGGGGTCTCGCACTCGGTCCAGCCGGTGAGCGGCAACCAACTCGTCGTCGACATCGGTGGTGGCAGCACCGAATGTGTCATCGGACGCGGCTTTGCGCCGTTGTCGAGCCACAGTTTGCGTATGGGCTGCGTCACGTATTCGCTCGGGTTTTTCGCCGACGGGCTGATCAAGGAAGACACGTTCAAGGCAGCCATCTTCGCTGCCAGCAACGAGGTCAGTACGCTGCAGCACGAGTTCCTGGACACAGGCTTCGAGGTAGCCTTGGGTTCGTCCGGCACAATCGGCGCGATCCAAGCCGCTGGCGTGCAAGAGGGTTGGAGCGACGGCCCTATCACGCAAGAGGTGCTGGCGAAGCTGCGCAAAAACCTGGTGAAGGCGGGGTCTATCGAAAAAATCCGAGTGCGTGGCGTGTCCGATAGGCGCCGTGACGTCTTGCCCGGCGGAGTTGCGATCTTGAGCGCCATCTTCGACCGGCTGCACCTCGAGCGCATGAGCTACGCTGACGGCGCGCTGCGTGACGGCGTGCTCTACGACCTGATAGGCCGCTCCACCGTCGGCGATGTCCGCGACGCGACCGTCGCCTCGATGCAGACACGCTACGGAGTCAGCGTGGCTCAGGCCGACAGAGTCTGGCGCCGGCTCGAAAGCTTTTTGGACCAAGTGGGCAGCGACTGGGGTCTTGCTGAGCGCCAATGGCGGCAGATGGGGCGCTGGGCGGCGGCATTGCACGAGGCCGGCCTCGCCATCAACTACCCAGGGCACCACAAGCACGGCGCTTACCTGATCGAGCACTCCGAATTGGCCGGGTTCTCCCTTTCGGAGCAGAAACTGCTGGCGACGTTGGTC